>Ga0160419_100587_pt1 | contig 21667 bp, 17 predicted proteins | sample CelAP2metagpilot_2_FD_108196 | JGI IMG/M metagenome (GOLD analysis project Ga0160419, IMG submission 108196) | Phycosphere-associated microbial communities from Cellana algal ponds in Kailua-Kona, Hawaii, USA - Cellana AP2-4-25 metagenome pilot ... | reverse complement strand
TCTGAAACAGAAAAACCTGATACATCTGTAAAATTATAGGGAATTAAATCTATGTTATAATTTAAAAAATTTAAGTCTGCTATTGAAATTTTAGTGCAAATTTGGTTTGGATTGTAATTAAAAACACCAATATATTCTGATTGTGTTACAACACTACCTTGTGACTGAAATTGTAAAAAATTACCTGTGCTTTGACTAAACACACTACCTTGATGATATTTATTTGAAAGCAATTGACCTTCTTCATTAATAGAATAAGTTATTAGTCCTCTTAAATAGTATTTATTAAGACCAAACTCTTCTATTGAAATACCACCAGGACTAAAATTTGTACCACCTTGAGTATTATCTATTGAAAATTGATGATTCCAATGGTCAATCAAATTTCCGTTTAAATCAAAAACCATATAACCTCCAAGTCCAGTCGCGTTATATTGAAAAATATTATAAGGCCAAATTATTTTATCTGTACTTGTAATAATTGGCACAGAAGAAGTTAATAAAGCATCTGGTCTAGTATCTGATGCTTTTTTCATGAAAATATTATTTCCTTGCCAATCAAATTTTGCTATAACAGCATCACTACCTAATCTTCCAAATGCATAAAATCCATCTGCAACAGCTACATTTCTTAACCAATGATAAGTTGTATTATTTTCTATTGCCTTAATTAATAGTCCTGTTGTGGCATCAATAATAAACATCCATTGCATGTTACATACAACTAGCTTATTATTTTTTATATTACTTATTGAGTTGTAATAGTACGAATCGTAATATGGCAAAGAGTAAAAATCGTACTTTTTTTGCCAAACAACATTTAAACTATCGTTTAGTCTTATTGCAAAAACACGACCAGAATTAACATTAGAGCTACTAAAAACAGTACCGCTAATTAATAAATCTCCTGACTGATCTAAATAATAATGATGAACATCTATATCTCCATTAATTTGAATTGTATTTAGTTGATTAGTTTGAAAATTTAAAAATGAAACTGTTACAAAATTTTCTCCTAAGTTTTGCTTAGCAATGAAAATTCCGTTTTCATTTTTAGCTTTAAAGCCGTCTAATCTATTAATATAGGCTTGACCATCAAACAGCAATTGGTTAGCATTAGAATTTATAGACGAGTTATTATTTTCTACTTCATCATCGGAAGATTTTGAACATGAAAAACACATCAAAATTATTAAAAGTAAAAACAGAGTAGCAGGCTTTTTCATTTATAAAATTTATTAATTTTTATAATATCAAAGCTACTATTACAGAGGTGATTTTAAAATAAGGCACTTGCCCTATTTAAACACTTACATTTTAAATTTTATGGTGATTTCTGTTCCTTTATTGGAAGATTTCATTTCAAAATTTGCATCAATTTCGTTAGCTCTTTTCTTCATTGATGACAGACCATTTCCTGCTTCTATAGTTGATTGATCAAACCCAACACCATTGTCTATAATCGAAATTTTTAAATCACTACCATCTATCTCAAAATTAACTACAATTTTAGTTGCTTTTGCGTGTTTTACCGCATTGTTTATTGCCTCTTGAATAATGCGATACACATCTATTCCTTGAAGCGAGTTAAGTTTAACATTATCGGTATCTTTAGGATAATTAAATTCAAAATCAATACCTAATAAAGAGGTTTTTGCAGCTTCTATAAAGTTGGTGGTTCTGGTTTTTAGGTCTTCAAAAGTAATTTCTTCTTTATTCATTGCCCAAATTGTATCGCGCAAATCGGTGATTGTACTTCTGGTAAAATTACCAATAGAATCGAACTTATTGTACAGTTTTTCTTTGGTAAACTCAAAATATTTTAAATTGTCTAAAGACGAAATTATAAAGGTTAATTGCGAACCAATATTATCATGTAAGTCTTTAGAAATAGCTAATCGTTGTTCTTGTAAATTGTTTTGATTTTCAATTTTTATTAAAGCTTCTTTCAACTCATTTTCTTTAATAATCTGCTTGTTTTTTAAACGTTGTTGCTTATAAACTAAATAACCTATTAGACCTAAAAAGAATGCTAACCCAAACGCGTAATAAATTAAGGTTGTTCTTCTCTTAATTTTTGCTTCTTTAATTAAAATATCAGATTTTGCTTCTGCTAGTTGTTTTTCTTTTTTCTCAGTTTCAAATTGTATTTGTAGTTCTTCAATTTTATTTTGAGTAGCAACATTATCTGTACTATCTTTTAATGATTGAAATCTTTCATTAAAGTCTAATGCATCTTTATATTTATTTAGTTTTTTATAACATGAAGCTATATTTTGATAACAGTATTTTTCTAAATGCTTGTAGTTATATTTATTAGCTAAATCAGCACATTTTTTATAGTTTTCAATAGCTTTCTCATAGTTTCCTTCTTGTTGAAAAATTTCTGCCACATGTACAAAATTTACAGTAATCCCATAATTATCTGCAATTTTATTTCTTATAACAGAAGAGCTATCTACATAGGTTTTTGCTAAGTCATAATTTTGCTTTTCGGCAAATGTATTAGCAATATTTGCGTAGCTGTAACCAAGCCCTACGCTATCTTTTAACTGCTTTTTTATTGCCAAAGATTTATACTGATAATATAAGGCACTATCCAGCTTTTTGTCCATACTTAACAACACGCCGTAATTATCATATACTGGATTTAATCCTTCTAAATCATTTTCAACTTCAAGGAGTTTTATTCCTTTTCTCATGTAATAAAACCCTTTTTCTAAATCTCTGGTTTTTAAATTGTAGCCTAAACCGCCGTAAGCAATTCCTGCTTTTGTATTGTTTTTTTGATTTTCAAAAATTCTTATTGCTTGCAAAGTGTACTCTAATCCTTGATCAAATTTATTTTGATACGATTTAAGTTGACCGTATTTAAACATAATTTCACCTAAAGCAATACTGTCGTTTATGCTTTTAGAAAGTTCAATTCCTTTATTAAATAATTGTTCTGACTTTTCTAGCTCTGCAACAAAACTTCCGTAGGGAATTTCAATAATACTGTTTAAGGCTTGTTTTGGCTTTTGGGTTTTAATTTGGTTGCTGAGACTATCTAAATACGTGTTTTGTCCTTGTGCCAATAGATTAAATCCAATAAAAAAGAAAAGAAAGAAAAAACGATTCATGCAAGTTAATTTTAGACTTATAAAGTAAGGTGATAATTATTATATTTCAAAAAAAGCTAAAAAAATAAACACCAACTTATAAGTAAAACTTATTTTAATGTTGGTGTTTACAGATTAATAGCGCGTTTTTAGTATTTACATACTATAATTTATATGCGTAGATGGTGCTTTTATTGGCTTTATAAAATAACACACCTGCTACTTCGTCTACTTGATATTCTGGTTTTTTGTCTTTTAACACAATTTCTTTATCAACTTTACCTGTATCTTTATTTACTTTTACTAATCCAACACCGTCATCTAATTTAGTTAGAATGAACTGTGAATTTTCGGTTGCTGCGGTTGCTTTAAAACGTTTTGACATGATCTTAAAAGACTCGTCTGCTATTGATGCAAACATATCTGCAGCTCTTTTGTTTTCTTTACCATAATCATTGTAATTATCTAGATTATTTACGCTTCCGTAACGTGTTTTATTTGCACCTGCTTTGTAAGCATGCGCCATAGCTAATCCAGTAGATGCTACTGCAACTACACCAGATAATGCTTTCATAAAGCCACTTTTTGACGGTGATTTGTAATATTTATGATATACTTCGTTACCATCTTTATCTAAAACCATCATGTTTTGAGATGAAGCTAAGTAGACATTTCCGTTTCTAATTTCCATTTGGTTTGCTTCTTCTTTTTCGTCAAATTTTACTTTTGCAAATTCTTGTGTGTCCCCAGAATTAGCATCAATACTAAAAATAGTTCCATCTGCTGCAATTAAATATCTATTATTATCTGCATCAAAAGTTGATGCTACAGATAACGAGTTATTATATTTTAAAGGTTTGTCCCATACTTGTTCTCCTGTTTGTAGGTTGACAATGTTGGCATCTTCGCTTGTAATATAAATAAGACCTTGTGGTGAATTTGCCATAACCATTATATTCTCTCCTGTTTTTAATGGTTTTTTAAATAACGTTTCACCTTCAAAAGAAATCTTGTTTATTCCTCCTTGTTGAATCCCAAATAATATCCCATCATCCTGAACATAAAAGTGCTGTACATAACCTTTTGTTTTTGGTGCTTTTTCCCAAAGATCTTCTCCTGTACTAGCACTTAAAAAAGCGATTTCAGATTCATTTTTTTGAGAAAACACGCTTTTATCACCACCATCACTTTTATTACTAACAACAGCAATACCTTGTGGTAAGATTTCAAAATTAGAAACGATTCCTTTTACTTTTCTATCATCTTGCCAAAGCTCTTTACCGTCTACTCCTATTTTGTGTATTCTTGTATTTTTCCCATTTGTAGTAGTCTCAAAACCATAAATTTCTTTTTCGGTTGGATCAGATACCATCCATGTTACTCCTTTGATTTTATTAGACCACAAATCTTCACCTTTATGTGATTTTGCAATTAAACCTTGTGCTGTTGGAATGATTAAAAAATCCTTTAATAACAAAGGTAATCCTGTAACACTAAAATCTTTACCAACACCTACTCTACCTGGTTTATCTAAGAAAAAACTATAATCTAATTTTTGAGAACTTAAATCGTATACGGCTATTTTTGGTGTTATTTTTTCGGCTTTTGTACCTACTTTTTGGATTCCGCTAACCACTAATTTATTATCTGGCAAAAAGATATCACATGTGTAAACTTGATTCCAACTATCATCATCTGAGTTAAAAATCACTTGTCCTGTAATATAATTAATAACTGCTCTTTTGGTTTTGGATAACCCTGCAAATTTTGAAGTTGCTCCTTGAGATACTATGATATAAGGTGATTCTTCTACAAAAATAGTTTCTTCTGGAGTCAATTTTCCAAAATTATTAAATGTAAACGTAGGTGTACTCGTTTCTGGATTTATTCCAACTAATCCATCGTTAGTTGCAACTACCAAAACACCACCTACGGTTAAGGTCATTTCATTAATTGTTGCACCTAAATCGTAAGAATTGTTAGGTTGTTCTGCTTTTTGTGCAAAAGATAATTGCACACATAAAAGCAATAAAAATAGATTAATAACTTTCATAACACACCTAATTAAAATACAGTTTTGTTAGGATCTTTACTTAATGCTAAAGTCACACCACTTTGGAATAACTTTACGGCGCTTACAAACGTTTTATCAGAAAAACCATTATCTATCCAAAAATAATAGTAAAATGACACCGTATGAGCAGACTCGTTATAATAACACTTAATCATTATTACTTCTTTATTAACGGTATTAAATACTTCTAAAATTTCATCCTTTTTAGCACCTTCTTTTACAGTATAAACACTATTAATACTTATATATCTTTTTTTAGAATCAATATCTAAGTACATAGTTTGGTTATCTTTTATTTTTATAAAAGTTTCCTTCACATCTAACACATCTACATATGCGTTTTCAAAAATAGTTTTCAGGTATTGCGGAGTTACATCTTCTGAAGAAGTTAATTGTCCTTGACCAAAAGATTGAGTTGCTACACACAATAAAATAAGCAACATTAATTTTTTTAAAGTTTTCATTTTATTTCGATTTTAAATTATGGTTCAAAATTGAAATAAAACGTCAAAAAAGTAAATACGACATTTGGCGTATTTTGTTAAAAATCAATAAAAGAGAAAGACTTTTTAAGGTTTTCGGCACGTTTTTTTAAGTGAAGTAAAAACTGTTGATGCCCATCTGAAGATTCATTAAAAGGTCTATGAGACAACCCTTTTTGGATAGCTTCTACTTCTTCCATTGTTGGCTTTGCTTCTGAAGAAATCCAAACGTTTAAAAATTTCTGCCAAATGTAATCTACTGCTAACGGACTTGGATGCAACATATCTTGATTGTAAAATCGATAATCACGTAATTCGTCCATCATAATTTCATAAGAAGGAAAATAGTGTAAGCTATGTTTTTTTGTTTCTTGGTTTTTGCTTAAAAATTCATGAATAGCAGTTATTAAATGCGATTTACTTCTTGTATTTTCAATAAAACCATCTTTAATATGTCTAACAGGAGATACCGTAAAAATAAATTGTGCTTTTGGATTAACCAGACTAATTAACGAAACTAGACTTTGCAGACTTTTTTCAATTTGTAATGGTGATAATAATTCTTTTTTGAAGTTTTTCTGAGGAATTTTATGACAATTTGCTACAATTTGCTGATTTTCTAAAAAACGATAAACCCAAGCTGTGCCTAAAGTAATCACAATATGCGTTGCTTCTTTAAGTTGAAGTCTAGCTTCTACTATTTTATCATTTAATGTAGCAAGCAAATCTTCTTTAGAGGTATTACTTATAGCAGAATGTGCATTAAAACAATGAAACCGTTCATTATTAAAAACTACATCCTTATCTGTAAATATCTGGTCGGTTAATGCTTTTTTTATTAAAGTTTCAATCGCTAAAGGATGAAACAAAATGCCTAACGGATTAACTATATATTGAAACTTATAATAGCTAAACTTTTCGGCAATATTTTCTGCAAAACATGAACCTAACAATACCACTTTAGAGTTATAATCTATTTGATTATTAGATATAGGCTGAAGTGGTATTTGAGTTTGCAAATTCATTGATGTACAAAAATAGATTATCCTAAATAACCCTCAACAGCAGATAATGCTGCATCTATACCATCAGGGTTTTTACCACCTGCGGTAGCAAAAAATGGTTGTCCGCCACCGCCACCTTGGATGTGTTTACCTAATTCTCTAACAATAGTCCCAGCGTTTAACCCTTTACTTTCTACTAAGCTTTTAGATATGTAACAAGATAAGATTGCTTTACCGTTATTTTCTGCTCCAAATAATAAAAACAGGTTATCAAATTGGCTACCTAATTCAAAACATAAATCTTTAATTCCGGATGCATCTAAATCTAATTTTTTAGCCAAGAAGTTTACGCCGTTAAGTTCTTTTATTTCAGATTTTAACTGTCCTTTTATATTTTGAGCTTTATCTTTTAATAACTGCTCAATTTGTTTTTTTAAGGCTGTATTTTCTTCTTGTAAATTTTGAAGTGCTTTAACTGGTTCTTTAGCATTATTAAGCAAATCTTTCATTTCAAAAAACGCACGATTATTATCATGAAAAAAGCTTTTTACAGCATCGTTTGTTATAGCTTCTATACGTCTTATTCCTGCTGCAACAGCACTTTCTGACACGATTTTAAAATGCCAAATATCTGCTGTATTATTTACGTGTGTTCCTCCACATAACTCTATAGATTGTCCAAATCTAATGGTACGAACAGCATCGCCATATTTTTCACCAAATAATGCCATAGCGCCTTCTTCTAACGCTTTTTCCATTGGCACGTTACGTTGTTCTTGTAATGGTAATTTACTTTCTATTCTTGCGTTTACAAAGTTTTCTACGTCACGCAATTCTTCAACGGTCATTTTAGAAAAGTGCGAAAAATCAAAACGCAAATACTTACTGTGTACTGCACTTCCTTTTTGCTCTACGTGATCGCCTAGAATTTCGCGAAGCGCTTGATGTAATAGGTGTGTTGCTGTATGATTACACTCGGTTCTTCTACGTTGTTTTGCGTCTACAGTTGCTTTAAATTTTTCATTTAAATGCGTTGGTAAATTTTTAGTTAAATGTATAGTTACATTATTCTCCTTTTTTGTGTCTAAAATGTAAACCACATCACCATGAGCGTCTTCTAAATACCCTTTATCACCAACTTGTCCACCACCTTCTGCATAAAATGGTGTTAAGTTAAATACCAATTGGTACATCTCTCCATCTTTTTTAGAGGTGACTTTACGGTATTTGGTAATTTTTACGTTAGTTTCTAAAGTATCATAACCTACAAACTCTTGTTCTTCATCTTCAATTAAAATAGTCCAATCATCAGATTTTAATTCAGATGCTTTTCTTCCTCTATTTTGTTGTTCTTCTAAGCGTTTTTTGTATTCTTCTTTATTGTAAGTGAATCCTTTTTCGCGTAAAATCAAGTCGGTTAAATCTTCAGGAAATCCGTAAGTATCTTTAAGTTCAAATACTTTAGATCCTGAAATCTCTTTAGTGTTTGCTGTTTCTACTATACGATCTAAAATGGTTAACCCTTGGTCTAATGTGCGTAAAAAAGAGGTTTCTTCTTCTTTAATTACGTTTTCTATTAGTTGTTTTTGTGCTTTTAGTTCTGGGAATGCTTTACCCATTTTTTCAACTAAAACATTAACTAATCGATAAATAAAAGGTTCGTTTTTATCTAAAAAAGTAAAGCCGTAACGTACCGCACGACGTAAAATGCGTCGAATGACATAACCTGCTCCGTTATTGCTTGGTAATTGCCCATCTGCAATAGAAAACGCTACTGCGCGCACGTGATCTGAAATAACACGAATAGCAACATCTACCTTATCTTCTTTACCATAATCTTTGTGCGTTATGGTTTCGATCTCTCTAATTAATGGTGTAAATACATCGGTATCGTAATTTGATGTTTTGTTTTGCAACACCATGCATAAACGCTCAAATCCCATACCTGTATCGATATGTTTATTTGGTAATTCTTCTAAGCTTCCATCTGCTTTACGGTTGTATTGCATAAAGACAAGATTCCAGATTTCTACCACTTGCGGATGGTCTTCGTTAACTAAAGATTTTCCGTCTACTTTTGCTTTTTCTTCAGCAGAACGAATATCTACATGAATTTCGCTACAAGGTCCGCAAGGTCCTTGATCGCCCATTTCCCAAAAGTTATCTTTTTTATTTCCTTTTAAAATTCGGTCTTCGCTTATATATTCTTTCCAAATATCATAAGCTTCGGTATCCATACCTAAGTTATCTGCATCATCACTACCTTCAAAAACAGTAACGTAAAGTATGTCTTTATCTATTTTATAAACTTCGGTTAATAATTCCCAAGCCCAAGCAATTGCTTCTTTTTTAAAGTAATCTCCAAATGACCAGTTACCTAACATTTCAAACAACGTATGATGATAGGTATCGTAACCAACTTCTTCTAAATCATTATGTTTACCAGAAACTCTTAAACATTTTTGAGAATCTGCAATACGATTATTTTTTGGCTGTGCATTACCTAAAAAATATTCTTTAAAAGGTGCCATACCCGAGTTAACAAACATTAAGGTTGGATCATCTTTTAAAACCATTGGTGCAGAAGGCACAATGCTATGCTTTTTGTTTTTAAAAAAATCTAAAAAAGTAGAACGAATGTCTTGAGAATTCATATTTATATTTTAATACTTGCCTTTTTTAAAGCGTTTTACACCAAAATAAAAGACTTTAGTTTTATTTACTTAAATTTAAACTGAAATATTTTTGTAAGTTTGCTCGTTACTGTTTTGATTAAAGCACAACTTAAATCATATTTTTAACAGCAAAAATAGTATAAATTAAGGAATGAGTAAGGTAAAATATTATTATGATTCTGAAACGCTTTCATATAAAAAAATAGAGCGTAAAAAAAGACGTACATTTAAGTTCATCTTATTATTTCTTTTAGCTAGTGTTTTATTTAGCTTTTTACTTGTTTTTATAGCCGGTCATTACATAGAATCGCCTAAAGAAAAGGCTTTAAAACGCGAGTTGGCAAACTTAGAATTTCAATATGAATTATTGAATAAAAAAATGAGTCAAGCCGAAACTGTTTTAGCCAATATCGAAGAGCGAGACAATACCATTTACAGATTATATTTTGAGGCCAATCCAATACCAGAAGAACAACGCAAAGCTGGTTTTGGAGGTGTTAACCGTTACAAAAAACTTGAAGGTTTTGATAATTCTGAATTAATTATAAACAGCAACAAACGTATTGATAAACTTTTAAAGCGTATTGTAGTGCAATCTAAATCTTTAGATGAAATTGCTGTTTTAGCTGAAGAAAAAGAAAAACTATTAGCTTCTATTCCTGCAATTCAACCTGTAAATAATAAAGATTTAACCCGAATGGCTTCTGGTTATGGTATGCGTTCTGACCCATTTACAAAACAACGTAAAATGCATTGGGGAATGGACTTTACCGCACCAAGAGGTACGCCAATTTATGCTTCTGGAGATGGTGTTGTAGTAAGAGCAGATAGTAACAGTTCTGGTTACGGTAACCATATTAGAATAGATCATGGTTACGGTTACGTTAGTCTTTATGCGCATTTATATAAGTACAATGTGCAAAAAAACCAAAAAGTAAAACGTGGTGATTTAATCGGGTTTGTAGGAAGTACAGGTCGTAGTGAAGCGCCACATTTACATTACGAAATTTTTAAAGACGACCAACGTATTAACCCAATAAACTTCTATTATGGTAGTTTAACACCTGAAGAGTTTAGCAAGTTATTAGAACGCGCATCTTTAGAAAACCAATCTTTAGATTAATGATTATCAACCTACCAGAAAAACGCTATTACACCATTGGTGAAGTTGCCAAAGCTTTTGATGTAAACACATCACTAATACGTTTTTGGGAAAAAGAATTTGACGTTTTAAAACCGAAAAAAAATGCCAAAGGTAATCGCAAATTCACACCAGAAGACGTTAAGAATTTGCAGCTTATTTATCACTTGGTAAAAGAACGCGGATTTACTTTGGACGGTGCAAAAATTCATTTAAAAGAAGAAAAGAAAAAAACACTAGATAATTTTGAAATAATCGCTAAATTAGAAAGTGTAAAAAATCAACTTATAAAACTAAAAGAACAACTTTAAAACCAACGTATTATGAAAAAATGGCTTGTACCAATTATCTTAATTGCATTAGCAGTTATTTTTGGAGTAAGAGTATACAACTCAACAATAGGATTAGAAGAAAATGTAGAAGAAGCATGGGGAAAAGTAGAAAGCTCTTACCAAAGACGTAGTGATTTAATCGGTAATCTTGTAAAAACAGTACAAGGTGCAGCAGATTTTGAAAAAAGCACCTTAGAGTCTGTAATTAATGCAAGAGCAAAAGCAACATCTATTAACATAGACCCAACAAATATTACTCCAGAACAGCTACAACAATTTAACCAAGCACAAAGCGGTTTAAGCAGTGCTTTATCAAGATTATTAGTAACCGTAGAGCGTTATCCAGACTTAAAAGCCAACCAAAACTTTTTAGAACTACAAAGCCAATTAGAAGGTACCGAAAATAGAATTAATGTAGCAAGAGACCGATTTAACGAAACATTAAAACCTTATAATAAACACATAAGAACATTCCCAAATAATCTACTTGCTGGTATGTTTGGTTTTGAAAAGAAAGCTTATTTTGAAGCAGAAGAAGGTAGTGAAAAAGCTCCTGATGTAGAATTTGATTTTAAATAAAAACATGCCTCTAGACGTAGAATCTTTTTTAACCGCTAACGAAGAACAAGACATTGTTGATGCTATTAAATTAGCAGAAAAAAACACGTCTGGAGAAATACGAGTTCATATAGAAAACACTTCTAAAAATCATGTTGAAGAACGTGCTTTAGAAGTGTTTTCTGTTTTAAAAATGCACAATACTAAAAACCGAAATGGCGTCCTAATTTATGTTGCTGTAGACGATCATAAATTTAGTATTTATGGTGATGAAGGCATTAACAAAGTAGTGCCTGATAACTTTTGGGACGAAACAAAAGACATCATTCAAAATCATTTTAGAAACGGTAACTTTAAAGAAGGGCTTGTTGATGGCATTTTACACGCTGGCGAAGAATTAAAAGCACATTTTCCTATCGAAGATGATGACACAAACGAATTAACCAATACGATTTCTAAAGGATGAAAATAAGTAAACAGTTTATAAAAAACAGTGTATTTATTTTAGCACTATTATCGTTTAGTTTTGGATTTGCTCAGTTTGAAATTCCTGAAAAACCAGATTTTCAAACTAGTGTATATGATTACGTCAATTTATTATCTGCATCAGAAAAAAGCACATTAGAAAACAAATTAGTTAAATATTCTGATAGTACTTCTACACAAATTGTTGTTGCTGTAATTGGGTCTACTAAAGGTGAATATATCAATTATTTAGCGACAGAATGGGCACATGAATGGGGAATTGGTCAAGCTAAAAAAGATAATGGCGTTTTTATTTTATTAGCCAGAGATGATCGCAAAATAATGATTGCTACAGGTTACGGTGTTGAACATTTACTAACCGATGCTATGTCGCGTAGAATTATTGAGCGAGACATTATCCCTTATTTTAAACGTAATGATTATTATGGCGGCTTAAATCGTGGCGCAGATGCTATTTTTGAAGTCTTACAAGGCGAATATCAAGGCACAAGAAAAAGTTCTGGTGGCGGTTTTCCTGTTGGAGTTATTTTCTTTTTGATTATCATCTTTATTATTATTCTTATTTCTATATCTAAACACAAACGTAATGGTGGTAATGGCGACAATTTTGGTGGTGGCAATAATAGCACACGCGACATCTTAGAAGCCATTATTTTAAGCAATTCTGGTCGTGGTGGCTACAGAAGAAGCTCTGGTGGATTTGGAGGATCTTCTGGAGGCGGATTTGGTTCTGGTGGCTTTGGCGGCGGTTTTGGTGGCGGCGGTTTTGGCGGTGGTGGCGCTTCTGGTGGTTGGTAAATATAGCTTTAAGTAACAGTCGTAGAAAGTTTTCTATAATTTTAATTGTAAATAATCATTCAGACAAAGAATAACGATGAATCTTCCCTTAACGAGATTTCTCGTCGCTCATTCTTCACTCTGTCGAAATGACATTAACTAAAGCTAAATAAACTGCATTAATCCATAAAATACATACCTCCATCTCGGCTTTCACCTTTTGCGCCTAAACTATTAAACTTCCAACTAAAGTTAAGCATAAAATACTGTCTTAAAACGGTACTTTGCGTGTCTTCTATGTAATCTAAAGTTGCGGTTCGCCTTGCATTGGTATTTTGATTAAGTAAATCGTAAACTTTTAAGGTTACCAAACCTTTGTCTTTTAGCACAGAATAAGAGACACTTGCATTCCAAAACCAAGCGTCTTTTTGGAAACCGTCGGCAACATTTGGATTGTAATTATACGCTATATCGTTTCTCCACTCAAAGCCCTTTGGTAAGAAAAACGTAGTGTTTAAATCTAAGTTATGAGAGGTAAAGTTTCTATCTTCAAAAGCATCAATATCATATTTGTTGTTTGTAAAAGATATACGATAACGTGGTCTAAATTCAAATACTTTATTATGAATGTAATCAAAACCAACATTTGGGGTTACACCTAATCGTTTACTAGAATATTGCACATCGTTATTGTAGTTTACATTCTCTGAAAAATTTCCCCACATTCCTACTCTTGCTCTAAAACTTCTTAACGAGTCTATTTTAAATTTCTTTCTGAAACTACCACCAAAATATCCACTTTTATTACCGTTTACGTTATCGTAAGTTGTAATTCTTGTTAATGTTTCTGGGTCAATAGTTGTTCTAGATACAATCGCATCATTTGTAATGGTGATATTTGAATATAGGAAAAACCCTGTTTTTTCTTGCCAGTTAAAAGAGTTAAAGTTTGCGTAAACACTATGCTCGTTTGTTGGACTTAAATTAGGGTTACCAATTACTGTATTTAAAGGATTAGACACGTCTTCAAATGCTTGAAGTTGTCTTAGTGCTGGCGGTCTATTTCTTAAGTTATAACCTATATAAGTTGAAGCATTTTTACTAAACCTGTAACTAAAACTAGAGTTTAACTCGATTGCTTCAAAGTCTCTTTCAACATTAAACTGCGGTCTTAATCCGTCATTGTTTTTTAATGTTCTTGCAACATAATCTGCTCCTAAACGTGCTGACCATTTTTCTTTTTGAACACTAAACTCGATACCTGGCGAATTTCTAATATCTCTATATTCAAAATCTGTACTTAATGCTAGATTAAAATCGTCATAACTGTTAGTTGCATTATTAAAATCGAAAGTACTTTGCCTGTTTTCGTCTTTATTATTTTGATATTGATAGCCAAACTTCACAAAAATTTCTTTCGCTTTAATTGGTAATCTATACTCTAAGTCTGCTCTTAAATTAGAACTACTATTATCGCCATCTGTAAATTGATCTCTTATAATAGTTCCTGGAGTTGTAGCAAAAACTTCAGCTGTAGAATTTATAAAATCATCACTTTCGTTATTATTGATACTATTATCAATATTTAATCTTAAAAACGCACCTTTGTTTCCAAACTTTTTAGTGGCACTAATTTCATTTGAAAAATTCTTTACTTTATTTTCTACAAATGAATTTAAAGACGATTGGTTTGTTAGTGTTTGATCCTCATCTAAAGTCTGTTCATTACTTATATATTCTGTATTTGTTTTAGTGAATGAAAAACGAGGTCTAACATTAATCATAAATGTAGTATCTACCTCAATTTCAAAATCTGCGTTTGCGGTATGAGAATCGGATTCACTTGTCGATCTTGAGCTAGAATTGGTAAAGAATCTTGAATCTGAAAGAATGGTTTCTCTTTGAGAATTTGATTCGTTTTCTGAGCTACTTCCAGAATAAAAATAATCTGCAGATGCCTCTAAAGTCTTACCGTAATTATCGGCAAAATTTGCACCTGCTAATCTTGATGTGGTAATCCCTTGTCCGCCACCAAATTGTCTTCCGTTAATACTAAAAGATCCATTACTATTCCAAGAACGACTACCGCCGCTACCAAACATTTTTTCTATTTCACCAAAGCTAAATCCCGGCGAATTTATATTGTTACCACCAACTAAAACACTAAAGCGTTGATCGTTATCAAAACGGTTAAACATTCCGGCAAACTCATAGCGTTTATCGGTTCCTGCTCCTGCTGCGACACGACCAAAAACACCTTTATTATTTTCTTCTTTTATAGTAAGGTTTATGGTTTTATTTTCGGCATCACCTTCTTCTCCTGTAAAAGCTTCACTTTTAGTTTTTGTATCTACAACTTGAATTTTCTCTATAATTTCTTTGGTTAAATTTTTAGTAGTAATTGACGGGTCATTACCAAAAAATGGCTTACCGTTTACTAGTATTTGGTTTACTTCTTTTCCGTTTACGGTAATTTTTCCTTCTTCATCTACTTCTACACCTGGTAATTGTTTTAGTAAATCTTCTACTGTTGCGTCTTTTTTGGTTTTAAAAGACTTTACATTAAACTCTAAAGTATCTTTTTTAATGGTTACTGGTGCTGAAGACTTAATTAAAACTTCTTCTAATGCGTTACTGCTAACTTTTAGTTTAATTTCACCTAACTCTATATTATTTTTGTTTATAGCTACCTTTTGTTTGTAAGATTGATAACCAACATAAGAAACTAGAAGGTTTAGATTTTGATCTGATGTTTTATCTTCTAATTGAAAACTTCCCTCTTTATCTGAAATAGTATAGGAAACAAGACTACTGTCCTTTTCTCTTTCTAAATAAACAGTCGCTGCTTCTAAAGGTGAATTATCTTCTTCGGCTACAATTTTTCCTGAAATTTTAAAGTCTTTAGATTGACTAAACGAAAGTGAGCTACATAAAATAGCTGCTACAAAAAGTAATTTACGCATTGGTTGTTTTTTGATTGATTTGATAGCACGCTTAGTTAGGAAGTGCTTGATTACAAATAAAAAACGAAAATATACTTGTTGTAGTATTTAAGGTCTTAAAATAAACTTAAAGTTATGCTAAATTTACTTTTTACGCATATATACACTTACTGGGACACCTTGAAAATCGTAGATTTCTCTTAATTTATTTTCTAAGTATCTTTTGTAAGGATCACGTACATATTGTGGTAAATTACAGAAAAATGCAAATTGTGGCTGTGGCGTTGGCAACTGCATGATGTACTTAATCTTTACAAACTTACCTTTGTAAGCTGGTGGCGGATAACTTTCTATAATTGGAAGTAACGTTTCGTTAAGCTCGCTAGTTTTAATACGTTTTGTGCGGTTATTATAAACCTCAACAGCAGTTTCTATAGCTTTGTAGATACGCTGTTTTGTTAATGCAGAAATAAATACAATTGGAACATCTGTAAAAGGCGCAATTTGTTCTCTGATATATTTTTCAAATTGAACGGTTGATTTGTGGTCTTTTTCTACTAAATCCCATTTATTGACAAGGATTACAATTCCTTTTCGGTTACGTTCTGCCAACCAGAAAATATTTTGAACTTGTCCGTCAAATCCTCTATTTGCATCTACCACTAATAAACATACGTCTGAGTGTTCTATAGCTCTTACGCTTCGCATTACAGAGTAAAATTCTAAATCTTCTTTTACTTTAGATTTTTTACGTATTCCTGCAGTATCAACTAAGTTAAATTCAAAACCAAAACGATTATATTTTGTATCAATTGCATCTCTTGTTGTTCCTGCAATATCGGTTACGATATATCTATCTTCGCCAATTAAAGCATTTATAAAAGATGATTTACCAGCGTTTGGACGACCAACAACTGCAAATCTTGGCAAGATTTCTTCTCTTTCATCTTCTTTAGGTTCCGGCAAAGCTTCAACTAAAGCGTCTAATAAATCACCTGTTCCGCTACCATTTATACTGGCAATTGTGTAATAATCACCAAGTCCTAAACTGTAAAATTCTACAGCATCTTCGGCACGTTTTGCATTATCTACTTTATTAACAACTAAAAATACTGGTTTTTTAACCTTACGAAGTAATTGCGCAACATCTTCATCCATTCCAGTAACACCAGATTCTACATCTACCATAAAGATAATAGCATCTGCTTCATCAATAGCCAATTCTACTTGCTTATCGATTTCAGCTTCAAAAATATCATCGCTACCTACTACATATCCGCCTGTATCGATTAATGAAAACTCACGACCATTCCAGTCTGTTTTTCCGTAGTGTCTATCTCTAGTTACACCACTAACTGCGTCTACGATAGCTTCGCGACGTTGAATTAATCTATTAAAAAAAGTGGATTTACCTACGTTTGGTCTTCCTACTATGGCAACAATACTACTCATATCTTTGTGTTTTAATCTGCATTACATATCCTGCAAGCGAGTGCAAAGGTAGTGTTTAGTTCGATAAAAAACAGTATTTTAGTTTATTATGAATTAATTATGAACGAAAATTTAAACGAAGTAATTTTAAGACCGCGTTTTAAAATTGAATTAAATAAAGATAACGCCTCTGTTTTAAATGCTTTTGAAGCTAAAAAAACATCACAAAAAGAGTTTGTGGTTTCAAGAGTTGATGATCATGTTTTTATAAAATTCCCAAAAGCTAAACAACGTTTTTGGACGCCACAATTACATTTAGAAATTAACGAAACCGAAGATCATAAAAGCCAACTTTACGGTCTTTTTGGACCTAACCCAACGGTTTGGACTATGTTTATGTTTTTTCATTTTGCAGTTGCTGGTTTTTTTATAGCATTTGCTATTTGGGCATATTCTAATTATGCTTTAAAAACCGATTATTACCTGCAAATTTGGGGCATGGTATTAATGGTGCTTTTGTGGTTTGTGCTTTATTTTGCAGGTAGTTTTAGTAAAAACGCCAACCAAGATGAAATGACGGCACTCTATACTTTTATGAGTAATGTTTTAGACGAATAATCTACTTTTGATTATACCCAAAACGTTTAAGTTGTCTTTGGTCACTTCTCCAATTTTTGTTCACTTTTACATAAAGTTCTAAATGTACTTGCTTGCCAAAAAATTTCTCTAAGTCCTTTCTTGCTTCTACACCTACTTTTTTTAAGGCGCTCCCTTTATGACCAATAATAATTCCTTTTTGAGTGTCGCGCTCTACCATAATTACAGATCGCATACGAATAATGTTTTCTTCTTCAAAAAACTCTTCGGTATCGACTTCTACTGCGTAAGGAATTTCTTTTTTATAGTTTAGAAGAATTTTTTCTCGAATAGTTTCATTTACAAAAAAACGTTCTGGTTTATCTGTTAATTGATCTTTTGGGTAAAACGCTGGACTTTCTGGAAGTAACTCGATAATTTTTTCAAAAACTTCTTTTACGTTAAATCCTTCTAATGCAGAAATTGGATACAACAATGCGTTTGGCACTTTGTCTGCCCAAAGTTTTACTTGCTCTTCTAATTGTTCTTGATTTGAAGTATCAATCTTGTTGATTAAAAGTAATACAGGTATTTTTGAGTTGGTTATTTTTTTAAAAAAGGCTTCGTCTTTTAATTCCTTCTCTCCTATTTCTACCATGTAAACTAAAACGTCTGCATCTTCAAAAGCAGATTTTACAAAATCCATCATTGACGCTTGCAGCTCGTAAGCTGGTTTTATAATTCCTGGTGTATCACTTAGTACTACTTGAAAATTTTCACCATTTACAATTCCTAAAATACGGTGTCTTGTAGTTTGTGCTTTAGAGGTGATAATTGATAGTTTTTCGCCTACAAAAGCATTCATTAATGTAGATTTACCCACATTAGGGTTACCAATTATATTTACAAAACCTGCTTTATGACTCATGTGTAATTATTATTTTAAAATGCAAAGTTACGACCTTGGTTTGTTAATTCCTCTATCATACATCACAATACTTCCTGCAACCGATACATTTAAGCTTAATCGCGACTTAAATTTAACTAAAAAATGGCTTTTTTCTATTGCTGCGTTAGATAAACCATGATCTTCTGCTCCGAGTAAATAAACACAGCGTCTTGGGTGATTAAAGGTTTCTAAAGGTTGTGCGCCATCTGTTAATTCTACACCAACTAATCTTGCGCCTTTAGGAAGATTTTTATAAAACTCTTCAAAATTTTCATAATGAAAATAAGGCATAGATTTTACAGCATTATGCGTATCGCAAGCTTGTTTAGCGTAACGATTCCCTACAGTAAAAATAAAACTAGCGCCTAAATTTTGTGCAGATCGCCATAATACACCAAGGTTTTCGGGTGTTTTTCCGTTAAGGATACCAATGCCAAAAAATTCGTTTTCAAAATTATCAATCATAGTGCAAAAATAGGTTATTTAATGCGATTTGTAATTTCTATAAATCAATTCTTGTTTTTCTTTTTCTTAAGCATTTCTATATGAAAAAAAATGAGTAATTTAAAAGTGTAAAACAAACACTTATAAATAAAAAACTTACTACTAACTACTATTCTACTAGCGTTTACGCTTTTTGGATGTAAACAAACTAAACAAAATCATGTTTTTGAAAACAAAGACAAAACTATTTCCTTAACCTTTAATTTGGATAAAAACCAACGTCCATTAGGATCATTACCTGGCACAACTGCTAAACCGTCATTTAATTCTGCTTGACTAGTTATTTGTTGATATTGTTCTCTATTAGCTAAAGAATACCATCTGTTTTCTGGAATCGTTTGAACACCTGCAGAAATCTTATATTTGATAGACATTTTACCATCTTTACCTTTTTTGGTAGTGATAATAACCACTCCATTTGCTCCTCTAACACCATAAATGGCTGCAGAAGACGCATCTTTCAATATCTGTATTGATTCAATATCTGAAGGTGCAAAATCATAAGGTGAATCTGTAATTACACCATCAATCACAAATAAAGGATTATTATTAGTAAATGAAGTAACACCTCTAATTTTAATATTAACAAAACTACCTGGTTCTCCAGAAGATTGTACTGTAACACCTGATGCTTGTCCTTGTAACATTTTTGCTACATCATGAGATATTGTTTTTTGTGCTGCTTCTGGTTTTACAACACTTACAGAACCTGTTAAGTCAGATTTTTTCTGTGTACCGTAACCAATTACAACAACTTCATCAAGATTAGAAACATCTTCTTCTAAAGTTACATTTATAGTAGATTGGTTAGCTACTACAACATCTTTAGTTTTAAATCCTATAAAACTAAATTCTAAAACATCTCCTGCAGATGTTTCAATTGAATAATTACCATCAAAATCTGTAGACACTCCTTTTGATGTTCCTTTAATTACAACGTTTACACTAGGTAAACCCATTCCGTCTGTTGAGGACGTTACTTGTCCTGTAATTGTTTTTTCTTGAGCGTAAATGCTAATTGAAAAAACAAAAGCAATCATTAAAAGCCATATGCTTTTCATTTTCTTTTTTAAATGATTACCATAACTACAATTAGTTGTTATCATATTTGTTAGTTTTTAGTTGAAAAAATTTTATAAGTGTTTTTTTTACACTTATCAAAAGAAGTACATTTTTTTTAATTAACCAAATTTTAACACTTATTTTTATAGATTTAACATTATAACACTAAACAAATTCAATAATTAATAATTGTATTTTTTACATTTATAATTAAAATTAAATACCTTTACATTGTTTAGTTCAACTAAAACAAATATATTTAAACCATAATTCTTACAAATGCTAAACAATTATTCTAAAGAAGATAAGGTTTTACTTGCAGTAGACTGTATCATTTTTGGTTTTGAAAAAAACAAACTAAAAATCTTATTAATAAAAAGAGATTTTGAACCTGAAAAAGGAAAATGGTCTCTTATTGGCGGGTTTTTAAAAAAAGATGAAACTTTAAATCAAGCCGGAAATAGAGTTCTTAAACACCTAACAGGTTATGATGATATTTACATGGAACAATTTAACACCTATAGTGAAGTAGATCGTGATCCTGTTGAAAGAACCATATCTGTAAGTTATTATGCTTTAATAAATATTGAAACACACAGTAAGCTTGAAGAGAAATATGCTGCACAATGGTTTGCTTTAGACGAAATACCCAAACTAATATTTGACCATGACATTATGGTTAGACACGCTTTAAACAGATTGAGATATAGAGCAACACACAAGCCTATTGGTTTTGAACTTTTGCCAGAAAAGTTTACAATGAAACAACTACAAAAGCTTTATGAGTCTATTTTAAACACTAAACTTGATAAAAGAAATTTTGCAAGTAAAATAAACACATTAGATATTTTAGTTAAACTAAAAGAAAAAGACATGAACTCTTCTAGAAAAGGATCTTTCTTATATACTTTTGATGTAAACAAATACAAAAAGAAAGTAGACGAAGGTTTTACTTTTAAAATATAATATAACTATCTACAAATTTTTAACTTAAGAATATTGATTTGTAATATATGAGTATAGATTAACATTCCTTTTTTTTTAAATTGAAAACATAGTTAAACCTTGATTTACTGCATAAAAAAAGAGCTAACACTACAGTTAACTCTTATCTAGTAGCGGGAACAGGACTCGAACCTGTGACCTTCGGGTTATGAGTTTGAAACAAAATTTTCTAACACCCCTATTTACAAGGCCTCCCAGCGTACCGTATATAAAACCGTATGCAAAAACGTATGCACTTTTTATGGTCGGTTTAGCAACTTAGTTACACAATAAATTAATACTCAAATCTACATAATTTTTGGTTACATCTTGGTTAAATGTTGGATAATTTCACAAAAACCACAAAAACACAAGTAGTTAAAAACCAACACATTGAGTTTAACGCAAATTATGTCATTTGGTTACATCTTGGTTACATTTTAGTTAACACAAAACATTTTGTTATTGTTATGTTGCTGTGTTATTATTGTGTTATTGTTGTGTTTTTGTTGTGTTGTTGCTGTGTTGTTGCTGTGTTGTTGCTGTGTTGTTGCTGTGTTGTTGCTGTGTTGTTGCTGTGTTGTTGCTG
>Ga0160419_100585_pt1 | contig 21731 bp, 35 predicted proteins | sample CelAP2metagpilot_2_FD_108196 | JGI IMG/M metagenome (GOLD analysis project Ga0160419, IMG submission 108196) | Phycosphere-associated microbial communities from Cellana algal ponds in Kailua-Kona, Hawaii, USA - Cellana AP2-4-25 metagenome pilot ... | reverse complement strand
TCGACGAGCGCGGCCCTCCCACTGCCACCCTCCATCCCTCTCTCCCACTCGCCCTCTCACCCTTCCTCCCCCCCTGCCTCCCTCCCTGGCTTTCATTCCATGTTCCTAGACATGCAGTCGTGGCGCCTGGTCTCGTTTCCCTTCATTCGCTCGCTTGACCTCCACGTGATGTGGGCGAAAAGTGCCTTGCGGTGAGGGAGGGAGGGAGGGAAGAAGGGAGGGATTTTCACCTGTGGAACAGCCGCATTCTCAACCCTCCCTCCCTCCCTCCCTCCTTCCCTCCCTCTCTTCCTAGCTTCGTGGTGTACGAGCCTGATGGATCCGGAGGGCCCCACAGACAGGCCACGAATCGATACGTCCTGACCGTGCAGCTGCAGCATAGTACCAACTTGCAGGAGGAGGAGGAGGAGGAGGAGGAGGAGAGAGGGATGGAAGGAGCGGTGTCAGCTGCCACCGACTTTTCTCCTGCTATCAAATCAGAGCCAAGGCCTTTCCCCTCTCCACTTCGACAGGGTGAAGATGGGAAGGAGGGAGGGAAGGAGGGAGGGAGGGAGGGACCGCCGGCGTCATCTACCCCCTCCACCCTCCTGGAAGATTACTTCGCTTCCTCTCCTTCCCAGGGGCCGAGGGCAGCGCGTCATCGCTCCGTATCATCCTCTTGGTTCCCGAGGGATCAATGTGAGGAGGGAGGGAGGGAGGGAGGGAGGGACATGGGAAGAGGAAGCAGAGGACTCACGCGCTTGTCATCATTTTCATGTTCCATTCTTCCCCTCCCTCCCTTTCCCTTCTAGTGCGCTCAAGCCGCTTGTCCCTCCCCGAAATATCGTTCGCCATCTCCTCTCCTTACTACCTCAACGACGAGGAGGAGGACGAGGAGGAGGAGGAGGACGAGGAAGGGAGGGACGATGGCACCTACTCTTCCTCCTCCGCCTCCTCCTCTTCTTTTTCTTCTCCTTTCATCCCGCGCCGCGGACCTTCCTCCTCCTTATCCTTGCCCACTGCCGCCTCCCTCTGCCCGTGCTGGGTCGACGTCATCGACCGCTCTTCCTCCCCTCCGTCCTCCGGCCCATCCTCCCTCCTGCCCTCCCCCCTCATCAAGATTCACACCTCTCTCAAAGCCAAACGTGCCGGAGGAGGAGGAGGAGGAGGAGGAGGAGGAGGAGGAGGAGGAGGGACCGGGAGAGTAAGCGGGGGCGGCAGCACCAGACACCGAGTGCTCTTCCTCCTTTCCCTTGAAGGAGGGGGGGAGGGACGGAAGGAGGAAGGATCCGGGTATGTTTTGTCGTCCCACAAGCACGCTTTGAACGTTCTGACCAAGGCTCTCTTCTATGCAGGCGCTGAACCCGACGGCCTTCGGAGGCACTGCCCGTAAGTGCCCTCCCTCCCTCCCTCTCTCCCTCCCTCCCTCCCTCCCTTCTTTCCAACCATACCCTCTCTTTCCCTCCCTCCCTCCCTCCCTCCCTCCCTCCCTCCCTCCCTCAGCTCCAACCCGCGCCATTCTGAACGCCAAGTGCAGCGTCTGCAACTCTGTGACTTGCTGTGGGAGACCCTCCGCAGGGCCAGAGTCGAAGACGACAGCCGCGCCCTCGACGCGCTGCACGTCCTGAGGGAGGGAGGGAGGGAGGGAGGGAGGGAAGAGGCGATGAAGGGATTTTTGTCCGACCCATCCCCTGCTCCACGCTCTCCTTCCTCTCCTTTATTCTCCTCGTCCTCCTCCTCCTCCTCCTCCTCCCCCCTCCCCGAGACCGTATCACCCGACCGGCTCTTCACTGATCGCCATCGCCGAGGGGGGGCTGGCAGGGCTCCCTCTCCCCCCCCCTCCCCTCCGCCCTCCTTCCTGCTGCAAGGACCAGTGGCGCGGGCTTCGGGAGAGTTTCATTGGACTGAGGAGTGGATGTGCTTGAGTCGCGTCGCGCTCTCCTTCTATGCACGCGCCAGTGAGGTGAGGGGGCAGGAAGGGAGAGAGGGAGGGAGGAAAGGAGAAAGGGAATCCATCTTGGGCAGCGGATGCAGACGTACGGCGGCTTTGGATGAGTCCATTTATTTCCATTTTATTCATACATTGTTTCCTCCCTCCCTTCCTCCCTCCTTCTTCTTCCTCCCTCCCTAGGCGCCTCCTTATTTATCTACGAGTGGCAGCAGTCACAGCAGCAGCAGCAGCAGCAGCAACAAGAGAAGCAGCAAAACAACGCCCGCACGATTGACTATTCCGATTCGAGACATCTTAAACACCAAGGTCGAGGAGGGAGGGAGGGAGGGAGGGAGGGAGAGAGGGTTGTGGGAGGGAGGCAGGGAGGCCGAGCGCTTGACCGGGTGTTGCAGGTAAAGACAGACAGACAGAGAAGAGAGAGAAAGAGAAAGGGAGAGAGATAGATAGATAGAAGAAAAAGTGCATGGTTTCATACACTTGACACTCGATTCCTCCGTCGCTCCCTCAGGTCCTTTCCCGCGAAGACCGCCCCCCCTTCCTCCCCCCTGCCTTCGGCTACGTGGAGGTGGAGACCCTAGGGAAGGTTTATACACTTCTCCTTCCCTCCCCTTCCTCCGCCGGCACCTGGATTCAGGAGATCCAGGCAGTCGTGACCATTAATTCCGACCCAAGCGGACGAGAGTGAGTAGGGAGGAAGGGAGGGAAGGAGAAAGGGAGGGGAGATGTAACTCGAGGGAGAATCACCTGGCTTTCACTCTTAACTCTCTCACCTCTCCTTTCCTCCCTCCCTCTCTTCTTCTTTCTCTCCCTCCTTCAGCCTCATGTCCCCATACGCCGTCACCGCCTCCTCCACCCTGGCACCCGCCTCCTCTCCCTCCCTCCCTCCCTCCCTCCCTACCTCCCCAACTGCAACTGTTGCCGAGGCGTTTCTTGCCTCCCCCACCCATTGGGCTCTTGGCGACCGTTTCATCCTCAACGGCCGTCGTGCGTTTGTGCCGCGGGAGATCCGCAGACGGGTGGGAGGGAGGGAGGGCGGGAAGGTGGGAGGGCAGGACCCGTGTGTGGTGGTGGCAGAGCTGCTGGAGTTTGCATTTACCCTCGACGCCTCATCCAAGGTGGAGGATCTGGTGCTACTGCTTGATGGAGTGGCAGCCTTGAAGCATGTAAGGCTGGAGGAGGGGTGGGCGAGGAAGGGAGGGAGGAAAAAGAAGGGAAAACAGGAGGCAGAGGAGGAGGAGGAGGAGGAGGAGGAAGAGGAGGACGAGAACAAAGGGAAACGAGTGATGTTTCTCAATCTGTATCATTTGACCGTCTTGTTGGCCCGGCTCATCCTCGGGCCGCCTCCGTCGTCGTCGGGATTGAAATGGTGCGGGTACTTCTCCATGGCTGCCGTGGAGTTCGGAGGAGATATCTACTCCCTCGCGGAACTGGAACACAATGTCCTGAGGGCCCGTGCCCCTCGTCCTCGAGGCGCCCTCCTCCGATTCCTCCTTCCTTCCTCCAGGTACCCTCCTTCCCTCCCTCCGTCTATCCACGACTACCGCCTTAATTTCGCCATGCACTGTGGCTCGGTCTCCTGTCCTGTCTCTGCCGTGCCCATCTATACACGGGAAGCGCTCGAGGAGCAGCTGGAGATGATGATGCGGTGGTCCCTTGAGAGGGCGTGTCACCTGGGAGGGGAAGGAAGGGACGGAGGGAAGGCCGGGGGGCGGACGCTGTATTTACCTAAAATGTGTTTTTGGTACCAAAAAGACTTTGTTCCGGGTATGATGTCCGCGATCTTGGCCAGACTCCCGCTCGAGAAGCAGAGGATTGTGCGAGAGTGGATGGGTGGAGAGGGAAGGCGAGAAGGAGGGAGAGGACTGAGCATGAGTTTAAGTGGCCGGGAAGGAGGGGGAGGAGGGAAGGATGGAGGGTTTACTGTGCGCTATTTACCGTTTTCGTTCGAAACGCGGGCGTTACGGAGATTGGATGAGGAGGAGGAGATGAGGATGCGGCCGCCAAGGGCACCAGTACTAGGGAGGTAGGAGATGAAGAAAAGAGGGGAGGACGAATGGAAGATAAGGGAATGTTGAAGAATCTGGTGGTGAGGAGGAGAAGGAAAGAAGTCGGAAGAGGAGTAGTAGGGCAAATTGATTTTTGAAAATTTAAATCAAAATTTATGGTTTCAATGTCATCAAGACCGGGATAGGGCAAAGAAGTAAACAAACGACGGCCTTGTGCGGCGATAAACATGAACATGCCATGCCGAGACAAGATGAAATAAAATTTAAATATTATTTTTTCAAAAACAAATTAAAAATTGAGAAGGGTTGTGGCTGGCACGGCAATAGCTTCCTTTTTGAGACACGCATATTTTTTCCTTAATTCAATTGTCTTCTTTTAAATCGCTTCTTACTAGCTCTTGGTCTCTTCTTCCGCTCTCTTTCATCAAGAACTAAAGAGAAATGAAGTACATCGCTCTTTCCTCGTATTTTCATCCCCCCCCCCCCCCTCCTCCCCTCCCCACCACTCTTTCATCCCCTTGACAAGTTCATAGCCTCAAATGCCTCCCCCACCACCTCCTCCACCTCCCTCACATCCAATTTTGCCTCCCTTGCCGCCTTTCTCCTCCTCGTCGGCCCCGCACAGGCTATCAAGTCCAAATCAATCACTCCCTTTGACGGTCGAATCGCCGACCGGAAAGTCAACGGATCTCGGCCCGTTGGGAACAGCACAGGATCCAGCCCCCCTCCCTCCTTCCCTCCTCCTCCTCCCCCCAACCCCTTCACCAGTGCTGTCTCCAGCGCCAACAGCAGCTCCTTCTCCCTCGGCGACCTTAGGGGAGATAATACCCCTAGTGCACCCGAAATAGTCGCATACAACAACGCAGCCCTCCCCCCTCCCCCTCTCCTTCCCAGGTTGGTTGTCGTCATCGATGTCACCACCTCCCCCACATGAAACTCTACCATCGTCTCCATTTTCGACGGCGCCTCCCCTTCCTCCCCGCAAATCTCCCAAAACACCTTCCGACTCACCGGGCCCTCCTGCCCTCCCTCCGTCCCTCCTTCGAAGCCTACGCCCTCCACACCCACCACCGCTTCCCAGGGCACCCGCGAGACAAAGACATTACCTTGCCGGTCGGCGCCGGCTACGGTCGTTCTGTCTAAAAGCAACGCCTCGCTAATCAACCTTGGTGTTGAGTACTCGTCTGCCACGAGATGAAACGCATTCTCGCTCGGTACGTAAAACAGCACCTGCACTCCCTTCACACAATCCACCGCATACACCCAAGGCCCCTCATGCAACAACCGTGTCACCCCCCCTCCCACCCTTCCTCCCTCCCTCCTTCCTCCTCCCCCTCGTACCCCCAAAGGACCAGAATCCGCTTTCTTGAGAAGCCGGCGCTTGCCCAGATCGTACAGACGAACACAGGGGGAGGAAGGGAGGGAGGAAGGAGAGGTGGGTCGAGAGGGACCGAAGCCCACCAGAAGCTTGCCCTCCTCGGCAAAAGCACAAAGAGAGAGAGGAGGACCTACGTCTTGATCCTGAGCAATCTCGGTTTTATGGGCCAACACCAGGCCAGAAGCCAAGACGCGATACGTGTAGAGGTAGCCGGCGACAGGGGGGGGGGGAAGGCCACTGATGCTGGTGATGGTGGCTGTTCCTCCTTTGTCTGCTACTGCTCCTCCTCCGGGTATGGGTGTGGGGGCCTCGTCTCGCCTCTGTCTCTTGCTCTTCATTTTGGAACCCGCGGCCGAGGAGGAGGAGGGGTAGGACGTGGAAGGGCTATGCATGGGCACGACGGCCACGACGACGAAGAGTTCATTTGGGGGGGCACATCGAAATTTGAGGACTTCCACAGCAACGGCCATGAGGCCTGGCTCGAGCTCCAGTAGCTGACGGGTCTTGCCCGTGGAAGGTTCTAGAACACGGAGCACGCTTCCTGCCAACCCTCTTCTCCTTCTTCTTATCTTACTGCTGCTGTTGCCGCTGCTGCTGCTACTGCCGTTGGTGTTGGTGCTGGTGCCGTGTTGATGCACCACGTCCATCGCATCCTCCCCCCCTTCGTCTCCCTGCTCCCTTCCTTCCGTCGTCGTCATTGGCCAGGGCACCCCTTGTCCTCCTCCTCCTCCTCCTCCTCCATCCCCCTCCACCACCACCACCACATGTGACTTGGGGAGGGACGCGACTCCCCGGGGAGTATAAAGCAAGGCCTCGGCATAGACATCTTCAGTCAAACCCTTCCGATCCACCTGCTCGAGCCAGAGGAGCCGAAGCGAGGAGGAGGTGGAGGTAGAGGACGAGGAGGAGGACGAGTGGATACCCACGAGCGCTTGACCGATGTTGCGGAGGTGGATGACAGCGAGAGCATCGAGAGGGTCATAGGCAAGAGGATGTTCGTACACACGCATTATTGCCACCCCTTCCTCCCTCCCGCCTCCGTCCTCTTCCTCGTCCTCGAAGCACAACCAGCTCACGCACCCCGGGGAGTAGGCCAACAAGCCCTCCCTCTGTTTCCGCCCTCCCTCCCTTCCTCCCCCCTTCCCTCCCAAAGGGAAGGGCAGGAGCCTCACGCTCTGTGTACCGATATTCCGCCTCTTTCCTGTCTTGAGCGTCATTGTCGTTGCTCCTGCACCCAGCCCACCCTCCCTCCCTCCCTCCCCTCCCCCCTCCAACTCTAACCATTGCAAGTCTCCCGATGACAACCCGCACGCCACCCGGGCTGAGGATAAGAAGCACAGGGAATCGGGCCGATGTGTGACGACCAGCCGTGCTTTCTCCATAAGCTCTTGTCCTCCTCCCCCTCCTCCCAGGGCCAGCACCCGTACAATCAAATCCATCGTCCCCACGAGGAGGAGAGGGGAGGCAAGGGCAGCGGAAGAGGGGAAGGAAGGGCAGTGCACACATAGCGCCGAGACATCAGCCCCAACATCCTTGGCTCCCTTCAAGACCAACTCCTTCGAGGACGAGGACGAGGGAGGGGCCTCAAACACCATCACCTCCACCCCTCCCACCGCCACGACCACATGCCGCTCTCCGATGCATGCTTTGTCAATCTCCCTTCTTCCCGGCGGCCGCCATTCCAGCAGCTGCGGCGGGGCTTTGGAGGTCGGGGAGGAGGGAGGGAGGACTCTCCGTAGCATGTGAGGCACCACCTGGACCATCGAGCCATCCGTCAAAACGCCTGCATCCAGCGTCCGACTGTCAGTGAAGAGCCCGCTCAACCCCTCCCCCTTGACCTCCACCAGCACCTCCCCCACCTCCAGCACCAGCGTCCTTGTCACCAGGCTCAGCAACAGGAACGTTTTACACACACCACTTCCTCCCTCCCCCCCTCCTTCCCTCGGCTGCCTCGCCAGCGTCCATACCCCAGTCGGCGTAAAACCCAACGGCGCCCGCAGCTCCTCCACCACCGGCAACCCCCTCTCCAGCACGTGCACTCCCGCCGCCCCCCCCTTCCCACACAAGGCCACGACCCTCCCCATCCCCTGTCCCTGCGCCTGACCCAGGAGACGCACACACCCCGCGAGATTCGCCTCTCTGTATGCCTCGGTCAACCACCTCCCCTCCTCCCTCCCTCCCTCCCTCCCTTCCTCCTCCCCTCCCTCGGCCCGGCGCCGGCAACGTGTGAACATGGGCGCGACCTGTGCAGCGCTTTCGCTGTCGTCCCTCACGCCTGCTTCCCTACAGGGCCCAGCCTCTCTTCCCCCCTCCCCTCCCTCCCCCCCTGCCTCCCCGAGGACGTACAACACGTTGTCCCCCGTCTCGGCCGCGGCCCACAAAAGCTTGGCCTCTTTCCCTCCCTTCCTTCCCACCCGCTTTCGCAGCACAGCCAGTGCACTGCATGGAGACAGCCAGTCACGTAAGGCGTGCACTGATAAGGAAGGAGCAGGCGAGGAGGAGGAGGAGGAGGAGGAGGAGGAGGAGGGCGCATCAGATGGGAATCCGACCCGGACCTCATACAAGTCGCCCCACTCCCCCTGCACGATCCCTCGCCACCCTCCCTCCTCTCCCCCCCCCCTCCCCCCTCCGATGCCAGCCCAGGCGATGGGCAGGACTCCCAGGGAAGGAGAAAGGCCCTCAGGGCGAGGGAAGGGCACCCGCAGCTCCTTAAAGGCAGAGCGGTGCTTCAACCCCACCCAATTTTCGCTTAGGACCAAAAACGCCCCCAACAACGTCGTCGAGGAGGAGGAAGGGAAGGAGGAGGGCAAGGCTAGCAACCCTGTACCTGTGGAGGAGACAGGCATGCGCCATCCCTTCTCCTCCTGCGTCAAACTGTTACTCTTCAAATCGAGCTCGAAAACCGTAACGTGCTTCAGGCTCTCCTCTGGCAAGTCCAACCCATCCGCCTCCCTTGCCGCCAGCCGCTCCTGGGCATACATGCCGTCCTCCTCATCCCCGCCCGCCAGCACAGCAAATGCCGGTGGACCACTCCCGACATCTAGAGCAATCACATCAAAGACCGTCGCTTTCCCACTCACCTTCCTTCCTCCTCCCCCCTTCCCGACCAAGCCTTTTTTCGTCTCCCTTAATTCAATCTCGCCTGTTCCTTTATCTCTCAAGACGACAGCACAGGCTTTATGCCCATCGAGAGAACAAGCAAAAATCGCTCGCCCTGAGGGATCTGCCGCCACGTATTGACCCGGCACGCCTCGATAGCAGCCCGACAGCCCTACAGAGAGGGAGGCAACCCGACGGAGGAAGTAGTGGCTGCTGCTGCTGCTGCTGCTGGTGATGTTACTGGTGGTGGTGGAGGTAGAGATAGCAACGAGTTCGATCAACGCGATTATTCCGGAGTCGGAGCCCACGACCAACAAATCCTTCGGTCCGCCCACTGGGCGAATTGTAGTCATGGACCTGATCGTGGAAAAGGAAGGCTGTGAGCACAGTATCTGGAGTGCGTCGCCTTCTTCTTTTCCTGCTGCGCCTTCTCCATCGTTTTTTTTCCCCTCTGCCTCATCCTCGACCGCATTGTCCCTGCCGGGAAGCACACAGGCCACTTCCAACGTGCCGACCCCGCGGACCATGGCCAAAAGCTCCTCCTCCTCCGCCTCTCCTTCCTCCCCCTCCAGGAAGTGACCAACCACCACCCGGCTCACGCCCGTCGGATGTTTCAGAGTGTAGGCGGCTAGGTTCATCGTGCTTGCCCCGCCTGTGAGGTGTGTGTATGGAAGGGTGGAGCTATGAAGGGAGGCGAGGCGAGGGGTTTGTTCGATGATTGTTGCAGAGGAGTTGGGGGCGAGGCCGAAGCAGGGGACGACGACCACCACGAGGCAGCGACATACCGGCACTATTTATGTGTTTGCCTTGCCTCTGTCTTGAGGGCATGCGTGGATGCGAGGAGTATGTTGCAGTCAGACGCGAGAGCTGAAGACAGAGGTCGAAGAAGCAGCGACGATGGCGCAGTGTGGCTGATGATATGTGATGTGCTGTCATTGCGATATGGACTGCCCGCGTTTCTCATATTCACACACGCTGCTCCGACAATATGACTACACATACCTCAAAAAATATTATTACCACCACAATAGGCGGGAAGCGCCAGAGATGCCGGCGGTGGCCGTGCCATCCGGGAGCAGCCTGCCAGACGGCAACGAGGTAACTTCCCTTACCCCCTGTCCTCTCTGCCCTCACCACCCTTCCATCCCTCTTCCTGACATTGTCCAACCCTCTCCCCCGGCCTGTCATACAGGGCTATAATCGGCTGGCTCCTTCCCCACGAGATATTGAGAGGCCCAACGACAAGCAGCACGAAGACGTGAACAACAAACTCTTTCGAAATACCGGCCGCGGCCCTCTACTCCTCGCAGACCCTACGCAGGACGAGGACAGCGACAACGACGAAGACGCTCCTCCCCATGATGACAAGGACGACAATGAATCGAATAGCAACGGCGGCGTTCCCCTCCTCCATCCCTCCACGTTCCTTCCCATCACTACCACCCCCACAACTTCTACCACGAACCAAGCCGCCATGTGGTCGTGTGTCGCCGTCCTAGCGAACAACATGATGGGCGCCGGTACGCTCGGCCTTCCTTTTGCAGTCGCGCAAACAGGCTGGCTTTTGGGAGGGATACTTCTCATCGGGAGCGCTATAATGAGCGCTCATGGATTCCTGCTCTTGACCCTATCCGCCCACACTGTACAACAACGAACCCCCGCCTCCTCCTCCTCCTCCTCCTCCTCCTCCCCCTCATCATCCCCTCCCACCCCCTCTGCAGCCTCCTTCTACTCCCTCTGTCAAGCATGCATCCCTCGTTACACCTTCCTGGTCGACCTTGCAGTAGCAATTAAGTGCTTTGGAGTCGCCATTTCGTACCTGGTAATAGTAGGCGACCTTCTCCCTGACGTTGTCAAAGAATTCAGACAGCACGCCCTCACCTCCTCCGCCTCCGATATATGGGAAGAGCGATGGCTCTGGATCGTGCTTGCCTTCTTGATGGTGGTGCCTCTGAGTTTCCAGCAGAGGCTGTCGGCATTGAGGTATACGAGTGGAGTCTCCGTAGGGATTGTCTTGTGCCTGGCCGTGGTTGCATTAATGTATGCCAGTGGGGCGTGGAATGCGTGTGCTGGCACAGAGAACCCCCAAAATGGGGGCGTTGATACGCTTACACCTGCTCTAAATGTTGCTCGTGGTGCTGCTGGAGCACTAGACGAGGCCACGAAGGGCCTTGCGACAGATGCAGCAGCAGCAGCAGTAGCAGCTACTACTGCTGCTCTCACCTCCTCCTCCTCCTCCGTCTCCTCCTCATCCTTCTCCTCTTGCCGTGGCCGTTACGTCATGGCCCGTGGTGGCCATACCGCCCTACAAGTTCTCCCCATCTTCGTCTATTCATACACAGCGCACCAAAACTTCGGCCTTCTGCTCAACGAGCTCAAGGGCCCATCCCCCCGTCGCGTCCGCCAGACCCTTACTGCCGCCACTGGTCTCGCCCTCCTCTCCTATCTTCTCCTAGCCCAAGCCGCCTATTACGCTTATGGTGCCGCGCTCCAGCATGATCTTCTTTCCTCCTTCCCTGCGTCGCGCCTATCTACATGTCTGCGGGCCGCCATGTCCTTGTTAGTCACATTCACGTATCCTCTCCAAGCACACCCTGCCCGCGCTTGCCTTCTGGCCCTATGGCCAGACACCAACAGCAGCAACAGCAGCAGTGGTAGTGATAGGAAAAACAAAGGGCAGCTTCTCTCCTTCCGGTACACCTGCGTCACCCTCCTCTTCCTCTTCTCCTCCCTCCTCCTCGCCCTCCTCATTCACGACCTCTCCCTCGTCCTGGAGATCGTCGGTGCAACCGGCTCCACCACCGTATCTTACCTCCTTCCAGGCCTCACCTACTTCCTCCTCCACCCTTGGTCGCATCTACGGCGGCGCTTGGCCGTGGCCCAGGTGGTGGTGGGGATGGTGGTGATGGGCACATGCATGTTGGCCATTTTGATGAAGGAACGCTGAGAGGAGATAGACAGGAGGAAGGAGGGAGAGAAGGGGGGAGAAGGAAGGGTGTGGATGTAGGGTTGGTAGGAATAGGGAGATCTCCTGAATGGACTCAAAAGTGCTTATGCGGGACGTGGACATAGGGACCGAAAACATTGTACAGAGAAATTTATAAACACAAATAAGAGGTGGTTGATTGGAAAGAAATGGAAGAAGGGGGTACTGTTGGTTAAGGCTTCTCGTGTGTTGAGACGTAGACAAAGAAGAAACGAGTACAAATCTTTCTTGAAAATGGTAGAGGTAAGGGACAGTGTCTTGTTTCTTTTCCTCCCCAATTTCTTGTTGTTGTAAATGCATTGGATGTGAGGAGAAAGAAGAGCCTTAACGACTTTGCACGAAATAAAAAAGCGGGGCGTAATATTTCCAGGAGCTGTAAATCAATAGAGGATGTAGACGGGACAATAATCCTACTTATCGGATTATTGTCGGCCCCGCATTATATCTCGGTATTTTTGGGGGCCAACCATACAACTACATTTATTGAAACAAATATTTTCATGACCAAAGAAGGTATAATGGAGGGCTCTGCTCTGGAGAAGAGGGGAAGGGGCGCTTTACTTCTGGGTATGATGAAAAAGGAAAGGGAGGGTGACCGTCTCGCAGGGGGAGGGAGTTTCGTTTTGGATAAATGTAGAAAACAGAGATAGAGGAGAAAGGTGTCTCACGAGGAGTTGAGCTTCTGCCATGATAAGGACCGGAATAGATTGAAAAGTGAATCTCATGACAGACAACAGTGAGGAGGAAGGCAAGGAGGGAGGGAGGAAGAAGGAGAGGAAAGGTTCTGCCTTTTTTCAACAAGTGGCATTTATGGGTTGTTTGGTTGTCCACGTACACCTGGCGATTCCACGTGAAAATTAATTAATAGAAACAGAGTATACAAAGGATGAAAAAGACACAAGAAGATTGCGAGATTGCAGTGATGCACGTTTTTCTTTTCTTTTGCACGTGCTTGCATTCGTCGTCGTTTTGGTGAGGGTGTGGATGTGAATATGGGCTCAAGTATGATTGTGGTCAACGCGGTGTCCAATGTTCTTATGAGCGTAGATTTCTCCTTCTCCTTTCCACCGTCAGCTTTTCCCCTTTCATTTTCTGCCTCTGTCCTCTTCATTTATACAATCCTTTCGGTGTCGCATTAAAATTATATTTCTTTTTTCTTTTGGCTTTTCTCGTGGTTTCCATATCATATTTGCCGGCTCTTTCTGGTGTTGCCCATCCATTCCCCTTTCGCATTCTCTCCTTAGTGCTCATACATTTCAATCAATCTAAATAATAAATTCGGCTTTCGCTTTCTCTCCCTTACTCATCATTCCCTCTTCTCTTTATCTCTGTGGTGCTCCATTTCCTTTCTCCTTCTTTCCATTACTAATCACTTCCCCTCTCGCTTTCTTTTCCTTTCAAATCCGTTCCGTGTACTCTCTCTCTTTATGGCGCTAATCCTATCCATATTCTATTTCCATCTTTTGATCATCCATTACTCTTCCACTTTCTCTTTATGTCGCCAATCATATCCGTTGTAATCCCTCTCTGGATCACCCAGTACCCTTTCACTTTTTTCCTGCTCATACATTTCAATCATCGATTAACTCATACATTTCAATCATCGATTACCCCTTCAATCTCTCTTGTAAGTGATCATACAGTTTCCTTTCAGTCATCCATTATCCGCTTGTTTACTCTCGGTGGTGCTAGTACATTCCCCTGTCATTTTCTCACTTGAGTCACCCGTTTTCCTTTCAATGCGTAAAGCCTTGTCCGCCATCACCTTGTCGTGCGATCCTCTCCTTGTTTCCTCTCCAGTCGTAGAACCAAAAATTCTTTCCTTCCGTCTTTTTTTCATCTTTTTTAAACTCCTCCTTTACCTATACTCCAAGCTGCTGCTGCTGCTACTGCAACACCTCCATTACCTATTTCTCCATGCTGCTGCTGCTGCTGCTGCTGCTCCTGCTGCTGCTGCTGCTCCTGCTCTCGGCCACGAAGCACGTCACAGACCCAGGCGGAGGCCTTGATTTGAGCGAGACATGGGCGCTCGGAGGGGCAGGGATTCAGCATTGCACAGATGAGGTCTTCAGCGGTTGGGTGAATGGAACACCCATATTTCAGCTGTTGTTGTTTGTCGGTAGTCGTGAGTGAGACTTTTGGTATATCTTGTCCTGATATACCTACTGCATACTAGTTGTTCATCTATATCTTATATTACTTATTTTGATTATTTGGTGTATGATCTTTGTTTGTGATATTCGGAAATGCGAGAATACGAACAAGAGAGAGAGAGGGAGAGAGAGAGAGAGAGAGTCAGACACCCTCACACCCACACACACACATACCCTACCTTATAATGGTGTATCAATCGCCTCGTCTTTCCCCCCACTAGGGCTTCAAACGCCGGGTCCCAGGGGCTGGCATAAAGCGGGTGGCCGGTCAAGAGTGTGTACAGTATCACGCCCAAGGACCATATATCAGACGAAAACCCGTCAGAAGGTTGCTCGTAGAAGATCTCGGGAGACACATAGCCCGGTTTGCCTCTGCTTTGATGGTAGGATCTTCGAATTTTAATGCCGTCTTTGGATTCGGGCAGGCGGGAAGCCATTCCTAGGTCGATGAGGGTGCACCGCCAATGGCGGCGAGGTGGGGGAGGGAGGGAGGGGGGGGGCGGGGGGGAGGCTGAAGAGCTGTTGGAGGAGTAGGAGGGGGATGAGGAGGAGGAGGGAGGGTGGAGAACGTTGTAGTAGTGGTGGCGGTAGTGATGGGCTTGAGGGGGGGGGGAAGGCTCAAGGGCCGAGGCTTCAGCGGCTCGCATTTCTTGCCCAACGGTAATGGGGACGTGACCAGCCTGCTGGTGGTGGGTCGGACCGTGACTGCCGGGACAAGGGGCAGGCCCGTAGCCTGTGGAGTGGAAGAAGTGAGGCATCGTCGGCAAGAAGGCTTGCTCGCCCAGCAAGACTTCCGGGTAGGGGGCAGGGAGGAGGACGCACTGGTCGTGCACCCTTCGCTGTTGCCCTCCTGCAACTGCTGCTGCTGCTGCTGCTGCTGCTCCTCCTCCTCCTCCTCCTCCTCCTGCTGCTACCGGGTATAGCGCCGAAGGAGCGCTCCCAATCCAATCTTCTGCTTCCTCCCTCCAAACCTCTTCTTCCGTCATGACCTCGCCCAGGGCCAAGACCACGTTTTCGAGCGACACGTCCCTGTGCGCCATGCCGTTTTTTTTCAAGTAAGTCAACGCTTCGACGATGTCCAAAAGAAAGATACAGGCCTTGCGTTCAGAGAGATGTCGGCGAGCGGGGGGACGACGAGCGAGGTAGTTGAACAGGTCTCCACCAGGAGCGTAGGGTGTCATGAGGTACAGGTGGTGTTGGTCTTTGAAAGCTGCATGGAGGCGAGGGAGGGAGGGCGGGAGGGGTCCAAGGAGGCCTTCGTTTTGTAGGAGGAGCTGGAGGGCGGCTGCTTCGTTGAAGGGGTTTTCGATCGGGTCGATGGCCAGGCAGTCTAGGCGGACGACCTAAGGAGGACAGGAGGGAGGGATTGAGGCAGGGACAGAGGGGGTAAGTGTAATAGGATGGGGTAGAGCGGTAAGATTTCGACGGCTGTTGAGCGTGATCAACGATGAAGAGGGAGGAAAGGGGTAAGATAGTCTTAGAGGTGGAATCAGGGGAAAAACTCCGACGACTTTCGGGGGGCCTTTCCTCCCTCCCCTGTCAAGGGGCTTCTTCCTTAATGCTGCCCACCAGCTGGTTGAACTTATGAGATACCCTGTGCTCCCCCCTTCCCCAACCCGCCCTTCCTTTCCCTCTGACTCACCTTGACCACATAGTATGGCCCCGTTTCTTGGATCATGACGCCAGTGGCCTTGTCTTCTCGAACTTCAGAGGCCAGTATCGTGGCCACATGGAGCTTGTCATGGGACAGGAGGCGAAGCAACAAATAAGCTCTTGATGCATCTTGTCGTAGCGCGGGCCATGGGGGACGCGGTTGCGGTTGCCTTCCCTCTCGTATGTCATCTCGATCAGCACCATCAGAAGCCGATGGCTCCGTGATCAAAAGTGTTTCAGTAAATGTGTGCCCAGCCAAGCCACGGACTAGCCGCCGCTCCCACGCTATCCTTTCAAGGCGTGGGGGAAAGAAGCCATCATCGTCCATGCACCTGTGCAGTGAGTGTTGGACGATGGGAAAAAGTGAGGAGAAAGGGATTCGAGCAGCGTGTACTGCACGCCGTGCAGTAGTAGCCTCTCGGCGATATAGCCACAGGCCCGATCAGTGTTTGCCAGACTGCTCGTCGGCCTGATCAGTGTTTGCCGGACCGCTCGTCGGCCTGGCTATGTCCATAGCGCTCGTTGGCCTAGCTATGTCCATAGCACCGCCACCCGAAACTATCGGTTCTTGATAGAACACCGATGAAGGGAAAGAATTTTCCCAAAGAATGTCCTGGGTCGGCTTCTGGGAAGCCGACACTCTCACCGCAGGGGTTTTCCAGACTCCTTGCTCCCCTGGGTAGGAGCTCCCACTATCTCGACACTCGACTGCATATCAACTTGTCCAGAAGGGTCTGTGTTCAACTCCGCACCGGTAAATGGCAACCACTTTTAATATATTTACTTAAGATTTCTATTCAAGTGCTTGCCCAGGTGTGTGTTCGACCAGGTGGATAACCATCAAATAGCAAAGGTATCCTACCATAGCGAAAGCTGCCCTAACATATTGAAGGCAAGCCTATACACACTCACGGGCATTGCAGGGTATTTACTTGCCCATGGTCATCCATTAAACGGAAGACAGATAGTTGCCCGTCGAGTGATACTCTTCGCAAGGGAAAGTTTTTTTTCTATCAACATCTTTTATGTCGTCATACCTAATATAGTATCTTTTGAAAGAAATTAATCTTCCATTTTTGTAAGAGACCGCACCAGAGCCTCTTTCCCGGTCTTCCAAATCGTAATTTTTGACAGAAAGCGTGCTTCCGCATCACCCTCTCACCTCCCCCCAGGCCATGAGCGGATGGTCCGGCCTTCCTCGATTTTGAGTTCAAATCGGTGAACAGGTCTGTGAAAAGGCCTTGGTACGGCTCCAAGTCCGGCTGCCAATGCAGTGTATAACATTAGTATTTTATGTTACATTGAAATTTATGAAACTTTACATAAAAAGAAAGACAACTACACTAAAATTTATGAAGATCTACGTAAAATATAGCACCACTTGTTGATTGTCAGTAAAGGGAGGTCGAGCCAAGTGACTTCACATAAAACGTTGCGGTTGACGGTTTCGGTTCAGTCAGTCGTTGTTTCTTTTAAATGCGACAGTGGTTGGTTATGAATGAGGAATGAGTGGGGAATGAATAAGGATAGACATGGCAAGGGCGAGTACAAAATTTGCCCCTTGCTTCCCCTGTCCTCACTCTTACCCACCTCCCTACTTGCCTACCCTCACACCCACCCACACCCACACCCACACGCAAGCACGCTTTTCGCCTATCAATGAAGGAGCAAAAGGCTGCATACGGAAAAACACTCCCTACATCATCCCTCCTCCTGCCTTGGCGTAGTCCATGACCTTCTCCCGTTCCAACCTGCGCATGCCCGCCTCGTCCTCCACTACCATCCCCCCACTCGTCAACACCAAGCTGGCAACACTCACAGAATTGGCCAGACTGTTCTCTGTCACGGTGGCCGCATCCAACACCCCGGCCTCGAGCAGGTTTTCAAAGGTGAGGGTCGCCGCATTAAACCCGTACCCGAACTCGCGGTCCACACACTTCGAGACGATGAAGTTTCCGTGTTTCCCTGCGTTCTCCGCGATTTGCCTCATGGGCTCCGACAGGGCATCAAACAATATGTCGGCGCCGAAGACCTCGTCGTCCAGGCCATCCGCTTTCAATTGCTTCACTACCTCGTCCCGGTAGCGCTTCAAGTACAGAAGGGTGGTGCCACCCCCGGGGAGGACTCCATACTTGAGCGAGTTCTTGACGGAGTTGACAGCGTCCTCGTACCTGGTGTTGGAGGAGGAGGAGGAGGAGGAGGAGGAGGAGAAGGAGAAAAGAAAGGAGGAGGAGGAGGAGGAGGAAGAGATGATGACGTACAGAAATAGTATTGTTGAAATGGGGTTTTGGAATGACAGGCTCTCCTTGGAAGGTTGGATACAAAAGAAAAGGCTTACCTTAGTTTTTTGTCCTTCAGCTCCACTTCTGTCGCTGCACCGACGCGTATCCGTGCTACGCCGCCGGCAAGAGACGCGATCCGTTCCTCTGATTTTTCTTTATCAAACATGGAGTCCAAGTCATCCATCGATTCACGAATGGAGGCAATGCGGGCGTTGACCGCATCCTTGTGCTTGCCCGTCAGGAGGAGCGTGGCACTTTCTTGCCTGGATGGGTGGAAGAAAGAGGAATTGAGGGAGGGAGGAAGGGAGGGAGGGAGGAGCGGTGAGTAGCTCAAGCATTCGCGTGGCCTGTCTTGTATCGAAGACCTGATATTTTTTCTTAAGGTATTATTTCTTGACTCAAGTTGGGAGGGAGGGAGGAAGGAAGGGAGGGACGTACCTCAGGATGGCCTTCGTGGCTTGCCCGAGCATATCCAATGTCACTTTTTCAAGCCCGATTCCAGTTTCCTTGGCCACGAAGGTGGCGCCGGTGGCGATCGCAATGTCCGTGTAGTAGTCTTGACGGAATACTGTATGATATGGTATGTGTGTGTGTGTGTGTGAGTGGTGGGGAAGACGGGAAGATGAGTGTGATGACTTTAATTACCTTTTTGATTCATCCATCATGTGAATCTGTTGATTGATTGATTATTGATTCATTTATTTAAATCCCGGCAAAGTCTCACGGACGCCAAAATGGAAAAGGGAGCGCCCCCCCTTTTCCTTTTTCTTTCTCTTTGATATCAACGACACAAATACGCAGGGAGGGAAGGAGGGAATGAGGGAAGGAGGGAAGGAAGGAGGGAGGGAGAGGAGGAGGGAGGGACGTACCACCAAATCCAGGGCCTTTCATTGCGGCCACCTTGAGAGAACCCCGCTCCTTGTTCATAACCAAAGCTTCACGCGCCTCTCCCTTGATGTCTTCCGCAATTATGAGGAGTTGTCGTTCCGAATTGGCGAAAGTCTCTAGGAGGGTCACCATCTCGCGGAGGTTGGAAATCACGTGGTTCGTTACCAACACGTAAGGCTTTTCCAGCTCCGCACAGGCGCGGCCTGGGAACAAATAAAATCGACATTAAAAAAACATGGCATAGAGTGAGTGCGGAGGAGGGTGAAACCCGTTCAGGAGGGGCAGGAGACCTGTACATCAGGGTCCACAAATAAATCCCGTCTCACGAAGACGTAGGTCAAGATGTAAGTGGCTGTTTCCCCTCCAATTCACATGCCCTCCCTCCCTCCCTCCCTCCCTCCCCCCTTTTCCTTCTCCCTCTTCACCTGTATCGGTGATAAAGCCCGAGTCGACGAAACCGTTGTCGTAGTTCATGCCCTCCGTGAAATCGATCTCGTCTAGCATGGTAGGGGACTCTTCAATAACCACCTGGTGTCGTCGGGTGATTGGAATGGGCAGAGTAATAAATATATATTTATATAAATGAATAAATAAAATAATCAAACTATACGATAAAAAAATTAGCGAATGAATCACTTGTTGGCTTTATAATCTAAAAAATCAACAAGAGAATATATGATACAAATGCGTACTTACTTGTCCATTCACCCCCACACGCTCAAAACCCTTCGCAATAATGGCGCCCATTACAGCTGACCCACTCGCAATGGTAGCTTCAAAAAGAAAGCGACGGAGGGCGGGAGGGTTACATGAGTAAGTTGTTCCTTAATCCCTTTCTTCATGATGTCATGCCCCCTTCGCTCCCACCCTCCTCACTCCCTCTCTTCGTTTTCTCACCAATATTGTGAATATCTTCGGAACTACTGATTGGCCGTGCCAAAGTTTTCAATTTGCCTAATAAAATATCACTGGCTTTCTTCATACCCCTCCACACGCCAATGGCGTTGGCGCCAGCCATGATCATCTTGTAGCCCTAAAGAGAGGGAGAAGAGGGAAGAGGGAAGGAGGAAGAGTTAGATGGATCAGGCTTTGTAAACCTTCTTCGCTTTACACGGTTCACTCGTGGGACAAATAAAACATGTACAAGCACCGATGGTGAGAGGGAGGGAGGAAAAGAGGGAGGGAGGGCAGGAAGGAGGACGTACCTTATTAATCAACACTTGGGTCATGAGCGTGGAAGTGGTTGTCCCGTCTCCAGCAATCGAGTCACTTTTACTCGCCACGGCCTTGATTAGCTTTGCACCGACTTGCATAGCCGGGTCCGGTAAATTAATGTCTCGGGCGATCGTCACTCCGTCATTGATTACCTCCGGGTATCCAACATCACGCATTAGCACCACATTTCGCCCGCGGGGGCCAAGCGTGGCTTTGACGACGTTTGCGACGGTATTGATACCTGCTATAAGTTTTTGCGCGGTCTCGTCGCGATAGTAGATTAATTTGGGGGTGACTTTTGCCATGGCTTGGACATGGCCGCGGGTGCGACGGGCGGAGGGTGCTGGGGAGTGAGGCGAGGGAGGGAGGAATAGGTGAGTTTATGCGAGTCGCGCAAAAAAACGTACGAAAAGGATAAAAATGAAGGAGAGGATGAAGGGAACATCAGCGCAGATAGGTAATATTTTGAGTCGCACGGCCAGTGCAGGCACACGACTCACCGCCAGAAAGGCCTGCGAGGGGCACGACGGGGAGGAAGCCACATGATTTTCTCCTTCCTGCTGTTCTTGCTGCTGCTTCTGCTACAAAGGTAGGGGGGCGTGCAGCTGTTGGTAGGGCCATGGAAAGGAGGGCGCTGACTAGGAGAAGGACAAGAAGGAAGGAGCAGGAGGAGGGGAGGGTCGGACGCTGCTGCAGCTGCTGCTGCTGTTGCTGCTGCTGCTGCTGCCATGGGTCATTATCGCCTTGCGGTTGCTGTACGCGTTGCCGTGGCCGGCGCATGGCTACTTCACGTCGTCGTAGTTGTCGTCGTCGACTCAAAATTAGAGTGTGCCCAAGGGATGGCAGGCTGTAGTGTTCTCAAGAGGCATTGATGTTTGAGTGGAAGGCAAGCAAGCAAGGAGACGTGTGCGTGTGTGGGGGTGGGTAAAATCCTTTTGCAAGCGGAAGGCTTCGCAAGAAAGCTGCACCAGCAACCACTCTACCACCAGCCTGGGCATAAACGAAAAGATTGGTGCTTGTCTAGGTGGGATTGCGTGCGTGCATGTATTGGTCGGATAGACAGGGCACCAAAATGCTCGGGACAAGAACGGCAACTTGATCTCATCGAAGAAGCCCGCGACCGCACGACGTGGGTGAACAGGTCTTCCTTTCCAAGCTTTCGTCCGAGTATCGCAAGCGTTTCACACAGCACATCCCACAGACACAGCCACAGTCACTATGAAGGTGAGAAGCCTCATCCAATGGAGGCCTTGCCTTCGTGAGAAATATGCGCAAGCGAGCTAACTATGCGGTGGAACCTCACTTTTGCATATGCACAGTCCCTGCCGCATCATGGCCTCGCCTCCTCCTCCTTCCCGTTCCCTGCCGCCCACTCGTTTGCTGGATGTGGATCGTACGCAAGAAGAGGATCCACAACAACAACAACAACAGCAGCAGCAGCACTTTCCCCAACCTCACTCCACGTCCGCGCATGCCCTCGATGATGGGGAAGGGGGGGGGGGGGGAGGGCGTCACGCTCCTTCTCCATCTCCCCCTTCTCAAAAAGAGCAAGCACCACCACTCCTGACCCTCCCTGGCTTGTTGTTTCGCGCTAAGTGGGCAAGTGAGAAGTGCCTTGATGGGGTGGATTATGTGGGGGCGGGGGTGGCAGGGTTATTGGGGATAACTGACTCGAGGTTCCAGTATATTGTCGATAATATGTCGGAGAAGGACAAGGAGGCAGCGGAGGAGGATTTGAAGAGGATGAGAGATGGGATGGAGATGGGAGGGAGGGGCGGAGAAAAGGGAATCTTGCTGATTGAGGAATTAGCGGGGGGGAGGGGGGAGGTAGGGAGGAAGGGCCGAGGGGGGCCGGAAGACCACGTGTAGAGTACTTTGTAGGTTATGAGAAAGGGTGAAGTGTAGATTAGAATTAGGGCATTCAAACTAGGCGATGAGTGAAAACGATGACTACAGAAATGTTATATTCAATCAACGACTTTCTCCCAAGTGAGCCGTTTCTCTAATTACTTTACTTTTGATACTCTGATTTCTTATTTCTCTCCTCCACTATCCCCACAAACGTTTACTCCTCCACTGCCACCACCTCCCCCTCTTCCATTTTGTCTTCCTCCGCCCCCCCCCCCCCAACCCCCCCCTCT
>Ga0160419_100584_pt1 | contig 21758 bp, 14 predicted proteins | sample CelAP2metagpilot_2_FD_108196 | JGI IMG/M metagenome (GOLD analysis project Ga0160419, IMG submission 108196) | Phycosphere-associated microbial communities from Cellana algal ponds in Kailua-Kona, Hawaii, USA - Cellana AP2-4-25 metagenome pilot ... | reverse complement strand
GGGGGGGGGGGGGGGGGGGGGGAGGGACCGAGGGAGGGGGGGGGGGGGGGGGGGGGGGAGAGGGGGAGGGGAAGAAGGCGGGAAGGAAGGGGGGGGGGGAGGGGGGGAGGGAGGGAGGGAGGGACGTACCGGGAGTCTTTCCCCAGGAGCAAGGCCATGTCGGCTGCTTCTCGGTAGTTGGTTTCCGTCACCTAGGAGGGAGGGAGAGAGGGAGGGAGGGAGGGAGGGGGGGGGAAAGGGTTTGAAGCAGGAGGTGGTGCAGGGGGCAGAGAGAGGGAGGAAGGGAGGGAGGAAGGGAGGGAAGGAGAGAGGGAGGAGGAGAGGGCTGGTTCGTGAGGGGCAACTGTCGGGAGAGGGACAAGGAGGAAGACAAAGGAGGGGAAGGAGGGGGAGGGGGAGAGAAGGATGTACCTGCATAGTTCGGGCTTTTTCAATGTCAACGTTATAGGAAGGAAAACGGTCATCGGCCGAGCGGATCACTTGGAGGGAGAGGGGCTTCTTGACCTACAAGGAGGGAGGAAGGGAAAGAGGGAGGGAGGGAGGGAAGATGAGGCGCACGCATAAATCAAAGGTCGATTTCCTTGTCATCTGCATTCATTGGTTTCCAAGTATGTCTTTCCTCCCTCCCTCCTTCTCTTACCATCTCGTCCTCCGCCGCCCCTAGGCTCATGTTCCTCGTACTCGCTAAGGATCCTGTTCCTGCCCCTCCCTTCTTCTTCTTCTTCCTCTTCCCGTTTGGCGAGGAAATAGTGGTGGTAGTTTTAGAAGTTAGGTCCTGAGGGAGGGAGGGAGGGAGGGAGGGAGGGAGGTGGGAGGGAGGGAGGGAGGGAAGGGTGAGTGTGGCAAGACTCGAAAAGCCCGTCCATGACCCCGACAGGTAGGTACTCAACCCTCCCTCCTCCCCTCCCTCCCTCCCTTCCTTCATTTCTCCCTGCTTCCTCTCCGCCAGGCGTCTTTTCGTTTTTCCCTCCCTCTCCCACCCCTCCTTCCTTCCTTCCATCCCTCCCTCCCTCCCTACCAGGAGCCCATCCATGCTCAAACGGTACGTGCGGCCCACGCCCGCCTCCTCTTCATTTAACACGCGGAAACGACTCGATACTGCAGCAGTCATGTCTTTCTTTTCCTTTACTGTTGCTGTAACTACTAATACTGCACCTAAACTGCTGCTGCTGCTCCTGCTGCTGCTGCTGTTGATTCTTCCCCTCTCACTTCTCTCCCAACGGGGAAGCGCACACACACGTGCAGCAAAGAGATAGGAAGGCGGCGACGATGATGGCGGCGAGAGGCCTGTGACAAGGGAGAGAGAAAAGGAGGGAGGGAAGGTGGAGGGCTCAGAGCGAGTGCTAGCAGAGTGCTCGAATACCTCCTCTGCCGCCTTGCTAAGGGAGGGAGGGAGGGAAGGAGGGAGGGTAAAACAGGCAGGGACGTTTCCATCTTCCCGAGCTTTCTTCTGCCCTCTTCCTCTGTATGTGTCTGAGTCAACACTAGCTCAGGAGGGAGGAAGCAAGGGAAGCCTCGCAAGGGGGACGCCCGCACGATCAAAACAATACTGCACGTTCCCCTCCCCCTCAAGGCCGCTGCGGCAGCGATGCCCAGCAAATGGGGCATAGGAGTCGGGACCCCGTGGAAACACATGGTATAGGAAGTTCAGGAGGGCGCGCGTAGTTCGAGATGGTTTTGAATGTAAAAGGGACACGCGATACTGCCTTGCTGTCCGAATGCACGTGTGCGTGTCCCTTGTCCCGTCTGCTTGAGTGTGGGCCGTCTCTGGCTGTGGCTGTGTGCGAGGGGAGGGGGGGCAGAAGAGCAGGTATGAGTGTCTTCGGCAGAGAAGGAAGGAGCGATGAGTGAAAGATTGGAGAGGAGGGCGAGGGGGGCAGACAGGTAGCCCCAGGAGCAGGGAGAAGGTGTCGTCAAGTGCGTTGCAGTGACGCCAGACCCGTCATGTCGTGCGCACGACACATCCGGCCTCTTATGACCTGTGTGCCTCCACCCACCCTGATAGCTCTCATGCCTGCCTCATCATCTAGGATTCTGTGTTTAAGGAGGAAGGTAGTATGGCCTCTTAATTGAGGGAATGGTGCGCCTCGTGCCCATGGCAGCGTAGGGTGGCGTCAAGGACCGAAGGAAAGCGTGACGTACGGTTTCGGCATGGGACGGTTGTTCGCAAAAAACCAATAAAATGATGGGATCGGAATAAGAATATTTGAGGTCTGTGCCATTTCTTGAGAAGATAATATGAATAGCACATGTATTCAAAATGATAATTGTCATGTGAGTTTAATGCGCAGGGAATAGAGAGACATACACCAAAAAGAGGGAGGATGAGGGGAAAATGCGCGGAAACGTTTTTCGCTGCGGCTAATGTGAAGGAGGCCCATTGCCCTCGTCAAACGCCTATTTTTGAAGGGAGGGGGAAGAGGGGGGAGGGGCTGCTTTTCCTTGCTTCTTGTGCTGGTGCTTAAAGTCATGATAAATGCTCTGGGTGCGCTTGTAGAAAAGTTGGGTGGGAGTGTGCCATTTAATGCGTCTTCATTGCTTCCCCCTTCACTTTTTGATCTTTTTCCGGGGGGCGGCAGCGAGGGGAAACTGACATATACACACCCTCAATTCCGTCTCATCAAAATCACATGCCACAGACAAGCATGTCTTATTCTGACAGCGACCCATCGATGGTGGACAAGGACCCACGGTATGTTTAAAGTGGAGCAAGCACTTCTTTTTTTCGTACAGCCTCCCTACACTCCCCTTTCACCCCTTGTCTCTTCATGTACTTCGCATGTCTTTTATTTATTCGTAAGTGTATCATCATATGTTCGCTTCTTTATATGTTATATGCATATGATTTATTTGATAACGTCTAGCTGGCTGGCGAACTTTCCAGGGATAACAACATTTTCGCGCTCATCGCCGTTCCTCCCTCCCTCCCCTCACCTCCCTCCCGCCTTTCCAGCGTCCTGTTCCTCCGTCAACGGATCCTCTCCTCCTTATGTAATAAACATGGCTCCATCTCTAGTTTTTCCTCCGGCCCCACAGCGGCTCTCAAGGTGCCGGGGCGGGAGGAAGGAGGGCAGGGAGGGCTGATGACTGCCACCACAAGCAGCAGTAACAGCAGCGCAAGCACTACTAGTAAATTTGACAAGGCTTTTTTTAGTGAAGAGAATGTAGGAAAGCTCCAGGATTTTTTGGAAAGCGACGAAAAAATGTTTTTGCTGGTAAGGACGAATGAGTCATCAAAGAAAGCAGAAAGGAAGTTCGAGGATGGGGGAAGAAAGAGGAGCAGTGGCCGGCAGTGAGACTGCTTTTTGTCAGATCTGCAATTCAACTAGGGATAATTTACTTTGTGGCAATATAAAATTTTAAGGGGTTTTGACATCGGCTTAAATCGACCCTCCCCAATTCCCTCTCTTTCTCCCCACCCCCCTCCCCCCTTACCCTCCTTCCTAGGTCCCCGAGACCCTGCGCGTGGAGACCCTAATGCCCAAAAAAATCAGTAAGGGTAAACACGTCCTCTTCCTCAAACTCCGCTCTACCTCCTACACGCCTTCGTCCTCGTTCTCCTCCTCTTTTCATATTCCAGAGCCTCCTCCTTCAGCTTCCTTGTCTTCCTCCTCGTCCTCCCCCCCTCACTCCTCTCTCTTTTCCATGGAGAGCGCTGTCCTCACCCTTGAGCTCACAGGTCCTTCATCCTTCGATCATTTGGAGCTCCTAGCCTACGAAATTTATTTGCCTCTGTTGACCAACCCGCAGAACCAGGCCAAGTGGGGAGAGACAGCTACGAAGGAGGTTAGTTTTTTTTTCATTTCTTACTTCGATTTTAATACTGCTTATTTGTTGCGAATGCTAAATTAATTGTAGATGTCAAGCTTCCACTCACTTTATTGTCTCAAAACTAATCATAACTCAACAATAGCTCATCTGATAAGATTTTTTATGGTAAATTCACTCACAGTCCGTCTCATCCTCTTTTCCTTCTCCCCTTTCTGTGAGAGAAGGCGAAACAATACAGGCTCACTGCTCCCTTTCTCCGTCCCTCCTCTCCTCCCTTCATAGGTCATCGACGGATTTTACTCCTTTCTCTCCTCCCTTACAATTCTCTGTGGTCAAATTAAGGGCCAGACCAGCCTGCCCATGCCTCCTATCGAAGGGCTCTTAGGTCCTCCTTCTGGAGCGGGAGATGCTGTTCTGGCCTCGTCAGGCTTAAATCTGTGAGCAAAGGGGGGAGATAAGGACGGAATGGCAAGGGAAAAGTCACCTCTCTCAGAGACTCGTTTCTATAACATCTGCCAAAAAACAATTACACAGAGGAGGAGGGCCTGGCCCAGTAGGTGGCGGTAGTCGCAATCGTCTTGCGCTCTTAGAAGGCGCCGTGGTGACCTGGACTAAGCAGGTATATAACCCTTCCTTTCCTATCTTCCTCCCTCTCTTTGTGTCATTAACGTTATGTTTACTCGCTTACAGATCCGTCAGGTTCTGAAGCAAGACCCGGAGTCCTTCCTCAAGCAAGGTAAGCGCGAGAGAGAGTAAGGGTGGGAAACGATGCATGACCACGTACAGCTCTTCATTCTGCCTGTCTCTCGTTCTTTGCCCTTCTCTAGGCCTTCACCCCACTCCGGACGTTGAAATCACCTTTTGGAAGACCAAGGCCGCAAATCTCAACGCAGTCTATGACCAGCTCCAGTCACAGCGCGTCAAGAAGGTAAGAGATAGAAAGAGAAGAAAGGTAGGAAGACCTAACTCTCACTCACGGGATTTTTCTCATTTCCTTTGGTGACAGGTATTGCATGTGCTCGAGCAAGCCAAGTCCACTTATACCAGCACTTTTCACCGTCTATGCAAGGAGGTATTTACGGCTCGTCTGGAGGCGAACGATAACAGGTACAAGGAATAAAACTTAAGAGAGGGATGGAGTACAAGCGTCAATCAACCATTTATGGCTGACTTATTATTCTATACACTCTTTTACTCTCTTCTTTTTCCCTCCTTCCTCTTTTTTCCTTTAAGCAAGTATCTTCGTCCTCTTGAAGACTGGGTGGCTCGCTTGCAGGAAGAGAAGAATGCGAGTGAGACACGCTTCCCCACACTCCCTACTCTTTTTAAACCAATCTTGCATATTGTCCTGCTGGTAGGTGGAGAGGAGTAAGAAAATGTCTCGCAATATTTTGTATATTGACCATTTTCGTTACCACAGATCTGGAAGAACAGCAAGCATTACAATACACCCACCCGTCTTGTTGTCCTGATGCGCGAGCTATCCAACTCGCTGATCATGCAGGTAGGCGGTGAGGAGGGAGAGGGCGATGGACTTTTAGGATGTTTTATAATTATTATAACGTATTCATCGCCCTTAATGCTCTCTCAGGCCGGTCGCTATGCCTCAGGAGAACAGATTTTTGCGCTTATTGAAAAAGAGGAAGCACCCAAAGCCCTTGAGCAACTCTCTATTGTCCTTAAGGTCTGCACCGCCTTCAAAGAGACGTACGCTACCTTCAAAGATACTGCGTCTGCTGGTACGTTTAACGACTTATCCTGTCCCCGCATCTTTCTTTATCTGTTTCATCTTTCACACATTCTCCCTATCGTTCTGTTCTTCCTACCACTTTCCAGAGTGCCCTCACAATCCTTGGCGAGTCCAGAATAGCGCTTTATTCGCTCGTCTGGAGCTTTTCATGGATCGTGTCGGCAACTTGATTGATTTTACGCGCATGCTTATCTCGTTTAATAAGCTGTCGAAGGTTAGCAAAAAAGGGAAAGTGGGAGACTTGAATATAGAACAGCAAGATATTCTCTCGTTGGTTTCGACGCCGTGTCCCAAAATCTTACGAGTAACTGCTGGAATTTTATCCTCTCGTCCGTTTCTCGTTTCTCATTTTTTCGTCAGGTGGAAGTGGGTGGGACCAAAGGCCGTATTGTCACGATGGGCGTGAAGCAGACGCATGAGGATTTCTTGGCGGCCATTGAACGAGTGCGAAACGTGCCGTATGATATCATGGATGTGGGAGCGATACAGTTTGAGGTACAGCAAATTATAGACCGGGAGAAGCGATATTAAGTCACTCCCTTAAGCCCTTTGCCATGCCTCAATCGTCATCCGCTGTCACTAGCTCGCATTTATATCACATCGCTGTTCTTGGTATTCAATTTTTCCTTTTAGGCGGACTACGTTCAATTCAAGGAGCAAATAAAAGAGTTGGACCGCCGCCTGGCCTCTCTTATCACGCTTGCTTTTGATGACCGCGCCACCGTCATAGGCCGATTTAAGCTTCTTGATGCTTTTGAGGGGCTCCTGGACCGGAGTATAATTCAGGACGAGCTGGAGGTACGGCAAGAAAACAATTGGATGGTATTCTTTCTTAATATCGATTAACTTCATACCTTCTTTCTACTCTCCTCATCTCCTTTCTCACTCCCACAACCCTTCCCTAAGAAAAAGTACATCGCACTGTTGCATGCTTACAGCCAAGACCTCCGAACCGTTCACGAGATCTTCCTCCGGCAGCGTGAGTGTCCTCCTGTGCCTGCCAGCTATCCTCCCGTCGCCGGCGCCCTTGCTTGGTGTCACAGCCTCATCGAACGTGTCCAGGCCCCACTTGCTAAGTTTCGAGCGTTAGAGCTGCAGCAACCGCATATTTGGGCGCGGGAGGAAAGTAAGGATGTATTTAAGGCTTGCAATGCTCTCATTTCTTCCCTTAAGGATTACGAGGCACAACACGCCGAGATCTGGGGCCGGGATGTCGAATCGTCCTCGGAAGCCAAGCTCCGCCTGCACTTGCTGGTCCGTCACACGCAGACGCAGCACCTTTCCGTAAATTTCGACCCCGCTCTGGTTCGACTTTTGCGTGAGGTCAAATATTTCCGCCTCTTAGACTTACAGGTGCCAGCTGCCGCGTTCGAGGTGTATCAACAAGCTGAGACTTTCCGACGCTGGACGGGAAATCTCGAACTCATTGCACACACGCACAACACGGCGTGGGCGGCGCTGCATCCTGTTGAGCTGCCCTTAGTACGTCCATTCTTAGAGCGTTTCAACCATATGGTGGAAGCAGGCTTGGTATGTTTGCATTGGCAGAGCGGCGCGATGGCCGTGCAGGAATTTTTGGGCGAGGCGCTCGAGAAAGTGAAAAGCGTGGAGGAGGTAGTGCGGACCATGAAGCGGAATCTAGCGGCAGTGGAAGGCGTGCTGCGGGAATGTGAGCGTCCCATGCTTGAGCGCAAGTCCAAGCCAGTGGAGCGAGAGGAGTTTGAGCGAATGCAGCGTGGTATCCGAGCGGAGCGTTACAGCAAGGTTAAAGAGGCCGGGAGGGAGATCGAGGCCCTGCTTAAGCGAACCCACAAAATCTTGCAAGTAGCATCGCAGAACCAACCCGAGTGGCGGGCATACGTGAACTATGTCAACAATCGCGTGGTCAATGGTCTCTCCCGAGTCATCCTCTCCTCACTTGAAGCCTTTCGCAACGAGATCGACCCCACGGCTGCAGCGATCAATACAGGCCTCACAGGCGCTGGTACCACTACCAACGTTAGTAGCAGTAAACTGCCCATGTTGGAGGTCAAGTTAACCTTGGTGGACGATCGGCATGTGCGTTTCCAGCCGGAGCTCTCGCCCTCGACCACCAGCACGAGCTCGAGCGGTATTACGCTCAAGGATGTGGTGGGCAGCATCATCGGTGGCTTTTACAATCTCTCCACTCTCCTGAAACGTCTGGACGACACCAACAACCAAGGAAGCTATCTCCGAGAGATGCACACTGATCCGCAGCTGTGCCTGACAATTGATCGAATTTATGACGTGGTGTACGAGACGGAGGAGGCCTGTCGGGGGCTGCAGCAGCGATACGATGAATACTCCTCTCTGTGGACAAAGGACTTGGATGCGCACTTTCGAGCTTTTTGTGCTACAGCTGTAGTGATAACACCTTTGGGACAAACATTACCGGACCTTGAGCAATTTGAACGCGAGATGGCGCATTATGAGGGACTACAGCTCCAAGTCAACACTAAGCTCTCCTCTCCCGTGGACGTGTTGGGATGGCTGCGCGTCAATACCTTACCAATCAAGCAGGCAATTTTGGGCTGGTGCACGCGTTGGATAGCCACTTACAGCTCTCACATTAAGGCCACACTGGTAGCTCGGCTGCGGGATATGGACGCGTTAATGCAAGAAGTCCGGACGGGACTGTCCATTCCAGTAGTGGCGAATGGGAGTAAGGAAGCGCTAATGGCTGTCATGAAGTCAATCTGCGACGTGCGTAAGGCCAACGAAATATTTGCAGAGCTCTGGGTTCCTTTCTATGATATAATTGCTGCGCTGAAGCGGCACAATGTGGACGTGACGGACGTAACCATTGATGGTGACTCGGGCTATGACTTGCAATCGTACCTCGAAGAAGCTCCTACGGCTTGGGAGCTGCTGGTGAAAAAGACATTTGTTAAAAAGGAGGAGATTCTGCCTTTACAGATGACTGAGGTGGAAATTTTGCGACAGAATCTAGACGCCTTCGGGGCTCGAGTCATACGGTTTCGCTCAGCCTTCAAGAAGGAGGGGCCCTTCATGTCCTCAATACCGTCGCCAGCAGCTGCTGCTGAAGCAGGGCTAGAATCAGCGTCAGCATCCTGTTCCCTTTCATCCATTAGGAATCATGCTGACACTAGCACTTACACCACTGCCATGGCATACGAAGAAATGGACCGGCAAGTGGTCATGCTCATGACGTTAGAACGGGAGGCTGCGGCGTTCAACGAGCTTGAGGAGCTGTTCGAGCTACAAATCAGCAAGTATCCCGAGATGGGTGAGACGCGGCGTGACCTGAAGCTCTTAAAGTGGATCTGGGATTTCAAGGCGCTTGTAGACAAGCTGTATGAGGGCTGGCGCAGCCAGTACTGGTCTGAGGTCAAGACTGAGGCCTGCATGGATCAGAATAAGGAGCTTCTTAAGCAGCTCCGGAAGCAAGGAAATGACTTCCAAGTTCTCAAGGCTTGGCGTGTGTATCAAGTGGTGGAGGAGAGCATTCAGTCCATGAGTATACTTCTACCTTTAATTGATGAGCTGCATTCCCCGGCCATGCGCGACCGGCACTGGGAGGCTCTGGCCCGACAATGTAACGTCAAGCATTTGGACCCCACGCATCCCAAGTTTACATTCGAGGATATGATACCATTGCGTCTATCTGAACGCCGTGAATTAGTAGAAGACCTGGTCAGCACGGCCTCTAATGAACTCAAGATTGAGACTCAACTGGGTATCATTGTACAGACTTGGGAAGCCCTGACCTTGGATTATGTGTCTCATAAGGACACGGAGATAACGGTAGTCAAGCCCAGTGACGAGATGCTCGAAAACCTTGAGGGCCACCAGATGGAGCTTCAGGGGATGCTATCTGTCGATTTTTTTAAGGAGAAGGTGCTGCAGTGGCAGGTTGCCTTGGGCCACGTGGAGGAAGTTCTCAAGACCTGGGTCATCGTTTCCAAGTGTTGGGCGGCCCTCGAGAGCATCTTTTTGGCTTCGGCCGATATTCGCTCCCAACTACCTGAGGATACAAAACGCTTTGAAGGAATCGACTTAGAATTCAAAGAGCTTATGAAGGCTGCAGTACTGACGCCGCAGGTGGTGGATGCGTGCAATGTGGATGGGCGGTTGGAAGCCTTGAAAAGCATGAACCTTCGCTTAGAGCTGTGCCAGAAGTCGTTGAACGAATACCTGGACATGAAAAAGAAGCTGTATCCGCGCTTCTACTTCGTCTCGAATGTCGCCCTACTAGACATGCTCGCAAACGGTACCAACCCGGCCAAAATCTTACCCTATCTGGGTGACTGCTACGATGCCCTTGGCGATCTGAAATTCGTGGTAGATGACGCCGCCACGAATACCCTCTCCAACAGGACAGTGGACACTATGGTGGCGAAGGACAAGGAATGCGTCTCGCTTCACAGCCCTTTTACAATGCAGGGTGAAGTAGAGAACTACCTGAACCAGCTTACTGAGGTGGTGGCAGAGACGCTACGCTACAAGCTAGAGGACGGCATGGAGACGGCTGTGAATTGGGATATAGAAAAACCCCGCGAGCAGTGGTTGTTTGATTATCCTGCGCAGGTAGTTCTGACGGGCACGCAGATTTACTGGACAGAGGAGACAGAACGCGCTCTGGAGGAGTATGAGGGTGGGCAGGAGGATGCTGTTAAGCGCTACTTACAGGTGTGCAATGGTCGTTTGAGTGCCCTAATTCAACTTGTTTTGGGAGAGCTGACGCTTGGAGATAGAACCAAGATAATCTCCCTCATTACCTTGGACGTGCACGCCCGCGACGTAGTGCAGAAACTCATCGATGAGAAGACGGAGGGCCCCAATTCTTTCTTGTGGCAGCAGCAGCTGCGTTTCTACTGGACTCCGCCGCCCAATACGTCCTCAAGTATGATTCCTGCGAGCACTGGTTCTTCAACGGGTAGCAGCAGCAGTCCAAGAGATGTAGACATTAAGATCTGCGACTATCAATGCAAGTACTTCTACGAGTGGGTAGGCAATACAGGCCGGCTGGTTATCACTCCTCTGACGGATCGCTGCTACATCACTCTGACAATGGGGCTGCGCTTGTTTCTGGGCGGGGCGCCTGCAGGACCTGCGGGAACGGGCAAAACTGAGACGACAAAGGATCTGGCGCGAGCTTTGGCCATTCCCTGCTATGTGTTTAATTGCTCAGATCAGATGAATTATCAAACAATGGGAGATATTTTCAGGGGGCTTGCGCAGACGGGCGCGTGGGGCTGTTTTGATGAATTTAATCGCATTCCTTTGGAAGTTCTCTCGGTAGTCGCCACCCAGGTCAAGACAATCCAAGATGCTATCGTCAAGTGTTCCGTGCCCAGCAACCGTGACCTCGAGTACCAGCATCTACCCGCAGGAACCCCGCCTGTCAAGGTGGGTACTCTCGAGTTTATGGGTGATACTATCTCCTTGATTCCATCATGCGGCTTTTTCATCACCATGAATCCTGGATATGCGGGCCGCACGGAGCTGCCTGAGAATTTGAAGGTCCTGTTTCGCTCCTGTGCCATGATACGGCCTGATCTGCGGCCAATCTGTGAGAATATGCTTATGTCGGAAGGTTTTCAGAACGCGCGAGACTTGGCAATCAAATTTGTGACTTTATATCAGCTTTCTTCGGAGCTTCTCTCGAAGCAATATCACTATGACTGGGGTTTGCGCGCTGTGAAATCTGTGCTGCGCGTAGCAGGCATGCTCAAGCGCGGTGAACCACACCTGGACGAGGCCCAAATCCTGATGCGGGCATTGAGAGATTTCAATACCCCCAAGATTCCTGCCCATGACCTGCCTATCTTCTTACGGCTTATCAATGATTTGTTTGTCGGCATGGAGGACGTGGCACCTAAGGTGAATGAGACACTTCGTGATAAGGTGACGATGGCAGCGAAGCTTAAGAAGTACCAGGCGGACGATACTTTCGTGCTAAAGACCTGTCAGCTGCAGGAGTTACTAGATGTTCGTCACTCAGTCATGCTTTTGGGACCTGCAGGCTCGGCGAAGACTGCCATCTGGAAGACTTTGGCGGCTGCGCACAACCTGGACTGCCACAGCGGAAGCCTCGGGCGGATTGGGACAAGCAGTGCTGATGAAAAGCGCAATCAGGTGTGCGTGTACGAGACTGTGAATCCTAAGGCCGTGTCTGGCGACGAGCTGTACGGATACATGACCTTAAGCAAGGACTGGAAGGACGGCGTGCTCTCCATCATCATGCGCGGCATGTCGAAGAGTTTTGCAGATCAGGGCTTTTACGAGCATCAGAAGCACAAGTGGGTAGTCCTCGATGGCGACATCGACGCAGTCTGGATTGAATCTATGAACACGGTGATGGATGACAACAAGGTACTAACTCTGGTCTCGAATGAGCGCGTGCCTTTGTCTGACAGCATGCGTCTGGTTTTTGAGATCAATTCCCTAAAAAACGCCACGCCCGCCACCGTGTCACGCGCTGGAATTCTCTACATCAATGAGACCGACGTGGGCTGGAAACCATTAGTGCAGTCGTGGGTCCAGGCTCGTGCGGATGCCAACGAACGGGTTTTGCTGCCTGGTCTCTTTGATAAGTATGTGGACGCTTTGGTGGAGATGACGCGACGGGGGTACAAGGAAGTGACACCACTGCGTGTCATTAATAAGGTCTCTACGCTCATTTATATTTTGGAAGGTTTCTTGAATGGCAGTGGCAGTGGCTCGAATTATGAGAGCAACGGTGATATAGCTTCCACCCCTTCCTCCTCCTCATCGGCATCATCTTCCTCGTGTGTACTGCCTGCTGACAAGAAGACGCCTGATGTGCTTGAGCTCGTGTTTATCTATGCAGCGGTGTGGGCCTTTGGGGGAGCGATGGCGGTGGACAAGCAGGCAAACTACCGCAAACAGTTTAGCGATTCCTTCGCCATGATTTTCGGTCAGCGTTTTCCCAAAGATGGGCAATGCTTTGATTACTACTTTGATGTTGAATCTCTCTCCTTTCTACCCTGGGCGACCCGCGTGCCTAAGTATGTTCCCATTCCTATCGGTGGCGGGGTGGGGGAGACTGCCTTTTCGCAGCTTCAAGTGGCGACGGTGGATACTGTACGCCTCTCTTTTCTGCTTGACCTTCTGGCTCAGAAGCATCGACATGTAATGCTGTGCGGAACTGCAGGCACGGGCAAAACAAGTATCATGCAGGAGTACCTCCGGAATCTGGATAAGGATGCGGACAAGATGCTCTCGACGACGATTAACTTAAGCTATTACACAGACTCGGCTAAACTGCAAAGCGAGCTCGAGCTTGCTATTGAACGACGCTCTGGCCGCAAGTACGGGCCTCCACAGGGACACCACCTAGCTGTTTTCTTAGATGATGTGAATCTGCCATACGTCGAGACATATGGAACGCAGAATGCAATCGCCTTGCTTACGCAGCACCTTCAGTACGGCAACTGGTTCGACCGTACAGATTTGGGAACGCGTAAAGAGGTGGTGGATGTGCAGTATCTTGCAGCCATGAATCCCACGGCCGGCTCCTTTGATATTTGTGAGCGGGCGCAGCGGCATTTTGCCACCTTTGCCTGCATGATGCCGTCAAAGGGGGATCTGAAGACTATCTACGGGTCTATCCTCGGCGGACACCTCAAGGGCTTCCCGGGCAGAGTGGAAGAATGCTGTGACAAAATTGTGGAAGGTACTATTGCACTGCATGGCCAAGTTTTGCAGCGTTTCTTGCCCAGCGCTGTCAAGTTCACCTACAACTGGAACATGCGGGAGCTAACAAATATTTTCCAGGGTCTGACACTGGCCCGACCCGATCACTATGCTACACCCTTGTCTTTACTTCGACTCTGGGTGCACGAGTGCGAGCGTGTATTTGGGGATCGGTTGGTAACCGAGCCTGAGACAGCTATCTTTAAGGATATGCTAACTTCGGTGATAGATAATGTATTTTCATCCTCAGCGGAAGATTTGGTTGAGCCCTTAATGCAACGTCCTTTGATGTACACAAGCTTTGTCGAAGGTATCACTAACTCAGCCATCGGCGGCAACATTAATTTCAACGCCGCTTTATCAACCACTGCATATACGCCCGTACTGAATTTGACTCGGCTCAAGGCGGTGCTTTATGGGAAGCTCCAGGAATACAATGAGTCAAACGCCATGATGGACCTGGTGCTCTTTGAGCAGGCCATAGAGCATGTCACTCGCATCTGCCGCATCCTCTCAAATCCCTCGGGGCACGCCATGCTTATAGGTGTAGGAGGCTCTGGGAAACAGTCTTTGACGCGCCTGGCCGCTTTCATTTGCGGGTACGAGGTCAAACAGCTGGTCGTCACTGCTCGCTTCAAGGTGGAGGACTTGAAGGAAGCGCTCAAAGACATGTACCGGCTGGTAGGAGTTAAGGGTGTGTCCTTGGTCTTTCTTATCACAGACTCTCAAATCATCGACGAGCATTTCCTCATCTATATCAATGCCCTTCTGTCAAGCGGCTGGATTCCTGATCTGTTCTCAAAGGAGGAGCTAGAAGCTTTGCTCGCGGGCGTTCGGTCGGAGGCCCGGGTGCAGGGCGTGCCTGACACGCCTGCTACGCTGTTGGACTTTTTTGTGACGCGTATACGTAATAATCTGCACGTGGTTCTGACATTTTCTCCCGTGGGGCCCATCTTCCGGGTGCGTGCTCGACGCTTTACAGCTCTAATTAATTGTACGACCATTGATGTTTTCCATCCATGGCCACGCGAAGCCCTCGTATCAGTGGCCCAACGCTTCCTGGAGGACGTGGATCTGGTAACGCCACATATAAAGACCCAGTTGGCCCTTCATATGGCGGAGGAGCATTTGTCTGTCATGAAAGCTTCACAGACCTACCTGGAACGACAGCGGCGCTACAACTATGTGACACCCAAGAGTTATTTAGAGCTGATTGGCTTCTACAAGTACCTGCTGAACACCAAGCGTAGCGAGTTAGTGCGGCTTGTAGACCGCTTAGACGTGGGTCTTTCGACGTTGCGCAAGACAGCTGCCGATGTAGCTTCGTTGCAGAAAGACTTAACGCATACCATGATTCGCGTGGAGGAGAAGAAGGCGGCTGCGGACCAGCTCATACAAGAAATGGGGGCACAACGCGCCGAGGCTGAAATCCAACAAGAGACAGCCACAATCGAAGCGGATAAGGCTAACAGTGCCTCAGCCGAGGCGGCTTTACTGGAAGCTGAAGCCTCGGGAGAGCTAGCGGCAGCAGAGCCTGCTATGAAGGCGGCTGCTGCTGCAGTGGATGTTCTGAGCAAGGCTATGCTTACCGAGCTCAAGAACCTCAAGACACCACCCGCGGGTGTCGACACCGTGACCACTGCTTGTCTGCTTCTGGTGGAAAAAGAATACAAGAACCACAAATGGGACCGCGCCAAAAAAATGATGGCAAATGTGGACCAGTTCAAGAATAAGCTCATGGCCTTCAAGGGAGAGACTATCCCCGAGGAAGATATTCAGCGCGTTGCACCCTTGATTGCTCTTCCTGATTTCACTCCTGAGAGCATGGCCAGCAAATCTGCAGCGGCTGCTAATCTGTGCACGTGGGTTGTGAACATTTACAAATACAATCGCATTTATGTCAGGGTCAAACCTTTAATGGATACACTAGCAGCAGCCCAGGCCTCCAAAGCCAGCGCTGATGCGTCGTTAGCCGCTGCCAAGGAGGCTGTTGAGGCGGTACAGCAGCGCTTGTCCGCATTAGAAGAACGTTTTGTGGAGGCAACTGACGAGAAGTCCAAGGTGGAGGCCGAGGCCGCCGCATGTCAGGAGCGCCTGGCCCTTGCGGAGCGCTTGGTGGGTGGATTGAGCTCGGAGAACACACGATGGGGTAATGAGATCGACCGACTCAAAGAAACGGGAAAAACATTGGTGGGCGATTGCATGCTTGCGGCAGGTTTTGTATCGTACGTGGGAGCATTTGATCAAGAGACGCGAGACCACCTGTGGAAGAATGTGTGGACCCGGGATCTGATTGTGCGAGGCGTGCCACTGACTCCTGGTGTGGATCCGGTCAGTTTGCTCTCAAACGATGGGAACAACGCCAAGATGATTCGAGAAGGCTTGCCAGCGGATCGGATAAGTCTAGAGAATGGCGTTATAACTACCAACTGTAAGCGCTGGCCATTGATAATCGACCCACAAACACAAGGCATCAAGTGGCTGCGGCGGAAGGAGACTGGAAATCGACTTCAAATACTGCAGCTTACCCAGAAGAATTGGACTAAGAAGATGGAGAAAGCTTTGTCCGACGGGACGACTGTAATTTTAGAGAATGTCGGTGAGGAGCTTGATGCCACTCTGGAGCCTGTGCTTACACGGGCGATTTACAAGAAGGGGCGTCAGCTCTACATCAAATTCTGTGGGGAGGAAGTGGAATTTGACCCTGGCTTCCAGCTTTACCTGCAGACGAAGATCTCCAATCCGCATTACAAGCCTGAAGTTGCTGCACAGTGCACGCTCATCAACTTCTTAGCCACGGAGCGTGGGCTAGAGGATCAACTGCTGTCGAAGGTTGTGTCGGTGGAGCGCCCGGAGTTGGAAGAGAAGGCCCAGTTACTACAACAAGCTTTCCAACGGTACAAGATCCAGCTAGTGTCCTTGGAAGATGACTTGCTGGAGCGATTAGCCAAAGCGCCAGACGACATTTTGAGTGACGTGCCGTTGATCGAAGGATTAGAGGCCACCAAAGCCGCCGCTGCGGAGATCAATGCTGCCGTTGCCGAGGGTAAGACCACAGAAGGGCTGATCAATCAGGCTCGTGAGACATACCGAGCGCAGGCTGCAGAAGGCGCCATGCTCTACTTCTTGCTAACGCAGCTGTGCGGTATCAACCACATGTATCAGTACTCGCTAGATTCGTTCGTCTTCTTTTTCCTAAAGTCTATCAAGAAGGCCCTTCCCGGCGACACACCCGATGCGCGGGTATTGAATCTTCGCGAGTCTTTGCGCATGACGATCTACACCTGGGTTAGCAGAGGCTTGTTTGAACGGCATAAGCTCATCTTCTTGGCGCAAATGACCTTCAACTTGCTCAAGCGTGGTGTCTTGGATGGGAATCTCTCACACTCGACATCGCATGCGGTAGTAGGGCTGGCGCAAGGCAATGTCAGGGTTTCGGATTCTCACTTCCAATTCTTATTACGGGGACCTAAGAAGCAGGTTACCGAGAATCCTTTGAGCTGGCTGCCCATGCCGGTCTGGCAGGCCGTGCAAGCTTTGTCTGAGCTGGATGGTTTCAGCAAGTTTACCCAGGACATGGTGGAAGCTAGCCCACGCTTTCGGGAGTGGTACAGCGCCTTGGCCCCAGAGACTGAGAAGCTGCCTTTGGAGTGGGCGGGATTGGACCGCATGCCTTTCCAGAAAATGATGGTCGTGCGATGCCTTCGACCTGATCGCATGAATGTAGCCTTGACCAATTTTATCCGCCAACTCTTGCCGCAAGGCCAGGCCTACACGGACTGTGATTCGACAAAGAGCGCCATTGAGATTCTGGATCAGTCCTTGCAAGATGCCACACCGGCAACACCTGTCTACTTCATTCTGAGCCCCGGGGCGAATGTGGTAGGTCTTCTGGACAAGCTGGCAGACAAGTACGGCTTTATCAAGGGCGTGAGTTATCATAACGTGAGTATGGGTCAGGGACAAGATGTGGTGGCCACGGCGTGTCTAGAAAGCGCGCACCGGAATGGGCATTGGGTCATCTTGAACAACATTCATTTGATGACACGATGGATGGGGGAGCTCGAGAAAAAGCTGAATGAATTTGCCCAGGAGGGCGGCAGTCATGCGAAGATGCGCTTGTTCTTGACGTCTGATCCCTCAAGCAACATCCCGATTGGCATCCTAAATCGCTCCATCAAAGTCACCAACGAGCCGCCTGCGGGACTCAAGGCTAATCTGAAGCGAGCCTGGGCCAATTTCCCCAAGGAGGACATTGATGACACCGACTCCAAAACCAAGAGCGTCTTGTTTGGTTTGTGCTACTTTCACGCCTTAATGATGGAGCGCAAGCTGTTCGGCCCCATGGGCTTTAACATGAACTACCCTTTTTCCGTTGGCGACCTCAGGGATTCGGCGGCATGCTTGACCAATTACTTGGATAATGCCATCGGCGGAAGCAAGATCCCCTGGGAGGACCTCAAGTACATTTTTGGGGAAATTATGTATGGGGGCCACATCGTCAACGATCTGGACCGCCTCTTGTCCAAGACCTATTTAGACCATTTGATGCGGGAAGAGCTCTTAGATGAGATGCAATTGTTTCCTTTTGTCTCCCCAGGGGATGGTGTCTCGTTTTACAGTCCACCCTCCACTACGTATGAGAAGTACCTGGAGCACATCGACCGGACTTTGGTTGTGGACACGCCCATGGCCTTTGGTTTGCATCCCAATGCTGAGATCGACTTCCGCACGCAGCAAGGAGAGATGTTGTTCCGCACGTTGCTTGAATTACAGCCATTGGATGATGGGACGGGGGTCATGCGCGAAAAAGAGGAAGACGGTGAGAGCGGATCGTCCCCTGCAAATGCAATTACGCCGCAGCAGGTGGCAGAGCTAGTAGCGGGCGAGATTTTGGACCGATTCGGTGAAAAGCGATTCGATACCGAGGACGTTTTGCGGGTCTTAGAAGGGGAGCCAGGACCGTACCAGAATGTGTTCTTGCAGGAGATGGACGTCCTCAACACCTTATTGACTGAAATGGTACGGTCCTTGAAAGAGCTCCAGCTGGGCTTCGCTGGTGAATTGACCATGAGCGAGAAGATGGAGGCCTTAATGATGGCTCTGTACTTGGATCAAATCCCAGCCAACTGGCTCAAGCTCTCATGGCCTTCTCTCCGCTCCTTAGCTGGCTGGTTGAGCAACCTCCAAGCCAGGCTGCTGCAGCTAGAGGAGTGGCAGCAGAATCCAGGGGAGCTACCAAAGGTGACGTGGATTGCAGGGCTGGTGAATCCTCAGTCTTTTCTGACCGCCGTCTGTCAAGTGACCGCGCAAAAGAGCGGGTGGGAGCTTGACAAGCTCGTGACACAAACAGACGTAACCAAGAAAATGACGGCCGAGGAGGTGGATCTCCCGTCGAGGGACGGGGCATACATCGTCGGCTTGGCCATGCAAGGAGCACGATGGGATGTGCAGACCGGAATGCTTGATAAGGCGCGACCCAAGGAGATGTTCTGTCCTATGCCCATCATGGTGGTGCGGGCCGTGGCTGCCGACAAGGCAGATGCCCAGGCGTTCTCATGCCCTGTCTACAAGACGGAACAACGTGGGCCGACCTATGTCTTTTCAGCGCAGCTGAAAACAAAGTCCCCTCCGGCGAGGTGGACAATGGCAGGAGTTGCGTTGATATTGGATGTGGCAAATGTATGAGGAGGAGAGAAATTGAGAGAATACGCGGCAGACAAGATGACTGCAGGAATTGAGAGTGTGTATTTGCTTGTGTGAACATCATTCACATTAAGCTTCATGAAATTACGAATCTGTTACTGTCACATTCTACAGAAGGAGCAAATTTCATTGAGAACATACGCTTCCTCAACACTTTTTTGCTTTCTATCAACTATCCCAGGTCAATCTCTAGCGACCCATCACTTCCGCTTCCCTCTCCGCCATCGCCACCGGTTACCCCTTTTCCACCATTCCCCTCGCCCTTATTCCCTTCTTGCTCCTCGTCGTTGTCCTTCCTCGTTTTATTCACGTTTCCATCCCGTCGCACGGGCATATGACTCAAAATAGCCGGCACTCGGCAGGACTGCACAACAGTGTTGCTCCTTATCTGTTGACAGAGTTAGAAAGAGAGGGAGGAAAGGAGGGAGGGAAAGCAAGAGGAGATAGAAAAATGAATGATTCACTATCGATGGCTGAACCAGTTCTTAAAGAGGGCATGCGAGTTCCCAGCAGAACGTACCTCCCCTACCTCCTTCGCCTCCCCTTCCCCCCTCCCCTCACCTTGCTCAACCACCGCTGCAGTCCTCGTCGCGCTGTTGTCAGAGCGGCGAGCGCTACGTCGGCCTCGGAGGGGGCTGGACGAAGCTCCGGTGCAATGAACTTTGAGGGCTGAGGGGCCTAAGGGAAGGAGGGAGGGAGGAAGGAACGAAGGAAGGAAAGAAAAGAGGGGTGAGGAATTTCGTGTCTTGTGTCTCCCTGAGGCCGAACGAGGCTCGGAATGAGAAGAGTCTGGAAGGGTGAAGGGTCTGAGGAAGGAATGAAGGAAGGAAGGGAAGGAGGGAGGGGATAGCAAAGGGAAGTAGGTAGGTGTGAAAGACGAAAGAACATACGTCTTAGAGTTAAATCAATTACGTCCCTGTAATCTCATAACGCTTGTCCTCCCTCTGTTCCTTCCACCCTCTCTCTTCCTCTTTTCCGCCCTCCCTCCTTTCCTTCCTTTTTCAGCAGACAGGCAGAACCGACTGTCGAACCACTTGCCTGAGGGAGGGAGGGAGGGAGGGAGGGAAGAAGAGAGGGAGGGAGGGAGGGATCTTACATGTTTTTTGGTTGCCGCCAGATAGAGAGCTGCCTGTTCGAGGGGCTTGTGGTAGGCCTTCTCGATTTGTTGGAAGAATGTTTCGGGAGAGGCCTGGCTGTGATGGAGGGGAGGAGGGCGAGAAGGAGAGGAGGGAAGGAAGAGAAGAAGGGAAGGAAGGAGGGAAGGAGGGAAAGAGGCAAGGAGGGAGGATTAAATTTGTGATTGAGACAACACAGGCTCGGAGAGGGAGGGAGGGAGGGAGGGAAGGAGGGAGGGAGAGAGGGGGGACATAGGGAAAGACGTACCTTCCCGGAGGAGGGACTCCCTTTCGAAGGGAGGGAAGGAGGCGAGAATAAACGTTCCAGAGCTTGTTCTTCACGGTGGACGACAGCGCATTCTCGAGACAGCTCAGGGTCTAGGGGAAGGAGGGAGGGAGGTCAGGAGGGAGGTCAAGAGGGAAGTCAAGAGGGAGGAAAGGGAGGGAAGGTTGGAGGAAGGGAAAGAGGGCCTACCTGCTTTAAAGATCGGTGCCCTGTGAGGACAAGACCGAAACCTTGCACCTCGTCCAGCGCCTGTTCGGAGCAAGGAGAGAGATGAACTGTCATCTGAGGGAGGAGGTTGGGAGGAAGGGAGGGAGGAAGGGAGGGAGAGAGGGAGGGAGGGAAGGGTCAGCCAGAGAGTCATGAAGGGAAAAGGGAGGCAAGGAAGGAGGGAGGGAGGGAGAGAAGGAGGGAGGGAGGGAGGGAAGGAGGGAGGGAGGGAGGGGGGGAGGGTGCGTACCAGGCCTTACCCTCCGGGGAGGACGATGTGCTCGTTGTTTCTCTGATAGGCGAGCTCCGTAATCTGAGGGGAGGCAAACCTAAGCATGTTGAAGAGCAGATTTTGGTTACCATAGTCGGTATTGGCTTCCCTCCATCCCTACTCCCCCCCCTCCCTCCCTCCCTCGCTCCTTCCCTCCCTCCCTCCCTCCCTACCTGACAAGTAATGTACAGCCTTTCCCCGCCAGCGCCTCCGCCGACGGGAGCCAGCGGATCGGATCCTGGGCGTGAAGGTTAATGCCTCGAAAGAGGCCCTGGGGAGGAAGGGAGGGAGGGAGGGAGGGAGGGGGAAGAAGCATTTGTATATGAAAATGGCACAATGAATATCTGACAGTAGGAATGGAGGAAAGGAAGGAGGGAGGAAGGGGAGATGGGGGGGAGAAACGCTACCTCGCGGAGCTCTTTTCCGCTCACGTCGCACGAGGCAATGTGCGCCTGCAGCCAGAATTCCCTCTTTCCTACGTCCCTCCCTCCCTTTAATCCCAGAGCTTGGAGTGCCCTTCCGCTACCGCCACCACCACCAGCAGCAGCAGCAGCAGCAGCGCCTTTTTTCCCTTTGCCTTTTCCTGCACAGATTATCGTGATAATGAAAAGGGAATGATGAAATGAAGGAAGGAATGAAGGAAGGAAGGAGTATATCAGAGAAAATCAAAGAAAGATGATCGGACGATGGTACGAAAACCACCTCATCGGCCACCTCCCTCCCTCCCTCCATCCCTCCCTCCCTCCCTTCCTCCCTCCCTCCCAACCATCGTCTCTGAGCGTCTCCGGATCCGGCAGTAGACCGCCTGTGGAGGATTTAAATAAAAGTAAAATGTATAAGAGCGTTGATGAATTTACCCTCCCCCTGTCCTCTCTCTCCCTGCCCTCCTCCCTCCACTCTTCCCTCGTTCCGTCCCTCATGGCGGGCCCCCCTTCATCCTTTGCGCCCCCC
>Ga0160419_100583_pt1 | contig 21778 bp, 34 predicted proteins | sample CelAP2metagpilot_2_FD_108196 | JGI IMG/M metagenome (GOLD analysis project Ga0160419, IMG submission 108196) | Phycosphere-associated microbial communities from Cellana algal ponds in Kailua-Kona, Hawaii, USA - Cellana AP2-4-25 metagenome pilot ... | reverse complement strand
TTCCCACCTCCTCCTCTGCCTCCTCCTGCTCCACCATTACCCCCTCCCCCTCCCTCCCTCCCTCCCTCCCTCCCAGCCCCCAGTTCAAACGCTCCAATTAACGGACTCGTAAACGGCGTCTGCGGCAAAAACGGCGTCGGAATCGGCAACGGCGTCACACTCTCCTCTCCCCCATTCAACCCCTCCTTCCTCCCCCCGTCCCCTCCCCTCGAGCTGACCCGTGGTATACCGCCCTCCCTCCCTCCCTCCCGCCCTCCTGGCGAGAACACAATCTCCTCCCCCAACCACCTTCGGACGGTGCTCACGCACACATACAGAGTCATGAGCGGACAGGCCATCAGCAACAACAAGGGAAGGCACAACGGCGTGAGTAACAGTCGTGCCAACGCCAAAAAACTCGTTTCTGCTTTGAATTTCCGGGAATTGAACGACCGGAGATACTGGGCGTTACCCGCTGCTCCCACCACGGCATGAGAGCCCGCCGGCCCTCTGGGCCCCCCCCTCCCCCCGTGTGTCTGAGTGCTGCCCCCACCATTGGCCATGTGGGGAGGGAGCGGAGCAGGAAAGCAGGCGTGGCGGGAAAAGTAGGTCAAGACGCGGTCTTTCTCGGCCCATTTGGTGTCGAGCCAGTGGGGGTCGGCCAGGACGTCGTTGAGGGAGTAGCGCTTGAGTCTTGGAGGGAGGAAGGAGGGAGGGTGGAAGGGTGGGAGAGAGGAAGGAGGCTGCATTAGTTTTTCGTGACTGTTTTGCGGAGGGGAGGGGGGAGGGGGGATAGAGGCGTGCTGATAGGAAAAGAAGAGGGACAGGATGACGGGAAAAGCATGACTCTACCTGATATGCACGTCCCGTGGGCCCTCGCCGTTGCAGAAACGGAGGAAGGTGTGAAAGAGAGAAGCGTCATGACTCTCGGCAGCAGCAGCATCAGCAGCTGAAGCAGCAGCAGCAGCTGGACTAGTATCGGTGCTGCTCCTCGAGGGAGGGTTGGAAGAAGGGTTGGTTGATGTGTTGCTCGCCGCCGCCGCCGCCGCCGCCGCACCAGCAGATGGAGACGCCGCAGCAGCTGCAGCAGAAGGTGAGGAGGAGGAGGAGGAGGAAGGCTGGCCCGTGGTGCCAGGGATGGCAATTGTCATATCATAGACGGGGGGATGGGAAGTCCTAAGCGCTTCGATGCAGGTGTTGAAACCGGTAGTACGGGGGAGGAGGACGTGGAGGAGGTGCGGGCGTTGCTCCTTGGCCGCAAAGGCAAGCGATTGCTGACGGACTTTGGCATCGATGCGATCGCCCTCGGGGAACTGGAAGAGGAGGACGGGGAAGTCGTCTGGAAAAGGAGATGAAAGGTGGGAGGGAGGGAAAGAGGGAGGGCGGTGAGGGTTCCGGCTGGTGAGTGAAGCCCATTCCACACCGAGCTTTATTATGACAAATCTCTCCCTCCCTCCTTCCTTCCTTTCCTTCTTGCCTCCCTCCCTTGCATCCTACCCGCATTGAAACTCCGCAGCAGCCCAAAGAGGTTCGTGCGGGAGAGCGACCAGGAGGAGGAGATGAATGGGTACTCGACAAGCCGGACCAGCCACCCCAAGAGGGGGATCTTCTTAAGGCCCTCCCTGACTATTATCTTCACGTTCCCATGCAGGCCCAGGAAGCGGGCGACCATGAGCATGAACCACCAATCACCTTCGTATTGGTGATTGGCCACCACGATGCCGGCAGTGATCCCGTCGGGCATGTCTAGCGAGGAATGGATGGAGGGGGGAAGGGAGGGAGGGAGGGAGGGGGTAAGCGTCTTCAAGGGAAGGAAGAGCGCAGAGGCGATAGGGGGCGCAAGAAATGACAAAAGAGGTAGAAGGTCCTAGGATTTGTATGGATTGTTATTGGTCGTATCTGCTCTTCAATTTGATGAGGGAGGAGAACGAAAAAACGGAGGGTCGATAAGGAGGAAGGAAGGGAGAGAGGGAGGGGAGGGACGTACCAGAGTCAGCAGCAATGTGGATGTTGGTTCCCGGTAGGAGCAAGGACAGTGCATCGATCCACATGCATGCCACACACTGTGACACCAACCGTCGATACAGCGAGCGGGAAAAGGGTCGGATGACGAGGAAGAGGGCGAGGGCCATCATGTTGGCGCCGATGGAGGAGGTGACCAAGCAGACTGAGACGAAAAGGAGTCGTAGGGTCATGTGTTTCCATAATAAGCCCCACATCTTGCTGTAGCTCCTTTCCTCCCCAAGATTGATTGAAGCGAGGACGGTGGATGAGCGTGGTGGTGAGGAGAAGGAGGAGGTGGAGGAGGAGATGGTGGAAGGAAGGCTGCTTAAACCTTACACTAGTTGCAATTCGATTTGAAGGTGGCAGAACTCGCAGATGGAGGCCTGCCTGCGTATAGGAACCGTGTCGCTGCACGACGTGGTGCGCTGTTGCGTGTCCTTTGTTTGTGTACTGAGTACTGTGAGATCTGCTCCGGTGGGCTGTGGCATTCAACCGAGGTAGTAAGATGGGACACGATGGGAAAGCAAGGCGACAGCAGCAGGAGGCCAAAAAGCGACGCAACTGTTGCAGTGACGAGGAGTGCAGCCCCGACAACCTGTGTTGTGTGCGCCTCTTCTGTCAGCATGTGCCGGGTGAGGAGGGAACGGAGAGAGAGGGCATGAGCGTTCCACCTGGCAGCATCTGGCGGACCACCATCATCCGCAGCAACAATCCATACAAAGACGACGGCGGTGGCCTCTGCTTCTTTGAGTCTTCATCGGCCGACGCGTACCACTCAAGGATGCACCCAAAAATGCCACAGAGGTTGAGGCATCGCGCACGCCACTGCCTTTTTCGTTTGTTCTGCTTGCCCGTGCCCAGGCGGCAGGCCGAGGTATTGTTCTTCTTATATGGAGCGGGCAACACATGCAACGTAGTATATGTAGAGCGCGCCGACGCGAACAAAGCGGACACAAAATTGTACGCTACGCGCAAACTGGGTAGGTGCCGTTTAGTGTGGTAATGTGGTCGTAGTAGTCATCGAAGCGACGCCTCATTGCACTAGGGGGCATATGCATCATATATTGCCATTGCGTGTACATTCGTCATATCTCGAGGTTTGCTTGGCCGCAGCCGGTCATCGCCCCCATTTCTATTCAACCGCGCGTTCTTTTGGCCACAAAACTCCCGCTTCACTCAAGTAACACGCGCTGGTATCACTTCTGTCACACGGACACAGGCAGCAGGCAAGGCAGAGCGAGTGGTGTGTGCGGTTTGACCAGAGTCTCCCCGCCCATCCATCAAAAGGAGTACCAGCAGCACTTGCCCTCCCTCTTCCAACAACTAACACAGCCATTGCCCTGTCGACCAGGCGAGCAGCGCCACATCACCACCGACAATCCCACAGGTAAGCACTCATTCTTAAGCGGTAGCAACTCCGTGCTCCTCACATCCCTCCCCTCTCCATTCATTTGCGCACATCCGCATCTAAAGCAAACTGCCGCGGTCCCACCCTCCCGCGCACTCCTCCGACCCCCCCTCCCTCTCTACCCATCAAAAAATCCAGCACAAATCAACCACCACCTTTTGAGTTCAGTAAGAACGATGCATGAGCGCCATCACCACACGTATTCCCCGCTCAACTTCCCTTCTCCTCGCGCGCTCTCTCTCACTGTTCCTCTTAACAAAGCTGTTGCTCTCGCTTCGCCTCATCTCCTCGACACCCTCTCCCCGTCTACCACACCCGACACACACACACAGAACAATGGCCACTACAACTACCGTCAGCACGGCCTCTTTCCTCTTTCTGCTCTTACTGGGCAGCAGCAGCACCAGCATCACAGCTTTCTTCCTTCCCCCCTCCTCCTCCCAATACTCCCCCTCCTCCTACCTCCTTCGACGCTCCCGAACCACCTCCACTGTTCTCCAGGCCTTCCGCAACGACAGCAGTAGTTTCGGTCCTTCCTCCCTCTCTCCCTCCTTCTCTCCCACAGGCAAGGGAGAGATCACGCTGGTGGGCGCAGGCCCTGGTGATCCCGACCTCCTCACCCTCGCGGCTATCCGGGCCCTGTCAACAGCTGATATCGTCGTGGCGGACCGACTAATACCTCCCGAGATGCTGGCCTTGGTAACGGGTACGTTAAAAATAGCGGGCAAGCGCCCAGGCTGCGCAGAGGAGGCGCAGCAAGAGATTTATCGATGGGTGGAGGAGGGTGTAAAAGAGGAGAAGCACGTGGTACGACTCAAAATTGGCGACCCGTTTTTGTTTGGAAGAGGAGGGGAGGAGGTGCTCAAGTATCGAGATGCTTTGGGGGTGGAGCCACGATTGATTCCGGGGGTAAGCTCGGCATTGGCGGCGCCCTTACTCGGATCCATTCCCGTCACTCACCGAGGAGTGGCGAACCAGGTGTACATCTGCACGGGGTTCGGCAAGGAGGGAGACCGGCCTTACCTCGCTCCGTACAACCCGAACCAAACTGCGGTGTTCTTGATGGCTGTGGGGAGGCTGGGCGAGCTGTCGGAGCAGCTGGTGCAGACAGCTGGGTACCCTCCTTTCACACCTGTGGCGATCGTGGAGCAGGCGTCAACGCCGAGGCAAAGGACGGTGGTGGGGAGGGTGGGCACGATAGCAATGTATGCGGAGAAAGTTGGAGTGAAGGCCCCGGCGGTGATCGTGGTAGGGGAGGTGGTAAGGGTGTTGTTGGAGGAGGAGGGGGGGGAGGAGGAGGTGGAGAGAGAGGGGGGCAGGATTGTGAAGAGGAGAGGGGAAGGGGAGAGGGGAAGGGGAGAGGCGATGGAGGCATACATGAGGGGTGAGATGACAGAGGCGGAGGCAGGGCTATTTGAAGGAGCGAGGGAGGGGGGGAGGGGGGGAGGGATCCCAGCGTTCTTGAAGAAGAGGAAGGAGCTGAGGCATGGTGTGAGGAACGAGGAGGGCGAGTCGATGACTGCGCGACGGGGAGGGAGTGATGGAGCGGTAAGGAGTGGATTGCGAGCAGCAGTAGTCACTGCGGTGCGGCGGGTGCTGTCGTCTACATCATTTTCGTCCATGGAAAAGTGGTGATGCTGTTTGTGATGATAAGTTTTGAAAATGGAAAAAAAGTGTGAGTACATAAGCGGTAGGAGAGACTAGCTCTCACGGCGACGACACTTTAGATAAGAATGCGATCCCAACGACAGAACTGCATTGTAATTTGTGTATAAGTTTAAAGTAGGGCAGCCTCCAGGCCAGGGATTCCTTACTCACCTGCCCCTAGATTAAAAAGCAAGTGTTTTGTAAGAGAAAGAACAAAAAATGAAACCTCCCCCTTATCTCGAGCAAAATCAAGTACCCCTTTTGTTGCCATTCCCTCATTTTAATGACCCTCAAGCGCATCTGATTGCTCCTAACTTATCATCCGAGGTATCTGTGGTGAGTTTGTGGCCTAGTAGCACATATCAAGGGATGTAGAAGCACGGCAAACCTCTACTTTGGTCCGACCTCCTTTGCCGTGGATCAAAACGACTCACACGCTCACCACACCAGACACACACATCAAACACTCAGTCTCGTTCATAGGCCAGGAGCACGTATGGCAAGGCCCGCTGCTATCTCCACCGCAGCAGCTGGATCCACCTCCACCTCTACCTCCTCTTCCGCCTCCTCCTCGACAGGCAACAATCCATCGAGCAGCAATAGCACTGCCACTCCCACAATTCACCAAGTCTTCGACCGCCGCCTGAATTTCAGTAACATATCTACCGATGCCTCCCTTTACTCCATGCTTCGGGCGTGGGTGCAAGACGACCCGCTGCGGCAACCGCCATGGTATTTTCACGTCAAGCAGGAAGGGAGGGAGGGAGGAAGGGCCCTCCATTCGTCGCCCCCTTCATCTCTATACTTTTCGTCTTCGATGGTAGAAGGAGGACAAGAAATAGGGGAAATAGGAGGGTTCTTCCTTCCACCCCCCTTGCCAGAGACGGCCATGACGCTGCTGAAAGGGTCTGTCGCTCCTGCTGCTCCTCTTTCTCCCTCTTCTTCTCCTGCACCTCTCGCTGCTGGCATTGCTGCCAAAGGTACCACCATTTCTACAAGCAGCAGGACGATGAACAGAGACCGTAAGTCGGCACCAGCACCAGCAGCAGCGGCACCACCACCGCTACCAGCACCAGCACCAACATCAGCAGGCTTGGCTATTAATGGGTTGCAGCACGTTCCAACGGAAATCCTTCTGGATCTTCACGTGGGCTTCTTCCGGCAGGTCAGAAAAGGTTTGGTCAAAGTGAGAGAGAGGAGGGTGGGGAGGTTTCGGCATCGGTTGGCGTTGTTGGGGTTGGTGGGAGGGAAAAGAAAGAGGACGAGAAGGAGGGAGGGAACGATGGTGGATGAGCGGATACAGGAGTAGGGGGAAAAGAGAGAAAGTGAGGGGATAGGAGGGAGGGAGGAAGGAGGTGATGGGGAAAGGGGCGAGTGATACCCCGAGGGGGGGAACCTCGGGAATGAGAGGGAGGGAGGGAGGGAGGGAGGGAGGGGAAAAGAAGCATCATGTACAACGATTAAAGAAGAAGTGCGCTAAACGATTGGCGTTAAGATTTTATCAGCTTGCTGCTTTACGTGTACGTTATTTTTCTCGTCATTCTCGCCTTCTTTTATATTTTGGTTCGATAAACCTCGCTGTTGTTCTCCCTTTCTTACTGTCCTTAAAGCCGACAGGTGGCGTTGTGTGAGCTGCTATCTCCCTCTTTGAGTTCGCCGGCGATTCTGTCTATTTATTTCTATTCTGCATCTTTCTTGTCTGTCGAGACGACGCACTCTGGGAGGAGAAGGGAGAGGAGGAGGAGGAGGAGGAGGAGGAGGAGAAGAAGAAGACGACGACGAAGAAGAAGATGACTCGCTCTACTCGTGCAGGAGGAGGAGGAAGAGGAGGAGGAGGAGGAGGAGGAGGAGGAGAAGAAGAAGAAGAAGAAAAAGAAGAAGAAAAAGAAGAAGAAGCACTCTACTCGTGCGTGGAGGACGAGAGGGAGGACAAGACTGGTATCCTACCCAAGCGCACTGCTGCTTCTCGTACCGTCAGTCGTATTCCCTCGATATCTTCCGCCTCACCGTCATAGCAGTCCCGGCAGATCATCAACCCTGTGCCTTTGCAGACTGAGGAGGGAGGAAAGGAGGAGTTGAATAAGGGAAGGAGGAAGGGAGGGGGGGAGGGAAGGAGGGCGGGCAAGCGGCCGAGCACGTACCATTGCACTGCACTGTCCGTCCATAAGTCGTGTAGCTTCCAATCCCATCACAGTTGCTGCAATCTACCACCTCCTCATCGTGACATGTCCCACAGGGCTCCTCCCTCCTTCCTTCCTCCCCTCCATCTTTCCCTCCCTCCCCGCCTGTGGACCTAAAGCTCGCCATCATCTCTGCCAACCAACCCCTCCCCTCCTTCTCTCCCTCCCTCCTCTCCTCGCCGTACGCTGGCCCGATGGCCTGCACCCACCCTCCCCCTCCCTCCCTCCCTCCTTTCACAAACTGAACGATCTCCTCAGCGGCCAACAAGGGCTTCTCCAGGTGACAGACATGTCCGCATTCTTCAATAAACTTTAATTGGGCCCGGGTTGTCCCCAAATCCTCGATGAATTTCTCCGCGTAAAGCTTGGGCTCGAGGATTTTGTCTTCCTTGCCCCAGAGGATGAGGGTTTCGATGTGGGGGGAGAGGCTGGTGATTTTGTTGCTTGTTGTGTAGCCGCCGCTGGTGGTGGGCGGGAGGGGGGAAAGGAGGGAGGGAGGGAGGGAGGGAGGGAGGGAGGGATGACCTAAACGGGGTTCGATGGAGTTCGTTGCCACTGAGTGGAGGAAACATCAAAGGGAGGGAGGGAGGGAGGGAGGGAGGGAGGGAGAGAAAGAGGACGTACCTGAGCATGTCTCGCACGTGAGGGAGGGAGGGGCAGGAAGGAAGGAGGAAGGAAGGGAAAGAGGGAGGGAAGGAAGGCATACCTGAGCATATACCGCACCGAGGCCTGGTCCCACCCAGGACGCAGCGTGTGGACCCGCCCGATGTGCATGGCGTCCCTTGTGGAGTACCGGGAAGGGTTGTGGTAGGAGAGGGTGCCGGCGTAGGAACGCAGGGGCTTGCTTTGCAGGAGTTTGATGCCGAGGGCGGCGAGAGGGGGAGGGAAGGAGGACATGGGCCCAACGCCGTCGATGTACACCTAGGGAGGGGGGGAAGGTGGGAGAGAGGAGGGGTGGGAGGGATGAGAGGGAAGGAGGGGGGAGGCAGACGGCAGGCACAAGGGAGGGAAGGCAAAAGGGTGAAAGTACTAAAGCATGAACAAGCAATCATAGTATACTTTATCCCTGTCCCTACCTGTGCGTCGATGAGCACCAGTTTCTCCACCGCTTCCGGGTAGGTGTGCGCGAAATCAACCGCGGCGGCTCCCCCTAGCGAGGCGCCTACCAAGACCATTTTCTTTTCCTTGAGGACGTGCTTCCAGAACCCGTACAAATATACCCTCTTTGCCTCAGCGGAGAATTCCGTAATTCCTCGTAATTGGGAAAAGCCCCAGCCCATAATGTCCAAGGCAAATGTGTCCACATGAGGTGAGAGGAGAGGGTGCAGTCGCCGGTACTCTAAACACGAGGAGTCAAAACCATGCAAGAGGAGGACAGGCGGGGAGGGAGAAGGAGGCGGGGAGGCGAGGGAGGAGGGGCCTACGCCGGTGGCACGGACGTAGCCAGTAGAAGAGAGGGAGGTGGGTACGGGCACGTCCCAAGAGCGCATGGCTGTGACAGGTAGGGAGGGAGGGAGGGAGGGAGGGAGGGAGGGAGGGGAAATGATATGAAAGGGCGAAAGAGAGGAAGAAAAGGAGGATAAGGGATGCTGAAATTTTTTATTTACCCTTGAGCATATCCCGGCAAGCTGCTTCCTCGATTTCGTCCAGAAACTCCCGTGGCACGTCTTCAAAGGCATGCGGGAAGCCCTCCTCGTATGCGTTGCTGGGGGACGGGGCGGCGGCGGAGGAGGAAAAGGAAGCAAACAGGCGGGTGGAGGTTGGTAGCCGCCGTGATCGGAAGGGAGGGCAAGTGGTCGCGGAGGGGGTGGAGAAAGTGGAGGAGAAGGCGGAGGAAGGCAGCAACGAGGGCGGGCTTGGACCTGATTTCCTGTGTAGTTGGAAAGCGGAACAGGACGCGAGAAGGACGAGGGAAACGAGGAAGACCGGTACAGGCATGAATGTCCTCATGGCAGCGTCGCTGAATGACTATAACCTGTGTTTTGTGTGCCTGCATGGAGTTGGAATGAATCGAATGTGGCAGTATAATACTTGTAGGGGGGGAGGTCGGTCGGATTGTGGACCGGACCAGTTCGCGAGGGCAAGCAAGAGAACTCCTCGTTGCTTGCTTTGTGCTTAGTGACCTTAATGTCTGTCCTAAGCGTCTCACCCATCATATTATTCAGACCCATCCTCTTCGAGATTGAAGTAGATGGGTCTGTAGGGTAGTTCCACGCTGGGCAGTGAAGCTTGCCAATGCAAACTGTCACCCGAAACCCAACACCCGGCGTGGCTTGCCGCTGCACTCACCACAAGCGCTCATCCATCTCCTCCCTTCTTTCTACTCTTTCCACCAACCTCACAACGTGTCAGCACACAACTATGACCTTCACGCGCGCGTGGCTCAACGCATTGGAAACGATGCCCAGGTCCCAGGTGAGTCGACTTGACGGGAACTGGATGACGATGGAGAGGCGGAGGAGCTGGATGAGGAGGAGGATTAACACATGCGATCGCTAACCACCATACCCACGTACCCTTACAGGCCATTATGGGTGCGCTTGGTGTCAGCTTCGTGGCTAGTGGCGTCCTGTATGTGGGCATCAACCGTGGACGTGAGTAAGGAGAGGGAGGGGAAAGAGGGAGAGCGCGATTGATATGTTTTCTTATGACTTGTATTGACAGGGGGCGTTGTATGCATGCCCCAGGTCTCCATTTCGATGGGCTTAAGATGCTAAGATGCTAGATGCTGGAGAGGAATCAGGGAGGATGGGCGTACGGAAAGGCAGTGGGAGGAAAGAATGTGAAGGAGAACAAATCTTCCGAGGACATGAATATTGCACTTTGTTGACCAGTCATACACCACTATATCTCTCGCTTCCTCCCTCATTTCCTCCCTCCTGCTGTTCAAACCCACAGATAAGCTGCCAAGGACTTTTTCTCCCGAGTGGCGCGCCTTGACAGCCGAATACCACAAGCACAACAACGCGTACGTGCGAGGGAACGGAGAACGTGGGAGGGATGGAGGGAGGGAGGGCGAGTAAACGGGAAGGGCGAATGAGTGGGCGATAAATGTACAATCGGTAGAATGGTTATGCTTAGGGATGTTACGCTGTCTCAGTATCATTTGCTTGATAAGTTCGGTGTGATCTGTGAGCCACCCTCATTCTTTTTTCACATCGTATCGGCTCTCCAACTCACTCTCCTTCCCTCCCTCCCTTCCATCCTCTCGCCTGCTTTCTTGTACCCAGTGATCCCATCTTCTACCATCCCAAGTAAGCGCCCTCTCCGGTCATCACGAGCTGCATCGTCATGTCGTCATGTTGATGGAACGGGGGCTAGGAAACAGGAGGTGGAGGTGAAGCAGGAGCGAAATACGAATGGCAGTTTTGAATGGACGGTGGAAGGATGGAGGGGAAGGAGGACACGACGATGGATCGACAGCGTCTGGTCGTGTAGTGGATATGTGATGATGAGCAGGAATGTGGCGGACAGTGGTATGTAGAGAGAACATGGGTGCATCATAAAGACAGTCGCAACGTCCCCCCGAAAAAAAACAAAAAGAGAGTTTGGAGAATTTGAAGAAGAAGGAAAGCAACAAACAAGCGGGCTTACATAACTACCCTGTGAGTAACGCGGAGAACGCGGATACTGGCCCTGAAGGAGGAAGACCCGCGCCCTCGTAATGCAACATAACCCTTGATTTTCAGCTCTTGCTTTAAATAATGCGCACTGTCCAAAGGCGTGAAAATCATTCACTCACGTCTTTCTCCTTTCCCTCTCATTCCTCTCCTTTCTTCCTCCTTTTCCTCCTCCACTCTCCTCTTCGCAACCACCACTCGAAACGGCCCCCCTCCCCCCTCCTCTTTCTTCGCCTCGGGATACAGCCTATCCTCTCCCTTCCCCTCCTTCCCTCCCTCCTCCTTCCCCCACATAAATTTCTCTTTCAGTAAATCAAAAAACTCTTCATCCCACCTCCTCCCTGTGGTTTTTTCCACCCCAGCGGCATCCGTCCTTCCGTCATCATTCACGATCGCCACCTTCGTTTCCCCACCTGCCATACCCGCCAACGCCTCGACCAATGGCCTATACAATTGCGGGCAATACACACAATCCGCTACCAATATCAAATCAAAATGCCTCTTTCCTGTCTCAGCGTGGAGAAGGTGAAGCAGAGCCTTGCTTTGGGGGCCATTGCCATGCTCTAACCAGTCTAAGGGAGAGGCGACTACTCGACAGGCACCTCTTTGCCCTCCACCCTTTTCCCCTTTTTCCTGCCCTTTTTCGTCTCTTGGTACTTGTCTCTCCTCATTTTTTATTTTTATATACGTATCTATTCCTCCCCCTCCTCCCACAACGGCCTTACCCATCGCGGTAATCTCAACCGGCGGCGCCAACACTGCAGCACCACTGATTTCACCAGCCGCAGCAGCGGCAGCAATAGCAACAGCATCATCAGGAGAAGCACCATCCGCTACTAGCCGGGCAACTTCCACATTTCGATACAGTAAAGGCATCAAGCATTGCTTATCTGTCAAAGCCACAAAGGCTGGAGGCACAGGGCGCGCGAGCGCACAAGCTAGACCCAATGCTCCAATCCCCGCGCCGACGTCCAGTACCGCCAGCCCGCCCAGGCTTGGTGTGATTTTCTCCTGCTCAAGACATCTTTTTAGAAAGAGGGAAGCCTTCCAGACACGTCCACCGAGAGCGTCGCGTGCGTCTTGGAACAGAGGGATGACCATGGTGGATGGAGCTCCAAGGGGCCGCAAGGGAAAAGGTGGAGGCAGTTGATTCTCGTCATCGAAAAGGTTCTCTAAAGATGCGACCGCATCGTCGTCCTCTTCTGGGCTGTCTGCCATTATCAGGAGAACTGCGTTCTGTCTAAGAATATGTGCAATTTGGTGCAGAGGAAATAGGTGACTGAAAACAGAGATGGAATCATAGCGAAAACGCAGGCGATGCCACTAACTCTGAGCTGATGTACATTCGCAACATTCTGGAAATCGCTTGCTTTTTGCTGCCCAGACGATGACAGCTTTGAAAGATAGCGTAATCGAAATGATAATTCAATGCCACGACACCGTACGAAAAACACTGAAAAGGCGGCGAGGATTCCGACATGGCTGCGGCCGTTACATCGTGTGCAGCACAAGAATGCTATTGCTTGTAATGTAATGTTTGTACTCATTGTAGAGCCAGTACGGTAGTCAGTCACCATTAGACTGTTTGTTTGGAATGTATTTGTGATTACCCCCAAAGGAGGTGGAAAAAGGAAACCTCCCCACCCTCTCATTCCCCCCTGTATCCCTTTCCCACTTCGGGAGCTACACTTCTCCGGCCACCTAACCCGTCCACCAATCCCATACAGAGCGGACATGCTACCCACTCCATCAGCACCTGCCGCGCCCATCGCGCCCGGCACCACCCGTATCGGCTGGGTGGGCGTAGGGATCATGGGTTGCAGCATGGTGTCCCATCTGCTCGGCGCAGGGTACCACTGCACCATCTACAACCGAAGCCCTTCGAAATGCATTCCCTTGAAAGCTAAGGGCGCGGTCATTGTCACCTCACCCAAAGCCGTCGCTGAGCAAGCTGACGTCGTCTTTGTCATCGTTGGCTTTCCCACGGACGTGCGCGAGGTGGTCCTGGGGCATGATGGAGTCTTTGCGGGATTAAAGCGAGGGGGGGTCTTAATCGATTGCACTACCTCCACTCCGAGCCTGGCGCAAGAGATCTACACACAAGGGCAACAAAAAGGTGTGGCCACCATTGATGCCCCCGTGTCGGGCGGGGACATAGGCGCCAAGACAGCGGAATTGTCATTTATGTTGGGGGGGGACAAAGAGGCTGTGGAGAGGTCACGGCCATTACTTGATCTGATGGGGAAAAATGCCAGGTATATGGGAGGAGCGGGTAGTGGACAACATACCAAGATGGTGAATCAGATTTTGATTGCAAATACTATGATTGGTACGTCGGGGGGGGGGGGAGAGGAAGGGAGGGGGGAATTGCGTAGATTTGGGAATCTTACTTCTTTTTCACTTTTTCCTTCCATCTATCCTTCCCACTCATTTATGCGTAGGCGTCTGCGAAGGTCTTTTATACGCGCAGAGAGTGGGGCTGGACCTGACTGATATCATCGCGGCCGTGGGTGCTGGAGCGGCAGGTAGCTTCAGCATCAATAACCTGGGCCCGCGGATGGTACGTCGCGTCGCCGTTGCTCTCGCCGGTGAATTCCCCTCATTCCTCCGAGCAACCTGAAGCCGAATAGAGAGCGTGTGCGTGATTTCCTCTTCCTGAACGTTGTTCGTTACTTGTCCTTTGTCACACACTTCCTCGTCCGCTCTCCTCCTCTCCTCCTCCTCTCTCTCTCCTCTCTCTCCTCATCTCTGCTCCTCCTCTTTGCTCCTCGTCCTCACTCCTTTCCTAACTCCTTTCCCTTCTGACCCCTTCACTCATCCCTTCTCCCCCCTCCTCTCTCCTCTCCCTCCTCCCACCTCTCCTCCTCGCTCTTCCTCCAGGTACGTCGTGATTTCGCCCCAGGTTTCTACGTCGACCATTTTCTCAAGGACTTAGGCATCGCCCTCGAGGAGGCGCGGAGGATGAACCTCGCCTTACCGGGGCTGGCCCTCGCCAATCAAATGTACGTAGCGTTGAAGGCGCAGGGAGGAGGGAGACTTGGCACGCAGGGACTGCTGCTCGTCCTGGAACGACTGAACGGTCTGCAGCAGAAGGAGGAGAATGAGGGGTAGAAGAAAGGAGGGGGTGCAGGGGAGAGGAAATGGAACGAGGAGGAGGAGGAGGAGGAGGAGAAGGAGAAGAAGAGGAAGAGGAGAAGAAGAAGAGGAGGGCTTCAACCAAACTTATTGGAAGGAAAGATAAAATTCATGAAAAAATCTGTGCAGCTAATGTCACGCGCGAGACTGAATTTTCGCAGTATCAGGTGTTCAATATGAGTATGTATGTCTTTCCTTTGGTCTATCGCCATTCATTCTTCGTGCTTCTTTGGTTTTGGGGTTCGTTTCTTTCTTTCCTTTTCTCCTTCTGTCTGAACGCCACTCCCTGGGATCTAAAGTATCCTTGCATCTCCTGGCGTTGAATAACTGATACGCACTTCCACGACAACCAACACATGCAAAACGTACACAAAACAAACGCTCTCTTTCTCAGCCCTCCGTCCTCCCCTCCCTCTCTCCCTCTCTCCCTCCCCCCTTCCTTCTGTGTCCAGTCATATCATCATATTTCACAGTATTTTTGAATTATCCTTCCCTCCCTACTTCCTTTGTCATTCTCAAAGCGCGTTCAGCAGCTGCGTCGAGCCTACCACTTCTCTCTCCCTCCATTTCTCTCTCCCTCCATCCCATCCTTCTACCCCTCTCCTCTAATGCCACTACCACCCCTCCCTTCTTCCCTCCCTCCTTCTCTAGTCCCTAAAAGCCGCCTTGACCTCCTCCGTCTCCCAATATTTCCTCTCCTCATAATCATCCATCAACATCAACTCATCCTCCCCCTGCGCCAGCATCTCCTCCAACTGCCCATCGTCCAATTCCTTCTCTAAGGCAACAGGGTCTGTGATGGCCTCGGCTTTTCCCAGACGATAGGTCGCGATGGACGTAATCACCTTGCGATACTCCGCGTCAGCAGGAAATTTCTGTTTTGAGGGATATAATCAGAGAATTCATGAAACTTTAGTGTCCGCATAACCACGGTACTCCACACCAAATGCTATTGTCCAGGCTCTCATGCACAAGAAAAGCACACATGTGCTTTCAACTAGCTTTCATTCCCCGTCACCCTATCCCTCCGCCTCTTCCCATCCTCCTCCTCTTCTTTCCCCCTTTATCCTCTTCCACCCCCCCCCCCACACACCTTGACCTTCTCCAACAAGGTCTTTTGTTGCTTGATAAAGTCGTCACGGGAGTTGGGGTTCACTTCCAAGCCCACGGGCCCCGTAGCGGTCTTGTGATAGGACGCCGCTGCTGTTGTTGCTTGCACAGAGAGCGGGGCTGATGTCCACCTGGTGGTCGGGAGCATGCTTACCCGCCGGCAGCACTGCCGGGTGGTGGCAACCAGAAATGAGGACATGTTGCTCTGTTTGGGAGGAGGGTGGGGTTGGGGTGGGTTGAGTGGGGAGGACATTGTCAACAGCTCATCAGTGCGGGCGGTGTGAGCCAGGGGGTCCATCATCATAAGCACCATGGCAAAGCAACGACAGATTGATAAAGTGTGGACGTACGGTGGAAGGGCGGAGGAAGGAGTCAAATGCAACCCTTCTCGTGGTGTGTGAGGGGCCAAAGTCCAAGGGTGTCGAGGGGAAATGCTCATCTCTCTATCCCCACTTCTCTTACGCTTCCCATGGCGAGACTGCGACAGCAGACACCTCATTCCACACCGATTAAGAATGCAACTCCGCCACCCAAAAGACTGGGATTAGAAGTTTGAAGCCTGCCCCCTAAAAAAGGAGACATTTTACAGGACCACAAACACAAATACAATGCCTTGTCTAGAACAATCCAGGCCATCGCCTCCTGGCCAATCTTTTGTCTTGCAGTGTCATTGTAGTTCGCATGAATCGTTGCTCGGGGCGCACAAGTCATTTCTTCCTTTGATCCGTCTCTTGCAATTCTTATCGTTCATTGTTGCCCTCTCCATCCTCCACAACTCCCACATAGAGCGTGCCAATGAGGAAAAAGTGACCGTCATAATACATAACACTCTTCGGAGGGACTGTCCGAAACAGGGTCGAGGTGCGGAGAAGGAGGAGGCTGGCAGACCGTGCCTTTGCTTGGTCCTGCCCAGGACGAACTTTATTCACCGCCGGCATTTTGCCAATTCGGAATCTTGCCACTCATCAGCATGGGTACCTGTCTGTCCTGCTTGAGGGTACGTGAATAGACAGAGGTATTGGAGTGACAAGGAGAAATTTAGGGGGCAGGGGGGAGGATGGTTGGTTGTGGTTTTAGGTTGAACCTTACGGGCGGTCTTGCACTTATGTCATATCACCAAACATCCCGTAGATCCATTTCCTTGTCCCCCCCGCCCCGTCAAATGCATTGAGGCCCTGTGCATTTTATGCACGCCACAATCAATGCCGTCCTCCGTCTTCCCATTCTCATTCTCATTTCATTTCCGCTTCTAAAATTTTTGTCCTTTCAGATCGGCATTACTGCATCTCGTCCACCCTCCCTTTGAGGCCTTACATGCTCCCTTTGCTAATGCACACAGGCACACACCTCCACACACACAGCCATATAGATGGCTTTTGTATGACAAGAACGTACATTCATCACTCTATCCCCCCGCTTCATCCTCTCCAACCTGCACCCCCTCCTCCTTCTCTGTCTCGCCCTCCCCTCCCCTCTTTCTGAATCTCGATTGTCCCGTTCCAAGGTCCTCCTCACTTAACTCCCCTCTTACACGACAGGGAATTGTCTGACCGCCCATTCTCCCTTTACTACGTATACCCCCCTTCTTTCTTCCCTCCCTCCTTCTCTCTCCCTCCTTTGCGATGCCGCGTTTTTCTGCGTATTCGCACTCTAATCCCTCACAACACTCCTTCTCCCACCTCCCTACCTCCGTCCCCCTCCCCTCTCATTTCTACAGCTCTTCAAGCGCCGTACAGAGAAGCACCCGTACACACCCATCGTAAACCGCTCTCAGAAGCAGCAAGAGCACGAGACGAGCTACGAACGTAGAAGACAGAGCGAGGAAGGGGGGGAAGGAGGGGAGGAGTACGGGCGCGGGTCAGCCTACCCGCCACGGTACCAAGGGACGGCTGTTAATGGGCTCAACGGAAAGCAACGTCATTCCACCTCTCCCAACTCTGCTTCTTTCCCCGTTTCCGTTGCTGCGGCGGCGGCGGCTGCTGCTGCTGCCTGCTGCTCCCCCTCCCCCTCCTTCTCCTCCCCTTTCCCGGTCCGTCGTGGCAGCAGCAACAGCCACAGCAGCAACAACAGCCTCGGAGGAGGAGGACGGGAGGGAGGAGGCACCAGCCGGAAACACAGGAGCGACAGCAGCTGTAGCGTCAGCAGCCGCACCCCCATGACAAGTGGAGGAGGTACCGAGGGAGGACTGGGGCAAGGAAGCGATGAAGGAGGGGTGTGTTTCCACGTGAAGTATGAGTTGAAGGACGTGATTGGGGTGGGATCCACGAGCACGGTGTATCGCTGCGTGGAGAAAAGGGGCGAGGGGAGGGAGTTTGCATGCAAGATAATCGACAAACGGATGGTGGAGTCCCGGTTCCGAGGTCTGCTGGATCAGTTTCAGCTTGAGATTGGGGTGCTTCGTGCTCTCGGGGGACATAAGAACATTATCCACTTGGAGGATGTGTTTGAGACCGAAGAGCGGATCTACATGGTCATGGAGTTGATGCGGGGCGGGGAGCTGTTTGATTACGTAGTGGAGAAAGGAACCTTGTCAGAGGAGGAGGCGAGCGAGCTCGTCCGGTGCTTGGCATCGGCCATTGCCTACATGCATTCCCTGGAGATCATCCACCGGGATTTGAAACCGGAGAACCTGCTTCTGACCCATAGGGCGGAGGAGGGAGGGGTGGAGGGTAGGAAGGCGGAGGTGAAGATTATTGATTTCGGGTTGTCCAAAATTTTGGGGGGGGCCATGGCGAAGAGCTTTCTTGGGACGAGAGGCTACCTCGCTCCGGAGATGTTGCAGCGACAGACGTATTCCAAGGTGAGCCGAGACGTCCTTCCCTTCTTTCCTCCCTCCCCCCCTTTCGGAGTGTTTGTTATGTTTCGGTTCTACTCTGCGAAGACTCGGTCATTCATCTCCCTCCCTCCCTCCCTCCCTCCCTCCCTCCCTAGACCATCGACGTGTGGGCCCTTGGCGTCATCGTCTTTGTCCTCCTCTGCGGCTGCCTTCCTTTCGACGACGATTCCACTGCCTTATCATCCGAGTCGGTCCAAGCCAAATTCCAGCTTCGTTTCCCCTCGTGGGCAAGTACGTCCTTCTTCTCTCCTTCCCTCCCTCCCTTCCTTCATAGCTATCCTCGTCATCCCAATCAATCGACACAAGGCCTCAACCCTGGAAAAGCAATCCTCCCCTCTCTCTTTCTTGCCTTGCCCCGCTCCCTCCTTCCCTGTCCCCTCCCCCCTACGTGCCCATGTCCAGCACCACATGCATTGATACGCACTCTTCCTTCCATCCATCCCCCTACACCCCCAACCCATCCCTACCTCTCCTCTGAATCCACAGACATTTTTCTTTCCGGTGTGCACGACCATGCCTCTCCACTTACTCTTTCTTTCATCCCCACTACCCACAAACCCGCCTCCATCCCCACCAGATAATCTCTCCTCCGGTGCCAAGGACCTCCTCGTGCACCTGCTCGACATCAATCCCCGGACGCGATTCACGGCCGAGCAAGCTCTGGCCCATCCGTGGGTCAGTGGCAGCACCGTGAAGGCCAACAACTTCCTACAGTCCCCCCGGGGAATTCGGAGGATTCGGGACCAGATCGGCCTCTCGTCGAGTCGGAGCAACAGTAGCTTCAATCTGGCGGGCATGGGAGGCCGGGAAGGAGGGATGATAACGGAGGAGGGGGGGGGGGGGGGGGGGGGAGGGGGGGGAGGGGGGGAGGGGGTAGCGTCGCAAGCCCATACCCCCGTAGAGCCGCATGTGATGACGGTGGGCATGTTGCAGCAGCAGCAGCACGACAATTATCTCTCTCAGCAGCAGCAGCAGCAGCAGCAGCAGCAGCAGCAGCATCATCTTCTCCCTCCCTCCTATTCGTCCTCGTACGTGCAGCAGTACTACCACCCCCAGCAGTATCACCAGCAGCAGCAGCTCCACCACTCAAACGGAGGGATGAATCGTGGTCACAGCAGCAGTAGCAGCATGGCCTCAAATCACTCCTCCTCCTCCTCCTCCTCTCCCTATCACCAGCCCTCCTCCTCCGCCTTTTATCCACCGGCCAAACACCATTACTACCACCCCCACCCCCACCCACAGCACCCACAGCACCACCTTCAGTACCAGCAGCATCTACAACAACCGCAGCAGCAGCAGCAGCAACACAACTACCCGTCCTCCTCCTACTCTTCTCCCCCCTACTCCTCCTCCCTTTCCTCCTTCTCCTCCTCCTTCCAGGCCTACCAGCAGCCATCCAATGCAATACCTGTCCTCGTCCCCCCTCTCGCTGCCGCAGGCAGAGATGGAGGCGAAGGCCATGCATACCAGCTCCAGCAGCGCCAGCAGCTGCATCCACAGCACTTCTCACACGCAGGAGCAGGAGCGGCAGCAGCAGCAGCGGACCCCCCCCCTGTGCCATATTCCTCTTCTTATCGCGCCTCGTCCTCGTATATGACGTCACTAAGCCCGAAAGGAGGAGGAGAGGAAGGAGAGGGAGGGAGAGAGAGAGGGAGGATACCGACCTCACGGAAATCGAGTCGCTGAGTGGGTGTAGGAAGGACAGTGAGGAGGAAAGGAAGGGTTGAACGAAAAGAGGCCCTGTCAAAGAAAAGCAATTGATGTGAGGGGTACAAGGAGAGAAAGAAGTGATAGCATGATAGGGAGACACAGAGAGGGAGATTGGCAGGATGAGAGGGAGAGAGAAGAAGGGGATGAGGGAAGGAGGGAGTTAGAGGGAGGAAAAAGACTGCCGTGGGGAGGGGGGGGATTGAGGGGGCGCGATAAAAGGATAACTGGTCTGAATCCTTCCTCCCCTCCTCCCCTTGACCCTGATTTCTAGGAATGGAGGGCTCACGTGGGGTAAAGGATCGGTGGGGGCGCGGGAAGGAAGAATAGAAAAATATCTTTGGAAAGATGAGGAGCACAAGCAAAGGAGAGCGAGGATATATCATGTGACCCTTACACTTACTGTATAATCCTGTCAAGGAAAGGACGAAAGGAACCGTACAGCAGACTAACTGGAGAAAGAGGGAGAGAGGGTAAAGGGGGATAGAGAATGCGAGAGAGAGATGTGTTGACCGAATAGATCATTCTGTGTTGTGTACTCTGGTGTGGAAAAGAAAGCTGCGACATAAGAAGAGAAAGAGGTGGTAGGTACATGTGATGTATGCGACCTTCACAATTCTGGTATTACCGTCTGTCATGTGTGTGTGCTGCACGCATGTGTGTATGCTTGTGAGAGGTGTAGAGGGAAGGTGGAAGAAAATAGAGACATGTATCTTATCTTGTGGTGGGCGGCGACATATGTATAAATATACACATGTGTGTGTGTGTGCATGTGCATCTACGTGTAGAGAAGCGTGGGTATGTAGGAGTAGTTCAGAGGATGAATGGTTGGATGATTAGTTTTTCCTACATCGCATCAAATACAGTGCCGACAGGATAGAAACAATTAGAATGAACGACGCAAAGAGAAAGAAGTAACACACGCATTTGTTTCAATGATGCCTTTCAGAAGGCAGCTCGGTGCTGAAGAGAGGTTAGCCATAATCATATAGAATCATTTTGATTGTGAGTCTGTTAACACCATACAGACCTTGAAAGCGGCATGTCGCATGTGCATGGGAGTTTCAGACAAAACGGGCATTGATCAATCAGGGCATCTGCCACACCACAAAATGATGGACGAGAACTCAGTCTTGCTTAGGATAGTTGTATGGGAGGGGTTTGTCTTACCGTGAAAGTTGGCTTGCTCCATGCAATGCGGCAAGTCTCCCCGGCTTAAAGATCAAGGCTAATGCCACCGCATAATGTAGCAGGGCCCGATGGCCGGAGAGAGACACGTGGCCGTTCTACGAGGGTGCGTTTGATTAACTCTTTCTTTTCTCTCTTCTTCTCGGCCTCGTTCATGATATTGGAATCGATCTCTTCTTTTCTGTTTCCGTCGTCGTCCGCGTGATCTGTTTTCTATCCCTTTGTTCCCTCCCTCCCCCTCTCCTTCCTCCCTCTTCCCCAAACTCTAAGCCGTCTTTTCTTTTTACTTTATCCCACTCTCTCTCTCGCAGCCTCCGCCTATGACCGTCCCGGTCATCTCTCTCTCCCCGTCTACCTCTCTCATTTCCTCTACTGCCACATATTTTCCGTTCCCTTCGGTGTCGAGGTCTGGCCTTTTACTACTATTACGGTTTGCCATCATTCCCTCCCTCCCTCTCTCCCTCCCTCCCTTTCTCCCTTCCTACCTCCCTACCTCCCTACCTCCCTTACTTGATCCTCAGCCTGACGTAAGGCACCTCCACATCGTCCATTGTCTCCGCGTCCATGCAAATAACCTCCAGAATCAAAAACTTCTTCCCTTCCGAAAGAGGCTTTTTCGTCACGGTCGCAACCACCTCGCTCAGGCGCATGGGCATCCGGAGCTCAATGTTCTTCTTGCTGGTGAGGGAGGAGTAGAGGAGCGAGACCCCGTGCGAAAGCATGCTCACTTCTAGCCCGAATTGCTCTTCCATGTAAGTCAAGAATTCACGGAGGGTCAGGTCACCTGTTTTTTGATGCATTTTTGAATTTAAATTTGAATGGGCGTTATATTTTGTTTTCCTCTTGTCTTACGTTTGATTTACTATATCATCGGGGGGGGGGGGGGGGGGGGGGAGGCGGCAGTGGTTTTGTTTTTTTTTTTTTTTTTTTTTTTTTTCCTCCTTCCCAAATATGGCCGACACCC
>Ga0160419_100582_pt1 | contig 21792 bp, 30 predicted proteins | sample CelAP2metagpilot_2_FD_108196 | JGI IMG/M metagenome (GOLD analysis project Ga0160419, IMG submission 108196) | Phycosphere-associated microbial communities from Cellana algal ponds in Kailua-Kona, Hawaii, USA - Cellana AP2-4-25 metagenome pilot ... | reverse complement strand
CTTCGTCCGCCGGCACAAAATGTGTACGAAGTGATGGATTACATCAAATATTGACGAATTAGACAAAGTAACGCATAATGTCCTGGACAGGGCCTTATTCGTCCAAAATTCGTCGGACGTGTGGGTGAACACCTCTGGTATTAGAGAGGTTCTGGAAACCCAAAATTTATGCCCCCAATTTACGCGAAATACTTCTTTTCCCCGTCGATTCTGTGATACCCCGTTGTCACACGGACTGCCAGGGAATGGTTCAACTTGCAAGATCCAAATTCACTTCTGAAGTCGATTTCAGGGGACCGAGTTCGGAAAGAAGTGAGGGATAAAATAAGCATTTTCTAGGGTGGTCAAGGGCCCCAGAGCGGGTAGTTGAAATTGCAAGATAGAGAAGGACTAAATGCTTGAAGCTCAAGAGTGACATTGGAAGCTGTGTTATATTTAGCGGCGTAAGCAGAATATATTCAAATGGATCATTCCGCTTTTGAGACTGTGGCGTAGCTGCCTCCTTTTTGTTTTTGAGGAATTTGAGGCATCAAGTTCTCGAATTTTACGCACGCACTCGCGCGACTGCTGTGCGAATTCAATGACCCAGTTTGGGTTGGGATAATCATTACTTCGCGCACAGTCATGTTCAGAAGGGCTCATGATGACGGCGCTGACCTCCAGCACAGATCGCCGAATGCTCTCGTTCTTTCTAAAGAGCCAATAGAGAGCGGAAATCCCCTCTCTATTTATCTAGGTCACGATGCCCGATGAAATAATGCCTTAGAAAGATATTGAAAATTGTTGTATTTCTGTGGTTTTCGTGGATTCTATCTGGTGACGACTATGCAAGGACCTCATCAATGTCGATGCTATAACGTGGAAATATTGTACCCAACAAGCCGCTTCTTATGCTGCCAGTCGTCCCGCGACCACGAGTGAATCAGATATCGGCTTGTACCCCGTGACCCGAGACGGGCTTGTTTTGTTGCTCATAATGTGATGGAAATATATGCCACCACACCGATGGAAAATCACATGATGGCGATTAAAAGGAAAACCTTCGTGTACAATCCGTACGGATTGTTGCTATGCGCTTTACATTCTATTTGGTAAGGAACCCAAGAGAGTTACACGATTTTTCTGGAGGAAAATGTTCTTCAGATATTTTTACTTCCCACCTCGCAACTCAGATTAATAACGCGCTGACCTCCCTTTAAAATTCGACGCATATTGCCCCGCGTAGAGAACGAAGCTCAAATGTGTTTTCCCCCCATACAACTTCTATTTAAATAGAGTTGATCTTTTGACTGCTTTCTTCTCGACCCAGTCGGTCACCTTCGCGTTCGACTTGGTCGCATGGCCTCCGAACAGAATTACAACGCGGGCGGCCCCTGCCCTGGCCTCGACCTTGGCCACGGCCCCGGCCCTGCCCTCCGACCCCACATGGCTCAGATTGAACTGCATCATCGTCGCCTGTCGTGAATTGGCTGCCAAAATGTGTCGCGCTTCTAAGACGGCGACCACGACCCAACTGCTGCGCATCATTCTCGTCTTGCTCATTACCACTAGTACGGCTGTTCTCGTCGCATCCATCACTATTCATGCCCACGCCCAGGTGCACAACAGGCATAGCAGTGCTGTGCTGTGAGTGAGGGTAAAAGAGTCAAAGGAGGGCGTTGAGCTGTGTTGCAAGGAGGAGCGGTCAGGAGGAGGGATACTGATGAGGGTGATGATGATGACTTGGCGACCAAGCGCAATTTCATGGCGCCGCACGCCTTATTCAAGAATGGTTGGTGGACAAGTGCAGCTGTACTGAGGCACAACGTCTACATTGGGTCAGCAACAAGTAAGGCCAGCTTCGGACAGACACGTACCGGGGCGTCGAATTCTATTGCGCATACAAAATTTTGTTTGTAGAGAAAAAACTTGCTGACGCCGTTAACGGGGTGACCACGGCAACGGCAGCATTGGTAGAAGGACCATTCTTTCTCCGTCCTTTATGCGGGGGCCGCGGCAAATGAAAGAAAAGTACCAAGACGCCATGGCCCTTACCCCAAAATTCGGTAATCCCGACGCTTTCATCACAATGACATGCAGCCCCTACTGGATGGAGATCCAAGAGAGGCTAGGACCACACCAACATGTGCGTGACCGATTAGATCTCTGAAACAGTGTTTTCCACCTTAAAAAGAAAGCTATCCTCGCGGACCTTACCAAACACATGAAATTTGGCAAAGTCACTGCGCACTTGCACGTCATTGAGTTCCAAAAGCGTGGCTTACCTCATGCGCACCTCCTGATATTTTCAGCAAACGCGGACAAACCGAGAACTCCGCAGCAGATTGATCTTATGGTCTGTGCCCAACTCCCGGGTGAATACGCCGATCCAGATCTCTTCAAGGCGGTCACCAGGCACATGCTCCACGGGCCGTGTGGTCGCGGTTGTAATGCGAAGTGCGTCTGCATCAACCCCGTTTAGAAGACGTGCAAGAAAACTTACCCCACGAGTTTTCGGGAATCCATAAATGTGACTGTCATATCAACGTTGAGATTTGCAACAGCATCCGCACGGTCAGGTACATGCACAAGTACGTTTACAGGGGCCCTGATCGCGCAAATGCTCGATTCACCGCGTTGACGGTGCGGTTCCTGACTCTGCAGGGATCGCCAAGCCCAAAGACAGGGATGACATGCAGGAATACCTCTATGGAAGTTACAGTTCGTCGTCGGATGCGGCGTACCGCACCTTGGAACTCTCGATGCACAACATATATCCGTCAGTTCAGCGACTTTAAATTCATCTAGACGGCGACGAACGGGTCGTTTCCCACAATGGGCAAGAGCAACGCGCCCTAGAGCAAGGTATAAAACCAATGACATTGACCGCCTATTTGTCTCTTATATACAACATCCGCCTAACTCAACCACAGCATCCCCACCTGGGCCTCAAGTACCCGGATGTACCCGGATGTCGTGGACCACTATCGGTGGGATTCGCTCAACTACCGGTGGGTCCTTCAGACCAACGACTCCAACATCATTGGCCACCTGTATGGCGTACACTCCGCTGCCGAAGAACGCTTCTTCCTCCGTATTCTCTTGAACAAAGTCCCTGGCCCCATTTGCTTGAATGACCTCAAGACATACAACGACGTCGTCCGTCCCACTTTCCGCGAAGCATGCGTCGCCCAGGTGCTGCTCGATTCCGCAGAACAATGGATCAAATGTCTGGAAGACGTCAACGTCTACCAAATGCCGCAAGCCTTCCGTGGTCTTTTCGCCACACTTCTGGTGGATGGCCAACTGACGGGCGTTAGCATTCTTTGGGAACAATACATTTTAGATTTCTGCGGAGATTTTCTCTACCAACGTCGACTCCAATTGGGCAGCCCACACGCCCAGCTCACCGCCACGGAGTCCTTTGGGACCTTCAACGCATCCTTGCCGGCCGCGACAACACCCTAGAGCAACATGGCCTCCCCACCCCTCCCACACGCACCGATGCCGCTTAGGGCAACATACAAGCATGCTTTCGCGTCCATTCAGGATGTGACCGCCTCATTCCCTCCAACAAGCTCTCCATGGCCTGAACCAACTGCAGCGCGAGGCCTACGACGCCGTCACCGAGGCAATTTTGCAAGTTCCCCGTACATGCCGCAAGAAGCCGACGCATTTTTCCAGGCTCGCCCCTCATCCCATCTATAGTCGGGAGAGAAAGCGGAGGAGGATGAAGGAGAATAGGAGGAGGTGGAAGAGGGGCGGAGGAGGCGGAGGGGAGGAAGGAGGCGATTGGGAGGGAGGCGGGGAAGAGGGGGCGGGAGAGGAGGCAGAGAATATGAGGAGGGGGAAGAGGTGGAAGAGGGGCGGAGGAGGCGGAGGGGGGGCCGCGGCGGCGGCTGCGGTAGTGGTGGTTTAGCTGGGAGCACAAAGCTCAATGAGATTTCCCGGTCGATCATGGACATTCGTCAGCCCGTCGTTACCACACGCGATCATACAGTGGTGGACGCAGGCGGACGTGCCATCATCGTCAAGACACCCTATAAGATGGTGGCGTCTCTGTTCCTCTTTAAAGCCTACATGGCATGCACCACAGGAGATTACGTCCGAAGGCACTCGGGCGCAGAAGCAAAGGTTGCCGAGGTGCGTGACCCATCTACTCACCCACCCACGAACGTACATCAACAAAAGCGAGATAGCACCCCACTCCAGTAGCCAAAACGACCCAGAAGGAAATTCCATGAATCCCACCCATTCACTCATTCACCCATCCACCCATCCACCCACCAACCACCGCCAAGTAGCCCCCCTTGACAACACCACTACTACAAACCTTCTACTGGTAATTGAGCAGGCCGCCTACAATGGGGACCTCGCGAGGGCGCGCGTTGTAATCAAATTAAGATCTGACCCCTATAAAAAACAATCAAAGTATGAGGGGTTTGCAGACCCCTCAAAAAGAAAGTGGTCGAAAAGGGAGGGATGAATCGCAAAAATTGAGGGGTTGCGAACACAGCCTCTTATCTGGTTTCATCGCCGAATCATTTCGGTTTGTCTCGTTGCTCTGATCGCTTACGCGACGCTTATTCATCTTAAGGACGTCGGGTGCCCATTTTGGCGGCGTTGCCAGCGTGTTACCGAGCCGGCATCGCAACAGCTAAGAGAGCTCAACGTAATTACCAGTACTCATTTTTCCCCCCTCAACCTCCACGTTCACAAAACCTGTAGCAGGCTCATCATGCCTTCACGGCGTAATAAGCGTCTCGCGACGCCTTCATCGTCATGGCTCAGCCCCGCTGCGGCAGATTCTAATGCAGCATGGACGCACTCCAACTCAAGCCACGTCGCCAGGGGCTCAGAGAATTATCTCTCCGTCCTCGCACCGTCGACCTCTCTCGGTGTGGATGCCCTTCTTATGATGGGAGATATCTACAGTGTTGATGGTAAGGCCCTGGGGAAAACGAGAGCAGCAGCAGCAGCGAGGACAGCATTACCGGAGATAGCAGCACGGCCGGCCAAGCCCGCCTCACACCGAAGAGGAGAGGCGGCAAGTGATGGAACGGTTCGAGCAAGAGAAAAGAGACATTGGACCCTGGTATACGAAGATCTTCGACTATTTTTTTGGGGAGGCAGAGGCATAATCTACAGCGTGCGGCTTTTCGGGCGAGAGTCAAAGTTCAAAACTGCATGACTGATATCCATGCTAAAGCTACAAAGAATTTTTGTGAGAGGTATTTGTCTAGACTGTCTAATCTTGTTGCCCAAATTTAAGACGCACCAAATGGTTAGGAGGGTAACTTCCCAAATTTGTAACAAAACGGCGCGCATGATATCCAGGGACCTTCTATCACGATAGGGGATGCCCAATTGACCGATTGGCCACGTGCGATCAGAGCTCCCTGTGTGGTCTTCACCCTGATAGGTCCGTATTCGTATGGGATTCGTTGCCTGCCTGTACTCGATGTGTCATTTATAAATCCATTCATAGATACTTTTAAGAAGATGACAATGGTCTCGTGTGCCTCGGGCTGCATTGAGCAACTGTACCATTCTTTTGTCGGCGAGAAGTACGACCACGGAACGAAGTTGTTCGGTCGTCAATTTATCTCACTCGACAATGAAAGTCTCTGAAGCAACGCTTGTGAAATTGCATCCTACCGTACCAACACGAGATTAGATCTTTGCACAGCTGCTGTACGCCAAGAGCCGTGCCAAGGGGGTGGATAAGGCGATAGAGCCCGCCCTCATGGAGATGAATCGCCTGGTGAACGTATGGGAAGGGTGAGGCGAAAGCGCCGATCCTCGGCACTACTCTGGTGGAAGTGCACACGTGGGGCGGGGGCTTATTTTGGTGCTCATAATTGGTCACTAAATTTATAATCATGGCGGTAACATTTTCTGGTTGTCAGCATGACGAATGTAGGCACCAATTTTATTGGAGCCTTCCATTAGAAAGTGGCCGCTTTAGAACCTTGAAGAAGCAACCTATGCGATCAGAGAGGCGATTTCTCCACCTAGATCTATACGGCCTCTACTTGAGGACAGTCTGACAGACGCAGCGATTGATCCATCAATTAACCCGAACACAAACGACACCACACTCCATCTCACGCAGGTTCGCCGGCGATCAGTCCAAACCCAAGGACTATCGGACTTTCTACAAGGGCCTGTTGAAAAGGATCAAGCCCCAGATCTACAAGCTCGCCACGAGGAGCCTTATCGGCAACTTCAGCCAGACGGAGGACAATGCTGCTCCGCTGCTGAAGGTGACGCGACGGGTTTGACTCTGGCCCGATGTAACCCAAAAGAAACAGCCATTTCCTCTTCGACGCCTCCGTGTACATGTACTACACGGGTTACAACTCTGTCGGACTCACCCGCAGCGGCACAAACAGTGGAGGGAGGGGTATCCGCAAGGGTACCGATCACGACCGACGACAGCATGACGCAGCGCTGAGGGCAACGCAGACAGAGTCCGGCTCATGCAGCACCAAGAAGGAGACCAACGAGGCCCTCAAGGAGAAATCACTGACGGGGAGTTGCTTGTGCGTGTTTATGTGTCACAGTTGGTGTGACACATAAACACGCACAAGCAGCGAGAGTGTATCCGCATGTGTAAGTGTGAGTGAGAGAGAAAGGGTGAGTGTGTACTGTACTGTGTCTGTGTTTGAGGGGGAGTTTGTGTGTGTAGAGATGGGGAGGGACGATCAATGCTGGTACCAAACAAACGTCCCGTTCTTCTGCCTACAAATAACCTAGTTCCCGGACGACCCACTGTACGCCTCCGTGTGCGAGATAGCGTGGAAGATCGTCTGCGCTCGCCACGAAAAGCAAAAGGAGCGTTTTTTGGTCGAACGGGAGAAGGCGGTGTCCAGCGCGGCCAAGCAGTCGAGAGCCAGGATTGTTTCGGGCCTGATGGGCAAATGCGACGCTCTGGCCCTTCGCGGCCTCTCTCGTGGAGTGCGAACAAGGGCAACGGAAACTCCCTCCATAGCACTGTCGAATGAGGTGGGAGGGGAGGGGATTGACGACGAGAAGGAGGAAGAGGACGAAGGGAATGGCATGGAGGAAGATGAAGACAGCACGGCTTCCCCTTCATCACTAGGTGTCTCAAGCGCTGATTTGTGCAGCGTGTATAAGCGGAATAATCCAAGGAAGACTGGCGATGTCGACTGCGTTGATGAAGCGTCTAAAGGCAAATGACGGTAAGATGAAGAAAGCCGAAAACTTCGAAGCCATACTGAATTTTATGAAGAGTGAGGTGGACAGGGAGGAAGAGAGGAGGGAAAAATAAGAATTCAAGAAAGATGAGAGAAAGAAAAAAGAGGTAAAGGAGGAGGAGGATAGGAAGGAAAAAAAGGAGAAAGGGAAGTTCTTCTGGTTTCCGCAATAAAAACACCCATTTGCTCCAGGCGGGGGGGAAGAGGATTGCAGGAATGTCGTGAATAGCGACCCACCGGCCAAAACCCTCAAAAAATAAAAACACCAAAAAACTGTAATAATCTTCTGTATAGTCCGTAAGGTCTCATCAAGGAATCTCAACACATGAAATGCACGAGGATCATAAGCACCGAATTTGAGGCTCACCTGGTGGGCGAAGAATGGGATATAGAATCGCAAACGCCGCGTGCCGAAGACGAAGGTGTAGGCGAAGATGCTGTAAAGGTGCTCCTGGGCCATCGTGATAAAGCGAGATATTAGACTTTGGTCCTGTTCGAAAATGATATCCAAGTCCGGGACAGCGAGCAAGGGGCTGACAGGCGGGCTAGCAGCATCAGTACGGCGAGAGTCAACTCGCAAACGTGCCCGCTATCCTCGAAGGAGTCAGGCAGGTACAGGTGAGGCACCACCTCACCAAGAAATTTGGTCACCGAGAAGCGAAAGAGCTCGTTTCACCACTTGCTGCACCTCTCCAGGCGATCCCATATCGATTCACCCACCAAGGGTGTGTCAAGGCCTAGTCTGTGGGTGGGTGGGTGAGTGTGCATGCGTGCTTGTGCGTGAGTGTCTGTGTGGGCGGGTGGGTGAGTGACTCCTCACACACCACGAAAGATAACCATATTCTTACCTGATGTACACATGAAGCTTTTTAATTCTCTGCATCGCTAAGCCTACAGCAACAGCCAGAAGGCGCCGTCGCCTCTGGATCTGCTGTCCGCACGCCAGGCCTTAGTGAATCATCAAAGCGCCCGCGGCACGCTCTGTCGGGTCGCCGTGCGCCACCAGCCAAGCGCCGAGTAGGACGTATTACCTCTTCATGCTTCTGATTGAAATCACTCTATTCCGTCTGTGTCATGATTTAATAGAAAAGCACGTAAGAATTGCCATTCAATGGCCTTGTCGTTCCACCGCGGTTTCCTTAGTCCTAAACGGTCTCTTTTCCGGCTTTCACGTATTTTGCCTATTTCTTATTCGAGTGTCTCACTTAATATAGAAATGTGTAGGTTAGTGACTCATATGTCTACCATCGAATTCAAAAGCCTAAGCTCAAGAGATCTCAATCTAAATTGAATGGATATAAACAAAGCAGGGGTCGCGTGAAAAGTGGGTATTGTCTTGTATTGTTTCTTTAGTGTGCACCCTTGTAGGGCTTTTTCTTACGCATGCCGAAGCAGGCCTACACACATACCACGCTGCCGTCCCAGCCCCCAACCTTCCAAGGCTTATTTTGAGCCCGCATCCCGCACATTTTCCCTGGCTCCCTCCGCTCGCCGCCTTGCTCAAAGACTTGTCTTGACCATTACGAGCAAAAGTCATACTTTCAGACCCTAAAATACACTAGAATCTTTCAAAGTCCCGACCTTCCAACGTTATGACTTAAGTCGACGTTGGAATTTTTGTGACGTTTACGCGTCGACGTCAGAAATCAAGCGTCAACTCAACCCTGAAATAAAGCCCTCCTTAACGGAAATTTGAGACATTATTTCGTTAATGTGAGCCAATGAGCACTTCCTTTACTCCATTTGTCATTTCTACTGTCCTGTGCTGACGCATGAAGTGCTGTCACAACTTTGTCAGGGAGGGGATTTAATGTACGAAATGCAGTCACAACTTCGTCAGGGAGGGGATTTAATGTACGAAATGCAGTCACAACTTCGTCACAGCGTGGTCTCAATGCACGTAATCCAGGACTGAACTTTGTCAGGGCATGGACTTGACGTACGAACTTTCCTCCCTACTTAATTTTCATATATAAAATATACACCGTTTTACGAGTTAATGCTAATATCATCGCGACTTTGCCTGACGCCCATGTTTTGTATTTAGGGGCGATTTGAAGAAATCACATATCACACGGATGACAACATGTCAAGTGTCCCTTTACAGTCTTGAATTCCTTTGATTCTTTTCGATTTGTGGAGAACTAAGTCTGGAGATTGGCCACTTCTGTTGAGGATGTATCAAGAGTTTCTTCAAAGTCCGTGATGTGACGAGTGAACCTTGACGCATACCTTTTTCTATTTCTTGTCACAAAAATGGATCCATGGGACCATGGCTGCGTTTCAGTCACAGTAACCAAGGTGACCATTGAGATGTTCTCTGTGATTCCGGAAATGTCCCGCAGTTTTGGTACTTTCTTTGATGTTTAAATTAAACAAGCGAATCACAATCATATAACTAGGCCCTTCGCATAAATAGGAAGCAAGAGCCTGCATAGTAGTTCAAGCATATAATGGGCGAAAGGCCCCGCCCTCGCCGGCTGAACCATTTGACGGCTTTTGTCATCATTTTAGCATTTGGCACATTGACAATTAATTCCTGGAATTTATCATCCAGCAGCAGCGACGAAAGTGTATTTGAAGCGCGTGGAAGACCTTCTTGCGCAAAAGATCCTGATGGAGGGGTTCTGTATTTCGCCTACCATAAAGATTACGAACATGCCGAGCGGATCCTTGTGCGAGCTCGCGAAAGCATCAATAGCGTACGACGATACAATCCGTGCATGAATATAACAGTCGCAACCAATATCCCCCCACCTCTCGGTAACATCAGAGATATTTGGGGAGTTGACCAAGTCATTTCAATCGCAGATATCGATATTATTGACAGCCCACACGATGCATTAGGTCGGCAGTGGTGGACACGTGCACTGTATTTGTCGAAGAGTCCGTATTTATACACAATTCAGCTGGATAGTGACCGTACTGTTTGTGGCGATATATCGCCTATCTTTCAGCTCCTGCAGTATTATGATTTTCTTGGCGTATCTGCAGGTATCCTACCCGCCTTTGATAACGGTGTGATGGCCTGGGCAAAGCGTCCTATGATCGACTCATTGTGGGAACGTTGGAAGGAGGAGCTCTCCAAAAGTGGTCCCACATTAAATGACCAGCCGCCATTGGCAAGGGCATTTGATGCCTTGCCTGGTATCCGGGTCGGAGCTCTGAGTCCAATATACCAGGGTAAGCTTATACCAGCCCAAGGCGAGCTCTGGGGACAAGCTAAAGCGAGTCGTACCTTGGTATTGCACGGCGAAGCTAAGATTGTGGCAGGTGGGTCAGATTACTGCCAATTGATGAACAAGAATACAAGTCGACCACGTATTTTTCTTCAAAACTTTAGAGCTGAATACAGCCTTGTCTTTTCTCAAGAGGAATGCAACAAACATTTGAGAAATACTTGTGACTTTCCCGAAATTGACTGGGATCTAGATTTTAAGGTCATGCCGCGGACCACGTACATCAGTTCCTATACATTGTAGCAAAAGTCAGAAGAATTTAATTGAAAATCATGTGCATGTGACAATGACAGATTGCCTTCCGGTCTTCTGCCAATTCTATTAGAATTCGCTTGGAATCGACTTGAGCAAAAACAGATATTTCAAGAAAAAGCTGGTACTAAGACATGACTGGGCTAGGCGGACGATTATGAGCTCTTGAGGCAATGGTGATGGCGTTTAAAATCAAAGCCTTTCTACCCATGCGGACATAATATGCTTTTTTCACAACCAGTGATTACTTCTGTATCCTGACTCGCCTTTTCACCGCTGTCCCTCTCAATAGACTGATCCAAATAAGTGATTTGAAATTATGCGAAAGAATGTTGTATAGGAATTTTGGGAAGCACATTGGCCTGCTGTTATGCCGCCCTCAATCGATGATGCACCAATTTGTGAGCAATAATAGACAAATCAGTACCTCAACATGTACTTCATGCAAAGCTCATAAAGAGATGACCTTAAATATCTCTTACTTTATTTGACACGTTCAATAGTAAAGTTGCTAAAGTGAGATGCATTAAATGCCTGGATTTCGTCAGCTGGTACATCGTGAATCATCATGTATTCTAGTATTTTTTCCTTCCCTTTCACAACAAGATCCTGCAAATACTCACGACGGTAGAAGTCAACCGTATATCTTACATTTTGACTCCGAGTATGATGTAGTATCTCAACGTTCTCAAATTGTCTCGTCCTAGTACTTCCGTACACCATAGATATCCAATCATCTAGATACCAGTCTGTCAGCAGAGAGGGATAATAATCTTTGAAAATGTGCATGTGAGTGCGGTGCGTGAAATCATGATTTAATATCTTTGTATTACTTTGGTTGCACCACGGTCCGACGACTCCGTACGGGCTGCCCATTCCTTGAAGACTCCTTACGAATTTGTAAGCCCAGGGGCTAAGGAATTCAGAATCGTCGTTCACACGATAAATATAATCGGTGCCGCGGCTGTAGGCCATGCGAGCTATGTCGTTGAAAACGGGACCTGGCTTTTTGATTTCATTTTCGACTTTTTTCAATACAAGCATTATATTGATGTGCGATCGAGCTAGGATGCTCTGCACGTGTATCTGTTGTGGTTTGCGCATGAAGTTAAAATGGAATTTCGAGCCGAGGGAAAGCAGGCATGAAGCAATTTTGTACCTATATACCTGAAACCACCTCAGAGTCACCTCCTGGCCTTGTGGAGTATCGTAAAACGCGTCTCCGCGATCGTAACCCAGGATAACTTCATAGCGAAACCCGCAGTCCACAGTGTTCACAATAGAGGGAAGCAAATGCTTAAAGATTGAAAATCAATTTGAGAAAGAAAGTATCAAGGCCTGCACATGTAGCATGAAAATGTCATAATTAAAAACTGAGGACTCACCCGAAACGGTGCGAGCTCCGTAGGAGTGATCCAAGTCACTCCTCGAGTTGAAACCCCAGCCAAAATACTTATCAAACTCTTCGCAGGGTTGCTGTCTACATTTTGAGGGGATGCTCATCAAGAACGTAGATCACGGTAATATGTGATGTGTCTTACTTACATTGATTGGTGCTACATACTTGTGGGTGTATGATAACAGGATTCGTGCAAGCGAATTCTTCCCATGGCTTATCTTTCCACGCAATGAATTGCTGTGTAGGTTGCGGCATCCATTTCGAGCAAGCTAGCAGTGTTTCATCCAAGTCCCTATTCATACGGACAATCACAGTTAAGATAGAGTCATCAAGATTTCCACTCATGGCCTAGTATACGTACATGTTTGACGAAGCTGAGGACAAATAATCTGTCGCTCCAAATGCTGTGATCCTCTGGCTGGAATCATCGTTGTATATCAGTTTCTTAAATATCAGAGTCCAATGTAAGCCACAGGCTCCAATTACCAGCACTAAAAAGAGGGAATGGTAGGTACTAGGTCGGCGCATGTCTTCTCCCTGAATCTCTTTTTAGGTGTGTATGCAAAAAGCTCAATGAAGTGTCTATCATTTCGTAATGCGGGGCGGACTTAATTTGGTGCTCGAAACATGATAGAAGTAGACGTCACCATGCCGGTGACAAAGCGCCAAGTGGCTACTAAACCCCCCAAAATAAATAAATAAATAACTTTCTGTATACTCCATTAGAGAGACCCCACTTAATTAGTGCCTTCACCAATGATGGAAATCGGTCATGAACGAATGGAGGCAGTCTTCAATCAATCCATTCATGAATCATGTATGACCTCCGCCCGCACTTTGCGCAGGTCCCTAGGGGGGTTCGAAATGGAGGCTACGCCACCCCCTTGCAGGACGCTACGGGCGGCATTCCAGACAAAGAAAGCAATTTAGGGGATCGAACACGCATTTTGGCCTTGAATCTCGGGCATCTGGGCGGGCCGCTCAGGGCTGAAAAGGGGTTGTATGAAGGGAGCACTACGTCCGCCCCTCGTGCGTTGCCTAGGGCATCACCCCAGGCGACAAATGCAATTTAGGGTATCAAACATGCATTTTTTTTCTCTTCTCTCTCTCGTTTGTCGAGGTTTATGGGGCTCAAATCATTTATTTTCGATAGACAAGGGCATAGAAAGAATCCCGTCTCATCAGTGGTAGTCCGGGCGTTATTCATGAATGGAAAGTCATCAATGCACATTGGTACCTTCCTACCGTTAGAGACGGCACTGCACTAAGAGGGGTTGAAATGCTCACCATGTTCTGTTTTCTAAAGTGCCTTTTCTTGAGGCTTCGCGCACAAAATGAACCAAAAATGTGCTGATGTAGAAGAATCCGCCCAAATCTAGCAGTTTTGGGTATTTCTCCGCATTTTCCGTCATTTTTGCTTCACAAGCTGGTGCACCTTAAAGTAAAAACTAGGCATTCTTCGACCCCCTCGGACGATTCCGAGGCTGTGCCTAGGTCAATTGTCGGCATCCTGATTGCCAAGCGCCCTTGAAAAAAGTTCCCCCATTTTTCCCCACTTTTTCACGCTTTCAATACCATTAAACTAACACATATATTTCCATATCACCAACCAATGTATTTCAAAGTGTGTTACAGAAGGGATGAATGACTTTTGCCCACCAGCGGCACCCGCAATTGATCGGCAGGCGGAGAAGGGGTCGCCAAAAGCGCGCGGAAAAAAACGTGTAGATTGCCTGCAACTACATACAAGACTGCGGCTGGTGCCTGGTGCAAGATCAAGAAGCAGACACAAGCAGTACCACGACAACGAGGAGTGGGAGGCGGAGATGGGCCTCAAGCTGAAGATGAAATCGCGTACCTTCATGTCTGTGGACTTGGTGGGAGAGGACAAAGAGGTGGTGAGATAAATGGCGGGGATCAAGTCTCAACATAACTTTGTGACGGCCGGTGGGTATTTATATATGTTACCTACATCCTGCACGTGCCAGCCTTGCAAGAAAATGATGTATGGTGAATGTGAGCTGATGGCGTCCGGGAAGCGGGGAGGAGGGAAACAGGTTGACCTGAAGGCTTCATTCCTGATATCCAGGAGAAGCGCAACAACTTTGGCCCCAAGATCGATTGGGGATGGGTTCTGCTGGCCGACTGTAGGGTGGACGACTGGGTGCCGATGCGCGCAGACCAAGGCCAGTGCAAAGCGTATTCGGACGACAAGCCGAAGGATTGAACATGTCGTGGTGGTTTCCTGCTTACACAAATTGCGGAGCTGACGGGACAGCGCGCGACAGAAGGGAGGGGTAGTCAAGGACGAGGAAGAGTGAGAGGAGCTTTCTTGTGTTCTATGCACAAGAGGTCGAAGAGGACAAAGAGTGGCTCTTTGAATCAGCTCTTATCTGCTGTCGGGGTGGAGGAGAAATGCCCAAAACGTGGAGGGAGTGCAGTGAGTACAATGACATTCCATGCCATCATAAGCTTGCCGATGACTCAGGCAGGGTAGAGAACGTAGTGATGAAGGTCAAAAAGAGGGATCCGTAGTATCAGGATCAGGAGATATGCATGTTAATTGAGGGGGAGAAGACGGCATTGGCACAACTTATACAGTTTATATAAATAAACTTGTTAAGCGAGAAAGAAACAATGATTTACACGTTCATGGCGTCCTTTTGGTCGTTTTCTGCTTTCAGCTAAAGGGGGGTAGAGAGGTTACCAAATCGACCATTAACCCAAAATGCGAAAACTTTTTTATAAGCATATCTTCTACTCCAATCTTGTTGAGCGTGTTGCAGATGATGTACGTTAACATATGTGTTCGGGTGGGGTGGCGAGCGGAACATCTGAGTTAGGAGCCGAATGGGTGAGCGTTTCAACCCCTCTAACATCGACAAGTCTTTTCAATTATTTTTGTGTACTTCCTTGAAAGATCTCAATCCTCATATAACAGTGCCGATATGGTTTGATCTAATCTCTTTGAAATACGCCTGTCATGACTACCATTCTAAAAGGGTCCTTTCCCCGGGTACACGTGATAATATGCTGGTGAATTAAAATGAGGTAAGGGCGGGAGTATACCACCCTGCACGACATACAACAAAACAAAGTTTGATGATCTGGCGCGATACTGAAATGGGAGACTTTTTTTTCTTGCGCAACATCTACTCAAAAGTAATGTGTAGAAACAAGCTTACAACCACGGGTTGATATAAATTACCATGTCGCCCGCGTCTTGGTGAATAGAGCTTGCGCATTACTGCGAGGGCCTTTAAAGCTTTCTCACCCAGTGAGTTGCATGTCTGGGTGACGGTAATGAATCTCAACAAAAAACTGTCAATATAAGTACGATGGTGTTGATGCCTGAGTGTGATGATCGTCAATGGGTTATAGTGTTGCGTATTCATCTGTATCTCCTTATAAGCTGAAATTCGATCTCTATTTTTCCTTCTGTAAGCCTGCATATATCGTGAGATCTCTCTTCTATTTTGCTAACGTGCGTACCGTATCGATGACCTCATACGTGCCATCAGCGATGATACGCTCCAAATGACTGAATTCGATTCCTTCAACATCCATCTTGAGCACAACAAAGTCGTCTTTTTGTATGTCGACGTCTCTGAGAAATTGGCTTAGGCCGCGCGTTTGCGGTAATGTTTCCGAGTCTTCGTCCAGGCCGATAAAATTGTAGTATATAGTATCCATCGTCCCTTCTGTGGTGAAGCCCATCTTTTTTTTGCTGCAGTCCCACTGATGCATTGATTTATAGGTTCCCGTAAGGCTTCCACGTCAGTCATGTCTGTCTGAGATTCAAACCCATACATGGCATCGAACTTAACCGGATAAGTTTGCATAATCCAGCATACGCTCGAATCAAAACTCTTGATACCCAAATCGATGTAGATTCTACGCCTGTATAAAGTCTTGTCCGAAGCGTCGACAAAATTGGCCAGTAGAGACGGTGTCACCTATGTTGGGACGCGCCAAAATTGTTGATAAGAAGGAAGGGAATGGGATTCGGAAAAGAAGTGCACTACATGCTAGTATGTAGAGATCAAGAGTTTCTCATAGGGTTCGTTGTAGGAATGAATCAAAGTGGACAGAGTATGTGGTAAAGGTGTCTGTGAAGGGGAAGGCTCATATAGAAGAGGATTCATAGCGGTGGGGCTCGTTTGCCTTGTTATTATTAGGAGGTTTTATGGTGGGATGGTTTGTCAGTGGAGGGATATCTGCTGACCTGGTCCTTGTCTTCCACATATTTTGTCTTGCCTGGATAATACTCCCCGCGGTACTGCAACATAGGCTCGAGGGGTTCCAGCCAAATTCTAGATAATGTTCGTTAGAGCGGATGAAGGGAACATGCACTCCTGGCCTGCTGCCACTGGACATGTGATGCATGCAAAAATAAGGTGTTCATAGAGGGGCTATCCTGTGCAGTATCGCGTGAGCAGGGTCACCATGTGGCATAAGAAGGTCATGCTGGCTATGGACGCCAGAGCAAGCAAAGCTGTCGGAACGGTGTAGAGCGACAAATGTGAGTGCTTGCTGCAGGTAAAGTACACGGTTACTATAAAAGCCTGCATGGAGGAGATGCAGAGGCATAGGAGGCATGAACGTGTGTATGGGGTGAAGCAACATGTCTGTCATCTCACGATGGAGTAAGATATAGTTGTGCCGGGCATGCTCTCCACTATCATAGACTTCGCCGTGGTCTAGTTGGACAATTATTACGAAGAGACACAGACCATTTTTTTCGCAAAGAACAGATACCTAATAAAGCTTTAGGGAGAATGCAATCAAAAAACAAGAAAAATGCGGACAAACACCCTAGCCTCCTATATTTTGGTGGATTTTCCGTCATCAGCTCATTTTCGGGACAATTTCTGCGCGAAGCCTCGAGGAAAGACCCTTGAGAGTAGAGAACGGGGAAAGCGCCTCGACCTCTATCTATATCTTCACTCGTTGATGATTCCAGAATTTTCGTGGTTTTGGACATGGAATTGGAGAAACTCGACGTGTCCGCAAAATTTTTTAACAACGTGAAAGACTACGCCGAGTATGCCCGAACCGAAAATTTGCAGGCCGCTATGATTTTAACTACAAGTGCCATGAAGATCTACCACTTGGACTGAATTGGCAGTATAATGAGATCGTCGTAAATGTACCATATATGTGGGAGAGAGAAAACTTGGGAGAGCCAGTCGACGCCCACAAAATCGCCGATAAGCTACCCAAGCGCACTCTTTCAACCCTTGTTGCTCTGGTATTGTAGCTAAAGCGCACTCTTTCTTCCCGTGTTTTACTATGTTCATGCTCCAAGACATTTCGACGTTTTCCTGATGTATTTATTTTTCGCTGTACAAACCAGAACGTTTTTTGTATCGCTAATCGCATAGTGGAAACGAGCTCAGGCCAGAACACTGTAACTAGTCCTAGCATACCTCGCTTGAGGGACCTTCTCCACTGCCCTTCCTGTACTCCCTCTACCACCTTATCGAAAGAAAGCGGAGCCGGTCGCCCTCCACCCTCGGGCTGAAAGGAGCCATTGTGAGCGAGTACGCTTTGCACCCTATTTCTCTGGTCTTGCAACACAGAATTCATCTTTGTCAACGCATTTATCTGCGCCATCCAGTAGAGATAACACTCTTCCAAATACATTGGTGCGGTCTTCGAAAGGAGCTCACTTCCCAGCACTTCCTTGAGCTCCTGCAGCACTTGCTCAAGCTCTTTCGAACTCTCGTCTCTTGGCGTGGCAGCTATCGAGGAAGGAATGCAAGCCATCTGTCAGAGGAGAGATTGATGGGAAAGGAAATGGGGAGTATTGAGCAATAGTATAAGGCTGTTTGATGCCCTCACGAACAGTATTAGTGGATGTTGAATTACGGCTTAGCGGATGGTTGCTTCATCGACACATGAAACACTCGATTTCGCGCAAACTCTCGAACATTTGGTTTCATGGGACTTCTCTTATGGGCGCGTGCTTCTTCCACTAGTCTTCAGTAGAAAATATTCAGGCGTTTTTTTTTCGCCCATTGGATAGATTGGGACAGTGGCCTATCATCCATGACATGATACATTCCAAAACACTCATTTTTAATTCTTATATACTTCTACAGGCAACAGATCATGTTACTTATCCTCAAGTCCAAGAAAAATAGCTTTCAGCGGCTAAAATTTTCGCCATGTACAAGCTTGGTGGTGTTGAGCGTTATATTATTTTGGATGACCTGTTGGTTGACAGACAGTATGAGACAATTGGCAAAACCTTCGAAAGCAATATTATCAGTAAGTGATACACTTCCCAATAAACGAGCTGCTCTAGATGCAGTACGTCGTATCGCCGCTCAACTTCAAGAAACGGTGACCTCAAGCTGTCAATTGGTTCGGTTTGGAAGTGATTGGGGCCATCATACCCTTTGTGACTACAAGCCAGCGAAATCGTGCCAATTTTACTCATTTGGCATATCAAACGATTATTCTTTTGACACGGATCTTGCCCAAAAATGGGGCTGCCACGGTTTTGCGGCTGATCCTACCGTCGACCATCCCTCCATGCTTCATCCCAACGTGACTTTTCATAGCATTGGAGCCAAAATGCGAACAGCGCTCCCCTTTCAGATTGTCACATCTATGCCAGCCCTTCGAAAATGGCTCGGGCACCCCCAAGTGACTGTTCTTAAGATGGACTGCGAGGGCTGCGAGTACTCGTTGGGGGAAGACATTGCATTGGAGGACCCTGCATTCTTCACACACGTCGATCAATTTGCGGTTGAGGTTCATGTGAGTAAACATTGGTTAAAGACAGAGGATGCTCTCTACTCGCTAGGGTTACTCTTTTACTTTCTAGAGAAAGCGGGCCTAAGGCTTCAGCACGCAGAAATCCTAGGCTGTGATCCCAAAAAAGAAAGAGTAGGATGTATGGACGAATTGGCGGAAATGGATTACCCGTGTGGCCTCGGGAAGAGTTGCCATAACTATTTGTTCGCCCGCCAACTCTGAGTAACCGCTGTGAATTGACGGCTGCGATTCTACAGTGAGGGGCTCGACGTGGATTTGGCGGCGGAGGATGGTTTGACAGACGGCATGGTTATCGGTACATGCCGGCATCAGTCTCACTCGTGGTCGCGGGATGACCGGCAGCCAAAGGAGGGCCTTGTTAAGAGCGGGATGATTCATCGTTCCGCGGAAACGCCAGTGGACTGATGCCGGCATGTACCCCGTGACCCGGGGCGGACTTATTTTGTTGTTCATAATGTGATCCAAGTATATGCTATTATGCCGGTGGTAAACCACATTATGGCTATAAAAATGTCAAAAAAGAAAAAAAGAAAAAAAGGAAAACCGTCGCGTAAAATCAGCAAGTTGTTTCCTAACCTTACTGGTCCCTACACACCAATCCCATTTGCTCACTTGGAGAGCTTGGACATGCTAGCATGCATAAAAAATAAAAATGGAGCATCTTTGCAAACATGCTCCCTGACTTTGCACAGGGGCTTATTCTATTGAGCGCTAGTCTGCTTCTTCAACTTGTTGCGTAATTGGTGATAGCTATCTACCTTCGAAGGTGCAAAGCTAGCGTTTTAAAAATGTTCAGTACCAGTTAAAACGGTGACGTCAGCGAGCATGGTGAGATTATTGTGTTACGACTTGAAATTGGTCTCCAACCTACGACGGATTTTACCAAATTAAATCAGTACTAATGATGATGCCATGGACGTGGATACAACTCCAGATGCTTCAACCATGAAGAACCTCATGCTTAGAAACCTCATTGCGTATTGGAACTGAAGAAGGTGATAATGTCGATTTTGGGAAAGTATAGTTTTCTTGAATTCTCTGGAAAAAACAACGACAGAGTCTTTGACTACAATCACGTGGATTACAAAACTACGGTTGAAATTGAAGAATTCATCTCTTCTCCGATCCAACTGCCGAGAAATAGTGCAAGCGAGTCCATCGTGTTCCGTGGAAAGTGGAAACAGAAATGGATCTACGCCCAAACGTTCAAGAAGGACAATCAAGCCCTTTTGTACGACAAGGAAATTTATCGGTACATCAAAACCCAAATTTCAAAAAATCCTTATCAGGATGCGTACATACAACACTTATCATCCCGATATTTGCGTGCCAATATGGTAAGGCTAATCGCATTGTCAATGTCACAGAGGATTCCGGTGGAATCTTTGTCCAGAAGTTGATGGACAACTTCAACATACATACGAATATCTTGCAATCGTTTTCCAGCTTTTTTGCACCACTTTTTTCACGAATATGATCGGGATGACACACAATGACGTCCACCTCGGAAACACTACGTCTCTGCCAAGGAAACCAAGCAAAAAAGCCTTTCATCGCTTTGACTACGAAGGCCGAATGTTCGACATTTCCCCACATGGTACCATGTACAACTGCAAAATATACGTTTTGATTGTGCTTCTTCCACCTTCCAGGATATTTGTTCACTCGTCGAAACCGAGATGTGCGGAGAGTTTGGACGATGCAATCGCAAAGATTCTGAAAAGGACGTCTTCAACACGTTGATGATAACGGACTGAACAGAAAGTTATGTAAGTTTTTTGCCCTTTTTATTTTCTGGGGTTTTAATTACCATCACGAGCCTTGCCACCGACATGATAGCTTCTGCTTCTATCTTAATGTGAGCACCAAAGTAAGCCCGCCCCGCGTGACGAGGTAGCTGCCGGCATCGGGCCACTGGCAATTTCGCGGGACGATGACGCCATCCCGCTCTGAACAAGCCGCTCTTTTGGCTGCCGATCATCCAACGCCAACGAGTGGGACTGATGCCGGCAGCTACCCCGTCATGCGGGGAGGACTTATTTTGGTGCTCGCATTATGATAGAAGTAGATGCTATCATGTCAGTGGCAGGGATCAAGGGCATCTGAGATTTTTTTTGTTTACTGTAACGACAAAATTCCCACATAAACGAAAATAACCGACCAAATTTCCCAACAACTACAAAATGGCTACCAACAATGCATGAAATCTTCCAGTGAAATTCTTACCGACATGGTCGCCAATCTAAACAGAAGGGGTTTGGCAAAAGTGGGAACATGTGAGAAAAGTCTGATATGGAGGAGGATGGCTGTGTGGTGGAAGGATGAGGGAATGAAGTTGCGAGACGTGTTTGACGGGGGCAGAGATGAGTGCCGGCAGATCTGGATAATAGACCCGAGTAAAAAAACGACCCGCGTCCAGTTCGGTAGCTCGGGTGCACCTGAGTAACCAAGTACAAAATATGCTGTAGACGAGGCATAAAGAGAAAAAAGAAGAAAAGGAAATAGAATGATCAATACTGTTGATTTTGCACCCTCCTGTGTCATCCCTCTTGTCCCCCTTTCTCCGGGGGCCCCCCTAACCCCCCCCCAACCCCCCAACCCGAGAGTACGGGGGGACTCTGACTTTTCTTTGACATGTAAATTAAGCCACAAACAAATCCAATTTTTTATCAAACCACCCATATGTGCAATTCAATGCATAAGAGGCGTCCTGTGTGAAGCTTAAGGGCCTTTTCGTCATGTCTTTCTCTCACCTTTCCCCTCCTTTCCCCCTCTCCTTCGCGCGTGTCATGATCACACGTCCGACGAATTTTGGACGAATAAGGCCCTGTCCAGGACATTATGCGTTACTTTGTCTAATTCGTCAATATTTGATGTAATCCATCACTTCGTACACATTTTGTGCCGGCGGACGAAG
>Ga0160419_100579_pt1 | contig 21923 bp, 25 predicted proteins | sample CelAP2metagpilot_2_FD_108196 | JGI IMG/M metagenome (GOLD analysis project Ga0160419, IMG submission 108196) | Phycosphere-associated microbial communities from Cellana algal ponds in Kailua-Kona, Hawaii, USA - Cellana AP2-4-25 metagenome pilot ... | reverse complement strand
TCCCTCCCTCCCTCCCTAACCAGGGCATGGCAGAAGGCATCCGTCACGGTGACGAGGTGGCCAAGGCGAAGTACCTCATTGGGGATCCTTCCTACTTCCCAAAGGATAGGGTCAAGGTCACAGGACGGTAAGGGGGAAAGGAGGGAGGGAGGGAAAGAGGAAGAAGGTGGGATCCACTCTTCTTATGGCGTCTTTACACACACACACACATATATATATATTACATATATTACATATATGTATATCCAGAGTCGTCCGCTCCATCATCCTCATGGACCATCCTGTCGCGAATACCAGGTAGATAAGGAGAGGGGGGTGACAATTTTATGTTATCAAAAATGCGCGAAAAGGGGAGGAATGAAGGGAGGGAGGGAAGGAAGGATGAATGGGAAGGGGAAATTTACGGGCATTGCTCCCTCCGCATTTCTTCTCACGCATCCTCCCTCCCCTCCTCCCCTCCCCCCCTCCCTTCCTCCCTCCTCCCATCCCTCCAGCAACTCGGAATCGACCCAGATCATCATCCCCGCCTCGGAGCTCAAGCGCCACCATGACGTTTACCTCGCGGTCGTCTCCTCCGCCCACATGGTGGCAGCGCAAGGTAAGGCTGTGATTAAATAGGGTGAGGGCTAGCGAGTGATCGAATCGGATTACGTGTGATCAAATGGGCCAAGGAGGGATTGAGAGACGGGAGGCTGCATACTGGATACATATGAAGGGATAAAGTGTGGGAAGAACGCGACGTGTCCCGATCTGCACTTGTTTCTTGTTTTTCATTCACTCACTACCTGCATCCGTCTATCCCCTACCCCATTCACTGTACGCAGGCAAATTTATCGCGATTGCCTCTACGACCGTGGAGACCGCCAATCCACTGCAGGAGCTAGAGCCGGCCGTCCGTCTGCTGGGTAACTACATCGAGCGATTTGACTCGGTGCGTGGAGAAGAAAGGAGGGAAAAAGGATGGGAGTTAGAAAAATCGAGGGAACCATTTGGGAGAAAGAGAGGGGGGAGGGAGGGAGGGAGGAAGGGAGGAAGGGACATGAGGACTACGACACGCGCGACCCCTAACTCATTTCTCTCTCATTCGTATCCTTCTCCCTCGTTTCGTCTCTTTTCTTGCTAGGTGGAAGAAACGTTTGCTCCTTTGGAGGACGGGAGCAAGGATAATTGCTACATCTCCTCTTCCTATGATGCCACCTCCCACTTCGAGACGACGGCGGAAGATGTTTTGTCTCTCTATCAACGCATCACGGGGAAGGAATTAGATTTGACGATTTCCGCGGACACTACCGACGCGGATTATTGAGGGGAAGGAAGAGGAGGAAGAGGAGCAGGAGGAGCAGGAGGAGGAGGAGAGGGAGGGGGAGAAGGAGGAGGACGGGAGGAGGAGGAGGAGGAATAGCAGGAGCACATGTGGGGGGGGAGGAGGAGGGCGTCTTGTAACGGGTGGGGGGCGGACACCAGAGAGCAGAAGAAGAACAGGCGCGACGAATCTGGTGATGGGTTTTGAATAGAGACGGGAAGGTAGTAGCAGATGGAGTGAAAGTCAGAAAAGGGGGCGTAAGAACAAAGAAAAAACATGACAGTCGACGAGACAATGGAGTGAGGAGGTCGGCCTAGGGGTGAGACCGAGCAGCAGCCAGTGATAAACTTTTTTTGCTGAACACTAAATTCAGCCGCTTGGTTATGGTGGACTTGTCTGTGACTTGCATCAGCGATTGCTGATTAAGAAGAGTCTCGTGCATTTATTTCTCGCCTTGCAAGGGCAGGCTGGAGTCTTAACGGGCATTTTTGATATTTGAATGTCCCAACGCCTCGCTCTCGCGCACTGGCCGGTGGTCCCTGAAATCCTTCCATTTGCTCTCGCGTACTCTCACCTTCGTCTCCTCTGGGCCTTTCCTTGGGCCTAAGCCATGTGGGAGCTCCTTTTTTGGTACATGAATGCACCGCTGTATGCCAATGATGGCTTAATCTGTCGCACTTCTTGCGTATCCATTCTGCCTTTTCCACCGCTCCTTGTCCGGCAATTGCGTCATGTTCCGTGGCTCTACCCTTGCACATAAACACCACCTAAACACTCCCACCTAACACACAAATGTAGGATCCTTTTCAACTGTTAGCGGGCTTGTGGGGGCTGCAATGGTCGGCCGAAAGCAAGAGGGGCCATCTCTCCTGAACGACAGCGAAGCGTCCTCTCGTGCCTATTTAGCCTCGGCTTCTGTCACTTCTTCAACAGTGCCCTCATCCTCCTCATCAAGCAGACCTAATCATCCCTTATCAATTCAGAGCCCTGGAGGAAGTACATTTGAAGTGCACGTGGCCCCTGGGCCAATCACAACCCGCGAGGAGGTGGATCAGACTGGGGTCGGCCCCTTCGCCTTTCACACCCCTGCGCTTAAAGCCGGCAGCAGTGGCGGTGGTGGTGGGAAGAGCTATAGTAACACCACAAGCAACAATAACAGCAAAAGCAGTAGCAGCAGCTCCAACCGCAAGGCTTTGAGGAAGAAGTACAGTCGAAGCAACAGTGGGAGGCTGGATGGCTCCGCCTTGGTCTCAGCCGCCAGCGGCAGTACGAGCGGGAAGGGGAGGAAGAAAGAGAAAACCTTATGCGAAAGCAATTGTAGCAACAGCAGCGGCAACATGGATGCCAGCGATCAGCGTCGAGCACAGGAGGGAATAGGTATGCTGGGCCGAAGCACTAGGACTGTAAAGCGGTTGTGGCGACCGTTCGGGTTGGTTCATAATATTGTTGGGGACCACGAAGAGATGAGACGCCACCCTTCCCTGATGCACCGCGAACCCACCGCTCGAGTCACCCGTTTTTTCCTCTGGAGGAAATGGACGATCATAGTCATTATTTTGCAGTTGTACGTTCAGGTAGGAGTGGACATTAGAAATTTTAGCATCTTCATGTCTGACCCGTACGAGTCAGTCTGCCCTTGCCGGAACGAGGTGGCGGCACAAAAGGCATTGGAAGAAGATGCTACGCGAGCTAATAAGGCCCGTCTAGCCACGCGTTCGGCGTTGGGAGTAGCCTCCATCTTGGCGGCCGTGCAGGGATCGCCTGCAACCGCCGCAGGGTATGCGGCGCAGGCCCAGCTTTACGACAAAGACGTGGGGATAAGTGTCCCATCTGAACTTAGCGGGGCCTTCGTAGGGAAAGAGGAGCTCTTGAAAGGACTTGAGTTAAGTGGAATAAATGGAGGGGAAGGGGATGTGTGGAGCAGTGTGCTGTTTCAGGCGGATGGGAGTGTACTCTCGCCGCAGCAGGCCTTCGCCCAAGCCGTGGCTGATGGAACGTTATCGCCGGAGAGCACAATTAAGCGGCTACAGGGCTTGCAAGCTGCTTATATGAACGATGACGGAGGAGATGAAGGTAGACGTCGTCTTCAAGAGCAGCAGCTGCTGCCCTCCTCCTCAACCACGACTCCCACAATCACCAATACCTCAGACGCTAATGGCACGGTTGAGGAAGACGTTAACACGGCCTGTGACATCTGCGACAGCGTGGCAAGCATGGCCCGGACCGGAATGCTTCCTTCTTGTTACAAGTATCATGCCTTGCCAGGGTTCAATAACGTGATCGAAACGGCGGGGAACGACGGGAGGGTTGGCCTGGTGGCCTTTCGGACTGTCAACTCGACCACGCCTATCTCTCTGGTCTACCGGTGCAACGACACGGAGGTGGGCACCAAAAACACCACCTGCTTTTACGACGATAAGCTCTTGCTCAAACGGGGTTGTTCATTAGGGTTTTATGCATCGGAGTACGTGACAATCGAGATGAGTACTGTGTTGGCTCGTCTGACGTACGCGCCTAGCTTGACCATGCGGTGGGCAGACTGCGACCCTATCACACACACACAAGTCCGAGACAAGGTCTGCTTATTAGATGGAAAGATGGTGTCACTGGGGTATTGTGAGGCAGCGGGCTTGGTATCCCCTGTGGTAGAACGGCAATGCTGCTTGGGCTCGGAGGATATTTTTGACACGGTCTACAACCAGGACTACAACAACTTGATGATCTTCTTCGATGTGGTATCCTTGATTGTCTCCTTTTCGCGGCTTATTTCCATGCACCTGGCACTGTATTTCATCGACTCCTACAAGATGTCGGCCATCTTCGTTATGTGGACCTGGGCAGTTCCCTTCCTGGGGGCTTTCCTTAAGTACTCCTACCCATTGAATGACTTCGTCTCTCAATTAGGCCGGGAGGGAGCGATCAACTTTATGCAATCCTTGACGGGAGCCGAGTACGTGAGTAACACCGTACTGACCAAAGCGATGGCTGAGGCTTTGTCACGCTCTGGAGGATACGATCCTATCGTGCTTTACCTCATGGATCTGATCGATGCACTGCGAAGTTACGCCGTGTACGGTCAGGCGTTTGTAATGGTGACGATCGAATTTTACTATCGCTTTTTATACGCGCTGATGGTCCTGGGTGAACTCGGCCCTCTAGCCATATGTGTCTTGCCGGGGTTCCGGTCTGCAGCTGTGGTACTTAAGACACTGCTACCCGAGTCAGCCACGCTGGGATGGATGGTGAGCGTGGGCCCTATGGTGTACATGCCTTTTTTGGCTTGTGTCCTCATCATGTTCATCCAGGTGTTTTCGGACCACTGGTTCACCTTGGCGGCGCTCTTCTACTCATTGAGCAATCTGGCCATGATTGTCTTCTATTGGCGCAACTCAAGCATTTATATGGACCCTATCTCCTTCCGAAAGCAGTTGCACAGGCAAGACATGATCCGCAATATTCTGTTGGCCTTGTCTTTTGCATTTTCCATGGTCTTTATGGTCGAAAGCTCTCAAAAAGAGACCCAGGGTGCTGCGAGTACGATGCGGACGATCGGCCCGGCGGGATTCCTAAGTTTCATAGTCCGCTGCATTTCCACCTTTCAGTTGGCAAGTGTGTTTAGCGCTGATGTGGTTCTCTACATGCTTCGGCGACTCCAGCGTCAAGCACGACAAGATCGACTTAGCAACATGGAGTACGAACGCGCGCTGAAAGAGTTCTGGATCCTGGATGATCCGAAGGACCAGGAATTGGAGGTGCACGGGGATAGTATTGACATAAGTGCAAGTGCCAGCGCGGCCGTGGCTGGCATGGGCCGCAAGACCATGAAGGAAATGGAGAGTTCCGGGGGAATCAGTATGCGGAGCTGGAAGAGTGTGGATGGTATTCTGTCGCCAGGAGAGGGGATGATTGACGGACCAGGGGGAATCGCGAAAGTGGTGGAGGTGGGTGAAGGAGGGGATGGCCGGGGGGGGTTGCGAAACAGCAGCAGGCGCCCGCCATCGGTCACATTTACATCGTCTTCGCCTACCTTGTTGCAGACGGACAGTAGCTGTGGTAGTGCAGTAAGTAGTGACAAGGAGAGGACGGGTACAACCCCTTTGAGGGGAAGGCGAGGCCCGTAATTATCTATAGTTTTTAAATAACATAGGAGACGCCGAACGCAGCATGTAAATTTTATAAATTGAATGAAATGAGAAAGAAATTACGACAGGAAAAGCCTTGAGTAGTAATATCATGTTGAGGCACAGGGCCAGAAATCGCTTCTTTGTGCTGTGTCAAATTCGTCATATACGCTCTCTAATTAGATCCCTTCTCCTCCTTGCAGCGTCGTGAGGTCCACCAGGTGTCGCATGGTGGGTCGTCCGTGAGGACAGTTCCAGGGTTGCTCAATCTCGGCCAAATTTGACACCACCTTCTGCATCTGGAGGGGGGGGGGAAAGGATGGAAGAAATAGGAAAGGGAAAACAGGCGATGTACGTGAGCAAATGTGGGAATTTATCTGATTCTGTTTGTTCATTCCGGCACCTCCTTCCCTCTTTCCCTCCCACCCTCCCTCTCTCGTTCCCTTTTATTACCTGCGGCTTGGTCAAGGCCTTTCCAATCATAATCGACATCCGACACGCCCTGGATGCAAACATGGCCCTAATCTTCGGCAGCCGCACTGAGGGCCCGCCTTGCCCTCTATCCTCCTTCCCGCTCTCCTCCCCTGCCCCCTCACCATCGGCACCGGCAAAGCCAAACGAGGAATCTCCGAGAAGGGAGGCGAGTTCATGGATGTCTTCCAAGCCAAATTGGACGCCTTTACTGTAAGGAAGGGAGAGGAGTTTCACCCTCTGCATGGGCCCTGCCTCCGGGTCGACGAGAAAGGAGAAGCCATTCTGTTTGAAGGTGTGGAGGTGCTCGAGAATGATGACTTCCTCCATGGCACTCAATTCGAGAGGCTTGGGTGCAATGAGGCGCTGCTCATGGAGGGTAGTCGTGGACTGACGGAGTGAAAGAAAGAGGGAGGGTTAAATGGGTGAGGACACAAAAAAGGGATGTATTTCGATCCCCAACCTACCTACCTCCCTCCCTCCCTCCCTCCCTACCGACCGACCTACCTACCTGCAGTGTCTCAAAGTTATACTTTTCGTCGCAGGCGTGCTGATCCAGAATGAACACATCGGCGCCAATTCGAGCAATGATAAAGCCCAGGTTGAACTACAAGAAAGGGATCAGACACGTTGAAAGAGTCGGTCAATGAGTGAGTGGTGCCGGTGTCTTCCTTCTTCCCTTCTGCCCCCCGTCCTACCCCCTCTTCCCATCCTCACCTGCCCCAGTACTACCAAGCGTTTCAAGTGCATTTTGGTCAACACGCGAGAGAAAACCCTAGCCGCCTCCTCTGTATCCCTTCCGGCGATCGACACACTCTCCTTTTCATTGTCCTCTCGCCCTCCCTTCTTGCCCTTGGCCCATGTTGCCGAGGATAACACCGACGCCATCGCCTTCCCTCCCTCTCCCTCCCTCCTCCCCCTCCTTGCCCGGCCCAATGCCTTGGAGACGTCAAAAACAAATGGTCTCTTCATCTCCCCACTCTCCTTCTTCTCCTTCCGCAGCTGCGTCTCTCCATCCATCCCTGGCAGCATTAACCCCCCCAGCCCCTTCCCCGCCGGTGTAAGCACTCCCTCATCCACCCCTCCCTCTTTCCCTTCCTCCTTCACTCCTTCCTCCTCACCCTCTCCCTCATCCACGAGCATCGCCGTCGGGGGTAGGGTATGTGAGCAGGCACACACCCCTCCACCCCTCCCTCCCTCCCTCCTTCCCTCCACCTTTTCTCTTACCGCGCCCTCTCGTCGAGCGCGCTTGGGAAGAGGAGAAGGAGGTAGGGATGCAGTCTGACCCACAGACAAGGCTTCTCCCTCTTCTTCCTCCTCTTCTTCCATTTCCTCCTCCTCCTGCTCGTCCTCCTCCCTTTCCTCCTCCACCTCCCCCTCCTCCTCCATCACCTCCTCCTCCTCCTCTTTCTCTTCCTCTTCATCCTCTCTGTTTTCCGTATCCCAATTATCCTCCTCCTCTTCATCCCTCCCTCCCTCCCCTTCTTGTCGCCGAGAAAACGAAGGCGCCAGAAACGCGTTCAATTTCCGATGAATCCTATCACGAGGCAGAGGCGGAGGAGGAGGGGAGGGCGAGGAGGAGGAAGAGGGGGAGGGAGGGGGAGAAGTGAGCACATAGGAAGAGGGGGGAGGGACGTTGATTTTGACATCCACATTGTTCCGAGCGAGGAAACGTGTGATGAGACCGGTAGATCCCCCCCCCGCTCCCCCCCTCCCTCGCATTCTCCTACTCCAACTTCCTCCTTCTCCTCCTCCTCCTCCTCCGCCTCCTCGTCCTTCTCCTCTCCCTCCTCCTCTTCCTCCTTCTCCTCCTCCTCTCGTCCCCCCTCCACCACCATCAGCGCTGCCCCCAGCATGAGTACGGAGGAATGATGAAGAGGACGGAGAGGGCTTGCAAGGGTCTGTAGATCCAGGATGGCTATCCATGTCGCTGTTGCGGTGCCGCCTGCCCCTGCAAAGGACGGAAGGCAGGGAGGAAATGCCACTTCCTCCTTCCTCTTCCTCAAGTTCCACCTCGTCCTCATATTCCTCCGCCGTGTCCTCCTCCATTCTTCCCTCCTCACTATGCTCCGCCTCTCTTTCCTTCCGCGGTGCTAAAGTGGGAGTAACAGCAGCAGCTGAAGCAACGAAAGCTTCTTCCTCTCCTCCCTCCCCCTCCTCCCTCGCCGCCTCCTCCTCTTCCACGGCCTCCATGCTTTTTCCCTCCTCCACCAGCCCCTTGGCAACACCCTCACCAGTAGCAGCAGCAGCAGCAGCAGCAGCAGCGCCCCCACCACCATCACTACCACCACCAGCGTTTTTCATCGAGAGAGATACAGCGAGAGCTTTTGCCGCCTTGTTGCCCTGTCCACCGGCCACCTGGTCGGATAGAGCGCAAGAGGAAACGACAACGCAATCAAGTCAGGAAATCCCATTTCAAAGTCAAATTTGGAAAAATATTAAATGACAACGTTTATGTCCACCCTCTGCTTGCTCTTCCTCCCTCCCTCCCTCCCTTTCTACCTGAAACGTCCTCTGATGGTCGTGAATCCCCCACATGGACTGGAGCTTCTCTTTGAGCTTGACCAGCAACAGAGCCTCTTGAGTCAGAAATATCTCGCGTTTGTCTGGGGTGACATTCACGTCAAAGGTGCCTGAGGAAGAGAGGGAGGAAGTGAGGGAGGAAGGGAGGGTTGGATGAGTGAAGAGGAGGACTGAAGGAACGGAAGAAGGGAGGGCAGGGGGGGGGGGAGGAGAACCTACCCGGAGGTGCCTGGATGTTGAGGATCACTGCTGGTTTGTGCTTCATCTCGTACTGTCGCCACACCTGTCCGTGGTTTCAAACGAACGACTAAGCAATTATGGAGCCGTGCATGCTTGAACAGGACACCCCTCCCTCCCTCCCTCCCTCCCTCCCTCCCATCCCTCTCCCTCCCACCTCGTTCAACACCCGTGTCACCCGCGGCAAGTCCACGGGCCGGGAGTTAAGAAAGATGAACTGTCGGTCATTGTCGCTGCGGCCCACGCCTTCACCTGCCTGGAGGAAGGCAGAGAGGGAAGGAGAGAGGGTGGTGTCACAAAAGTGCGTGAAGATCTTGCACAGGGAGAAAAAGGAACGAACCTTTGAAACCAGGCCCACGATTTTGGTGACCGCTTCCTCATCCTCCTCCTCGCCCTTCTCCTCCTCCTCGCCTCCCCCTCCTCCCCCTCCTTCCCGTCCTCCCTCCACCTCCACTTCCAAGTGCAACGGCAAGAGAGACGAAGCAAACGCCGCGCCGAAGATGGACACAACGTTGTCGCGGATGGAGGGGCTCCCTTGCGTTCCGAGGAGCTGCTGCCTGGAGAGAGAAGGAGGGAGAGGGGGAGGAAGGGAGGGAGGGAGGGAGAGAGGATGATGGCATGAGACGGCGCCCGGCTACCCGCAGAGGAAGGAAAAGAAGGAGGGAGGGGGGGAGGGGCTGATGGGTGGACCTGTTTCCTTTGGCTCCCTTAATGTTCGAGCAGGTGATACGGACGCCCGTGGCGACCAAGGCGTAAGCTTGGAGGACGCGCAGAAGCCTCGCCGACTGCTTCGGGACGGTGCTGAGGGAGGAAAGGAGAGAGGGAGGGAGGGAAGAAGAGAGGGAGGTTTGGATGAATATGGATTACAAGGATCGGCTGCAAAGGTGACAAGTACACACGATCGTGTCGTTTCCTTCCTTCCCTCCCTCCCTCCCTCCCTCCTCCGCCTCTTACCGCTTGAATTCGGCCCGTCGGACCGGGAGCGGCTCAAAAAGACGGAAAACGGTGATAGTGGTACCTGGCTGCCTGGCCATGGGGGTCTGTGAGCAGATGGCGCCCGTGCTGGAGGTATAGTCCGCGTGTCCAGGAGAAATGTGGGGAAGGGAGAAAAATGAAGGAGGACGGATATAAGAAATTGAGAGGCCGCACCATGATCCGCCTGCCCCCTGTATTTTGTTCTTATTCATTTCCTCCCTCCTCTCCCTCCCACCCTCCCTCCTCACCGGCCGTAGACGATTCTGGCTCCAATCGACTCATCCTCCACCCTTGTCGTCACTTCGAACCCCCCAGCAATCTCACACAACGAAGACAAGGCCTCGCCCCTGAATCCAAAAGAGACGACAGACTGCAAATCTGTAAAGGATGACAGTTTGCTGGTGTGGTACTTGAGCGTGAGGGCCTGTGGAAATGAGGAAGGGGGAGCAGTTAGGAAGAGTCAAACCGTCGCCCAGCCCTCCTCCCGCTTTCCCTCCGCTTCCCTCTCCCTTTTCCTGGTTTGCAACCACGTACGTACTTGGTAATTTTTGGGGGCGATACCGCTACCATTATCCGATACCTCAATGAGCTCTAAGCCCCAGTCTCTGAGCTTTACCTCCACCTGTTCATGGAGCGGGAGCGGGAGTAGGAAGCAAGTGGAGGGGATAGAAAAATATGTAATGAAATGGACGAGAAGGGAGGACACATGCATCTATCATTATCACCTGTCTGGCCCCAGCATCTAGTGCATTCTCTACAAGCTCCTTGACTGCTGTCGCGAGGTCGATGACGACCTGGTAGTGGGCAACAAATGGGAGGGGGGAGGAGGAAAGGGTGGGAGTGAGGCTTGGGGCGTTGAGCAAGGCAACAGCGAACAAACCAACAAAATATACCTGTCCCGAACAGATCCGTGCCACGGATGAGCGGTCTATAGCCTTAATTTCAGGTGCGGCACGCTGATGGTAGTGCTTTTCCTGGTCGACGCCTTGCTCCTCGCCATCTCCTCCCCGCTCCGTTCCCCTCTCCTCTTTCTCTGTGTCCCGTGCCACCACGCCCGCGGTCAGCGATGATGGAATCACGTCATCATCCACATCAGCGGCAAAGGCCTCCATCATCTTCCCTGTTGTGCGTTATGGGGATAAGGGTTAGTGAGAGGCTTGTATTGGAGGGAGATGTGTGCCCCCCACTTCCCCCCTGCTCGCCGACGGAAAAAGAAGTGAGCAAGACTGGAAACGGTCGAGCTCGCGCTGCTGCTTAAAAGATGCCCTAAACTCAAAGACACCGGGCAATCATAGCCTCAATCTTGGTCAACGATATGTTACAGACGTGAGATTCGTCTAAATGGAGGTATTTGGGTGGTTGTGTCAAGATTGTGGGCATGACGCTCGATAGGGGGCGGGAGGTTATTTCTTTTTCCTGTCGTTTCCTACAATCCTAAAATTATCGCGTACAACTTAATCCGCCGACAAATACTACCTGCCAGAGCACAAACGTGCCTCCTCTCAAGATCTCACACGAGGGAAGGTCAGTTTTTCTCCCTCCCCACCTGTTGCCATACAAAAGGATCTCGTCCTCCTCTTGTCTTAACTCTCTACCCTTTTCGCTCTCTCTCTCCCTCTCTCCCTCCCTCCCTCCACCCTTCTCCTCAAATATTATGAACGACTTTGACGACTATGACGAATATCTTACGACTATGACGACTCTCTCATAATAAAATGTCTCTTATCGTACCTGTGGGATTCTCTGATCGTACCTGTGGGATACCAGACTTACTTGGGGTGAAAAAAATGAAACAAATCTTGTATTGCTTTGCGACTGACCATCGGTCTGCGTGAGAGCAAAGTCACTCTCACAAATGAAAGAAGGAAAGAAATAAAGTTATATTACACACAGAGGTTCACGTACGGCACACCAGCGAAAAACAATTTACTACTTTCTTTCCCAATGACATCTGTATCCCTTCCTCCTTTTTTCTTTCGCACCACTTTCAATCCTTCAACGACAGCTAATAGTCGTCACAGCCATTGCGATGACTACTAGCCTTGTGTAGTAGTCGGCCGACAAATAATATTAACGACTTCGACGACGAATACTAGTCGTCGCTCGCGGAAAATATGGACGACTGCGACGACTAAATAGTCGTCGCTTGATGATTTATGCACGACTACGACGACTTATAGTCGTCGCTTGATAGAAATAATGCCCGACTACGACTAATCACATGACTATCGACGACTATTGACGACTATCGTAATAGTCAGTCTTTCAGGCCTTTTTTGCAGAATAATCGTCCAACTTGTGAACAGTATAGTCAGGACCTGTTTGGGTATGGGCCGTAAAAAGCAGTCCCCGAAGGTGCACTATAGTGAAAAAAATCGAGCAAAGAGGAAATAAGCTTGAATTTATTCCATATTTTTAAAAGATATTTTTAATTGCTTTAGAAATAAAAGAAAAGGGAGATTCGAATGTAATGACATTTTTCCCATCGCGCTTTGCAGCGTCAAAATCTATAGGAGGACTAAGAGTTTTTAAAAACTCGCACTCGCTGTCTCCTTTCCTTGCTCGTGTCTATGCTTACATCGACCACAACATGGTCAGTGCTTTCTCTCATATACTTTCTGTGGCTCCTCTCCACATGCTATGCTGAATGACCATTTCTAAGGCAGTGGATGATCGAGGATGTTCTTGCCAAATATCTCTGTCCTTTTTCATCCATCATTTTTTTCTTACTTCCCCTCCTCGAAAGCCCGCGAGCCGGTGGGCCAGTAGCTGCCTCTTCGGTGCTTGAGCTTCTCATTATCAACTCCAATCGCGTCTACCTGTCTGCTATTACCACTATTACAATGATGCTGCTGCTGCTGCTGCTGGTAGTAATCCTCCCCTCCCCAGCGCCGTAACATACATACTCTGCTTTCATTACTTATGTTTTACTCATCTCTCTTCTCTTCTCCCTTTCAACTTTTAAGCGACCAGAGGCAAAAATCAATCTCTATCACTCAGTCATACATCTCCATATGTTCTGTCTGTATTTCACTCTCCCGCCTGTTCTATTACTCTTTTTCATCCGTTCCTGGACTCTTTCGTCCCCCTTCCTTTCCACTTTTTTGCTATCTTACCTCGAACTTATTGGTAGCATCAAAAGACGAGCCATCCGAGGAGGTCACCTCCAAGTAGTACTCCCTCCCCCTTTCCAATCCCTCCACCTCACTGGGGATCCATTCCCAGACCTGCTGCCGAGTGATCAGGTGCGGTTTCGATGCGAAAGAGCCCACAAACACATCCTCACCCGATTCTGGCACCGCGTGCACGGTCAAGGTCACCGCCCGCACAGCAGGGGGGAAATTGGATACAATTAAAGAGTAAATCCCACCTATGTCAACCTCTTCCACGCGGGTGGGCAGCTGTCGAAGCAAGTCTTGGGGATTTACGTCCGCAGACACATAGATTGTGAGCGCCGCATTGGCCTCCTTCAACAGTAGGGCCTTGATCTGGTCATCGTCCTCCTCCACCTCGGCCTCCTCACGCTCCCATCGCGTACCGTCCGCGGACAGGACGCGATGGAACTCAGTGCTGCTGGCCGTGGTGCGGCGAGAGACAGGGGCTGCATCCACTACCCCAACCATGCTACTTGCTGGAATCAAGATGGATGTCGTCCGGTACGTGACGAGCTCGCAGATACTAGGCGCGGTAGGAGGGATGGTACCTTCGGGGGCGTCAACACGAGCAGCGACGACGGAGCTGTCGACGGCGGCTTGAAGGGCCAGGGTCAGAGCTTTCGTGCCGGTCTTGGTCTTGATCTTGCGCGAGATCTCATCTGTAACATTCTTCCAATCACTTACTATGTATGCCTTAAACAGCTCGTTCCGCCCGCACTCCTGCTGACCCTCCACCTCCCCCGGGTCAACATGTCCAAAGTCCACCTCGTCCTCGTAATCTTCCGTTGAGACTTCGTAACGGAGAAGTGGGTCAACGTTTTTGGTGGCCTCCATAGAAGCCTCCACATGCAGGTGCCATCGGTCCGACAGGCCCAACTCGCCAATAGCTGTAATTAAAGCATGTTTGACCTGTTTCTTCTCCGGAGAGCCACCGGCGGAGGACGGAGTGAAGATCGCCCGCAGCTCCAGCTGTTGCACAGTGGTGTTAGCCGCGCTCTCCTCCCGGCCAGTCATCCACATGCCCGACACCGGCTTTTGAGTCGTTCCCTCCCCCGTTCCTTTCCCTTCCAGAGTTGCAGCCATGTCCACAGCAGAGCTGTCCAACTTCTCGCAGGCATTTTCCATCGCGCACGATGCGGCTCCAGGCCCATCCACGTTATCCATAGTCATGCCTGGCGTTATATCACACAACCCACAAGCGTCCAACGGTTTGGCCACGTAGATACGATCTGTCTTGCTTTCGTTCACCTTCAAGCCCGGCATCTCGGCGAAGACATACAGCGGATCATCAGCGTGGCTGACGTTGGATGGCTTGACGAATTCGGGGCGCCAGTCATCTGGACTAGTCTCAGGCGCAGCTTCCAATGCGGCTGTTGTGTCCGCCAAAGTTTTCTTGGCGTCTGCAATTTCCCCCAAACCCTCCAAGAGCGCAGCGCCTAGGCTCCCGCTGCTCAACACCCTCTCTTCCTCCTTAGGCGATGTCTCATCCACCGGCATGTACTTGTCAAACAACGCTTTCATCGCGGGCTTCATGTCAGTAATCGTGACCACGTTTAAATTTCGGGCGTGGAAATAGTCCGGCGTCTCCGAGTAATCCACCGGCGTTCCTTCCGCGGTTCCTTCTGCACCAGCGGCGTTTGCCTCGGCTTCCAAGAATGAAAACCCACGACGTGGGTTCTCATCTGCTCCTCCAAGGTTTCGGCGGGCAATGAAATCGTCGCCTCGAGGCCCCGCATTACTGAAGCGCCAAGATATTTTTTTCGCCACGAAGATATTTTTCTGCCAGTCCGTCTGCCCGTGCTTGTTTACTGTCACTAAACCGTAAATGTTGCGCGCGTTTCCAATCGCATTCGCAAGTATCACATTGTTTCCGGCCACGTAAATAGCGACCAGACCAGGGTTTCTAAAGCGGATTGGCGTTTCAGGAACGACATAGACATTATAAACTAAGGTCGCGCCGCCCAGCCCTAAGAAGAGGTCCGAACCCTGGCCCGCAGTAAAGGAGATGGCGAAAGTGCTGATGTAAAGCTGGTTGACGCGCGTAAGGTACCCCGCCAAGATAGCCGTGTCCCCGCCTGCATAAACAGTAAACCCAATGCCCGTGTTAAAGATCCCAAGCGTGTTAACAATTGTTGCCACGCCTGCGCCCAGGTAGAAATAACTGCCGCATCCGTAAAAGGATAAAATGGCCGTGGAGCGCGACAAGGAGATGTCAGTAAAAACCGCTACACCCGCGCCCACATAATTGCTGACTCCCACGCCGGCAACAGAACCAATAGCCGACATGGAGCTCTGCAAGACTCCCGTGCGGATGCTGATCCCCGCCCCCACGGCCGTCTGGAAGCCCAACCCTGCCCCAATGCCAATCGCAGAGTTTGCCACATGCATGAAGCCAGTCAGAACACTCACACCACTGCCCGTGAATACTCCCATCCCGCCGCCAAAGTAAGCGACGAAGCCCAGACTTGTCGTGACGATACTGCCCGTCACAATCATCGTGCCGCCCCCAAAAAAGAATAGATACCCAACACCTGACGTGCAAACAAAAGGTGCTATATAGTTGAACAAACACCCCGTTACCACCACACTCCCGCCCAAGTTTGCGATGTATCCGCCCGCGCCAAACGCGTTGGAAAAAATGGCCATGTTGATAAAAATGCAACCTGTCAAATATACATTGCCTCCCAAAATCAAGAACTCCCCACCGAAAAACTGCAGCTCGCGGAAGGCAATCCCGATCCGAGCACTTGCAAATTGACAGTCCGTCATGCGAATTGTTCCCGACTCTGCCAAGAAACCCCCTCCAATCACTTGGATATTTGTAATCGGCGGCGTCAATCCAACGATTTGCATCGCATTCCGAAAGCTGATCGTGAATACACACCCGGTGAACATCGCCACGCCCCCCCTCCGGGTCCAGCACACTGATCCCCGAACTTGATAAAGAAGTAAGCGAACGATCTCGATAATCTTCCCTTTGACAACATGCACGAAGCGCACATCCAAAAAACCACCTGCTTCCACCAGGAATGCGCGCGTTGAGTTTTGCGCATCGATGTAAGGCATGCCCAACGGCCGGCCAATGATGGTAATGCGCCGCCGAATCACAAGATGCTCCACAATCGAGTAGTTGGTGTTGGGCATGAGCGTCACAACCGAACAACTAGTGTGGTCAACCATGAATCGAAGGTCGTCTGCGTCCTTGGGTGTGCAGCCTTCGACGGCCACAAAACTCATAGTCGCTTGTTTGGTCGCCTGAATCTGGCCCATGATGCCCGCCACTTTGCTTTGAAGCGCGTCGTTCACGGTGTCAGACAAGGTCTGCGCTTGCTGCTGCCCGGTCGCGATGGCCGTGTCGAGCTTGGCTATGCCCGTAGGAGCGAGCTCCATGGGGCTGGTTGCCTTCGTCGTGGTGGTGGGGGGGGTGGTGATAGTGGAATTTGGTTGGGCGAGAGGAGGCACGGAAAAATCGGCGACGATGCTACTACTGCTGCTGCTGTCGTCACCGCCGCCAAGAAGCTTGTTGAGGAGGTCAGGGTCCAGGACGGCTGGGTCGGTGCTGGTGCCGACATGTTGTCCCTTGGTGGCCTGGAGGGGTGGGAGGGAAGGGAGGGTGTGAAAAAGATGATATGACAGAGGGCGAATCATTGCTCCTAAAATTATAAGAGGAAGGGGGGAAATGAGGGAAGATGGCGATGACAGCGACGCGCATCGAGGAAGAATTGATGGTGTGTTGCTGGCGGAAGAAGGAGAGAGGGGAGGAAGGCAGGGGAAAAAGGGAAAGGTTAAATAGGCAGTGGGCTATAAGGGTGTTGGTTGTGTGATGAAGTGCGTTGACCAGGGGAAGCGCTTTCGATCAGGGCAAGGATGTCTGGTCATTCTGTGTGCCGAGAAGAACGTGGAAGGTACCCTGGACATTTGGGAGGGTCAAGAGTGAAGTGGGAAAAGAGCAAGCCTGAAATAGGAAGGGATGCAGGGAGAGAAGGAGAGAGAAAGAAGAGTCAGGGCCAGGAACAGTATCTTGTGGAATATTGTTCATGAGCATGCTCTAGACGTGGCCTCATGTCGTTGTTGTGGCGTATGGGCAAGGCATTCATTCTCAGGAGCGGATCGAGGGGGAAGTGGAGGAAAGGGAAGGAGAGGGGAACGCGTCGCCAGACCGACAGCAGCGTTCAAACATGAAGTGCCCACGGCTTATACTTCACGAGGTATGTGTGATTGAGTGTGCGGTCAGATGTTTACGCGCGGGGCGTGGAAGGCAGCGGGAGGGAGGTGGGTCACCGCACGCCAAGTCCTGCGGCGATAAGTCTTCACTATTTAAACGGACACCCCAGGGGGGGGTCTATTTCCCGCCGCGCTCACAAAACAACACCCTCCCGTCACTCACATTGATATCATCGCGCCCTGCCAAGAGAAAGACAATGAGACCAATCAAAGCCAGGATCAATCCACAAGCACCTATGATGTGACCTCGCTTCATGCTGTCGCCTGATGCTGCCACTGGCCGCCCGCTGCTCTTGTCTTCGCCACGCTTCACTGCGCTCCCTCAAGGGGCTCAGTGATCGCAGGCACGATTCCAGAACAAAATGCAGCCCGTAGCAAGCCTGTGTATATGTATGCACGGATGAGATTTAAATTGTGTCGGGTGGGGAGACGCGCCAACTAAAGAACGCGGCGGCATCGGTGTTTATCCCGATTCAAGCCTACCGAGGCGGGTTCGCTGCCCTCGTTACAAAAATAAGGCGATAAACACCTTGTCCATTTCCCCATCCTCCCGCTTTGAAACAATGGGTATTGGCATACACGTCGGGATGAGAACGACTCCATGTCATGTGTAAAAGATGCAGTGAAACACTCTCTGGACGACTTTGCAAATATGGCCTGCACGACTGATAATTACGATAGTCGTCAATACGATAGTCGTCGATCATCGTCAACTTGCCAGTCAACTTGCAAGTCAACTTTATGTGATTAATCTAAGTCTACGTCGTGCATGATTCTCTTCGGAAGCGACCAGTAGTTGTGGTAGTCGTGCATTCCATCGAGCGACGACTAATGGTCGTCGTATTCGTTCATAAATATCACCAAGCGACGATTATTCAGTCATCGCATTCGTCCATATTTCCATCAACTTACGATCGATGCATCTGTCGTACGGACTATACCAAAAATTATGTGATTTTTGTTCCTGTTTTTATTTGGGTTTAAATCACCATCACGCCACCGGCATGATGGCATCTACTTCTATCATATTATGAGCACCAAAATAAGCCCACCCCGTGTGACGGGCAGCCAAAGGAGCGGCTTGTTCAGAGCGGGATGGCGTCATCGTCCCGCGAAAACGCCAGTGGCCTGATGCCGGCAGCTTCCCCGTCATGCGGGGCGGGCTTATTTTGATGCTCAAAATATGATAGAAGGAGATGTCTTTATGCCGGTGACAAGGCTCGTTATGGTGATTAAAACCCCAAAAAAGTAAAAAGAGCAAAAAACTTACATTTTCTGTATAGTCCGTCATCAGGCCACTGGCGTTTCCGCGGGACGATGACGCCATCCCGCTCTAAACAAGCCGCTCCTTTGACCTCGAGACAATGAACCATCACTTTGGACCCCCTCTACCTTTCCCCCTCCCCCTCCTCCGCCTCCCTCCCCCTCCTCCGCCTCCCTCCCCCTTCTCCCTCTACCTCCCCCTAAAAAATATACGGTCCCGTCCGACAGTGTGAGGGTGATAGTGTCGGTGCATGCGAGGCGACAATGTGCGAAAAGGTCAAACCAATGGCATGACATGGGACGTCCTGTCGACCGCCTCGTCCAGCAGGAGTGGGTTATGCGTAGCATTTGCGTCCAGCGATTGGCTCCCAACAATCACATTCACCAATACCTCTGGAGCGCACCCCTCTACCTCCCACTACTCTGCCTCCCTCATCCTCCAACTCCACATCCACCTCCTCGCTCTTCATCTCCTCCGCTCTCCCCCTCCTCCCCGTCTACCTTTTTTTAATTATTTGTATTATCTAGTCAATCGTAAGTCCTCTTTTCCTACGATTATGCACTTATCGTAGTCGTTCGATCGAGGAGCAGTTTGGGGACTGAATCGTTCCTGTTCAGCGAGGCAGACATGCTCGCGATCTCAATCGCGTGTACATAAATAGCGTAAGTAGATCTAATCACGCGGTCACTTTCTTATCTAAGGCACCAATTTTATTTGTGCCTACACTCGTCATGCTGATTTGACAAATTGTTTGCACCAATATCAGCACTCCCCGCGTGACGGGGTAGCTGCCGGCATCAGTTCCACTCAATGGCGCGGATATGACGCATACAAGTGGGTGCACAGCTGGAAGGCGCGATCACGGTTTAACAAGCATGTTCGATAGGAGATTTAAAAAGCTATCTTCCGTGCACTGGTAGGTAGCGTATGTTTGCGAGTATAAGTTGCACGCGATATTTCTAGGATAGTCGGAAATTGCAGTAAAGGGAGGCGGGGTTCATCTTTCTACCTCCAGTAGGGAGAGACAAAGAGACAAGGCCAGGCGTGGCTAAATGAATTTAGAGCCAACAATGCGCGACCCCTCATCACACCATTGGGCAACTGGCTGGAGCTTACTCCTTCATGACTTTGAGGGGAGGAGGTTGTTAGTCTCAGTCGCATAGAGGGGAAAAGTCCTTATTTCATTTCGGAATACAGAGTATGCCAGCAATCTCCTTCATACTGCTTCTTTTCTCGTTTTTCGTTCGACTGCTGAGACCGGTGCCCCGACCCCCAACAGATGAATTGCTGTGCTTGGAGCAATGTGTCCTTATGCGCCACCAACGTATTCTAATTTCTCATGCAAAATGGCAATATCTTGGAGTTGTGACATCTTCTTAATCACCTTGATTAGTGACGCATTCCATCTTTCATATATCCTATCCCCTTTCGCCCGGGTGGCGCCCTTCGACGATGGCCCATGTCGTTTGGTCACCTCTTGGCCTCTCACCCTGCTTGATCCCCTCTTCGCGCAACTCTGTACCTTTCTTCTGCTCCCTCTATCGTCATCCTCTTTCAATGCACTGGTCATTGACCTCCGTCCAATGCCTCCCTGTCTCCCTCCCTCTCTCCTTTCTTCCTTCCCTTCTTTCCTTCCCCTCCCGAAAGATTGCTCTGTATGACCTTTACAATGGCACGTAGCCCGCCACATCCTCCTCCTCCTTCTCCTGCTCCCTGCCCTGCCCCCTCCACCTCCTGCTCCCTCGCACCACCAGGGCCATCATCACGCCCAGCCCCACGACGGCCAGCGCGACCGCACTGCCACTGCTAGTGCTGCTGCTGGCGCTGGTGATGGAGGAGGAGGGAGCGAAGGAGGAAGGGGCATGGAGGAGGGAAGCATGGACAGGAGTGATGTAGTTGAGTCCTCCAATGGAGCCGATGGCGAGCATGTGGGGGCTCACGGCTTCCACGCCCGCATAGTACTGAGGGAAGGGGGGGGGGAAGGAGGGAGAAAAGGAGCAATGCGAGTGGGTGAAGAACGGTCCTGGGTAACATTCCGACAGCCAGAAAGCAAGCAGCATCTCATGAAGCATTTTTCAAGCCAGCGATTCCTCCCTTCCTCGCTCCCTCCCTCCCTTCCTTCCTCGCTCTCCCTCCCTCCCTCCCTCCCTCCCTCCCTCCTCTTCCACCCACCGGATTCGCAAAGAAGTTGGCCACACGGTCCTTCCCCTCGGGATAAAATGGAAATTGAAATTGGTCCGCGCCCGTGTCCGTGTCGAAGGCCAGGAGCGTCCAACGCGTCTCGTTGCGGGGCATGCCCACGCAGTAGGTGGTGGAGGGGCTTGAGAGGGAGGGAAGGAGGGCGAGAGGCCGATGCAGGTGAGGGGTGAGCGGCAAATGCGGTTTTCGGGACGAGTCCATGCGGCACAGAAAATGAGGAGGAGGGAAGGAGGAAAGTGATGGGAAGGGAAGGGAGGAAGGGAGGGAAGGGGGGAGGGAGGAAGGGAGGGGCGTGCACCCATCCCCACACACCTGCCGTCGGTTGGGTCACTGATCAGGGGGATGGAAGTGCCACAGCTCACGTCGTCCCTCGCCCACACTCGCGCCAATTTGCCCTCCTTCACCCATCGGAGGAAGGCAGGCAATTTTGAAAAACGAAGGGAAGGAGGAAAAAGATGGTGATGAGGATGGACGGGAGTGACGATGGTCATCACGACTCACAAAGAACTCGCTCCTCCCTCCCTCCCTCCCTTATTTTCTCCCCCCTTCCCTCCCAACCGCCCCTCTTCACCTCCTCCTCCCTCCCCCCTTCTCTCCCTCCCTCTCTCCTTCCCTCCCTCCCCTCCCTCCCGCCCTCCCTCCCTCACCTCCAACGAGTACATAGCGGCGCCGTAGCCCATGCAGCCGAAGACGGCCGGGCAGACCTTACGAATAAATGTGGGCTGGATCAGCTGGAGAGGGAGGGAGGGAGGGAGGGAGGGAGGGAGAGAGGGAGGGAAGGCGGAATACATTAGTGTTTGTTCCAAAGCTTCTTTCCCATTGGCGGCCAGACAGATTCTCCCTTCCCGTCTCCCTCCCTCCCTCCGCCCTTCCCTCCCCCCCTTCCTCCCTCCCTCCCTCCCTCCCTCCCTCCCTCACATTGCAAAAATCCGCCAGCCCCTCCCTGAGAGCAGGCACAGGGGCATCCGTGCAGTGCGTGTCCTCGTCCAGGCCCTCCGTCCCCACGTAATTGTTGACCACAAACGCCTGACAGCTGGGAAGAAGGGGAGGGGAGGAGGGAGAGAGGGAGGGAGGGAGGGAGGAGGTAAGAGGATGCACGGAGTCAGTCTCACTACTCCTCGTGCTCTGCTGCCCCTCTTGTGGACCGCCATGTCGCTCCATCGACTCGCTTTGTCCATGCCCACCTTTTTAAGCACACAGCCCTCCCTCCCTCCCTCCCTCTCTCCCTCCCTCCCGCCTTACCCTCGCACTGCCACGGACTGCTCGGAGGTCAGTCGAGCGGCGTCCACTCCCTCCCCGAAATCCACAGGGCTTCGGGCTACTTCCTCGCCTAGAGGAGAGGTAGGGATGGAGGGAGGGAGGGAGGGAGGGAGGGAGGGGGCGAAGGGAGAGGTGAGATACGCTGTGGGCCAGCGTCTTGGGTTGAGGCAGGGAGGGAGGGAGGGAGGGAG
>Ga0160419_100578_pt1 | contig 21971 bp, 15 predicted proteins | sample CelAP2metagpilot_2_FD_108196 | JGI IMG/M metagenome (GOLD analysis project Ga0160419, IMG submission 108196) | Phycosphere-associated microbial communities from Cellana algal ponds in Kailua-Kona, Hawaii, USA - Cellana AP2-4-25 metagenome pilot ... | reverse complement strand
TACAGACTCAATGTTTAAAAACACTTTATCTCCATTATTATCAAATGGTTTTAAAAACTCATCAATAGTCTCATACGCTTGTTCTCCAAACGCATAGTCCATGACAAATAGCACAGGTGCTTCTGTATTTTTGGTTGGTTTTGGCAAGTTTAAATCTGTTTTAGAAAGATCTATTTTTGAAGTATCAAAAATTTGTACATCTATGTTAGTGCCTGATTCATCTTCAATAAAAATCATTCCTTGCTGTAACGCTTTTTGGCTTACTTTATTGCGCAGTGTTGTATTATTACTCTGACTTAAATTTTCGTAAACTTTAAAAATGTCGTTTTTAGATGTTTCTGCCTTTAGTGCTATTGGTGCAAAAAGCGTATTCATTACGCTATGTAAATTAGCACTAATGATATGAATTGGCCTTTCTAAAAGTCCATGTTTTTGTAAGGTTTCTTTAATTCTATTAGACCAAATTTCCCCATGTAGATGATGTCCTAAACGCTCGCGTAAAACAGGACTAAACGTAACGGTTCTTTTATTGTTATTTACAACTTCATCTATAGCTAATTTACCAAGCCAATAGACGATTTGAAGTAAGCGTTCTGGTTTATTAGGTAATGCAAAAGCGCTGTAAACTTTAGTCAGTTCTTTAAACGTTCTTCCTAAAATGTTTGCTGTATGCGTTATTGCTATTTCGCGTTCTTTTTGGGTAAGCTTTTTAGTCTGTAAAACAGCTTGTTCTAATTTTTGCCAGTCTCTTGTTGTTGCTCCGTTTTCATCAATAAGTACTCGTTTGCTTATTTTGTGAGACTCAACAAACATAAAGGTAAGATGAGTTAAAATATCATAAATCTCAGATCTTCCTCTTGTGATTTCAATATTCATCTGCTCATCATCAATACGGTAACAATTACGACGTCTTTTTGGCGGAATTATAACTTCAAAATGTGAGTCTTTGTAACCTTCATCACTTGTTAAATTGATAAATCTACATTGTTCTATTCCGTATGGTAAACGATCTATAACGTAAAGTAATCCTTCTAATTCAGCCTTTTCTTCTGCAATAGACCCATAAATTTCTGGTCGTAAAACCAATAAAGCTTCTCTTAATGTTTCTCCAGAAACACCCATTGGTTTATAAAACCCACGATTAAACAAATGGCGCATCGTAATATACATGCGTTCAATTGCGCTTGAGCTTTCTTGAGCTCTAGTTCTTTCATGTGGTTTTTCTATACTCATTATCTAGTTTTGTTGGACAAATATAATATTATTTAACCAATAAAAAGGGCTTTAATGCATCGGCTATTTTTCGGTCGTTAGACAACCTTGGTATTTTGTTTTGACCGCCTAATTTACCGATAGATTTCATGTAGTTTTGAAATCCGTTTTTTTCAATTTTAGTGATTTTTAAAGGTTGAAGTACCTTTCCTTCAATTAAATCAAAATAGTAACTGTTTTGTGATTGCAAAGAAGCGTCTAATTTTTGCGCTAAAGCGGAAAGATTGTCTGGCTCATTTTCAAATTCTATAAACCATTCGTGATACGGTAATCCTGAATCTGGATTAATTTGAGGTGCTACGGTGAATTCATTTATTCTAATGGTTGACTCTGCTGTAGCATCTTTCATTGCCTGTTCTACTTCTTTACCAATTACATGCTCTCCAAATGCTGAAATGAAATGTTTAATCCTTCCAGAAACAATAACTCTGTAAGGTTGTGTGCTTGTAAACTGAATGGTATCGCCAATATTATAAGCCCAAAGTCCTGCTGTTGTTGATATAATCATAACGTAATTTACACCAACCTCAACATCTTTTAAAGTGATTCTTTTCGGGTTTTCGTTGAAAAAATCTTCTGCTTTTACAAACTCATAAAACATACCTGAGTCTAATTGTAGCAGCATACCTTTTTCATCTTGTTTATCTTGAAATGCAAAAAACCCTTCGCTTGCTGGATATAACTCTATACTATCTACTTTTCTTCCTATTAGATTTTCAAATTTAGCGCGATAAGGTTCGTAATTCACACCTCCAAAAATGAATAGATTGAAATTTTTAAACACATCTCCAACCTTTTTGCCTGTCTTTTGCTGCAGTTTTTCAAAATACATTTGTACCCACGATGGTATACCAGAAATAACGGTCATGTTTTCTGGTATGGTTTCTTCTACAATAGCATCTACTTTGGTTTCCCAATCTTCAATACAGTTGGTTTCCCAAGACGGCATACGGTTTTTTTGAAGGTATTTTGGTACATAATGTGCTACAATACCCGATAATCTCCCTAATTGTACTCCGTTTTTTTCTTGAAGTACTGGACTACCTTGTAAGAAAATCATTTTTCCGTTAACAAAATCTGCATTACCCGTTTCGTGTATGTACATTAAAATGGCGTTTCTTGCAGCGTTTACGTGTGTTGGCATACTTTCTTTGGTAAGCGGAATGTATTTTGCGCCAGATGTTGTACCTGAAGTTTTTGCAAAGTATAGAGGCTTACCTTTCCAAAGTACATCTTCTTCTCCTTTAACTACACGGTCTACGTAGGGTTTTAAATCTTCGTAATCTCTAATTGGAACACGTTTTACAAAGTCTTCATAAGTGTTGATGCTTATAAAATCGTGGTCTTTACCAAATGTGGTTTCTGTAGCTTCTGTAATAAGGTTTTTGAAGACTTTTTCTTGAGTTTCTATGGGATTATTTGCCCATTTTTGAACCTTTTTATAGATACGTTTTGCAAATGGTTTTGCTAATATGGATTTAAATGAAGGCATTATTTAAAATCTATAAAATTAGTTGGGTTTACAGGATAACCATCGCTCCAAAGTTCAAAATGAAGATGTGGACCAGTAGTTAATTCACCTGTATTTCCTGCAGTTGCAATAACCTCTCCAGCTTTAACTAAATCACCTTGAGATTTTGTTAATGATGCATTGTGTTTGTATACAGAAATTAACCCTGAACTATGTTCTATTAAAATAACATAACCTGTTTGCGCTGTCCATTCTGCAAAAATAACTGTTCCATCTGCAGTTGCTTTTATTGGAGTGTTTTCTTCAACAACAATATCTACTGCATAATGTTTACTTTTTACATCATAAGGCTCGCTAATAGTTCCATTAACTGGTGGAAAAAGCACAAAATTAGCTTTTGATGTTGCTGTTTCAAATAAGCTATATTTATCTTCTTTATCTACTTTTTCTCTTAATAAAGAATCTTCTTTTATTGGTGATAAATCTACCTCACTAACTTCTTGCTTTACTGCTTGAATAATGGAATCTTTATCAAAATCTGCTACACTAACTTCTCCTTGTAAAACTTGTTTTATGGAAGCAAAATATTTTTCGTTGAAATCTATAACTCGTTGTAAAGAATCTGTCTTAAAACTTAAGGCAACCGCTTTCTTTTTTAACGACGTTGAAGAATAGCCTGGAATATATTCTTTTAATGGTGTAAAGGCTATTAAAATTGTGGTGAAAGTGATTAAAAATATAGCCGATAATGTACCTAAAACAAATACATTTAATCTGTTTAAGTTTAAAGATAAACGTTCTTCAAAAGTATCTTCATTTAAAATGACTAAACGATACTTATGCAGTAGTTTCTTCTTTATTTTTTTTGATTTTTTTTCGCTTTTTGCCATAGTAAAAAACAAAAGTAATTAAAATATTACGTTAAGGGCTTTTAGTAAATGCTAAAGTTAGCATTAAAACGTTATTATTAAAGTTTAATTATTAACTTTGTAGCCTAAATTAAAAAGTTATGATTTCTAATAGTATATTTTTAGGTATGGTAGGACCTTGGCAAGTTGCCATAATTGTGGTTTTAGTTTTACTTTTATTTGGAGGTAAAAAAATACCAGAATTAATGCGCGGTCTAGGAAGTGGAATTAAAGAATTTAAAGACGCAAGTAAAGAAGAAAACAAAGAGGAAAATAAGTAGTTTTCACTCAATCTTATAATAAAAAACCCAATGCAAATGCATTGGGTTTTTTTGTGCTATATATCTAACTGTTATTTGACTTTAAGCGACTTTATAATCGCCTCAAGTTCTAAAACAAAGTCTCTTTTGTTTACAGATGGTGCAAAAGTAAATCCTTCTGCAACTATATATCTATTGTTTGGTTTATCTTCTATCATATAATTTACAAAAGGACCAGCATTAAAAGTACCTTCTATATCCCAAGTACTTCTTACCTCATAAGTTGGTTTATTATCAATAGTTGTATTGAATAAAAATGGTGAGTATGCCTCTTCTGTCTTCATATAACTACCATCTAAAGGTCCTGGTATGTATTTTTTACCCAAACTATCTCTGTGTTTTATAACTTGCTCTATGATATCTCCTTCTTTATTGATAGAGTCATAAGGAATAGTATATAACATAACGTTATTTGTTCCTGTACTTAAGTTTTTTCTTATCCAGAAAAAGTTATCGTCTTTTTTAGCAAATCTATAAATAGAAGGAAAAGTAATCGTTACGCCTAATTTTTTCTCTACTTCATCAGTGTTTAATACCGATTTTTTAATTTGATCTTGGCGCCATTTAACTTCTTGCGCTTTAAACGCACTAATTATTTTATCCTTATTAGCTTTTAAAATTTCGATAATTTGGTCGTTGTTTTGTCCTGTTACAAACACCACTTTCTGTGGTTTTGCATATACATTATTTGCAATTTTTAAACCAACATCTTTTCCTTTGCTAACTCTTAAAACGGTTCTGTTTTTTGTAGCAAAATCTTTAAAAACTTGAGGTGGAATTTGATTTATATCAAACATTGGTTCGTTTTGCGGTAATCCAGGAACGTTTGTAGTGACTACATCTCTAACAGCGTCTCCTACTTTACCTTTCCATAAATCATTATCTATAACTACCGAAAGGTTATTTAAAACACCTGAAGAGTCTTGGATGTATCTTTGTTTTTTTTTATTCTTCTCATTACACGCAATAGTTAGTGTAGCTGCTAAGACCAATAAAATTATTTTTTTCATGTTGTAACGCTGTTTTTTAAATTGAAATTTAGCCTTTTGACAATTTTAATGTCATACCTGGTTTTAAATTAGTACCGCTAATACCGTTCCAATCTTTAATATTTTCAACAGAAATTCCAGAAAATTTTTGAGAAATACTCCACAAACTATCTCCTTTTTGAACGGTATACGTTTTTCCTTTGTAGTTTTTAAGGTTTGAACTATTTGAATTTGAAGCTGTTGACCGATTTATTGCAGCACCATTACGCGGGTAAATTGTTAAGCGTTGTCCAATTTTTAAATTATTACTTCGTAAACCATTCCATTGTTTAATTTGACTAACTCTTACTCCAAATTTTCGGGCAATTTTTCCTAAATAATCACCTTGTTTAACTCGATATCTAGTTTTTGTATCAGCTTCGAAAAACTGAGGTAAGGGTTTTTCGCGTTTATCAAATTCCGCTTTAGCGTAAGCATACATTTGATCTTCGTTATTTACAAAAGCGCCAATAATGTTTCTTGGTAGACGTAATGTGTAGTTTTTTCCTTCGATATGCGGAATAATATCCAATTTATATGACGGATTTAAAAACTGAAGCGTTTCTATCTTAACACCTGTAAACTCTGATACTTGATCTAAAGTAATCATTTGCTTAACTCGAATCGTATCTGTGTCTATGTAATTAAATTCTGGCTTATGCTGAATGAAACCATGCTCTTCTGCATATTCAAAAATATACATAGTGGCTAAAAAAGCTGGTACATATCCTGCTGTTTCACGTGGAAGATGTGGACGAATATTCCAATAGTTTTGATACCCGCCAGAACGTCTAATGGCTTTACTTACATTACCTGGTCCTGAGTTGTAAGCTGCTAAAGCTAAGTCCCAATCGCCAAACAATTCGTAGAGTTTTGCTAAGTATTTTGCAGCAGATTCTGTAGATTTTATTGGGTCACTACGCTCATCTACATAACTACTTACATCCAAACCGTACTGCTTACCAGTTGCAAACATAAACTGCCATAATCCTGTGGCACCAACACGAGATTTTGCACGTGGTTTTAAGGCAGATTCGACAATTGCAAGATATTTCATCTCTAAAGGAATATCGTAATTGTCAAATTCACGTTCAAACATCGGGAAATAATAATTACTTAATCCCATTAAACGCTCAAAAGATTGATGCCTGTTCTTTAAAAACATTTTTATCACACTTTCTAATGCAGGATTATATTCTACATTAAAAGGTGTTTTTGCATTTAACCTTTTAAGTCTTGCTTTTAGTGTGTCTGTGGTTAACTCTGGATAGTAAACCGCTTTATAATTAAGCCCTTTAACGTCTCTGTAAATAGTATCAAAAAGTGTTGTACTATATAGCTCTTCTAACCATTTTTTATCAATTTCTGCAGCGTATTCGTTATCTAAAAGTTCTTCCGGAATTTCTGCAGAAATTGCTTTAATTGACTTTTTATAATACGTCTGACCATCTATAATTGTATCTATTTCATAACTTTCACCAGAAATTAATTGGTCTTGTTTTAACCTAGTAGTGCTTGTTAGCAAAGAATCTTGCGCTATTAACCAACCACTACAAAGTGATAAAATTGAAACTATTAAAAATGATTTTTTTACAGACATAAAAAGCGTTTTATTGCTTAACGTTAATTATTAATAATTTATTCTAAAATAGCTGCGATACCTGGTAAAGTTTTACCTTCTAAACTTTCTAACATTGCGCCACCACCAGTACTTACATAGCTTACTTTATCTTCAAAACCAAACTGTTTTACAGCAGCAACAGAATCGCCACCACCAACAAGTGAAAATGCACCGTTTTTAGTTGCTTCTGCAATAAAATTACCTAATTCTATAGTACCGTTAGCAAAGTTTTCCATTTCAAAAACACCTAAAGGTCCGTTCCATAAAATGGTTTTAGATTCTAATACAACATCCTTAAATTGCTCTAAAGATTTTGGTCCTGCGTCCAAACCTTGCCAACCATCTGGAATATTATTTATATCACAAATTTGAGTACTTGCGTTATTATCAAACTTATCTGCAGCTACAACATCTACAGGTAAATGTATTTGTACATTTTTCTCTTTTGCTTGTTTTAATATATCTAATGCTAATGGTATTTTGTCGTCTTCACAAATAGAATCTCCTACTTTTCCACCATTAGCTTTGGCGAATGTAAAAGACATACCACCACCAATAATTAAATGGTCTACTTTATCTAAAATATTTTCTATAATCGTAATTTTTGAAGACACTTTAGCTCCACCAAGTACTGCTAATACAGGCTTTTCGCCAGTATTCATTACTTTTTCTATACTTTTAATTTCTTGTTCTAAAAGATACCCAAAGCATTTATTTTCTGGAAAAAACTGTGCAACTACAGTTGTAGATGCGTGTGCACGATGCGCTGTACCAAAAGCGTCGTTTACGTAAATATCACCTAATTTAGATAATTGCTCTGCAAAGTCTTTATCACCTTTGGTTTCTTCTTCGTGAAAACGTAAATTTTCTAAAATTAGAATTTTTCCTGGCTCTAAATTAGCTACTGCCTGCTCTGCTTCTTCACCAACACAATTGTTTACAAACTGAGTTTCTACACCAATTATATCTTCTACTTTAGATACAATGTGTTTAAGAGAAAACTCATCTTGAACGCCTTTTGGTCGACCTAAGTGCGACATTAAAACACAGCTGCCACCATCTTCTAAAATCTTGATTATTGTTGGTTTTGCAGCTTGGATACGTGTGGCATCTGTTACATTAAAATTGGCATCTAAAGGCACATTAAAATCTACTCTAATTAATGCCTTTTTGTTGTTAAAATTGAAATCGTTAAGCGTTTTCATTGTTTATAATTTTGTTGTTAATCGAGGTTGGCTTTAAAAACCCAAGTATCTCTGTATCTATAATTTGTTTTTAATTCTTCCATTAGCTTAAAAGCTTCTTCTGCAAAATCACTTCTAAGCACATAAACGTAATTCCAGTTGTTTTTTGAGTTTACAAAAACATCTGCATCAAAGCCTTTTTTAATTAAGCTGTCTTTCCAATTGTTAGCTCTTTCTTGTTCTAAAAACGTATTTGTTATTACGTAGTAACCTCCTTCTATACCAACAATTGGAGTAGATTTTTTTCCTTTTAAATATCTAAAGGCATTAGAATTTAAACCTTTTTTATTGTAAAGATAAGCTGTTCTACTAGTTTCTTTTGGATCTGCATTTGATACTGTAGATGGATTTGACCTAACTACTTCTGGTTCTATTTTAGCGTTTTTGCTTATAGGCTTTGTTTCTTGTACAACGTCGTCAAAAAGCGTTTGCGCTATTTCGGTTTGAAATGCTGTGAAATATAAGTAAAACCTATCAGATTTTGTTTTTAATCTCATGATTGTTTCACTTATATCATTACTAATTATTTGGTTATTATAATTAGGTATTTGTAACTGAGCTATATCAAAACCTAAAGTGTTTTCGCTATTAGGAAAACGTTCTGTATTTACACTAGCATTATTAGTTATAGTGCTATTAAAGAAGTTTTGTTGGTCTCTTGCTGCATTACCTAATGATTGAAATTGATTGCTATTAGCTTTAATGATAGCACACTCATCCAAATCTATATTATTATCTCCTTCTAATGCCGACACAACCAAAGATGTCTTTACGTTACCATAATCTATAGATTTAAAATTTTTAAATTTAATATCTATAGGTTTATCATTAACGTGTGCAAAGCCATTATAAGTCGATATGTATTTTGGGTTGTCTGTTGGCGTTTGATAAATAACATAAAGCATCCAACCTGCTGCACTTCCGCCAGATAAATAGCCTTCTGTAGCTTTAACATTTGCTATAGTATAATTACCTGTTTGTTCTTTAGTTTCTTGAAGTAATTTTGTAACATCTGCATAACATACGTATGGAGAATTAATTGAATGTATTTCATCTTTAGAGCCGTCATAAATAACTTCTCCTACTACATTCTGATACTCTTGATTTGGAAGCTTAAATTTAACTTGATTAATTATTGGTGATCGCTCTCCATTTCCGCTATAAATAAAGTCATTATTTACAAGTTTTCTTACTCCTTTTTCATAAGCGTATGTAGCTGTCCAATATAACCCTGCGTAAACTATTTTTTTTAAATCTTCTGGTAATACTAATTTAGCTTGGCTAGAACAAAATGTTTCAGGATTGTCATCAATATCAACATATTTCATTTTGATATTGTCATTATCTTCCTGCTTATTATCATATGGTTTTTTACTGTCTTCGCTTAAAAGATTATTACCAATAACCGTTGCATCACCAAAGATGTAAAACTCATTAACAGATTTAAAAGCAACACCACCTAAAAGTGTACTATCTACAGCAACAGTAGCGTCTTGAGCTATTGCAGTATTTATACCTAAAAAAGCTATAAAAATTATAGATAGAAATTTCATTTGAAACTAATGATTAAGTAATTTCCAAATATAGACATTTAGAGTGATACAAAAGAGGCTAATTATTAAAATCAAGCGCTAAGATATTCGCTTTTATTTTAGAAGAAAACTATATTTGCTTTATGCTTTTTAGTGATATTTTAGGACTTCAACATATAAAAAAACACCTAACAACCAGTGCAGATCATGGTCGTATACCACATGCACAACTGTTTGTAGGACCAGAAGGTTCTGGTGCTTTGCCTATGGCTATTGCCTATGCGCAGTACATTTTGTGCGGAAACACAAACGCAGAAAACGATGGTGAGAACCAAGCTTGCAACTTAAAGTTTAAAAACTTTTCGCATCCAGATTTACATTTTGCTTTCCCGGTAACAACAAATGATAAAATAAAAAAACATCCTGTTAGTAGTGCTTTTTTAGAAGAATGGAGGCAGTTGCTAACCCAACAGCCTTACGGAAATTTATTTGACTGGTACAGACTTTTAGGTGTAGACAACAAACAAGGACAAATTGGTGTAGACGAAGCCCAAGATATTGTAAAATCTCTTAGCCTTAAGGCTTATGAAGGTGGTTACAAAATCATGCTTATTTGGATGGCAGAAAAGCTTAATACACAAGCAGCAAACAAACTTCTTAAGTTAATTGAAGAACCGCCAAATAAAACCATTTTTTTACTTATTGCAGAAGATGAAGAGCAAATTATAAACACCATTAGATCGCGTTGTCAAATTATACATTTTCCGCCATTAGCAGAAGAAGATATTAAAAACGGACTGATAAAACAGTTTGATATTAATGAGGCTGATGCTACTAAAATTGCTCATCAAGCCGAAGGTAACTACAACAAAGCTTGCGATTTAGTCTATCATGACAGCGAAGATACTCAGTTTGAGAAATGGTTTGTGTTTTGGGTAAGATCTGCATTTAAAGCGAAAGGTAATAAAGCCGCAATACACGATTTAATTGGCTGGAGCGAAGAAATTGCAAAAACAGGTCGCGAAACTCAAAAGCAATTTTTAAACTTCTGCTTAGACTTTTTTAGACAAGCTTTATTACTTAATTATGGCGCAGATGATTTGGTGTTTTTTGAAGCTAAAGCTGAAAGTTTTGACTTGGCTAAGTTTGCTCCTTTTGTACACAATAACAATATTTTAGACATTTCTAATGAGTTGCAAGATGCTATTTATCATATAGAGCGTAACGGAAATTCTAAAATCATACTAACAGATTTATCTATAAAACTAACTAGACTTTTGCACGCTAAACAAGAGTAGTTTTAGATAAAAATTTCCTTTTAAATTTTAATATCTTTGGAATAAACTAATTAACTATGACTTCTATTTTAGATCACATTACCGAAATAATTTTATTACTTTTTTTAGCCATCACTTTTTTACAATCTGGATTAGATAAAATTTTGGATTGGAAAGGAAATATTGGCTGGTTAAAAGAACATTTTTCTAAAACTTTTATGGGAAAAATGGTTGAAATTAATGTTGCTATTATTTTAGTAATAGAAACCGTTGCTGGTCTTTTAGCCATTTTAGGGATTTATCAACTTATTGTTAATGATAATGCTACTTTAGGTTTTTATGCGGCTATTTTAAGCGCTATTACCTTGCTTTTATTATTATTTGGACAACGCGTTGCTAAAGATTATGATGGCGCAAGAACTATAGTTATTTACTTAATTCCGACGATTTTTGCTTTGTATATTTTACAGTAAATTAAAAGTCGGTCATATTGACTTTAAAAACCCAATTGTCTTTAAAAATATCTTCTTCTAAAAATGATTTATGTTGCATGTAAGCATCATAAAAATTTTCTGTATGAAAGATATAAACGTAATACAACTTGTTGTTTTCGTCTATTAAAAAGTCACTTCTAATTCCTTTTTCTTTTAAGTCTTTTTGCCAGTTAAAAGCATTTTCTGGTGAAGAGAAAAACTTAGTAATCACGTAATATCCTTTTTTTGCACCTTCAATCTCAGCTGCGTTTTTTTCTAAGATCAGTTTAAATTGCTGAGTTTCTAAAGGATTTTCTTTAATTTTTAAGGCTTCTACATATGTTGAAGAACTTATAATAACATTGCTTTGTTCTAGCTGTTCTTGTTGAGTTTTTGATGTAGCTATTTCTGAACTGATAGGACTTTCAATTGGCTTTTCTTCTATAACTTCTGGTTCTTTAAGTGCTACTTTTTCAACTTTAATTTCATTATTAATAGCTGTTGCTGTAATGTCTGTTTTAGATTGAATTTCAATTTTTTCCTCTATAATTTTCGGCTTTATTTCTTCTATTTTATTTGATTTTATAACAATTGCTTTTTCTGGTAAATTAGTTTCAATTTCATTAAAAAAAGATTGACTAATTTCAGTTTCAAAAGCTGCAAAAAATAGGTAAAATCTGTCTTCTTTAGTATTAAAAAGAAGCTCTACATTATCAGTATTATTATCAATAACCTTTTCTTTATTATTTGGTACTGTTAACCGCGCGATATCAAATCCTAATGAGTTTTTACTGTTAGGAAAACGTTCAATTTTATTATAAACACTACTATTGAAGAAGTTTTTTTCTTCCCTTTGATCAGTACTTAATCGTATAGCGGTTTTAAGGTTTGGATTAGCAATAATACACTCGTCTTCAGTAATATCAGAATCACCTTCAAGCGTCGCCAAAGTTAAATTTGTAGTAATATCACCTTCTTCTGGAGATTTAAAATCTTTTAAATTTATAACGACTGGCTCTGTACCAACATGCGCAAAACCGTTAAATGTTGTAATATATTTTGGCTTTTCTGTTGGTGCTTCGTAAACAATATAAAGCATCCAACCTGCAGAGCTTCCGCCAGCTACAAAACCTTCGGTAGCATGAATGTTTGCAACGGTAATTTCTCCATTTTTTTCTTTAGCATTTTGCAATAAATTGGTAATATCTGCATAGCAAGCGTAAGGAGAATTAAGATGAAATCCACTTTTTTTATATCCATCAAAAATCACATTTCCTTTAACTGTTTGATAGTCTTGATTTGGTAATTTTAACTTCACTTTACTAATTAAAGAACGATCTTTTTGCCTTTTACCTGAGTAAAAATGTTGTCCTTTTTGTGAGCGTCTTTTACCTTTTATATAACTATAAGTTGCTGTCCAATACAGCGCAGCATAAACTATATTTTCTTGATTAACAGTCAATTGAAGTGTTGAGGAACTAGAGTTAAAAGTAGAGTTGTCATTATCGATATCTACAAAACTCATAGGAATATCATCATTCGCGATTGATAATTCGTTAAAAGGTTTTATTACATCTTTGCTTAAACTATTGTTACCAATAACTAAAGCATCTCCATAAATATAAAACGTTTTATTAGTTTGAAATGAAGTTGCAACTTGGGTAAAACCCTGGTAAAAAAAAGCAAAGAAGATGATTAAATGCGTTAGCAATTTTCTCATAGTCTTTATAAATGATTAATAGCACGATAAATATAACTAAAAGTCTGAAAACTACTGACAAATAACAGTTTATAAATAAAAAAAAGCGTTAAACCGAAGTCTAACGCTTTTTAACAAGTAATGTGTTTTATTACTTTTTATAGTTACTGTCTAAATCTTTGATGATTGTTTCAGTTAAATCGTATTCATCTTTAGCAAACATTACGCTAGGAGAAGCTTCAACTGTCCCTAAAATAACATCAAAACCATTAGCTTTACCATAGTCTTTTACATAGTCTTTAACTTTTGTAATCAAAGAGTCCATTTCTTCTTGGTAAGGTTTAGAAATTTGTTGTTGCTCCATTTGAAATTGTTGTTGCAACATTTGCTGTTTTTGACCTAATCTATCATATTCTTCTTGAGCTTTTGACTGGCTCATTTTTTGAGATTCCATTTGAAATTTTTGTGCTTCCATTTGAAAAGCTCTTCCAATACTATCCTTTCTTGCATTAAATGCATTAAGCTTTGTTTCGTATTTTTTTTCTAAATCAACTTTTTCTTGCATTTCGTTAATCACCTTCCCATTGTCAACATATCCTATTTTTTGTTTTTGACAAGAAGTAATAAAAATTGCAATCGTTAAAACAGCTAGTATTTTTTTCATCTTATGTTTTGTTTTTATGAATTTGCGCAAATGTATAAAAATTAAAAAGTGATAAACACATTTTATGTGAATATTGTATAAATAATTAAAATCTATTTTAAACGAATATTAAAATAATTGATAACTATCAAAAACAGCTTTAAATAAGGCGATTTAAGACACTTTCTAAAAAAGGCAAGGTTATCTGTCGTTTTGAGTTAAATTTCAATGTTATGCTTTCTAAAAATAAGTTTTAGCTGTTTTTAAGCACGTAAATTAACGAAGAATACTCACTTGTTCGATTTGCTTTTAGGTTAGAGCGTAATCCGTTGCAAAACGCTTTAAAAATATTTTTACTTCCAGATTTATATTGTTCAGAAAGTAAGCTAACATAAAACGCATCAAATAGCATTGGTTTAATTTGTTCTATTTCCATATCAATAGAAGCGAATAATTTTGATATTGACTGTTGATCAAAATGCCATAAATGTCTTGGCACATCAAAAGCTGCCCAAAACTGATTATAATAGCTTGCATCAAAACTTTTATAATTTGGTACAGCAACCACTAACCTGCCATTTGGTTTTAAAAGTTTTTTAAATGTTGAAATTTGATGTTCTAAATCTGGAAGATGTTCTAAAACATGCCAAAGTGTAATTACGTCGAAACTACCAGATTCAAAATTATTTAATTGGTGAATATCAAAAACTGCATTTTCTGTTTTTTGATTTGCTATTGATCTTGCATCTGCATTTGGTTCGATTCCTGAAACTGTCCAATTATTTTCTTTAGCTGTTTTTAAAAAATCTCCTGTACCGCAACCTACATCTAAAAGGTTTTTTGTTTCCGTTTTAAAACCATTGATTAGTGTTACTTTTTGCTTCAAAGAAAAACGTCTAACTAAATGATATGCTTTTTCAAACCAATTTCGTTTTGCATCTGTGTGAGAAATATAATCTTCCGTTTTATAATATTCTGAAAGTTGACTAGCTTTTGGTTGTGGAAACGTTTCTAAAAAACCATAAGTTTTGTTCTCTTTTAGTTGAAACATTTCACCAGAAACGGAATGATCTTTTATACTTAAATTAATTGGATTGTTTTTCATAAAAATAGATTCAGAAACAATACTTCGACAAGCTCAGTATGATAATTTCTTATAAAAATTTCAAACGTTCCACGTGGAACGTTTAAAATTTATCTTCCTAAATACACCAATAAAACAGAAATATCTGCAGGAGAAACACCACTTACTCTTGATGCTTGAGAGATGGTTACAGGTTGTATTTTATTTAATTTTTCCCTTGCTTCCATACTCATTGATTTAAGTTTTGAGTAATCAAAATTATCAGGAATTCTGATATTTTCTAGCCGCGTTAATTTGTCTGCATTGTTCTTTTCTTTGGCTATATATCCAGAGTATTTTACTTGTATTTCGGTCTGTTCTATAATCTCATTATCTAGATTATGTTCTTCGATGTAATTTGAAACAGACTCGATTTTTTTCATGTCTTCAATATCAATATTTGGTCTAGCAAAAATCTTAAACATCTTATCTTGCTGTTTCATTAATGAAGAATTTTTAGACTCTAAAATTGGATTTATTTCACCTGTAGTAACACTAGTATTTTGAAAAAACTCTACAAACTTTTCTGCTTGTTCATGTTTTTCTTCCATACGTTTTAAACGTTTTTCTGAAGCTAAACCAAGTTTATATCCTTTTGGTGTTAATCTTAAATCAGCATTATCTTGACGTAATAATGTTCTGTATTCTGCGCGAGATGTAAACATACGATACGGTTCTTTTGTACCCTTTGTAATTAGATCGTCTATTAAAACACCAATATAAGCTTCGTCTCTTTTTAAGATAAATTCATCTCTTTCTTGAACTTGTAATGCAGCATTTATACCCGCCATTAAACCTTGAGAAGCTGCTTCTTCATAACCAGTTGTTCCGTTAATTTGACCTGCAAAATATAAACCTTCTACTAACTTAGTTTCTAAAGTATGTTTTAATTGTGTAGGCGGAAAATAATCATACTCTATGGCATAACCAGGTCTAAAAAATTTAACATTTTCAAACCCTTCTACAGAACGTAGAGCTTTAAATTGTACGTCTTCTGGTAATGAAGTTGAAAACCCGTTTATATAATATTCAACTGTATTCCAACCTTCAGGTTCTACAAATAATTGATGTCTATCTTTATCTGCAAAACGGTTAATTTTATCTTCTATAGAAGGGCAATATCTAGGTCCTAAGCTTTTTATTCGACCATTAAACATTGGTGAGCGATCAAAACCATCTCTCAATAAATCATGCACTTTTTCACTGGTGTAAGCAAGGTGACAACTACGTTGTTGCGTTAGCGGTTTTGTGATATCTAAATAAGAAAATTTATCAGGATTTTCATCACCAGGTTGTTCAACCATTTTAGAAAAATCTAAAGATCGTCCATCAACTCTTGGAGGCGTTCCGGTTTTCATTCTACCAGATTCAAAACCTAAATCAACTAATTGTTCTGTAATACCTGTTGCTGCTTTTTCTCCTGCTCTTCCTCCACCAAAATTTTTATCTCCAATATGAATTAAGCCATTTAAAAATGTTCCGTTAGTTAATACAACAGTCTTTGCTTTTATTTCAATTCCAAGAGATGTAACTACACCTTCAACTTTTCCGTTATTGACTAAAAGACCTCTAACCATTTCTTGATAAAAATCCAAGTTAGGTGTGTTTTCTAACATCAATCTCCAATCTTCTGCAAAGCGCATACGATCGCTTTGTACCCTTGGACTCCACATTGCAGGACCCTTAGATTTGTTCAACATTTTAAATTGAATTGCAGATGTGTCACTAACAATACCAGAATAACCACCAAGCGCATCTATCTCTCTTACAATTTGTCCTTTTGCAATTCCTCCCATAGCAGGATTACAAGACATTTGAGCAATGTTTTGTAAATTCATAGTTACTAATAAGGTTTTACTACCCATATTAGCAGCTGCAGCTGCAGCTTCGCTACCAGCATGTCCTGCTCCAACAACTATTACATCATAAACTTCGTTAAACATATTATTTTGATTGTTCCACGTGGAACGTTTTTAAATTTGACTTAAATTTGGCGTGCAAATATACAACAAACTATGACATTTCTTTTAATATCAAAAGCGCTTCATCTTCTTTAGCTCGCATTAGTTTAGCATCGTCTTCGGTCTTATCTTTAAAACCACAATAGTGCAAAATACCGTGTATGATTACACGATGTAGTTCTGTATTAAAATCTACATCAAAATCTTTAGCATTATCTTCTACTCTTTCTACAGAAATAAAAATATCACCAGAAATAGTTTTACCCATTGAATAGTCAAAACTTATAATATCTGTTAAGGTATCGTGATTTAAATACTGAACATTTAATCGGTGTAAGTATTCATCATCACAAAACACATAACTAATCTCGTCTTGTTTGCAATTATGGTGCTCTATAATTTTTGTTATCCAACTTGAAATTTTAGCTTCATTTGAAAGCTGAAAATCGGTTTCGTAATTAAAACTAATCATTTTTTTGTTTGAAATATTCTTGCGCTTTTTGCTTATAAATTTGCTGCAAAGGTAAGCTTTGTTTATTCAATATTTCGGTGGTATTAAAATATTGTTTTGCTTTTTCTAATTGATTATTAGTTGAATTAGAAAAAGTTTTGGTATTAGTTTGAGATTCGCGTTTTGTATCTTGACCTTGTTGGAAAGTTGCGTTTTCTAACTTTAATAACTGATGTTTAATGTCCATCATCTTTGTTAAAGTTTCATTAGTAAACCCTTCGTTGATTAACTTCAATTCGACATCTTCCATATCGTTTAAAAGTTTTTTGGCGTCTCCATTTCCTCTTAAACCATCTTTCTCTAAACGTTGTTCTAATTGCTGACGTAACAATTGTTGTTCTTGATAGATTTTAAATAATTCGGCATTCATTTGCTCATTAAAATCACCATCGCCTTGTTGGCTTCCGCCTTGTCCTTGCCCGTCGCCATCTTTTCCTCCTTCTTTGCCATTTTTACCTTCTTCACCTTTATTTCCTTTTTCTCCATCCTTTCCTTTTTCGCCTTCTTTCTTTCCTTTTTGGTTACCTTCATTTTGACCTTCTTCACCAGGCTTTTGTTCGCCTTGCTGACCTTGTTGTCCGTCTTTACCTTTCTCGCCTTTCTTCATGGCATCTTCCATCTTTTTAGCTAATTCTTCTTGACTAATGATGATGTCTGGAAGTGGCATATCGCCTTCTCCTTGACCAGGTGACGGCATGCCCATTTGCATTTGCATATTATCTAAAGCGGCACTTAAAAAATTAGCTAAATTATTAGCCGAAGTTAAAGCATATTGTTGTGAAGATGCGCCTTGATATAATTGATTTTCTGACAGCTGTGCTAACGTTTTATCAATATTAAAATACACATCATTAATTTCTTTATTGATTTGTTCTGAAAAATCTGGTTGACGTAAAGAAATAGCAAATAAACTATCATCTACGTGCTCAAAATGTGTGCGTAAATCGTATTGCTTTTTTAAGTATTTAGCATACTCATTATGGTTAACTTCTATGCTTTTAAACTTGTTCATTAAGTCTTCTTCATCAAAAGAAAATACAACTAGATTATCAATAATCTGACGTAACATTTCAATATCCTCTTGCATTTGTTGTTTGCCAGATGCAGACATTTGCATTTGCATACTCATGCTCATTTGCTTCATTTTTTGAGCTGCATTTTTTTGCTTCTGCTTTGCAGAATTTTGTTTGTCTTGCTTTTGTTTTTCGTCTGTAGATTGTTCCTTTTTTTCTAAATCTTCACTTGCTTTTTGCTGTTCTTCTTTAATATTCTCTTCTGCATTTTTATTTCTTGGAACATCCATTGGAGATTTTAATTGCCTATTTTCTTTTTCTAAATCTTCTAATTGTTTCTGGATGTCTTCAAACTTTTTATTCAGTTCGTCTTGTTTCTCTTTTGTGTTTTTATCTGGATCTTCATTAGCTAATTTATCTTGTTCTTTGGCTAATTTATCAAGCTCATTACTAATTTTTTCCATCTTTTTAGACACGTAGTAACGTTTGGTCAATTCTAATAATTGTTCCATGCTACGCTTTTGGTTTTTAGCCTGTTTTGCAAGATTATCTAACTTCTCTGTAAATTCTTCCTTTTTAAATTTTTCTTTAATCTTTTCTAATTCTTCAAGTAGCTTTTCATCTTTTTTTAATTGCTCTTCATTCTCTTTTAAACGCTCTTGCAATTTTTCTTTAAACGGATCTTCTTTTTGATTTTCCTTTTGAAATTCTTCTAAATTATTTTGAAGCTTTTTATTGAATTGCTTCATCATTTCTTCTTGTTGCTTTTGACGCTTCAAGAAATTCTCTAGCTTCTTTTTATCATTATAATTTAGTTCTGATTTTTCTTTTTGGGTTTTTGAAATCTCTTTAAGCTGTTCTTCTTGTTTTTCAAAATTTTCAAGAGATTTATTAAGATCTTTTATAGTTTCGTTTTGCTCGTTAAGTTGCTTTTGCTCTTCTTCATCTTTTGTACGCATTCTGTATGTAAACACCGAACTTTTTGTGCTTTTGTTTTTATTTACCGCATCGTTATCAAAAACTTCAAAATACAGCTCATAAGGGATACCGGCTTCTATCTCTAAATTATTTGGGAATACGCTTAAAAATTCATCAAAATTAGAAGATGAAATGGGTATATTTTTTACAGTTTTATTCGTTTCGTTTTCTGAAGGATAATAGACTAACTGTAATTTAGATAAACCATAATCGTCACTAACTTGACCTTTAAAATACAAGGTTTGTTGGTCTAAACTATCTGTTTTAGATTCAATTTTAAGTTCTGGATATTGATCTTTAATAACAGAAATACTATAAGCTAAATTCTCGTAATTTTTTAGGTTTTTATTACTTGTGCTAATGTTATAGTCTAAATTATTATACACGCGTTTAGAGGTTTTAAAAACACCGTTTTCTTCTGTAGTAAACGCTAAAGTATCTTTACTAATTAAATCTACTTGATCGGTTGCTTTGGTGTTAAGTTGCCAAGTAATTTGTGTGCCTTGTGGTACAACTGCATTACCAATACCTTTTAAAACTTCGTTACGTTTGTTGGTATAGTTTGGATAATTTAAAACCATCTGAAAATTTAACAACGTTGGCACTTCTACAACATGTAATGTATATGGTTTTGAGTTAACACCATTAGAAGATAAATTAAAAGTAATGTCTTGTTTTGGTTGCTCAAAAACATACTCAAAAGTTCCTGGTTCTCGTTGTTGCAAAAAGTAAGACTGATCGTTAAAATTTATTTGTGCATCTTCCGGAACAACATCTCCTTCGGTTTGTACAAATAACCTGAAGGTTTTGTTTTCTTCGGTTTGCAAGCTTTCATTTATAACAAAAAAACTGAAAGGTGCTGGTGGCTCATAAGCAGTTTGATAATTAACTACTCTTTTATAACTATCTGTAAACCAGTTAGTTTTTCCTAAAACAAAACTCAGTAACAAAATAGCGATTGGAATAACGGCGTATTTTAAATATTTAGTGTTGTGTTTAAAATTAATCGCAAAATTGAAAGGAATTGGTCTTAATTCTTCAGCTTTTTGATCGATGCTGGCTAGAAGTAATTCGCTATTGTCGTTAGTTTCTTTTAGTTGAAGTACATTCAATAACTTATCATTAACTTCAGGGAAATGATTACCAATAATTGCAGATGCTTGTTTATAGTTGATGCCTTTTTGAAGTTTAAATAACTTAGCTAATGGCAATGCAATAAATTTTATAAACAAACCAACCTCAACAACAATAAACAACCAAAACAAAATTGTACGCAAACCAGAATTTAACCACAGAAAATATTCAATAAGTAGTGTAATAATTAAATATAACAAGCCAATACTAAAAAACAGGATAGCGCCTTTAATCAACTCATTAGTATAATATTTTCTAATAAATTGTTCTAATTTGGTTTGTATGATATTGAAGTTATTCAAAGCCATTTTTTTATTTAACTTACTAAAATACAGTTTTTATTTTTTTATGTCTGTTAAAGGCGCTTAAAACTTGTTTTAAAATAGTTCTTTGTGTTTCTTCTACTCTATTCTATCTTTGCACTTTCAAACCAAAAGAAATGTCAAAACAAGTTAGAGTGCGTTTTGCACCAAGTCCTACAGGACCTTTACATATTGGCGGCGTACGTACCGCATTATTTAATTATTTATTTGCAAAAAAACACAACGGTACTTTTGTGTTACGTATAGAAGATACAGACCAAAACCGTTATGTAGAAGGTGCAGAACAATACATTATAGATAGTTTAAATTGGTGTAATATTCCTTTTGACGAAGGTCCAAATAAAAATGAAAAATTTGGTCCATACAGACAAAGCGAACGTAAAGACTTATACAAACAATATGCAGATCAATTAATAAAAAGTGGTCATGCGTATTATGCATTTGATACTGCAGAAGCACTTGATTTTCATAGAAAAGACCATGAAGCTAAAGGAAAAACGTTTATATACAATTGGCATAACAGAGAAAAATTAAGTAACTCTTTATCGCTTAGCGCGGAAGACGTGCAAGCTAAATTAGATGCAGGTGAAGATTATGTGATTCGATTTAAAAGTCCGCAAGATCAAACACTTCATCTTAAAGATATTATTCGTGGTGATATAAAAATTGATACCAATATTTTAGATGATAAAGTTTTGTTTAAAGCAGACGGAATGCCAACCTATCACCTAGCTAATATTGTTGATGACCATTTAATGGAAATTACGCACGTTATTAGAGGTGAAGAATGGCTACCAAGTCTTGCTTTACATTACCAATTATACGATGCTTTTGGTTGGGAAGCACCAGAATTTGCACATTTACCGTTAATCCTAAAACCAACAGGAAAAGGAAAATTAAGCAAACGTGATGGTGATAAATTAGGTTTTCCTGTATTTCCTTTAGAATATACGTCTCCAGAAGGTGATGTATCCAGAGGTTATAAAGAAGATGGTTATTTTGCTGAAGCAGTTGTTAACTTTTTAGCCTTTTTAGGATGGAATCCTGGTACAGAACAAGAAATTTTTAGTTTAGAAGAACTTATAGAAGCGTTTGATTTATCTAAGGTAAATAAAGCCGGAGCACGTTTTGATCCAGATAAAATTAAATGGTTTAATCATCATTACATGCAAGAACAAAATAATGATGATTTAGCTGAAGCTTTTAAACAAAATCATGATTCATTAAAAGACATAGATGTTAATTACATCGCAATGGTTGTTGGTTTAATTAAAGAACGTGCTACGTTTGTAAACGACTTTTGGGATTTAAGTAATTTCTTCTTTGAAGCTCCAACAGAATATGACGATAAAGCCTTTAAAAAAGCCATTAAAGATGATACAAAATCTATAATGAACGACGTAAAATCTATCATAAATAACATTGAAAATTTTGAAGTAG
>Ga0160419_100576_pt1 | contig 22002 bp, 19 predicted proteins | sample CelAP2metagpilot_2_FD_108196 | JGI IMG/M metagenome (GOLD analysis project Ga0160419, IMG submission 108196) | Phycosphere-associated microbial communities from Cellana algal ponds in Kailua-Kona, Hawaii, USA - Cellana AP2-4-25 metagenome pilot ... | reverse complement strand
GTGCGCGCGCAGGCCGAAGGGCTTGATCACCTCTATGCCGTCCATGACGCGCAGGGGCAGCAGTTGGCGCTGGTGGGCAACCGCAAGCTGGCGTTCAGCCTGGCCCGTCAGCACGACTACGCGCCGGTGATGGTGCACTGACACCCCCTCTTGCATTGCAGGTCACAAAAGCCGCAGGTTCCGCCTGCGGCTTTTTCTTTGGGGGAACGGGATGACGTTTGAATTTGACTGGGTGGATGCCTTCACGGATCAGGTGTTCGGTGGCAACGGCTGTGCGGTGGTCCATGGGGGTGCCGTTTTGTCTGACGGCGTGTGTACAGCTTATGTACAGGAAACATCACTGGTCGAATGCACCTTCACCGGACCGTCAGAGGTCGCGGATTTTCACGTCAAATACTACATCGCCAGCCGGGAAATCCCCTTTGCCGGCCATCCGACCATCGCCACCGTCGTCGCCTTGCGGCATCGCGGTCTGGTGGACGTGGGGCCCCTGACGCTGGAGACCGGCGCGGGCATTGTCGCGGTCGATGTGGGCGAGGACAGCGTGACGATGACCCAGGTCGCCCCGCAGTTCGGGCCAGAAGTGCCAGCAGAGATTGTGGCGGCTGTGGGCGGGCTTTCCGCCAGCGACATCATCGGCACACCGCAGGTCGTGTCAACCGGATTGGCGTTTTGCATCACCGTGCTGCGCGACAAGGCAGCGCTTGCACGGGTGCAGCTGGATCTGGACGCCATGACCCGCTTTGCCGCCAGCATCGGGCAGGACAGCATTGATATGACAGAACCTTTCTGGATCACCCGTGAGGGTGCCACGGCCGCAGGGGATACCTTTGCGCGCCTCGTGCTGGCCCCGCCCAGCCCGCCGGAGGATTACTTCACCGGCTCCGCCACCGGGGCCGCTGCGGCCTATCTATGGTCCAAAGGCCTGATCGAAAGCCCCCGGTTCATTGCCGAACAGGGACATGGGCTGGGCCGCCCCGGACAGGCGCAGGTGGACGTGCTGGGCCCGCGCGACGCCATCACCGGTGTGCGCGTCGCAGGGCAGGGGCGGGTCGTGATGTCGGGGGATGTTTTCATGCCGGATGGAACCCGTTAGGCAAGGCCAGCCATCAGGAGAGCCCCATGCCCGACCCCGCCATCGCCGTTCTGCCCTATGGGGGCCGACTTGGGCCCGCATTGGCGCACCAATCGCTGGATGATCTGAACTGGCTTCTGGGCCGTCCTGCGCATCTTGCAAAGGGCGTTGTCGGGGATCTGACGCGGGCGGATCACCTGATTGTCTACCCCAGGACCAACATGCACTTTCAACTGCGCTGGGGCGTGGCGGCGCAGGTCTCCATGATGGTGGTCGAGCCTGAAATCATCCACCGGCGGCATTTGAGGCTGCTGCGCTGGACCCACCGGCGCTTTTACCGGGTGCTCAGCCACAATGATGCGCTTCTGAAGGCGATCCCGAATGGGATCTTGCATCCCTTTGGCACGACATGGGTGCCGGGACACGCGCGCCTCGACATTGCCAAACAGCATAACATTTCGCTGATTGCCTCCGCCAAGCGGGATACCGAAGGCCATTTGCTGCGCCATGACATGGTCGATCTGGTCAAGGACAAGGCGCTGGATGTGGCGGTTCTGGGGCGCGGCTATGCGCCGTTTGAAGACAAGGCTGACGGGCTGGCCCCGTACCGCTTCTCCGTGGTGATCGAGAACATGCGTGAGCCGAATTACTTCACCGAGAAGATCGTCGATGCAGTTCTGTGCGAAACGGTGCCGATCTACTGGGGATGTCCGAACATCGGTGATTTCTTCGACCCCGGTGCGGTGATCGCCTGTGAGACGGCAGAGGATATGAAAGCGGCAATCCGCGCGGCAAACGCAGACCTCTATGATGCGATGTTGCCCGCATTGAAGGCGGCAAAAGCGCAAGCCGCGCATTGGGCTGATCTTGAGGGCAGGGCCGCCCGTGCGATCCGCGACACGCTTTAGGGTAGGGGAATGCGGCCCGCAGGGCAGGCCGCATAGAACGACCTAGCCTGAGATAAGCCCCATGTTTTCCAGCTTCAACAACACCTGATGCGCGCAGTTGTCGACATCGACATTCTCTGTCTCAACCCGCAACTCTGGGCTTTCTGGAACGTCATAGGGGTCTGAAATTCCTGTGAATTCCTTGATCTTGCCCGCCCGCGCCAGCTTGTACAGCCCCTTGCGGTCGCGGCGCTCACATTCCTCAATGGAGGTGGCGACGTGGATTTCCACAAAGGCCCCGAAGGATTCCACATCTTCGCGCACAGCGCGGCGGGTGGTGGCATAGGGCGCGATGGGCGCGCAGATGGCGATACCGCCGTTCTTGGTAATCTCAGAGGCGACATATCCGATGCGGCGGATGTTCAGGTCGCGGTGCTCTTTGGAGAACCCCAGCTCGGATGACAGGTTCTTGCGCACGATGTCGCCGTCCAGCAGCGTCACTGGTCGCCCGCCCATCTCCATCAGCTTGACCATCAGCGCGTTTGCGATGGTGGATTTGCCGGAGCCGGAGAAACCGGTGAAAAACACGGTAAAGCCCTGCTTGTTGCGCGGCGGACGGGTGCGGCGCAATTCCTTGACCACCTCGGGGAAAGAGAACCATTCAGGGATCTCCAGCCCTTCCTGCAAACGGCGGCGCAGTTCCGTGCCTGAGATGTTGAGGATGTTGACCTTTTCCTTGTCCTTGATCTCATCCATCGGTTCGTATTGCGCGCGGTCCTCGACCCAAACCATATGTTTGAAGTCGACCATCTCGATGCCCATTTCCTCCTGATGGGCGCGGAACAGATCCTGCGCGTCATAGGGGCCGTAGAAATCATCCCCGGCGGAGTTCTTGCCGGGGCCTGCGTGATCGCGGCCGACGATGAAATGCGTGCAGCCGTGGTTCTTGCGAATGAGCCCGTGCCAGACCGCCTCGCGCGGGCCGGCCATGCGCATGGCAAGGTTCAGCAAGGACATGGTGGTGGTGGCGGCAGGGTATTTGTCCAGCACTGCCTCATAACAGCGCACGCGGGTGAAATGATCCACATCGCCGGGTTTGGTCATGCCGACAACGGGGTGTATGAGCAGGTTCGCTTGCGCCTCACGGGCGGCGCGGAAGGTCAGTTCCTGATGCGCGCGGTGCAGCGGGTTGCGGGTCTGAAACGCAACGATGCGCCGCCAGCCGACTTTGCGGAAATAGGCGCGCAATTCGTTCGGCGTATCGCGGCGACCACGGAAATCATAATGCACGGGCTGCTGGATGCCGGTGATCGGCCCGCCCAGGTACACCTTACCGGCTTGATTGTGAAGATAATTCACCGCCGGATGGGCGCTGTCGTCCGCGCCAAAGACCATCTCCGCCTCACGCGCCTTGTTCGGTGTATAGCGGTCCGTGACCGTCATCGTGCCAAGGATCACGCCTTCCTGATCGCGCAGGGCGATGTCCTGGCCAAGCTCGATGCTGGCGGCAAATTCCTCTGACACGTCCAGCGTGATCGGCATGGGCCACAGGGTGCCGTCAGCAAGGCGCATGTTTTCTACCACGCCGGTGTAATCTTCCTCGCTCAGGAACCCCTTGAGCGGGTTGAACCCCCCGTTCATCAGCAGTTCCAGATCGCAGATCTGGCGCGGGGTCAGGTCATGGCTGACCAGATCGGCGGCCTCTTCCTTCATCTTCTGCGCGGAATCGTAGGAGACATAGAGTTCGGGGATCGGGGCGAGGTTGTTCAGCATTCTACCACTTTCTTGGGTCGCAAACGGTGGGCGCAGCTGGCCTGCGTCCGGTTGCGCGCGGTATGGCCCTTGATTTGCGCAAAAGTCCAGTGTTTCAGGGTGGAAACACGCTGTTTCAGGTCAATTCATGCCGATCAGACACGTTCTGCGTCCGTCAGAGCCGTCTGAGCCGTTTCGCTGAGCGTGCTGAGCTGCGCATGCAGGGTGCTGGCCTCTTTCACCGGCCAGGCGTGCAGCGGTTCGGTTAACCCGCGCAGTTCAAGCGCGATCATGTCCTCGTCGGCCAGAGTATGGCCCGCAGCGGCAAGCAGCGGGGCGGAGATGAACGCCTGTACCTTGTGCTCCTTGGTCACCCCTTCCAGTCGGGAGGCCGTGTTGACGGTGTCACCGATCAAGGTGCGGGGCGCGTGGTGCGCGGCACCGATTTCACCCAGAACCACGTCGCCCAGATGCGCACCGATGCCAATCGCGACAGGGCTTTGGCCTTCGCTTGCCAGCGTGGTGTTGAACGTCTCAAGCGCTTGTGCAATGCCTTCGATCGCGCGCAGGGCTGCGGTGGCCGAACTGGCCGCATCCGCTGTTTCAAAGACGGCCAGGAAACCATCGCCCAGATATTTGTCCACAGTGCCCCCCTGCGCAGTGATCGACGGGACAATGGCGTCAAAGAACCTGTTCAGCAGGAAAACCACGTCATAGGGCAATAGCCCCGTCGTGCGGGCGGTGAACCCGCGCATGTCCAGAAACAGCAGGGCGAGGACTTTCTCCTCGCCCTGACTGGCGTGGGTGCGATGTCTGCTCCGCCCGTCAGGCTGGAAGACGCGGAAGACGGTGGCGGGTTCCAGCGGCTTGATCTGGCAGGCAAGGCGCGTGTTCGGACCTGCGCCGACCGACGCGAGGCTTCGGGCCTCCTCCGGGCTGGGCGGGTGCAGGTATTCCGCACCTTCCTCAATCACCACCCGGCAGGTGGTGCACCGTCCGCGCCCTCCGCACAGGGCCGCATGAGGCACACCGCGCAAGCGGGACATTTCCAGCAGCGTCAGCCCCTTGGGCGCGGCAATGCGCGACCCGCCGACATAGCTGATGCGCACCGAACGCCGACGCGCGCGGATGTATTTGACCACATAGGCCAGTGCGACAATGGCCATGATGATCCCAAAGACCCATCGCATTTGCCCGGTGAGTGCGATCAACAGGCCAAAGGTCTCTCCATCGGGGAAGTTGAAGCGCTCAATCAGGCCGGCTTGCTGTTCCGGATCTGCGAAAGCGGCCTTGATCCGCCGTCCCTCCACCAGGAACCCGGTCAGGGCGAAGGCAGGCACCAGTGCTGCACCCGCAATCAGGGCAGGCAGGGATCGCCGCCACCACAGCGTCCCGCGCAGCCAGAAATGCAGGCCCGCGCAACCATGCACCCAGACCACCAGCAACAGCAGGCTCTGCTTCCAGCCATCGGCGGTGTTGTAGAGCAGCAGCATGATATAGCTGAGCGTGTCGTTGACGTCGTAAATCTCATGCGCCGTGCGCGTGTGGATCAGATGGGCCACCAGCAACACCGGGATGAACAGGCCCAGAGCGATCTGCGTGGCTTCCCAAACGGGCATCCGCAAGGTGCCGCGCCGCGCCAGCTTGACCAGCGCCAGCGCCATATGGATCAGAAAAGCGCCGTAGAGCAGGGTGCTGCCCGCAATGCTGCGGGTGACGACTTGACGCCACAGCTGAACGGTATCCATCACCTCAGCCGAGACGAGCCCCAGACCAATGTTCAGGAAATGGGTCAGCGCATAGACAAACAGCACCAGCCCGCTTGCGATGCGCAGTTTTGTGCCCCAGCTGCCTGCCCAAAGGTTGTTCATGCTATGGGACAGTCGGGCTGTTTTGGATAAAGCGCCAGCAACGCATAGTTGACACCTTTCCTGCGCTTGGTGAGGTACCTCCGGTTAAACGCTGTGCCATGATCAAAGGCAAGAGCAAGGGTTGTCTCGGTTTAAGCGATCTGGCGACTGCTCGACAGCTCTCGATTAGACTGCTAACAGGTCGTCACATTGGTTTTTGGTATTTTTAGGTATCGTCATGTCGAATCCCTATTCGGACCTACCCTCCGCTGCGTTCTGGAAGTCCGGCGTGGAGGATTGCGATCCTCACGCCATGCTGGATATCTACACACGCAAATGGGAAATCGGCCAAACAGAAAATATCGCAACTGCGGGCAGTTGTTTTGCCCAGCACCTTGGGCGCTTTTTGGTACGAAACGGGTTTAATGTAATGGCGACGGAGGCCCCTCCGCCAGAGTTGTCGCAAGACCGAGCACAGGCGCTGGGCTTCGGGCAATACACAGCCCGGTACGGTAATATCTATACTGTCGCCCAGCTTGTCCAGCTGCTGGAGGAGGTGCGCCGTGATACGCCGCCTGATGAGATCGTCTGGCAGAAAGGTGACCGGTATTTTGACGCTTTGCGACCCCGGATCCCAGTGGAAGGATACGCCAACGCGCAGCAGGTGTTAGATGCACGGGATACGCACCGGGTTGGCGTGCGTGAAATGATCAAGGGACTGGACATCTTTGTATTTACGCTTGGGTTAACAGAAGCATGGCGGCACCGGCGATGCGGCACGTCTACCCAACGGCACCAGGAACCGTCGCAGGTGAATTTGACCCAAGCGAAGTCGAATTTATAAACTACAGCTATTGCGATGTTTTGCAGGGCTTGCAGGAGGTATTCGCCCTAATCAAGACGATTCGAGGACCCCAGGCTTCCCCCTTCAAGGTGCTTTTGACCGTTTCCCCTGTCCCGCTCACCGCCACGGCAAACGGTGGTCATATCCTTCCAGCGTCTACCTACTCCAAGGCGACCCTGCGCGCGGTCGCGGGCGATTTTGCCCGCGCCCATGATAACGTCGACTACTTCCCCTCGTATGAGATTGTCACAAATCCCGCTCGCAGGTCAGCTTTTTTTGACCCAAACCTGCGCACTGTCCGTGAAGAAGGCGTAAGTGCGGTTATGAGAGTGTTCTTTCACCATCACGGCGGGCAGGGTGCCGATCTGGCCGTGTCCGCTGCAGCTAAAGCCGAAATAGACGCCGATTGCGAAGATGCACTCTTGGAAGGGTTTGCACGTAAGCCCGATGCCTCTGCGGCATCATATCCGCCTGCTGCCGCGCAGGGCGGTCTTGGCGGCGCGGACCGTCCGGTCCTTTTTTTGGGGAACAGCCATTTGACCAGCTTCAAACAGGCCGTCCTGGAGACGCATCCGTCGTTGGATCCACAGCAAGCGCATTTTGTCCCGACAAACTGGTTAACTCACATGCCGCGCCGTAGTTTACTAGGCAAGTGGGCCTTTGCCCGTTTGACCGTGCGGCCGGAGTACCACGACCGGATTGCCGACCTTGATCTGCGCAAAACAAAAGGCAAACTCACGGTCTGTCTCGTTGGCGAACATTTGTTGGGCGATCATATCTTGCGTGCGCACGGGCCTTTGAAGGCTGGAACAATTGGAATGACGGACGGACGCGATATCTCTCCCTCATTGCCGCGTGTGTCGATTGCGGATAGTGCGCTTGAAGACTTTTACGCGCAGAAAATGGCGCCGCAGATACGCAAATTGATTGCCCTTCTCGAAGATCCCGGTGTGGCGCGGGCAATCTGGGTGGCAGCGCCCGATATGACCGAACGGACGGCGCGTTTTCGGTTGGGGGACGGCTTTGTTGACAGCAGGAGTTACGTTTTTCACAGGCAAGCAGCTACCGCGGCCGTCAAAAAGATACTTGCGGCACATCCCAAGATTGAAGTTGTTCTGCACGATGCTGCGCAAAACTCAGCATCCGGTTTCGCCAAGGACATCTGGGCGGTCAACGACCGCCCTTGGGATATCCACACTAACGCAGGCTATTTTCAGCAAGCGGCTGCGCAAGTCATGTCCGTCTGAAGATCGATTCTTCAGGTTTTGGTTGGCTGCTCTAGGCGCTCGGAACGCTTTCCAGCGCTACTCCGCAACCTGCGCAGGCACCGGGGCCGTCTCGGCCTCTTCGCCCTGTTCGGCCAGAAAACGCTCCGCCTCCAGCGCTGCCATGCAGCCCATGCCCGCGCTCGTCACCGCCTGCCGGTACTTGTGGTCCGTCAGGTCACCCGCTGCAAACACACCGGGGATGGAGGTCTCGGTGCTGTCAGGTTTGGTCACGACATAGCCGCCCATGTGGGTTTCCAGCACGTCCTTGACCAGCTCATTGGCAGGGGCGTGGCCGATGGCAATGAAGACGCCTTTGGCAGGGATGTCCGTGATCTCTCCGGTTTTGGTGTGTTTGACCTTTACGCCTTCGACGCCGGGCGGGGTGTCGGTGCCATAGACTTCGGCCAATTCATGAAACCACAGCGGTTCGATCTTGGGGTTCTTCATCAAGCGGTCGATCAGGATCGCTTCGGCGCGCAGCTCATCCCGGCGGTGGATCAGTGTGACCTTGGAGGCGAAGTTGGTCAGGAACAGCGCCTCTTCCACGGCGGTGTTGCCGCCGCCGACCACGACGATCTCCTGTCCGCGATAGAAAAAGCCGTCACAGGTCGCACAGGCGGAGACGCCGAAGCCCTTGAACTTCTCTTCCGTCTCCAGCCCCAGCCATTTGGCGCGCGCGCCGGTGGCAAGGATCACCGCATCCGCCACATAGGTCGTACCGCTGTCGCCTTTGGCTTTGAACGGCCGGCTGGACAGATCGAGATCGGTGATGATGTCGCCGATGATCTCCGTGCCCATGGCCTTGGCGTGGGCTTCCATGCGCACCATCAGGTCGGGGCCCTGCACCTCGGTATCGCCGGGCCAGTTTTCCACTTCCGTGGTGGTGGTCAACTGGCCGCCGGGCTCAATGCCCTGCACCAGAATGGGGTTCAGCATGGCGCGGCTGGCATAGACGCCCGCCGTATACCCTGCGGGGCCGGAGCCGATGATCAGAACCTTGGTTTCGCGTGTGTCGGCCATCTGGCACCCCCAAATCTTGCAATGCAGCCCTGTCCATATAGACCTCTGTGCCGGACGCTTAAACCCCCTTGCACCGTCTCAGAGTGCTGCGGAAATGCGCTGACAGAAATGTGTATCCTGAAAGAATATTGCGCAGATGCGAAATATTATTGCGCTCACTAAGGGGGGTGATAAAAGAATCGCAAATTGAAAGGGGCATTCAATGGCAGGTACACGGCTTGATCCGATTGATCGGAAGATTCTGGCTGAGCTACAGGCGGATGGGCGCATGACCAACGTGGAACTTGCCAAACGCGTTGGTATTTCTGCGCCGCCTTGCCTGCGCCGGGTGCGCACGCTTGAGGAACAGGGATACATCAAAGGGTACCATGCGGAAGTTGACGCGCGCGAGCTGGGCTTTGAAGTGCAGGTGTTCGCGATGGTGGGTCTGGCCAGTCAGGCAGAGGTGGATCTGAGCGCTTTTGAAGAGAAGTGCCGCAGCTGGCCCTTGGTCCGTGAGTGTCACATGCTCAACGGTGAGGTTGATTTCATCATCAAGTGCGTTGCACCCGATCTGTCCAGCTTTCAGAAGTTCCTGACCGGAGAGTTGCTGACCACGCCGAATGTGGCCAGTGTAAAGACCTCTCTTGTCATCAGGGACGCCAAGGATGAACCCGGCGTCCCCTTTGATGTGTTGGAAATGCGTCTGGCAGCAGAGGCTTAGCTTGGCTGACCGTCCACTTCCGGTGCGCGCGGGTGCGCCAGTGGGCCAAAGTCGGTAACATGGCCGATACGCGGGAACATCGACAGGAACCGGTCGCGCAAGGTGTGTGATACCATGCGGGTGGCATTGGCACCGGGATGGAAGGTTTCCATCTCGATCCCGCCTGCATTGATCGCGGCGTGCCGGCTCAGACAGATGTGGAACAGGCGGACCGGGGTGGGCGGGATCACTTCGATCACATTCACGCCGTCCACGAATTCACGCACCGGTGTCAGCATCCGGGTGCCACCCGCTTCCGAGCGCAGATGGTGCGGCGTATGCAGGACGCGCGCGCCGGGGCCGACGGTCAGGAATGAACTGGGCCGCCCCTGACCAAAGCTGTCGGCCATGATGCGGATCAGAGGTGTGCGACGGCCTGCATCCGCAGGCACAAAGCTGGTGGAACCGATCCAGACCAGCTCAGCCGGTTCACCGGTCGAGGTGTTGATCATATCGCCGGGCTGCAAATCCTCCACAGCGATGCCGCCTTCGGTCGTCTGGACCACGGTGCCGCGGGCAAAAGCGGAGAAGGCAGATTCGAACAGGGGCAGTGCAGGTGCGCGGTCCTGGCCGATGTAGAGCGAACCATCCGCACGCAGGGCAGCGATTTCATAGCTGCGCATGGGGTGTTCGACCGCAGCCTGCGGTGCGCGGTAGCCCTGTGGGCCACTCATGGGAAGATGCGCAGAAGTGCGCGGTGTAGCGGTCAGGCGCGTGGCCCGGGCAGCGAGTTGTGTCATGCGATAAGCCTTTGCAGCTTTGTCACATCCGTGTTGGCCCCCACCAACAGCACGGAAGAAACGGGTGGCGTTACTTCAGTCTTCGATGGAGACCAAATCGCCATGCCAGCCGCGCATTGTCAAAGTTTCGATGACATTTACGCCTTATTTTGCGCCAATTTGCGTGAAATGCGCCTTTCTGTTTCCTTATTTCGGCAAGAGGCTGCCACATTCAGCCCCCCATCCCGTGCGGAGAATGAGAAAGACCGCGCAAGCGAATCAACGCTTGCACGGCCCATGTCCCCCGACATTTAACTTCTTGTGGGCGTCCGCGCGGGACGCGCCGGGATCAGCTGGCTTTGAGTTTGGGCGCCTCAACGGCATTGCGCTTTGCAATGAAGGCGGCGCGGCGTGCGCCACGGGTCCAGGGCATGACCGTGTCTTCCTTGGCTGCGGTTGCGATGACGCCTTTGATGAAACGTGTGTTCGATTTCATGGTTCTGATCCTCTGTTGTTCTGCTGTAGGGCGTTTGCCCTTGCTTGAGGATGAATATGACGGGGTATTTGGGCTGGTTTTGGGCGAAATCAGAGAAAATCGACTAAAATTCAGAAGGTCAGCGGACAGAATGGGGCGGATCCTGCCTGATTTGGAAAAGTGAATGTTTTCAGTTAATTGTGTTCAGGTGTGGCCAATCGCAACAAAAGAGCGGGATTGTTTCCCATCTGAATCCCCAGCATTGCGGCAACCACTGGGCGGGGATTGCCGCATTTCTGCCTGCATCTGGCGTTGTGGCTAAAGCCGGATCGCGGCGATCAAGCGGCCGTAGTCTGCTTCTTTGGCGTGAGTCGCCCGCCTGTAGCTGTAAAACCGCTCCGCATCCGCATAGGTGCAATGGCGGGTCCATTCCGCGGCACCCACACCGGCGTCGCGGAGGCAATGCAGCCCGAAGGTCGGCAGGTCGAACATCATCCGGTCTTCCTTGCCTTGTGCAAAGAAACGGGCGAAGTCGGGGTCTTCGGCGATGAAGTCCTCGAAAAACTCCGGTCCCACCTCGTAAGCCGCCTGGCTGATGGAGGGGCCGATCACCGCATGGATATGCGCAGGGGTCGCGCCCAGATCTTCCATGGCGGCCACGGTTGCGCGCAAGACGCCATCCAAGGCGCCGCGCCAGCCTGCATGGGCGGCACCAATCACACCGGCCCGCGTGTCCGCAAAGAGCACCGGCTGACAATCTGCGGTCAGCACCGACAGGGCAACGCCCGGTGTCGCGGTCACAAGCGCGTCGGCCTTTTCGGTCTCGGGCAAAGGGCCTGTCACTGTCACCGCCCGCGCGGAATGCACCTGATGCACCCCGACAAGATGATCAGGGGCCACGCCCATGGCCTTGGCCACGCGGGCGCGGTTGATCGTGACAATCTCACGCTGATCACTGCTGCCGCGTCCGCAGTTCAGCCCTGCAAACACGCCGGAAGAGGCCCCCCCGCGCCGGGTGAAGAACCCATGCTGCAAGGGCGCAAGACTGTCGGAGGTGATGATCTCAAGTGTCATGCTTCGGTCCCCGGCGGCGGCGTCCCTGCCGAAGGGTAGAGCGCCAGCACCTTGAACAGATTTCCCATTTCCGCCGGGTGGGTCAAGCGCCGATGGGCGGCGACATGCTGCTCAAGTGCGGCCCCCTCCAGAGATGTTGCCAACTGCTGCGCCCGTGCGGTGATGCCCAGCCGTTCCAGAAAGACCCCCTGCGGGGTCAGTCTGGAATGGGCGCAGGGGGCTGCCGCCGCAAGCGCTTCGAAATCCACATGGGCGGTCAGGTCTGCCGCACCGGGGTCGTGCAAGGGATCAACAGGTGCATGGTCCTGCACGGCCTGCAATGTGTCGCCCAAGCTGCGCCAATCGCCGTAGTCGACGATCAGCGCCGCACCGCCTCGTGCCGTGATGCGCTGGCCCAGCCCATCCGCGATTGGTGCGGCACTGCTGCGTTCCTCAATCAGATCCCCGTCTTTTGTATCCGCCAGCCGGTCCTTCAACGCAGGCTGGGTCTGTGCGGGGCCCAGACCGAAGGTGAGCCTTCCCCCCTCCAGCCCCACGTGCCGCTCCCGCCAGACACCGCCATCGCGCACATATTGCCGGATGGGCAGCGCGTCGAAGAACTCATTCGCCAGGGCATAGATCGGCAGATCGGGCAGGGCGGTGGCGTCATCCAGCCAGCGCACCACATGGTCCGCCAGCGTCTCCCGCTGGACGGCCCGCAATGCTGGTGACGCTTCGATTAGCATCACCTCTGCTGCTTCGACAAACCCCGGCACGCCCCGCGTGGCCCGCAGGACATCGGCCATCAAGGTGCCGCGTCCCGGTCCGAACTCCACCAGGGCAAAGCGCGCGGGCTGCCCCTGATCCAGCCAGCATTGTGTCAGTGACAGGCCCAGCATTTCGCCAAACATCTGGCTGATCTCGGGCGCGGTGATGAAGTCGCCGGCCTGCCCGAAGGGCGGGCGGGTGGTATAATAGCCAAGCGTCGGATGCAGCAGGCACATGGCCATAAAGGTGTCGACCCGCATCGGCCCATCCGCCGCGATCTGTGCGGCGATATGCGCCCTGAGGCTCATGCCGCCTTGCGCGACCGCAGGATGAAGTAAAGGCCAATCGCGATCATCGGCAGGCTCAGCATCTGCCCCATGGTCAGGCCATAACCCCCGATGTGCCACGCCAGCCCCAGCGGATTGCCGTCGGAGGCGAACAGCGCATCGGGCTGTCGCACAAACTCCACCATGAACCGCGCCGCGCCGTAGCCTGCCAGAAACGTCCCGCCAGTCCGCCCCGGCGTTTTCAGCGTGCCGCGCCGCCATGCCATCCAGATCAGCAAAGCGCCCAGCAGCAGACCTTCCAGCAGCGCTTCGTACAATTGCGAGGGATGGCGCGCGCAGATGCCTGCCACATCGGGGCAATATTGTGCCGCGTTACCGGGAAAGGCCACGCCCCAGGGCAGGTCGGTGGGGCGGCCCCAGAGCTCCGCGTTGATGAAGTTCGCCAGCCGTCCCAGCAGGATACCGGGGGCGAGGCCGAGACAGACCATATCGCCTGTGGAAACCGCCGACACCTTCTTGCGCCAGCAGAATGACAGGAAGGCAATGATCACACCCAAAGCGCCGCCATGGAAGGACATGCCGCCCAGCCAGACCTGCAAGATCTCTGCCGGGTGCGACAGGTAGTAGGCGGGCTGGTAGAACAGCACATATCCCAGCCGTCCCCCGAGGATGACACCGAGGATCACCCAGAGCAGCAGATCCTCGACCTGCTGGGGCTGCATCACCGGGCGCTCGTCGCGCCAGAGACGGGGCGTTTTGACCGCCCGCAGCGCGATCCGCCAGCCGATGAGGATGCCCACGATATAGGCCAGCGCATACCAGCGCAGCGCAAAGGTGAAGCCAAAAAGGGAGATGCTGAAAATCTCGGGGCTGATGTCGGGGAAGGGGAGCATGCCGGTCATAGCGCTGATTGACCGCGCCAGGCGGGGGAAGTCAACCTTGTCCGCACGCCACTTTGCCCCCATATAGGGGTCGAGCAAAGCGGAGAAGCAGCATGCAAACGCGCAACAAGATTTTTGACGACATCTCACAATTGATGACAAACGCGATGGGTGTGGCCCAGGGCGCCAAGGACGAAGCCGAGACGGCCATGAAAGGTATGATGGACCGCTGGCTGGCAGATCGGGACTTCGTGACCCGTGAAGAATTCGACGCGGTGCGCGCCATGGCACAAAAGGCGCGGGAAGAGAACGAAGCGCTCAAGGCGCGGCTGGACGCTTTGGAAGCCGACAAAGGCTGAGAGACGCGACCACTTTGATCAAAAGGGGGGCTTCGCGGCCCCCTTTTCTGTGGGATGTGCCCGTATTCCCTGCGAGGATTGGGCGGGAAACCGCATTACCCACAAGATATTGAAGTTATCCGCAAGTATTTGCGGTTATCCCCCAGAAAGGGGGTTGCCACAGCCCCCCATACTCAAGCACCATATATGGTAGAGACGGCGGAAACACCGCCGCTCTCTGGTACAGGCATCCAATTCTGGGCAGGCAAACCAGCGTTGGACATAATAAAAAGAGGTGTCGCAAATGACGCTGACAGAGCATTACTTGGAGGAAGACCTCCATCCTATCGATATTGTTGAAACACTTGCCAATGACAACGCCTGGGAATTTGATCGCATTGCTGACGATCAGATTGCGATGGTCGTCGATGGCTTGTGGCGGACCTATTCGATCACGCTTGCGTGGTCAGGGTACGATGAAACACTGGGTCTGATCTGCTCTTTCGATCTTGATCCGCCCGACGAAAAACTGCCCCAGCTCTATGAATTGTTGAATGCAATCAACGATCAATGCTGGGCAGGATCCTTCACCTACTGGGCGGAGCAAAAGATGATGGTCTACCGCTATGGCCTGATGTTGGCCGGCGCGTCCGATCCATCGCCTGAGCAAATCGACACGATGATTGGTGCCGCCGTCTTCAATGCGGAGCGGTATTACCCCGCGCTGCAACTGCTGATCTGGGGCGACAAGACCCCCAAAGAGGCATTGCAGGTCGCCATTGCGCAGGCCTACGGCCACGCGTAACACTTTCCCCCGATAACAGGGGGACAGGTGATGAAAGACGGTCGGATCGCAACGCAGGGTCTGGTGCTGCTGGGCTGCGGAAAGATGGGATCGGCGATGCTGGCCGGATGGCTGGCACGCGGTTTGCCGACAGGGTCGGTCTGGGTACAGGACCCGCAGCCGTCTGACTGGCTGAAAGAGCAGGGTGTGCATCTGAACGCGTCTTTGCCCGCCGCGCCCGCGATCGTCCTGGTGGCGGTCAAACCCCAGATGATGGGCGATGCGCTGCCGTCGATGGCGGCGCTGGGCAATGGCGAGACGGTCTTTGTCTCCGTTGCGGCTGGCACACCGATTTCCTATTTTGAACAGATACTTGGCGCAGATACGCCTGTGGTCCGCGCGATGCCGAACACGCCTGCTGCGATTTCAAAAGGGATCACGGCGATTGTCGGCAATGGGGCCGCCGGTGCGGCGGCGCTGGATGAAGCGGAAGCGCTGCTCAGCGCTGTGGGAGACGTGGTGCGGCTGGACGCTGAAAGCCAGATCGACGCGGTCACCGGGGTCAGCGGCTCCGGTCCGGCCTATGTGTTCCACATGATCGAATGTCTGGCTGCCGCGGGAGAGGCGCAGGGCCTGTCTGCCGCGCTGTCGCTGCAATTGGCCAAGGCCACAGTCGCCGGGGCAGGTGCGCTGGCGGCTGAGGCGGCTGAGGACCCCGCACAGCTACGGGTGAACGTCACCAGCCCCAATGGCACCACACAGGCCGCGCTGGAGGTGCTGATGGACGCTGAGACCGGATTTCCGGCCCTGCTGCCTCGGGCGGTGAAGGCGGCCACGGACCGGTCGCGGGAGCTGGCCCGTGACGCATGAAATCGGCATCGACGACTTTCTGAACGTCGATATCCGGGTGGGCACGGTGACCCGTGCTGAACCTTTCCCCGAAGCGCGTAAACCGGCGATCAAACTTTGGGTCGATTTTGGCGCGGAGATCGGGGAGCGCAAGACATCCGCCCAGATCACCGCCCACTACACGCCCGACGACCTGGTCGGAAAACAGGTCATTGGCGTGGTGAATTTCCCGCCGCGCCAGATCGGGCCGTTCATGTCCGAAGTGCTGGTTCTGGGGCTGTCAGATGCGGAGGGGGCGATTGTGCTGCTGGGGCCGGATCAGGCTGTGCCGAATGGTGGAAAGATGCACTAAGCGCTGGTAAATCAACGCTCTACCAGTTGGATCCCGGGGTGCGATCCCCCACGGCTTCGCGCCAATGACGCCTGCACAGCGAGATGTAGCTTTCGTTCCCGCCGATCATTACCTGCGCGCCGTCCTGCAGGACATTGCCCTGCGCGTCCTTGCGCACGACCATCGTCGCCTTCTTGCCGCAGTGGCAGATGGTGCGCACTTCGCGCATCTCATCGGCGAGCGCCAGCAGGGTGGCGGATCCCGGAAACAACTGCCCGCGGAAATCGACCCGCAGGCCAAAGCACATCACCGGCACGCCCAGATCATCCACGGCGCGGGCCAGTTGCCAGGCTTGCTCAGGTTCCAGAAATTGCGCCTCATCAATGAAGACGCAGGCGCAGGGGCCTGTCGCAAGGCGTTGTTTCAGCTTGGCAAACAGGTCCTCACCGGGGGCGAAGGTATCGGCCATCTCGCCAATGCCGATGCGGGACGCGATGCGGGCCTGACCGGCCCGGTCGTCGATGTTGGCGGTCAGCAAATAGGGCTGCATGCCGCGTTCCACATAGTTGTGGGCAGCTTGCAGCAGCACCGTCGATTTGCCGGCATTCATGGTGGAGTAGTGAAAATAGAGCTTGGCCATGGGCCTGTGTTACGCACAGCCGCACGGCCAAGCAAGGTAGGAACCGTCGGGGCAGAGACAGGTACGTAGATCTGCTGCCGCGGGGGGCGGCCTGCGGGGCCCCTTACCCGCAGAGATCTACGACCCCATCCACCCATCATGGGGTCAATGGTTACTCGTACCGCCTTCTTACTCATGAGGCGCAGATAGAAAATGACATTTACTGCTGAAAGGATTAATGGGAAAAACAAGTGTAGGTTCCCCTTTGAAAAAAGGGCCGAATGAGAAGACGGGACAAGCGTATGGCCGGTATTGGCAGTTATCTGAAAAAGCACACAGAAGCGCTTGTGAAAGACGTCGGGATTGAACGCGCCTGCACGCTGACCGGCAAATCCAAGGCGACGCTGGGCCGCTACTATTCTGATAACGAAGAACATTCTGACCGCTTCATGCCGATTGACGCGGTCGGTCTGCTGGAAGAGGCGGCCAGCTATCCGCATGTGACCGGCGCGCTGGCCGAGATCCGCGGGATCACCCTTGGCTTTGATGACCGCCGTGCCAATTCGGAACGCTCCGGCGGGGTGAATTCGGATGTGATCGCGCTCAGCCAGCGGTTTGCGATGCTGATGGCGGAGTATCAGCAGTCCATGGAGGACGGGCGGATCACCGTGAATGAGGCCAAACGGCTGTTGAAAGAAACGACCATGCTGCAACAGGTGCTGGTCGATATGAAGCTCAATCTGGAGGAGGAGAGTGACTGATACTCTTCTTTCGCGGTTTGGCCGGTAGCGGGGACGGGTGGATTACCTCGTGGATCGTTATTCGGAACGGGTTGAAAGCGCTGCCGAAGGTCATAAACGGGTTTCGTTAAAAGACGCTTAACGGGCTGTGATTTTCTCAGCCGTGGCGTTGAACAATCACCGAGCCCACGGAATATCCCGCCCCGAAAGAGCAGATCAGCCCAGTATCACCATCGGCCAAGTCCTCGGAATACTTGGAGAATGCGATGATGGACCCGGCGGAGGACGTATTGGCATAGTCCTGGAGGATGTTGGGTTGCTCCCCTGCCTCCGGCGTGCGGCCCAGCACTTTGCGGCCGATGAAATCATTCATCGACTTGTTTGCCTGATGCAGCCAGATGCGTTTGAGATCAGCGGCTTGCACGCCATTGTCCGCCATATGTCCCGCGATGTGCTCTGACACCAGCGGCAGCACTTCCTTGAAGACTTTGCGGCCGTTCTGCATGAACTGCATGTCGCGCCGGTCGGCCACGCCATCAGGGCGGGAGCGGCGCAGGAAGCCGTTGTTGTTGCGGATGTTGTTGGAAAAATCTGTCGCGCAGCGGGTTGATTTTATTTCGAAATAGGCGCCTGCCGCGTCTTCACTGCGTTCGATCAGGGTGGCTGTGGCCACGTCGCCAAAGATGAAATGGCAATCCCGGTCGCGCCATTCGAGATGGGCGGAGCAGATCTCCGGATTGACGACCAAAGCGGAGCGGATGGAGCCGGAGCGGACCATGTCGGCAGCGGCCTGAATGCCGAAGGTGGCGGAGGAGCAGGCGACATTCATGTCGAAGGCGAAGCCGTTGATATTCAGTAGTTTCTGGATCTCGATGGCGACAGCGGGGTAGGCGCGTTCGAGGTTGGAAGCGGCGCAGATCACCGCGTCCACGTCAGCGGCGGTTTTGCCTGCGGCCTTGAGGGCTTTTTGGGCGGCATCCAGCGCCATTTCGGCCATCAGGGAGGGTTCATCATCGGCGCGCTGGCGCAGCAGGGGGTGCATGACGTGGGGGTCGAGCACGCCTGTCTTATCAATCACATAGCGCTGTTCGATGCCGGAGGCTTTGAAGATGAAATCCTCCGAGGAGTATTCCTTGGCGGGCAGGTCACCGGCTTCAATCGCGGCGGCATTTTCGGCGTTGTAGAGATCCACAAAAGCGTTAAAGGCTTCGACCAATTCGGCGTTGGTGATGACCTGATCGGGGGTGAAAACGCCTGTACCGGTGATTGCGGGTATGTACATCTGGTTTCTTTATTTATTCACAGTATCTTACGGGGCGTTCTTCGTGTGGGTAACTCAAGTCTGCACCGGAGTCACAACCTGTACACAACCTGTACACCGGCTGTGCACCGGGGCCTGGGCAAAAGTGTTAACAAAAACGGGTTGGATTTGCCATATTTGATGTGAATTGCGGTAAACCTGCGCGTCTGCCTATCCCTGCAACGCCTTTACGCCGATTTCATCCTCGGCCTGGGCCTTGATGGCCAGAGCGGCGGCGTAGGACCCGGCGGCGGTGGTGTAGTAGGGGATCTTGTCATAAAGCGCGATGGAGCGGATGGACTTGCTGTCTTCCACGGCTTGCGCGCCTTCGGTGGTGTTCATCAGCAGATGCACGCCGCCGTCTTTCATCATGTCGGTGATATCGGGCCGGCCTTCGTAGACCTTGTTAACCGTTTCGCAAGAAATGTCGTGCGAAGATAGCCAGGTCGCCGTCCCACGGGTGGCGACGATGGTAAAGCCCTGATCGCGCAGGATCCGGGCGGCTGACAACATGTCGTCGGTTTTGTCGGCGTCTTTGATCGAAAGGAACGCACAGCCTTCGGAGGGCAGGATGGTGCCAGCGCCCATTTGCGCCTTGAGAAACGCGCGGGGAAAGTCGCGGTCCCAGCCCATGACTTCACCGGTGGAGCGCATTTCGGGGCCGAGCAGGGTGTCGACGCCGGGGAAGCGGGCAAAGGGCAGCACGGCTTCCTTGACGGAGAACCACGGCATGTTGGGATCGGCCAGCGTCATCGGGTCACCCAGCGGCAGGGTATCGCTGTAGGAGCTTTGCTCCGGATAGGGGGCGCGCATGGGGAAATCGGAGAGTTTGGCACCGGCCATGATCCGCGCGGCGATGGAGGCAATCGCTGAATCAGTGGCCTTGGCGACGAAAGGCACGGTGCGGGAGGCGCGGGGGTTTACTTCGATGAGGTAGATCACACCGTCCTTGACCGCGAACTGGATGTTCATCAGGCCGACAACGTTGAGGGCGCGTGCCAGCGCGTGGGTCTGGCGTTCGACCTCTGCAATGATCTCTTTCGAGAGGGAGTAGGGCGGCAGGGAGCAGGCGCTGTCGCCTGAGTGTACGCCCGCTTCTTCGATGTGCTGCATGATGCCTGCGACATGCACATCCGTGCCGTCACACAGGGCATCAACGTCCAGCTCAACCGCACCGGAGAGATAGCTGTCGAGCAGCACGGGGCTGTCGCCGGACACGACCACGGCGCTGGAAATGTAGCGTTCGAGCGAGGCCATGTCACGGACGATTTCCATGGCGCGGCCGCCGAGGACATAGGAGGGGCGGATGACGAGGGGGAAGCCGATCTCTTCGGCGATGCTCAAGGCTTCGGCGTCAGTGCTGGCGATGCCGTTGTTGGGTTGTTTGAGGTCGAGGGACTGGACAAGCTGTTGGAAACGCTCCCGATCTTCGGCCAGATCAATGGCGTCGGGGGTGGTGCCGAGGATGGGAATGCCAGCCTCATGCAGGGCACCGGCGATTTTCAGGGGGGTCTGACCGCCGAACTGGACGATGACGCCGTGCAGCGTGCCGTTCTCCTGCTCCACCCGGAGGATTTCCATGACGTGCTCGAACGTCAGAGGCTCGAAATAGAGGCGGTCGGAGGTGTCGTAGTCCGTTGAAACCGTTTCGGGGTTGCAGTTGACCATGATGGTCTCAAACCCGGCGTCGGTGAGCGCGTAGCAGGCGTGACAGCAGCAATAGTCGAATTCGATGCCTTGCCCGATGCGGTTGGGGCCACCGCCGAGGATGACGACCTTTTTGCGGTCGGAAGGCCGCGCTTCGCATTCCACGTCGCCCATCATCGGGGCCTCGTAGGTAGAATACATATAGGGGGTTTGGGCTTCGAACTCAGCGGCGCAGGTGTCAATGCGTTTGAAGACGGCGACCACGCCTGCGGCCTGGCGGGTGGCGCGGACCTGATTTTCTTTCATGCCTGCCAGATGTGCGAGGCGGGCGTCGGTGAAGCCCATCATTTTCAAGTGACGCAGGCCTGCCTCATCGGTCGGAAGGCCGTTTGCCTTCACGTCCTCTTCGGCGGTGATGATTTCGCGGATGCGGGCGAGGAACCACGGGTCGAACATGGTGACGCCGTGAATGTCATCATCCGAGAGGCCGTGGCGCATGGCCTGCGCGATGGTGCGCAACCGGTCGGGGGTCTGCCGGGAGATGGCTTTGACGATGGCGGCGCGATTGTCGGGGGACATCGGCGTGTCCGCGTCCGCTTCGGTCACGCCGGGGATGGTGATTTCATCAAAGCCGGTCAGGCCTTCTTCCATCGAGGCGAGGGCCTTTTGCATGCTCTCGTGGATCGTGCGGCCGATGGACATGGCTTCGCCGACGGATTTCATCGCGGTGGTCAGGTTCGGTTCGGAGCCGGGGAATTTCTCAAAGGCGAATTTGGGGATCTTGGTGACCACGTAGTCGATTGTCGGTTCAAATGAGGCCGGGGTCACGCCGGTGATGTCGTTGTCGAGCTCATCAAGGGTGAAGCCCACGGCGAGTTTGGCGGCGATCTTGGCGATGGGGAAACCGGTTGCTTTGGAGGCGAGCGCGGAGGAGCGTGAGACGCGCGGGTTCATTTCGATCACCACCATGCGGCCATCGGCGGGGTTCACGGCCCATTGCACGTTGGAGCCGCCGGTTTCCACGCCAATCTCCCGCAGGACGGCGATGGAGTGGTTGCGCATGATTTGATATTCTTTGTCCGTGAGCGTGAGCGCGGGGGCCACGGTGATGGAATCGCCGGTGTGCACGCCCATGGGGTCCACGTTTTCGATGGCACAGACGATGATGGCGTTGTCGGCGGTGTCGCGCACAACTTCCATTTCGAATTCTTTCCAGCCGAGCAGGGATTCGTCGATGAGGATCTGGCCGGTGGGGGAGGCGTCCATGCCGGAGCGGCAGATGGCTTCGTAATCCTCACGGTTGTAGGCCACGCCGCCGCCGGTGCCGCCCATGGTGAAGGCGGGGCGGATGATGGCGGGCAGGCCGATCTCTTCGAGGGTTTCCAGCGCGATGGCCACTCCGGCGGCGAGGTCTTTCTTGCCGTCTGCATCTTTGGGCGCGGTGCAGATGGTGGCGCGCGGGTTTTCAATGCCCAGACGGTCCATCGCTTCGCGGAAAAGCTTGCGGTCTTCGGCCATTTCAATGGCTTCGCGTTTGGCGCCGATCATCTCAACGTTGTATTTGTCGAGCACGCCCATTTCTTCAAGGGCCAGCGAGGTGTTCAGGCCTGTCTGGCCGCCCATGGTGGGCAGGAGCGCGTCGGGGCGTTCCTTTTCGATGATCTTGGCGACCATTTCGGGGGTGATGGGCTCGATATAGGTGGCGTCCGCGAGGCCCGGATCGGTCATGATGGTGGCGGGGTTGGGGTTGAAGAGGATGGCCCGGTAGCCCTC
>Ga0160419_100575_pt1 | contig 22012 bp, 20 predicted proteins | sample CelAP2metagpilot_2_FD_108196 | JGI IMG/M metagenome (GOLD analysis project Ga0160419, IMG submission 108196) | Phycosphere-associated microbial communities from Cellana algal ponds in Kailua-Kona, Hawaii, USA - Cellana AP2-4-25 metagenome pilot ... | reverse complement strand
CCCCGATAAAGACCCCACGGGCCCCCTCCACCCCCCCCTCCCACCGTCCCTGCCTTCCCATTCCTCCGTGACCCACCCCCCCCCCCCCCATCCCCCCCCCCTCACCCACGCCCTCCCCCCGCCCCTCCCGCCTCAGCGCCCGCAACACCTCCCTGCCCCCCTCCCTCCGCCCCTCCCTCATGCCCGTGGTGGCCGCCAGTGTGATTGGATAAATGAGTGCTTGGGGATGGATCTGTCCAACAAGAATGAGCAGCCTTCTCACCCACCCCCTGACCCTCCCTGATGGCGCATCAATGCGCGCGATCAGCTGCGGGAGGACGTCGAGCCAGGTTGGGAGAGGGATAGAGGTTAGTGCCTCCTCCATTGCCTCCGCCACGCCCTCCTTCTCTCCCTCCCTCCCTTTGGATTGAGAGGAGGTGAAAAAGAGGGTGAGCAGACGGAGGGTATCTTGGAGGAGGGGAAAGGGTGGGAGGGAGGAAGGGAGGGAGGAAGGGAGGGAGGACGAGCTTGTGCTCCCCAGAGAGAGGGCGCGGAGATAGCCTTGGATGGCTTGAACTGTGAAGGTCGAGGCAGAGGAGGAAGACGAGGACGAGGGGGAGGAAGGGGAGGTGGAAACGCTCGCTTGCCCTTCTCCGTCTTTCTCGCCGTGCAACGTGGGTGGGTGCTGACGTTCCTGTGGGAGGGAGGGAGGGAGGGAGGGAAGGAGGGTGGATTGTGGGGGTGAGTATCGCTATGCAAGCGTGCTGGCATCTACTTGACCATTGGTAAGTCTTTCCCCTCTTCCTCCCTCCTTCTTCCCCCCCCCCTTCCGTCCGTCCGCACCTGGACCGCTCCCGTCCTCTTCTCCTTCTCCGCCATCGCGTGGTTGGCCGTAGCCCAAGCGTGCCAGGCTTTGTAAGACGTCGGACACAACGCCGTGGCCCTCCTCAAACATCCCAGAATCTCCTCCATCTCCCCTTCCTCCCTCCCTCCCTCCCTTCCCCCCCTTTCCCCGCTCCTACTGCTTCCTTGCCCTGACATGGATGCCGATGAAGCCGACACGGCCAGGCCTGAGCCCGAGACCGAGGCCGAGACCGACATGCTTAGCCCTTCTCTCCCTCCCTCCCTTCCTCCCCTCCCACCTCCCCCTCCTCCTCCTCCAATTTCGTGCAGCAACAGGCTCCACTCCCCTATCCGCACCAGGATCTTGGAGAGAAGCGTCTGTTTTGTCATCCCTCCCTCCTCCTCATCCAGGAACACCCGCGGCACACAGTCATGCTGGCACGGGTAGAGGAATGGCGGGGCAGAAGAAGACGACGAAGGGAGGGAGGGAGGGTGGAAAGAGCAGGAAGGGGGATTGGAAAGGTCCCGTTCGAGGTGCCTCAAGAGACGGATGGCTCTGGGTTTTTGGTCGGCCGCCCACAGGTACTTTGCAACGGCGTATTTGACTTGCGGGGAGGAGGAAGGCGGGAGGGGGCTGGAGCGGGAGGAGGAGAAGGAGGCATGTCCTTTACGGGAGGTGGAGAAGTCATCCACCCCTGTCCCTCCTTCCCCTTCACCCTCGCTTCCTCCTCCTCGTTCTCCTCCTCTACGGCCGAGCCCCGAGCCGGAGCTTGAGGCGCCGACCAAGGAGGAGAAGGAGGACGAGGACGAGGGAGGGACAGAGGAAGGGGGGGAGCACATCTCCAGGCTAGCGCCCAGCCCTCGCAGGACGTTTCCGCTCAAGGCAAGCTGCCCTTGTCGTCGGCAGGTGGAGGCCAGACGAAGCCAGGCACTTACGTCTTGGGACGGGGGAAAGAGCAGGGGGCGGAGGGAGATTAGCCGACGGAGGACCTTCACATCAGGAGCAGCGTGCCGGAGGCGGGCGTCCCATTTGGCCCGGAGGAGGGGGAGGAGGGCGGGGGATGAGGAGGAAGGAAGGGAGGAAGCGGCGGCGCATTTGTAGGCGATGATCTCCTCGAGCTCGACGAGCTGCTGGGCTGTGACGAGACCGCGGTAGGCCCGGGTGTAAGACTCGGTGAGGACGGAGGAGAGGGTAAGGGCAAGCTTGGCGCGAAGGGCCGTGATGGCAGCCGTGGCTTGCGGGAATGGTGGGGGCTCGGTCGCGACATGGAGGAGGGCAGAGTAGTAAAGAGGGTCCTCGTCCGAGAACAAGGGGAGGGAGGAGAGCAGGAGGGAGGAGGGGGAGGAGGAGAGGTGCTGGTTCCGGGCGTGGAGGAAGCCGTGCATGTCGTGCCACTGGCCGAGGTGGAAGGCGGCTTTGGTGCCAAGGAGGAGCGTCTGGGTCAGCCAATTCTTCCATTCCTCGCTCTCTTCCTCTTTGGGGAATGTTGAGGTCGAGGTCGAGGGGGTGGTGGCGGTGGTCGAAGGAGTGGGAATGAGAGTGTCCTTGAGGTGGGTGGCTTCGGTGAGTAAGGCCGGGTAGTCGCCCAGCGCCTCTAGGCAGCGAAGCTTGCCGACCTGAGGAGGGAAGAAGGGAAGGAGGGAGGGAGGGAGGGAGGGAGGGAGGGAGGGCGGGAGCTCTAATTTTAGCGGACAATGCATGGGGAAGAAGGTTGAAAAAAAAGAGACAAGAAAAGAGTGAGGGAAGGCTTAACTGACCTTGGCTTCGAGGAGGTGGAACTGATTCAAGATCACAGCCGTCGACTCGTCCTTCCTCTTCTCCCTACCCGAGTCCTGCTTCTTCTTCCTTCCTTTACCCTCACTCCCTGCCTTGCTCGTTTCCTTCCCCTCCTCTACCATAACCAACACACGCGGCTGCTGCTGCTGCTGTGGGAGCTGCTCCCCTCGCATTCCACTGCTACTCCTTTTCTTCCTGCTTCTTTCCGCCTCTCTCCCTTCCTCCCCCGCGTCCTTCCCTCCCTCCCTTTCTCCAATCGTCCAGCGCCTGCCACTGCCTGAGGCCGTGACCGAAAATCGTCGCCGGGCCAGGGAACTCGCGGTGGTGGCGGCGGTGGTGGAGGAGGAAATACGCCTCTGCCTTGTGGTGGCTGGCGTCATCAAGTTATTGCTGGTGCTGGTGCTGGTGCTGGTGCTGGTGCTGGTGCTGGTGCTGGAGGTGGTGCTGGCAGGAAAAGAAGCGTAGGCGGCAGCGGTCTTCCGCTGCTCCTCGTCCTTCTCCCGCTGCTCGGCCTCGACAGTGTCCGCTGTAAGTGAATATAGTAGAAAGGAGTGAGCGAGGGTCCCTGCCTCTCCCTCCCTCCCTCTTTCTCTCCTTTCCACTTCCCCCCTCTCCCTCTCTCTTATACCTTTCCTCCCTAGCAAGCTTTATACCCGCCACCAAAAAACTTCCCTCCTTTCCCTCCCTCCCTCCCTCCCCCTACTCACCATACGTCTCATACAAGACCAAGGCCTTCTCCCATTGGACGATCTTTTCCAACCACGCCGGCCTCAGGCCCCCCGCCTCCTTCCCTCCCTCCCTCCCTCCCTCCCTGGCCCGAAGCACCCCGCAGGCCGCTTCCTTCAGCCCCAGCTGATTGTAGACCTCGATGAGGGCCTCCACACACTCTGGCGACGGGTCTGCGTGGAACTCCCTCTCCTTGTACTTGAGGCACTTGGCAAAGGCCTGGGCCCTCCCCGCCTCCCTCCCGAGCAGGCGCATGTCGATGGGGAGTGGTTTTTCGCGCAATTCCATGTACTCGCACAGACCCAGGAGGGTGTTGAGAAGGGAGGGAGGGAGGGAGGGCGAGCGGAGGGCAGCCTCGAGAGAGGGGAGGAGCGGGTAGCTGCTTTGGCTGCCGTCGTCGCCGTAGGGGTAGGAGGGACATAACGCGGTCCACAGGGCATAGAAGGCAGGATTGAGGAGGGAGGGAGCAAGGGAGGGCAGGACTTGGGCAAGGGGGAAGCAGGGACGGAGGAAGGGGGAGGGGGAGTGACGAAGGACTTCAAGGGAAAAAATGCGGAGCCAGTCGGACCAGGCGCCGGGGGAAGGAGGGGGGGAGGGAGGGGGGGGGCGACAGGTGGTTTCAAGGAGGGGGAGATTTATCTGAAAGTGGTGGGAGGGGGAGAGGGCCGAGGCGGAAGAAAAGGAGGAAGAGTAGGAGATTGCGGGGGTAGCTAGATTGCTTTTCAGGACACTGCCAAGGGGAGGAGGTCCTCGGGCCGGCTCCTCCTTCCCTCCCTCCCCCCCTCCTTCTACTGCCCCGGAAGAGGAGAGAGTGGAAGCGTTCATGGGCAGAAATCCTGCCGCGGCTTGTCCTCTTCTTTTGGTTGTTGCTCCTCCTGCGCCTTGAGCCCACGGGATCTCGACGGGTGCGAATTCGGGAGAGAAGGGAGGGAGGGAGGGAGGGAGGGAAAGAAGGATGCTCTTCATGAGGCTGTCGAAGGCGAAAAGGAGGGAGGAAGGGAGCGCGGCTGCAAGGAGTGCTTGACGAATGGAGAGGATGAGGGGGGGGGAACAAAGACGGAGGTTGGCAAGAAGGTGGAAGAGGCAAGAGACCCCGATCCGCTGCTGCTGCTGCTGCTGCTGCTGCTGCTGCAGCTGCTGGGGGCCGTCACGGTAACCATCCTCTTGAGAAGAACAAGGAGGAAGCAAGGACAAGAAAGCAGCCACCAACGCAGGGACATGCAGCCTCACCACCTCCCTCCCTCCCTCCCTCCCTCCTTCTCCCCCCTCCTGACTCGTCGTCGCCAGCTGCACGAGCAAGACCGCTGCCAAGCGTCGTGTAGGCCAAGAGCGTTTCCTCCCTCCCTCTCTCACCAGTTCAATTATATCAGGGAGGAGGAGGGAGAGGCCTTCAAATCCCAATCCCATCGCCCCCAGACGTCCCACACACATCAGCACCTCCCGCATACGCCACCGCAAATCGTCCAATTCCCCCCCGTCGTCCTCTATCTCTTCCTCGTCCTCTTCCTCCCCATCGTCACTATCGTTGTCGTCGTTGTCTTCCTCCATCTCCTCTTCCTCCTCCTCCCCGCCGCCATCACCGTCCTCCCTACTTTCCTCCCCCTCCAGTCGATTCGCATTTCGACTCCCACTCCTGCTCCGCTCTCGCCTTTTACTAATGTAGGCACGAAGGTAAGGCGCCTCCCCCTCCTTCCCGTCTTCCCTCCCTCCTTCCCCCCTCAGAGTAGCCGCCAGCCAGGGCACCACCTCAGCCACCACCAATCGACGGACCTCCTCATTCCCCTCCTTCCCCCCGCCCTGCTTCTCTTCCTCCCCCCCGCCATTCTCCTCCTCCTCCTCCTCCGCTGCTAGCAGGAAAACCAACCGCAGACACACACGGAAACGCCGCCTGTCCTGCTGCTGCCTGTAAAGCCCATGGAGGAAGGGAAGAAGGAAAGGAAGGTGGTTCCGAAGCAGGAAGGCCAGTGGGGATAAGCCCCTCCTCCCCCCCTTCCTCATCCATTCGAACAGGAGAGCAAGGTGTTCAAGAATAGAAGTTTTTAAGTCTGCTGAGATGTCAGGCCTATTCGCCCTGTCTGCAAGCCCGCGGACGAGGAGCCGCGTGAGAGAGGGCCGCCAGCAGGTGGTGAGGGGAGGCGGGAGGGAGGGAAGGATCGGATCGAAAATCTGGCGGAAGGCGGTGCCGGTGGAGGCGAAGGCGGAGGAGGAGGGAGAGGGAGGGGACGAGGTGAGGAGACGACGGCAGACAATCATGATGGTGTGGAGAATGAAGGCATGGTGGGGGGAGGAGGGGGCGTCATTCAGCAGCCTAAAGAGTGCCTGCAACGCCACCTCAGGGTAAAGCTCTTCAGCAGGGACCAGAGCCGCTAGTCGCTCCCCACCTTTCTCCTCCTCTCCCTCTTCCTCCTCCTTGTTCTCCTTCATTCTTCCATCCATCCCTGCCTGCCCATCCCTCCCTCCTCCTGCTGCCACTCCCCCCTTCCTCCCTTGCGTCTCGCCCTTGTTTTTGATGTCTTTCCCCTCCCTTCCCGAGGGAGCAGTAGTGGCAGCAGCAGTCAGATCATTGTAGAGGAGTGGACTGAGGGCTCCCAAGGTCCCCATCACCCGCAATACTTCCTCCCTTACATCCGCCAGCTCCCTCTGCCCCCCGTCCTCCCTCCCGATCTCCCTCCCTCCCTGCTGATGCTGGTGCTGCTGCTGTTGGAGAATGGCCGTCAGGGCGGGAAGGAGGGAGGGGTAAGTGAGGTAGACGTCATTGACGACTCCAGTCGCTCCACACAGCTGGCCGAGGGCCCGTAAGACCACTTGCTTCCGTCGCCAGGGCGAGAAGGCGGAAGGGAGGGAGGAGAAGGAGGAAGAGGAGGAGGGGGTAATGGTGGAGGAGGAGGGGTTCAGGTATGCTCCTCCTCCCCTTCCTCCCCCTCGACTCAGATGGTTGCTGCCGTTGACGCGGCCGTCGGTGCTGCTGCTACCATCACTATGGCTGCTGCTGCCTCTGCTGGTGCTGCTACTGCTGCTGCTGGCGGCGGCCACGAGAACGCTGACCAGGCGGGGTAGGAGGGTGTGAATGTGGACCCGGAGGTCGGAAGGATGGATCAATGCCAGCTCTCCCAGCACTGCAAAGGCGGCCGTTAGACTCTCTCCATGCATCACCACTCCCTCCTTTCCTTCTTCATCTTCGTTGCCTCCCTCCTCCATGCCCATTGGCCTTTCTCTGCCTCCTCTTTCACCATTTCCGTCATTTCCCCCCCTTCCACCCAACTTCCTTTCCTTCCTCGACCTCGTCCTCGTCGCAACCAGCCCCACCAGCGGGCGGGTGATCTGGGGCACGTAAGGGTGGAGGTAGGGATGGACGGAGGGAGGGAGGGCCTGCAGCAGGGTGTGCAGCAGCCAGAGACTCTCAACCACCTTTCCCCTCCCCCCCTGCCCCGCCAGCCGACCCTTTCCGAGGCCGTCCAGGATGGTAGACAGGAGGCATACCCACAGCCCACGGAGGGAGGGAAGGAGGGAGGGGAGATCGTGAGGGAGGAGCCGGCTGAGAGTGGCCGTGGCTTGAGCTCGAAGGGAGAAAGCTTCGGTGTCTTGTGTGAGGAGGAGGAGGAGAGGGAGGGAGGGAGGGCTGGCCAGCCCGAGGGGGAGAAGGGAGGAGGGAGGGAGAGAGGGGGAGAGGAGGGAGGTGAGGAGAAGGGGGCGCACCCACAGGTGGTTCTCCGCGAGGGCTGCGGAAAGGAGGCGATAGCAGAGGGAGGGAGGGAGGGCGGGCGGAATGGAGGGAGGGTAGGTATTCAGGGCGGTGATGAGGGAGAGACCTGCTTGCTGTCGCAGGAAAGGATCGGGATCACAAAGCAAGAGGCGGCCCACCGCGCCATCCAGCACCTCCGCCACCTCGGCCGCTAACCCTTCCTCCCTCTCTGCCTCGTCCTTGTCCTCTTCTATCACCCACCAGTTGAAATCAACCAGCGCTTGGAGGGCAAGGAGGACCGTTGCCGTATCCACCTTTCCTCCCTTCCTCGTCCTCTCATCCTCCCTCCCTTCTAGCATCACGCTCACGCTCTCGCTTTGCGCTCCCTCCCTTCTTTCTCGCCCTCCCTTCTTATCGTCCCCATGGAAGAGCGTCGAGAGGGAGGCAAAGAAGGTCGAGGTGGAGGAAAAGGGGGAGGGCGAGGAGGACTGCCGCTGCTGATGCGGCTGTTGGTGTAGGGAGGGAGAAGAGGAGGAAGACCGATAGGGGGAAAGGAGGGAGGGAATACGGGCCTGCCGAGGGCTGGCAGGACTAGCAGCAGCTGCAGCAGCAGCATTACTTGTTCTTCGACCGCCCGAGGCCTGAGAAGAGAAGAAGCTGTGCTGCAGTTGCGAGGGGGAGGGGGAAGGAGGAGGGAGGGGGGGAACGACTCCAAAGCTGATTTGTCGCAAAGCAGAAGGAAAAGATGAGGGATTTTCCGCAGTAGCAGCACCAGTAGTTGCAGTAGTTGTAGCAGCAGACTTAGACTTGGAGTTCGTGAATAGCGGCTGGATGAGGGGGACCCCTATTCCTGCTGCTGCTGCGGGCGAGGCAGTTTCTCCTTTTCCTTCGCTAACGCTGACCGCTCGGCCTGGAGGTGCAAGACGACCAATACCAACATGGTTGCGGAAAAAGAAAGAAGAGGAAGAGGAGGAGGAGGAGGAGGAGGAGGAGGGGGAGGGAGGGGCGGAAGGGATGGTGGGACGGGAGGGAAGAGAGAAGGGCAGGAGAATAGGTGGGGGAGGAGACAGGGCGCTCGTACTGTTCCTCACCAAGGAGGAGGACGAGAAGGGAGAGCGAGGGGCCGCTTGAGGGAGAAGAGCGTTGCTACCTCTAGCACCGCGAGACAAAGGAGAGGCGAGGGGAAAAGGGAGGGCGTGATTCAGCATCATGGCCATCCTCGTCGCGAAACTCCTGCTATGCTGCCGTCCCTCCTTCCCTTCCTCCCTCGCGTCCTCCCCCTTCTCCCCTTCGTCTGGCTTTTTCAATCTCTGTTCTCTCTCCCGCTGCCGCTGCTGTTGCTGTTGGTGGCACTGGCGTTGGCGGCGGGCGAGGACGGGAGGGAGGGAAGGCAGTAAAAGGCCTGGTCGTTGCTGCTGTGCATGAGTGGCCACTACTCGACTAATTTCCAAGAGAAGGAGCTCCCGGAGGGTGCGTCGGAGGGAGGGAGGGAGGGAGGGAAGGAGGCCTTGGAGGGTCTGAAGGAGGACTGGGGTAAGAACGGCGGGGGGGGGGGGGGGGGGAGAAAGAGGGGGGGGGGGGGGAGTGGGGGAAGAACGAGGGATGGTGGAGGTAGTGCTGGTGCTGTTGCTGCTGCTCCGCCTATCGTGGAACATGTTTTTATCGTCCGTCCTTTTCCACCTAATGCTGCCCCTTCGAAAGATTTCGCTGCCACTGGAGCTGCTCCTCGGGGGTTTGTTGCTGCTGCTGGTGCTGCCTCTCCTCGGCGCCGCCTTGGCTGGATCATCGGCACTTATTGGAGGAGGGAGGAAGAGGAGAGGCAATAGGGGTCCCATCACCTTTTGCATTTCTTCCCTCATTCTAATCCCTCCTTCCCTCTCCCGCGTTTGCAGGAGCCGATGGAGACAGCGAAGGAGGGCGGGGCGGAGGGAGAGAGGGAAGTCTAACAGTCCCCTCTCGATCAAGCCAATCAGAATAGGAAAGGTAAACTCAGGTGGCTGCTGGTGCTGGTGCTGCTGGAGAGGAAGGTCACCGTTTTCCTCCGCGTTGTGCTGCTGTGGGGAAGAGCGAGGAGGAAGAGTCGGCCTCTCTGTGAGGCTGTCGCCCCTCCCCCTTCCTCCTTCTCCTCCACCTCCGGGTATCTCCGAGGAGAGAAGAAGGGAAGAGGTTACCCTTCGGCCGCCATCCAATTTGAACCAGGCTTTGTTCGAGGGTGAGGAATGGGGGGAAGAAGGTATAGGGACGGAGGTAGTGACAATGGCACCGCTGCTTACTGACCGTCGTCGTGGTCGTCCTCCTCCTCCTCCTGCTCCTGCTCCTCCTCTTTCTCTTTCACTTTCTTTTGAAGACAAGCTCTGCACCTCCTTCCCTCCCTCCTTCCCTCCCTCCTTCCCTCCCTCCTCTTCTACTCTCGAGAATAAGGCTGGACCAAGAAGCACGGCCATAGCGCCCAGACACTCGAAAGCCGCTGCTGCCGTTGCTCGTCCCCTGTTCCCTCCCCCTTCCCCGGCAGTGGCAGAGAGGAGGAGAGGGACGAGGCGGGCCGAGTGCGCTTGCCAGAAGGCAAGCGGTCCCGGGCCTGTAGCGGCCAGGGAGGGAATGACGGCCCATGCAGCTTGGAGGAGGAAAGGGGAGGGGAAGGAGGGCTTGGAGGAGAGGAGGTCGATTACACGAGAACAGAGGGAGAGATGGGCGTGGGGGGAGAGGAGGGGCGAGGGAGACAAGGCCATCACCATCTTGTTTCCTTCTTCCTCTTCCTCCTTAGTCTTGCTGTTGTCGTCGTCCTTGCCTAGGAGAGGGTCGACCAGGAGGGTCCGAAGTAGGAGCAGGGCGGCGTGTGTCCTGTCCTGAACAGCCGCAGATGACGAAGCAGTGCCTGCAGCAGTAGCTGCGGCAGCAGCAGTGGCAGCAGTGGGTGAAGCCACAAAGGAAGAAGAGCGAAAAGAACGGAAGCGAGACCGGCTGGTGGGGTTGGGAGGAGCGGTAGCGGTGCTTGCTGCAGCAACAGCTGTGGCGGTGCAGGCGGAAGGGGGAGGAAGGAGTAGGACTCCCACTGCCTCTTTGAAAAGCAGGGACGACAGGGATGGCGAGCCGCTGTTGTCTTTCTCCCTTTTCCGCCATTCCCCTCCTTCTTGCTCGTAAGCCAGAAACGCAGCCAATGTCCCATTGGCCACTACTCGCAATCGCCTGTCAGAGTTATACAAGACTCCTTCTCCTCCCTTTCCTGCTGCCCCCCCTCCTCCCTCTTCTCCTTCTTCCGGAAAAAAGAGCCGCTCGAAGAGACACAATGCCTTCTCTACTCCCACATACACCCCAACCTCCTTCTTTCTCCTTCCATCTTCTTTCTCGCGATCCTCCGTTTCCTCCCTTTTCTCCAACTGCTGCTGCTGCTGAGGTCCATCAGACCTAAAATGAGACGGGGAAGAAGGGGAAGAGGGAAAGGTAGATTGGAACAGGCAGGGTGCCTGCATTAACAGCCGGGTGAGAAGCTGCAAGGCCACATACGTTCTTCTGCTTCTCTGAACCATGTACCCATTAATGCTCGAGCTGCTCCTCCTGCTGCTGATGCTGCTTGCCCGCGCACCTGTCCTGCCATTGAGCTTGGCATGAGGCAAAGATGAAGCGTCGGAGCGCGACAAAGAGAGGGAGGCGTCAGCTGCAGCTGTGGTTGCTGTTGTAGAAGAAGAGGAGGAAGAGGGTCGTCGGGCCAGATTTAGCCAGAGGGGACAGAGACCGTCAATGTACTGGGTCTTCAGAGTTTCAAGCACGTCCTCGCTGCTGCTGCTGCTGCTGCTGCCCTCCTGCTTTTTCCTGTCAGCCGCATCTCTGGCCAGCCGACCCATGCAAGTCAAAAGGAAGTCGAGGACTGATTTCTCGCCATATTTATGGTCTGGACGATCCTCCTTCTCCACTTCATCCTCCTTAACCTCGTCCTTCTCAACTCCCTCGATTTCCTCTCCCTTCTCCTCCTCTTCCTCTTCATCTACGTACGCCTCCAGGAAATGCTTGATCTCTCGCAATAACAAGCAGGCCGCCGATAAACAAAAAGGCGATGGGAGCGAAGGCGGTGATGAAGGCACGGCCTCGTATTGCTGCTGGTGCTGGTGCTGGTACTGGTGTTGGTGCTGATCCTGCTCCTCTTGCCGTGCTTCGTGGGGCGACGGTGGCATTTCCGCGCTCACATTTGAAGAAGAGGAGGGAAGTGGTAGCATCAGCAACATCCTGCCACCTGCTCCTTTCCCTCCCCTTCCGTTCATCTCCCCAGAAATCGCCTCAATGGAGGCTAGCACTTCTAGGACGCGGACCCGGGCAACGATATTGGCGAGGCCTAGGGCCGCACGCAACCATCCCTCCCACTGCTGCTGCTGCAGTTGGTACTTATCGAAGTGGCTGTGGTGATGGTTGTGGTTGTTGAGGTGGCGTTGGCAGGACAAGATGTGAGCCTTGAGCTGGGCTTGCGCATCGGTGGCCCGGTCATGGGCGGCGTGGGACGGGAGGGTGGAGCCCAGGGCAGGGATGAGGGCAGGCGGAGGAAATAAGGACCAAGGCATGATATTTAAGACGGCTAGGAGCAGATCTGTGTCATCCTATAGGTGGTGCTGGGACTGATCTCTCTGTGCGTGCGGTGTGGGAGGAGGCGTCGGGAGTGAAGGGGATGATGAAGAGAGGGCGAACTAGCACATGGGCAGCAATTTGAGCGATAGCGGATTTTTGAATAAAGAGCTTGCTCGCTGTCGGGGCGTGCATACGGGTGTAACTGCACATGAAAATTGGCTGTGGGTCTGACCATGTGTTCTAATGTGAGTCTCAAAGGCATGAACGAGTGCCCTTGGAAGAGAGCTGCAAAGCGATGCACATGGCAAAGCTTCCTCTCGCACAATTGCTGGTATTTTTGATGCTTCTCGTACTGGTCAAATTATGGACTAGGGGTCAATATACTGTGTCTGGCTCGAGATTTCCATTCAAAATCATTCTCCTTATATTCAATATAGCAAATTTAGCTACGTGATACGTCATGTAGACCGTAGACCCACATAATGGCTTGTACATTCCCGGAGACAGGGAGATCGGACCTCCCCGCCATGGGCCGCCACATCCACTCCCCTTGCGCGCCGGGTATTTTGTGCTTGATCTATGCCCAACATCGGACCCCGGCCTCTCTCCACACGCTCATGGGAAATGGAAGAAACCTAGACAAAACAAGTGTGACAACCTGCCCCGCGGCCTGGGGTCCGAGGAGTTGCCATCTCACCATTTTTGTCATGCACTCTTGCTTGTTGCCGTTGCAGTGACGCATTCCTGTCGACACCTTATTCACATCCAACTCCGACCACCTTCCTAATGCACACACAAGCTGCACTAGCTCCCGCTCCAGTTCAAACCCATCTTGGTGCTGTATTATTATTGCATTGCGACGCTTATTTTTTTTTTAAATCGTCCTCGTTACACGCCATTCTCATCCCTCCAGCTGCCTGCCATCCCTTCCCTTCACACCACATGCCACGCAGACGACCTAGATAAAGCAGAGTCATGGCCTACCCTAACTCATATGTGCCGCCAACAACTTCAAGAATTCCCAACGACTACTGCACTGGGACTGGTCTTGCGTCCTCCTCCTACGGCAGGCCAGACAGGCTTGCGTCCTACGGCACGCCGCCCTCCTCTTCCAATTCTGTGCCCCATCAATACCCACCGCAGGAGCTTTATGTCAATGATAGCACATTGGTAAGTATGTTGTGGCCTTTCTCGGTGCATCGAAATTCATGTGACGTGCAGTGTATTAAAAATCCATTTATGAGTGCTCTTTAATCACTCCCCTCACCTCACTCCCTTCATAGTCTCAAGTGGCTTCCGCCAAGAATGGCATCACCCTCTGGCTGTCTAAGACGGAGTTTCATCCTGGTGAGATAATTGGGGGCAAGATGCGGGCGACCTTTGCCAAGAGGACAACGGCGAAATCTGTGTGCGCGAGAGTAAGCAGGGACAGGAGGGAAAGAGGGAGGCAAGGAGAATGTCTGGTGGAATATTCAAAAGCCAATCTCACGTCTACAGAAAACGAACAGTCGGCCGAAGATAGGACTCGATGAAGCAATTCCCATGTTGTTTTCCCCATCCCTCTTTCACACATTCCCTTTTCCGCCATCTTCTGCCCTCTCTCGCCCTCTCCCTCCCTCTCCCTCCATTAGCTCTCGTGCGGCGCGGGTGTAGAGTGGTCGACCGGCTCGGGGGAACGAAGCGTCGTTCACAAGGCTTACACTGCCTTGGCTCCTCCCATCACCGTGATATTACAAGAGAATCAGGGACAATCCTTTTTTTTGGAACCCCACCGGCCGTACGAGTGGGCGGTATGTCGGGAGGAATGGAGGGAAGGAGATAGGAATTGGGCAGACACAGGGATGAGAACAGCAACTCATTACGTCACCACCAGAGCATGATTTTCATTCCTTCCTTCCCCCCCACGATAGTTTCAGATCACCCTTCCCCCCGACCTTCCTTCCTGCTTCTCCTACAAGCATGGGACCCACATCTCGTACGGCATCACCCTCTTCGTGGACATTCCCAACTGGCCCGACAACAAGCTGGCCTTCCCTCTTAAGGTGCACTCCTCGCCCATGCTCATCACACCGGTATTCGGGGTGGGGGGAGAGAAGGAGGAAGGGAGGAAGGCTGCGTGTAGGTCTCATGTCATAGCTCCACATTCACCCTATCTTCCATCCTGCCCTCCATTCAACTCGCAGGAAATGCAGAAAGCTGTAGATCGCCGCGATGTCCACGCGGTCACGACCAAATGCTGCTTCAGCGCGGTAGGAAGAGAGAAAAGGGAAAAAGGGTGTTGAGAAGGAGAAGAAAAGATTTTAAGACTACATGATGGAGACGACAAAGTTCACTCTTGTTTTTCCCCTCCCCCCTTTTCTTTCTTCCTACTTCCCAAGGGTCAAGCCACTCTCAGCCTCTCCGTGCCCAACACCGTCTTCCCCTTCGTAGACGGGACCTCCATTGACCCCTCGTCCTTTCCGATTTCCCTGGGTGTCGATAACCAGAGCTCGCGCACGATTGAGTGCGTGAGCCTCTCATTGATGGGAGGTAAGAAAGAGGCCACATCCTGGGAATCAAATGTAATCCTCGATTACTCACTCTCCGTCCCTTTCTCCCTACGTCCCCTCCAGAGATTTTTATGACTACCGTCAATGACCCTGCCAAAACTGCGCGACAGTGTCGCATTCCCTTCCTTGTCGCTGGCATCCCCATCGTCCAAAACCTCCTTCCTGGCGCTTGCCTCCCCGTCCAGCCTGTCGTCAACTTCCCTCCTCTTTTCCTGCGCTGGAACCCGAAAATCAATGTCGCCGAACATGACAGCACGCCCTCCAGCTTCAGCACCATCCAGATGCCCACCACAACGGCAGGGCATATTCTCAAGGTCGGTGCCCGAGAGGAGGATAAGAGGAGAGAGATAGATAGATAGAGGGAATGCGAACGTAACCGGATAGACAACGATTTCTCTTGTTTGAAGATGATTACATCGTTCTTATCTTCGTTCCATCTTCTCGATTCGTCGTTTTCTCATCTCTCATTTATTCTTCGTTCTCTCTTCACAGGTCTCCTACAAGTTGGTGCTCACCGCCCAGATTGGCTGTATTTATGCGCTCGAGCTCGCGGTGCCCATCACATTCGCAGCGTCCCTTCCCCTCCCCCTCGCCCCCCCCATCCCGAAGTCGGCCCCGGACGACTACGAAGGTATGCCCCCCTCCGCTCCACCTATGCAGGACGGTGGTGAGTGATGGGGTGAGGGAGGGAAGGACTGAAAGGAACGGACTTGCCAGCTGTCCAATTTGACACTGTGATGTCAACAGGTCGCACATGCAGACAAGACTTAATTGATCCCTACACAATCCCTCTTACACATTCGCACAGCTGGGATCGTGGCCCCCGCCTATGACCTCGTCTCCCACACTTCCTCCGCCTACCTCACCCCATACGTCAATACTGGCCAAAAATAGCGGAGCTTTTGCCGGGAGCACGAATGGCAAGAGTTTATGGAGGGTACAGTGGATGAGGCGGAAAAACGGTTGACGGAAGAGGAGGAATCAAGGCTAGATGGCGTTATCATATAGAAGTGGTCATAGCGAAGGACCAAACCGCCAAGGTTATGGATTTTGGGGGACAAAGATAAAAGGTATAATATACGTCATGAGTAGATAACCGCCTGCCAAAAGAGGCTACCAAGTTTCGATAAAACGTCAATTTGAATTTTTCCGATAAATGTAGATCCAATGTGCCAAAATCAAGGCATATATGTAATTCGATATTCATGTGCCGCACATGGCAAGTTTCAGCGAAAAATCTCGCCTGGAAACACTCCAGCTGGGAAGCAATGCGCCAAAGTATGTATGCTGCGGTGTCTGGGCTGCTGTGTCTGCATCAGGCAGCCAGACAATTAGCTATCTTATGAAAAAATAATAAACTTCTCCTCTGTCGTAGCTTCAAACCCAAAATTTTCTTTTTTGACAAGTCCACATGTACAATCGTTACTCCAACTGTGAGAGGTAGTATTATCATAAGCTTCTTTTCCATAAATTCCACTGCCCCTCCATCCTTGCCGTACAGTCGGCAATTCACTTCGAAGTGCCGATCACGCCTTTTTTCAAAATGAGATTCCCGTATAACGCAGTTTCTCTGGGTGGATGGATGAACGAGGAGAGGGATTGAATGAGTTAGCTAGTGATTTTTGGACATGATGCCGAAAAGCTATTCACCCTCCCTCTCTCCTCTCCTTACCCGGTCGCCACTACGGCAAACGCCTGTTTGCTCCTTGCATAGAAGGCAAACCGCTCTATCCCCTCCAAAGCAATATCTCTCCCTTCTGCATGAGCTAGGATCTTTTTGTATTCATCCCAAATGGGCGTCTTCCAGCCTGCGGCTGTGTGTTCAGGCATCTTGCCGAGAACGGGGACCAAGCAAAAGAAGTGATCTCGACGTAAACATTATGATACATTAATTCCTCCTGTCAGTCTATTCTGATATCGTTAGTCAGCCATAGAAAGAAAAAAGCGAGAAAAAGGAAGCGTACTCACCATGCCCATGACCATGGCAGGCGGTGCGGTCTCATCCAAGGGCAGAAGCTGCATGATGGCGTCCAGCAAGGTAGGAATGTCGTTGCCTTTGAGGGTGCACGCAAAATGTGTATAAGAGGAGGCGAAGTCGGATCAACAAGCATGTAGGGATTGGAGAAGGCTGAAAAGCTGGAAGGTAACTTACGCACCGTCCGCATTGACAAGCCCGCCCGGCGTGTGGGAGGCGATAGAGGCGGCGGGGAAATTGGCGTCTGAGATGGTACAGGAGATTGGCGGGAGGTTGCATAAATCACGGGATTTACCAAGGTTACTTTTCCAATTGAAAGTGTAATAATGAGCCTCCCTCTGCAATGCGATACTAAAAGGAGAGGCTCATCACGCACACTGCGCGGGCCACTCCATCCCGACCTCCTGAGAGAAAGTTGGAGGCTTCCTCGAACCCCGCCTTTTGCAATGTACCTGCAAGAACAATTTCATCGCCATGTCCCATGCTGGCCAAAACGTGCAGCAAGCGCGGACTCAATACCTTGGGGATGCGCTTTAGGACCGTCATGCTGCAGCGGCGGGGTCTGTGTGAGATGTGAGGAAGCGGAGTAAGTAAGTGCGTGGGGCTTGTGGGTCTGCGACAATGTTAGCCAAGGCGGTATCAGGCCTCAATCCTTTCCTCGCCCACTCGTCGCGAAGCAACAGACACCTGCAGCGACGAGGCAGGTGCTGTGCAGCGTGGAAAGATCTGGTGAAGAAGAACGAATGGCGTCAGTCGTCAGTCATGCGCCGGGAGGAGGTTTACGGCCTTTCTCCCCCCACAATCCAAATAAATAAATGAAAAACACATCTATGAATGAATATGTGGCGACAAAACATAACCGCTCACTTAAATGGAACCTCCAGCATCACTGCAATACAGGCATAGCCTAGAACTGCAAAGCTTGGGGGCCTTCTCTATCTGAAAGGAGCAAGGGGTACCATCAGCCATGGATGATGTACGTACTGAGGAAAGAGTAACTCAACAAAACACTTTGAAACATGTGCTAACAATTCACCCATTCATTCATGCAGACGAAAGTGCAGGTGGACGTGGGACTACACGAAGGTCTTCTCTCCCAATATGCCAACCTGCACGAAGAGGTCGCCCCGCGATTTCGCCAGGCAGTTGACGACGTGCGTGACGGGTTGGAGCTGATGATCGGCCTAGGGGCGTTGGGTGTTGGTCTTTACACAGTCTCCCGCCTCCTCCATGCCACATACTGGGTCTTGGACCGTCGGACGGAGAAGAGTACGCGGTGTTGGAAGCAAGTGGCGGCTCTGGTCCTGGGGACAGTGGTGATTGGCGGGGTGTGTACGTTTGGGGTAAGGATGACAAGAGTAACTATGCTTGAAGAAAGGCGTGGAGGAGGAAAAAAAGGGAGATAGAGGAATGGAAAAAAAAATGTTTTGTACGAAATAAATTGTAAAGTTAGAATACGTAAATGCGTAATGTAGGGTTGCCACTCACTGAGGGTTTCTTTTTTTTCTTTTCATAAACGTCTCCCCCAGCTGACTTGCTCGTCTTTTTCTATATGTTCGGTCACAACCCGTGTCTGTATGCGTTCTCTGCTCCCTCGTTCGCCCCCCTCTTCCTCCAGGCTCGTTTTTCCTCTTCTATTCCCTGAAGCCTCGATGAATCAGACTCTCAACTCCCCTAACCATACACTGCCTCCCCCCGACATAGACCGACACATAGCGACACAGGTAGACAGATAAGCAGACATACGACAAATCGTCACGCACACAAACATACAGACACATTCACACATGCGTGGGCTTACGCACATGCATAAACACGCATACAACATACCCTTACGCTTGTCTTTCCTGCCACTGCGGCCTACTTCTCCCCCGCTTAATTCCCGTCATCTTTTGAACACCTGGCTATGCACATGTGACTCGTCTCGTGTAACGTGGGGCAATGTCCCTTGCCCCATCCCCTCTATCTCCCCTCCATGCCATGCTTCTCTCCTCCCTCAACCAGTCTACAACACACTCGCTCCCTCCCCCCCTCCCTCCCTCCTCTAGGTGTAAGGGCTCTGACGGACCAGCGGGACATAGCGCACTCCCAGCAGCTCCTAGTAGAGAGAGTGGAGGGAGAGAAGACCGGATGATACTGAGGAAGGGAGCATGAGTAAATCGGGTCTGGAAAGAGGGAACGGGAGAGGGAGGGCGGGAGGGAGGGAGGGAGGGAGGGTGGAGAGGAAGGCCACCCATAGCGAAGCTTTGTATCTCCTTTCGCTTTCTTACCTGTGCCACATACGTCTCCTCGATGGGACCGTGGTCTTTGATCTGAAAAATGGGTCAGAGGGAGAGAGGAAGGGGGAGGAAAGGGGGAGGGGAGGGAAGGGATGGAGGAAGGAAGCGAAACAGGCAGGTAGGGAAGGATGAGTACAGCCCTAAGGAATGCGCTCTCTTCGTTCCGCGTCTGTCGGCTCACCTTCTCCACCCGGATAAGGGCTTGATTGCCGCCCTCAGGACCCACGGGGAGGATCATAATGCCGCCGACCTAAGCGTGGGAAGGGCGGAAAGACGGGATTGGGGGAGGGAAGGAGAGGAGAAATATCTCAAGGTGGAGGGATGGAACAAGGGAAGGGCCGAGAATGAGAGGCGGGGGAATGGGGCTGCTTACCTTGAGCTGTTCAACGAGGGAGCGAGGGATGGAAGCAGCCGCCGCACCCACGTGGATAGCGTCGTAAGGCCCCTTGTCTTTGTCGCCCTCCCAGCCTGTCTGGCATTCCAGGGTGACCACTCCTGAAGGGAGAGGAGGTGCAAGAGGAGTTAGGAAGAAGGGAAGGAGTTAAGGCAGGACAGGGGTCAGGGGAAGGAGGGTTGAAAGAAACGGGATGCTTCCGACGCACACAGCTCATAAAGGAGGGAGAGAGGAGGGGAGGGATGTCTCACACACACGAAGACATACTATCCCCCCACCCAAAACACACATCCTACCCATCCATCCCCACACCGATACATGCCAACACCCACACCCGACCATGCACCCACCTATCCACCCACACATCCACACCCCCACACCCACCCACACACATATAAATTTATATTTATATCCCCACACCGATACATGCCCACACCCACACCCACACCCACACCCACACCCACCCACCCACACCCACCCACCCACACACATAGATATTTATATTTATATCCCCACATCCATATATATTTATATTTATATCCCCACACCCATATATATTTATATTTATATCCCCACACCGATACATCCACCCACACATCCACCCCCCCACACCCCCACACCTACCATTGTATCCACCATTCATAAACATCCATCCACCAGCCTTTCATCCACCCACTTTTCATCCACCCACCCACACACCCACCTTTCTCCAGCAAGTCCCCATCGGCCTTGGCAATGTTCTTGCGGGCGAGAGCAACGAGGGGCTTGACGATATCGATACCCACCACGCGCCCCTTCGGCTCCACCATTCGGCCCATTGCCACTGTAAGATAGCCTGATCCGCAGCCCACGTCCATGGCCTGAGGAGCGAGGGAGAGGAGGGAACGAGAGAGGGAGGGAGGGAGGGAGGGAAGGCAGAAAGGAGAGTCAGGGTAATTTGCATGTAAACAGCCACCAGATCGCTAAAGGCGCATTCGACCCAGAGAGAGGAAGAACTACAATTTAAAAAGTAAACAAGGAGCATACGTACAGTCGCCCCTGGAACCAGCTTATCCTTCAGCAGCTCCAAGGCGTGCGCGTGCATGTGCGGCGCGGAAATGGTCTGCTCGTAGCCAAGGTACTGCGGGGAGTCCTCGTAGGCTGAATTCGGGGCGTAGTTCGCCCTGTCCACGCGGAGCATGACCTCATAAGGAATTAAACGAGAGAGAAGAGGAAGGCTGTCAGATAGGAGCATGCCAATTGATTTCTTCCACGTTGTCGTACAATCAAATCATTGCTCGAAAGTACATATCCCCTTGCTGTCGGCCAGTCGTACCCGTTACCCCTTTTTTCCGCCGTTCCCAATCCTAGCTCTGGACTCCCACATACCTCCTTCACCCGCTCACTAGTTATGACATTGGCAGAACGCAGGCGCTGGACAAGCTCCGTGTTGCTGCGGCCGGAACAGAACCAAGCCATCACTATCGAGGCTCGAAGAAGGAGAAGAACAATAAAGGCGGAAGAACAACTGTTGATTTTGCGGCGAGGGGAGTGGAACCCGTCTGCGATAGTGGCAAGAACGGACAACGACCAGCCAAGGACCATCCACGGTGTTGAAATCCCTACGAATAAGATAGTCTGGATGCTGGATGGGTGGGGCGGGATTGGGGGGTAAAGGGAAGAAAGTGGTTGAAAAGTCCAGGCTCCACGCCTCAACAAAATACAGAATGAGAGTGCTGAAAGTCTGGTGGTAAAGATGCCTTGCCTCGCATGTTGTGCCTGCAGCTGGCGCGCGCATAGTTGTGGCCTTTCTTGGCAGAACAGAACACATGTGTTGAGAAGTGGGGCTTGTGTGACATGCCTGCAATTCGTGAAGTGTCTTCCTTGGCAAGCAATTTTCTTTACAGCACCACACACACGCTCCTGACGACCAGTCATATTTATACAACGTGCATGATTCAGTGTCAAGTTGCCCTATCCTCTCTGCCTGCTTCACAGCACGCAGCCTCCGCGCGGCTTCCTTCATTGCACCGCCAAAAACGCCAACGGCTTGGCGACGGTTCTTTTTTTTTTGACAGCAGCATGTCCTCTACCCCAAACCCACCACGAGCATGGAGCCTGTGAGTGTGTCCCGTCCATGGTTTGGTTTTTGTCAAGCATGACTTTGTCTCTGGCCGTAGTTGGATGCCAGTCAAGCAGCTCCACCACCTCCCCTCCAAGTTCTCATACCAATTCCCCACACGACAGAGGAAGGCTGGCGTTTGTGCGGCAAAGGAGTAGAGAGTGAGTGAGTGAGAATGTCCGCCGGTATCAAGCGCAGTAATAGCGGCAATGCTGGCGGTGGAGAGGGGGGAGGACGACGGGGTAAGCTTCAGCGTTTCCTGTCCCCAGAATTTCCTATTCCTCCCAGCTTCCTCTCCTCACACCGCTCACCTTTCCCTCCCACTCCTGCCTACACTCAAGGTACGCCCATCCCACCACCACCACCCTCCTTTCTTGCGCCTCTCTTCGCGGACCCCATCAAGTTTTTGCAGCTTTTGGAGGATCTGCTGGGGCTGATCGGAGAAAGGGAAGGAGGGCGCGGGGGAGGGAGGGCAGAGAGAGGGAAAGGCGAGAAAGCTACCGCAGCATCAGCAGCAGCACCAGCAGCAGCAGCTTCTGGTATCGTATTGTCACAAGGAGGTGAATTGGAAGGAATTAAAGAAGGTAGGGGGGAAAGATTTGCATACCTGGTCGGTGTTGAAGAGGTCAACGCGGTGTCGGTCTCCGAAGGGACGGAGCGGTTGGGGCAAGCCCTCGCTCAGCGTCTGGGCGCCTCCTTTTTCTTCCTCCAGCTCCATCACCCTTCGTCGTCCTCCTCATCATCACTGGCTCTCCCTCCTCTCGTCCTGGCCTCCACCCCTGCCTCGCCTCCGTCCGTCTTGCTGTGTGCTGCGTGGGTGGGGGAAGGAAATGGGGCCCTGATTGCAGGGGCGGTGCAATTGCTGGAGACGAGGGGCTTTAGGTAACGAAGGAAGGATAGAGAGGAAAATGGACGGAGGGAGGGAGGGAGGAAGGAACGGAGCCATACGTAGGCATATTTGGAGGGCGCGTCCAGCACGCACTTATAAAGAGTGTTCGCTCATGCCATTCTTCCCCTTCCTCCCCCCCTCCCTCCCCCCCCCCCCCCCCCCCCCCCCCCCCCCCCCCCTCCTTCTTAAAAGGGTGGCCGTTCGGCCCACTCTGCGTTTTGAGAGCACACCGGCGACAGAGGGCTTAAAAGCGGCTTTCCCCGT
>Ga0160419_100574_pt1 | contig 22061 bp, 32 predicted proteins | sample CelAP2metagpilot_2_FD_108196 | JGI IMG/M metagenome (GOLD analysis project Ga0160419, IMG submission 108196) | Phycosphere-associated microbial communities from Cellana algal ponds in Kailua-Kona, Hawaii, USA - Cellana AP2-4-25 metagenome pilot ... | reverse complement strand
GGCGAGAGGAAGAGGGGAGGGGGGGAGGGGGGGGGAGAGGAGGGGGAGAGAGACGGAGGAGGAGGGGGGGGGGGGGGGAGAGGGAGGGGGGGAGGGGGGGGGGTGGGAGGGGGAGGAGGTGTGTAAGTGGAACCAGCACGGCATCAATGCAGATGCCTCTTCGGCGTGTTCCAAATATCCATCAACAGGTAGACACCTGTATATTCCGTGCAAGCCCTCCTTCCCTCCCTCCTTCCCTCCTTCCCTCCTTCCCTCCCTCCCTCCCTCCCTGTTAAACTACCCCTCCTTCTTCCCTCCTTCCCTCCCTCCCCCTCTCCCTCCCTCCCTCCCTCCACCTACTTGGGAGCTTTGCGGGTGAAGTTTTCGCCGACGAAAGTGACCTTGGTCACCATTCGCTTCCATGACTTGGCTGGAGGGAGAGAGGGAGGGAGGGGAGACAGGAGGCGTTTATGATGATCCGCGTGACCAAACCGGAGAGGGAGGGAAGGGAGGGCGGGCGGGCGGGAGGAAGGGAGGGGGTAGCGGACGTACCTTTGCGTTTGCCCGACTGCATGACCCGGAACATCTCATCGTCGGCCACCGGCTTCACCTTGGGCAGCGGCACGCTCCACTTCCCTGCCCGCTCCGCCCGCTTTTGCTTGACCGTGTTGGAAAGGACCTGGAGGTAGGGGAGAGGGAGGGAGGGAGGGAGGGAGGGAAGGAGGGAGGGAGGGAGGGATGGGTTAAAGAAGGATAAGTCGTCGTTGCCAGCCGTCCAAACATAACCCTCAAGCCACTGCTCCCCATCCATCCCCCGCTCCCTCCCCCACTCCCTTACTTTCGCCCGTGAGACGCCCTCTCGGTCGATCAGGTAGGCGGGAACGGCCCCCTCTGGCGCGCCCTCCTCGTTGGCATGTTTGTTCGTCTTCTCCTGGTGCATGGCCAGGCTGGAAGGAGAGGGAGGGAGGGAGGGAGGGAGGTCGCGAAGGGGGGAAGGAAAGCGAGATTAAAAGTTGTTGTGGTATGATGAGCAAGCATGGGCGAGCAGTGGGAAGAGGACGAAGAGCAGGGAGGAGAAAGGGAGCAGGAAGAGGATGAATGGTGCAGAAGACCAAGGCTGGGGGAAAGGAGAGTGGGATAAGAGGGGCATAAGATACGTACGTCTTGCGCATCTGGGCCTTCTCCTTATATCGCTTGGCATTGTACAGCTTGGCCCTCAGCCCGTGTACTTTCTGCGCGAATCTGGAGCGACGGTGCACCTCACGCGCCTCCTTCTTGCGCCTGTCGGGGTTAAAGGGGAGGAGGGTGGGAGAACGGGAGGAAGGGGAAGGAGGGGGAAGGAAGTGAGGGAAATCGACTTGATGACAATATAGTCAAAGCGTTTAGAGACCTTTACTAGCTCGTGAGGAACATCAATGAGAGAGATGCCAGGCATAATTTGGCGTATGCCCGCGGGTGGAAAAATTTCACCTTGAGTGGACACGTTGACACAGCATCGCCTCCCACCCCATCCCCTCCTTTCTCCTACCATCCCTTCCCCCTTTGCCCCCAGCCCTCTTAACGTACAGTCGCTCCTCCCGGTCGAGGCGCTCCCCGTGCTTCTTCCGGTGTTGCTCCATGTAGTCATGTTGCGGCTGTGGTCATGCGAGGAAAAGAGGGAGGCAGGGAGGGTGAGGAGGAAGATGATAGTGCACAGTAGACTCAACTACTGCGTGGACTTGGAGCATTGACGGTAAGCCTCCCCCCCTTAAAAAGTCATCACAGTCTCCTCCTTCTGGCAGACGTACCATGGTTGCTGATCTGTAAGGCTCTGATGCGTAGGGAGTGCGCGCTACTTCTGGACTGGATACGACGACAGTCGCTCCTTGTGTTTTGCTTCTTCCTTGACCAACCACGAGCTGCCTATTGTTTGCCGGAAGGGAAAGGAAGAGGCAGGGGAGAGATGGGTAAATCGTCAGCAGGTCCTGCATGGGGTCGTATGAAATAATGCAAGGGTATGGGTGTCAATGCCCCGCGCACGGCAGAGTGCGATGTAAAAGGCACATGGCCAGCCACGCCACCACCAGTCGCTTTTGCCGTTCTTCTTCCCATCGCTCGAGATACTACTGGCGCCACTTTTCACGTCCTCATAGCCATCATGATCGACCCGCTGTAGTACACATCCCTGTGTAGAGACAGTGCATGCATCATCATTCATGCTGCCGCACAGATTCTCAGGGCGACAGTTGGCCGCCGCTGAAGGACTCGTCTATCACGGCAAGAGCCACAGCCACACCCTCCTCTTTCATGGCGGTAAGCTTCGCTTATTTGCTCATAATTAGGACGAAGTGCTACCGAATAACTTTTCCCATCGCTTGATAGTGGGATGGAAGGCACATTGAGGCTGTTCCCTCGCTTCACCAGACGGAGGGCTCGACACCCTGTGTTTGGTCTTGCGGTCTTCATGGCAGGAATGGAAAGGCCCCGCGACTTTTCGTCTCCTTCGCTTCCGGAGGCAAGCAACCACACAACACATAAACAAGAAAGCCGCATAGACAAGAAAGCCGCATAGACAAGAAAGCCGCTCTGGCGTGTGTGTGATTTCTTTGTGTAGATCTATATATTCTTTTCGTTCCGTTTCCTGTAATAGCCCTCATTATTCTTACATCTTATCATGCTGGTTTCTTGATATAGCTATTTCTAATTTGAAATTCCCAAAGCGAAGTAGGGGGTAGGTAGCATGCACCGACGAATCCACTCGTACAGCTTGCGCCTGCGAGTTATATCGATTCTGTCGCCCTGTTGACTTTCGCCAGTCCTCCCCTTCTCAACACGATTCTTTCCTCTTACCAGCTATCAAGGTCTCCATCCTTGAACAAATACATTACCTCCTTCTCATTTTCCATGAACGACACTCCTCCCCCGACTCCTGGGCTTCTCTGCACCGCGTCATCCCCACATTCACCCCCCTCTCCCTTCGCCAACAATTCCTGTGGAATCTGCTCCAGAAATGCGGGTGAGAGCACCGGGAGAGAGGAGGGTGAGTGGGCAACGTAACCGATACACCCTCCTTCTCCGTCTCTCCCCTCATCCCCGCTTTCTCTCGGAGGAAAAACAGAAGCTGTGGGCTGGCACGCGTGGTCATGATATTGCAGCTGCTGCGACTGCGGCCACAGGGAGTGCTGGAGCGGAACCTCTCTCATCAGACAATTCATGTGGGCCACATTCCCGGGCGTCGGTAGTGGGGCGAGATTCTCCTGCCCGTACGCTTTCATGACGGTCTCCTTGACCTCTTCTTTTCCATTCTCCTTGCCTCCTTCTTCCTCCCTTTCCCCTACACCCCTTCCATCACTTCCTTCTGGCGCGAATACATCGCACAGGAGCATGCCGTCATTGGAAAGAAGCGCTGAAAGGGAAAGGTCGGCTGAGGTGACAGATACTGCATCTCGCTCCTCATGCCGTTGATGTAGCGGCTGATTTTGCCCCTGTAAACCCTGCTCCCTTGGAGTTGTTGTTGGTGGTGGTGATGGTGTCGGTGGTGGCGATGCTGTCTTCCGTCTCCCTTTCTCCAGCACCCTCTTCGTCGTGTACGCCCGTTCCCAATGCCCCGCCTTCCTCATCATGATATTCCTCTGCGAAAAGATAGCCTCCAGCTCCGCTGCTGGCATGGCCGCCGCGCGGACGAGGAATGAGTTCGGACATGAGCGGGGGGGATTGGGCGTCAGGTTGCCAGCCGGTGCTGCCTCTCCCTCCTCCCTCCCTCGTGATGCCTGCCCCTCTGTCGCATCCAGGTGTGAATCCAATGGAAGGGGAGGATGGATCGAAGCAGCCCCAGCGAATGGCACTGTGGCAATGCCCGGCAGACGAAACTGGATGCTGCCGCTGTTGTTGCTGTTGTTTCTGCTGCTGCTGCCCACACGGCCGACCCCCGGCTCCGACCAGCCCGTGACGTTATTCTCCCAGCGGGAGACCGACCTGTCCTTCCCCCTGCCCATACCCTCCTCGCCCTTGCAGAATATTCCCTCCCACACCATTTTCTGGTTTCGATCTTTCGCCCACGTCGACCGCACGCGGCCCGCCACGCGGCTGGAGCCCGTTGCCAGGGTTAAGTGTCTAGAAGGGGGTGCGACTTGGGGAGATAGAAAAGGAGGGATAGAGAGAAAGAGGATAAAAAAGAAGAGAAAGGGAGCAGTCAGCGTGGATTGGATGGGACAGGACTAGGGCGGTGCGATTCGAGGCGAATGGACAAAAACAACGTTTGAGAAGGCAGGAGGAAGTGAGCGACACGCGAGATACACCCTTTCCCCCCTTCCCTCGTCGCCTGCCTCGTCGTCTGTCCCCGCACTTACTCTCCACCTTGAAGATGAGGCCCATACGGTTCGGGCCCAGGAGCATACTCTTGGCGGTGTTGAGACAGAGCTTGGTGGTTCCGTCGATGTCATACATCTTGAAGATCTCGGTCTTCGTCATGACAGTGTGCGCGAACGTCATCTCCACCAGGCTCTCGAAGTAGGTCTGCCGATCCTCGGGCGCGTAGATTGGCGCCATCAGGTAGGCCCAGGTCAGCTTTCGTTGCAGCGCCTTGTCCCACAGCTCGGTGGCCTCCTTAAGCCTATTTGCATGGATGTCATTGCACGCTGCCCACATCGTGGACTCGGTGGTGACAAACATCAGCACCGAAGTATTCGTCACGTCCGAGCCCGCATCCGCCCTTTTGAACACCTCCAGCTCTTTCAGCTGCTGCGTGCGGGCACGTTTGGCCTCGCTGCCTTGGTACTGACGCAGGCGCTGCATGCTGTGTGGGCCGTTGGGGCGGGGGTAAAGGGGGGTGGGTGGGTGGGGGGGTTTAAGAGAGGGGAAAAGGAAGATCGCGCAGGTGAAAGGGCTTGCTCTTTCGGTCATCCCTTGCTGATGCATCTTGCTCTTATGTGGCAGCTTAAGTGGCAGATTATACAGCTTGTTAAGAGACTTGTGCGGCACAAACGCAATATAGTGGTAAAGGGAGGGAGTAGAGGACGAGGTACGTACCGGACATGGGGCGGAGGGTCCTCAAGCATGCGCATGGGCTCCTCCAGCTCGGTGGGGGAGATGTCGAAGCGCCGTCTAATGTGCTCGGCCACGCCCAGCGTCACGTCCGCCTCGGCGAGACAGGAGAGGAAGTCCCACATCTTGAGGATTCGGAGGGCGCTGTGTCGACGGATCTTGCCTGCCAGGAAGAGGCGCTCGAAGGCCACCGTGTACATCTCGGCAAAAGGCTAGTGGATTGAGAAGGTTTTTAATTACTTAGCTTCCATACTTCCCCTCTTTCATGCGCAACCACATTCTTTACCTTGGGGCTGTGGACTGTGAGAACATATTCTAGGATGGGCTCCTCCCTCCGCCAGTTATTTGGGAGGCAACAGACGGATAAGCGGGCGCAGCGGGAGCATGGGAAACCTCCAGTACCTGTGGCATAAATGATGACATATGCAGATTGTAGATTTATACGTGACTGTTATAAGTTGGAGGGATAGGTAGGGCTTGGAAATCTGACCAGTACGTCGAGGGGAAAGAGCCGCGTTTTATTTTCCCATCCGGCCTCAAGGAGATGCAGCCTTAGTCAACGGTCCCTTTAACTATATTGGGATACGAGCACCCACATCCAGGTCGCCAATTTACGTACATTTTGTCCGAGAGGCGCGGCAGGCATAGCAAGGCCACATCGGATCAACTTTGACAAGGGCAGACGGGTGAAGAAGTGAAGGGCAACGCGCGAGATGTGACCCCGAGGAAGAAGTCTTGCTTGTCGTGGTAGAGGTGGAGGCGACGTACTTTGTTCTCATGTGGCTGCTGGCTTTTCGTGCCCGGTGCTTGGACTTACCCATGACCGTGCTGGTTCTGCTGCTGCTTGCTCTATCCATTGGCTCGGCAAAATTCCCCGCACGCCGCACGCCGACAGGTTGCTTGACAGAAGGCCACACCAGTGGAACGCCGGGCCGTGCAGGGCTACCCCAGGTGCCGGAAAGACGGCGTGGAGAGAGGAGAAAAGCGCCTGCGCGGACTGGTGTGTGCCCTGGTATCGGAAGGTGTTGTTAGAACGGGGTGCAGTCTCACCCAACGTGAGCCGAATTGGTATTTTTCGGGGAACCAACACGGACTGATACGCCTCGAGAGTATCGAAGTATCCCTACATATCATCACCGTACATGACCATGACCATCGACGTCTAGCGGGGGGAATGTGAATGTTGTAACGTGGGGACGGACTCTGTCCGATACTCGCTAGATTTGGTGGCAGTGTGGACCCACGTGCTGGCTGGCGGTGCCCGGCCGACGGGAATGTCGGATCCAAGGGGCCACGGATCTGGTCATTCGGAACTGGAAGTCTCCCCGCCGGCCTCCACTTCCCAATTTTGTTTCGAGGCAGGCACGTTCCGTGCTTTGGTTTTCATGCCTGGTACGGGGGCCAGTCATGAAGAGCGCACAACACACGATGACTTAAACACATTGTACTCTGTACTGTAAACTCTTCGAGTTGCTGCGATGCGCAGTATTGGCCGTGATATGATGGCTCATAGCAAGTCCTTACGTGCCGTACAGATTCCAATCTCTCCGAATCAACATTTTTGATGCACTTGTCGCACATATTATTCAGATGTGCCAAAAGGTTGCTTAATATCGGCTACCAAGATATAAGCTGTGAGCAAAGGCTGGAAGACTCTTTTCCCTGTGTAGTTTCAACCTCGCACAAGCCAAGAACAACCCATTTTATTTGTCACTCGACAAGAATGATTATCCCACGAAGTTGACTGACCGCGAGTGTTTTAACAATAGTTAGTAGAGTTTTCATCTCTCAAACATGTCATATGCTTTTGTTTTTCTTGGTGTGTGTTCCCATTGTTGACGGAATTTACTTCCATCTCCGTCCAGATGGAGGAGCATGTGCACGTTACCTAGGAGAGGGTGTGGGCGTCTTTCGTCCGCGCACCCTGACCCCAACTCCCCGAAGCAACACATAACTCAATATGCTTTGCGTGCCCCTCTCATCTGACATCCGCCTTCTCCTCTTCAATCTTGCCGTCTCGCTTTCCCCCCCTCCTTCCACACCACCCATACAAGGAAATAAGTCGCCACCGCGCAATCGCAAGAAACCTTCCCCAACTCCTGCACTTCCTCATTCACACACCCCCACCGCGCGTGCCGTCCGACTCTTTCCTGTCCGCGGCCCTACCACGGCGGCCATCGGCACGAAGCCCCCCTTCTTGGCCAGGCTGCCGCCCACACCCTTTGAGAATTGCCGTTTGCGCATTTCGCCTGCCTTTGCCTTGACCCCGGCCCACCACTCGACCAAGTCCAGGTCCTTCTGCACGAGCGCTCGGTCAGCCACCTGTTTGAATGCCTCGTAGGCACCGAAGAAGATGGCGCCGCCCAAAGCGATGTTAACTACACGGGGCACAAGCCCACGGTAGAGCGCACTTACGCCTTCCTCCTTAGCCACGCGGCATAGACAGTCCAGCAGGCCCGTGTAGGCATGCTGCCCCGCCCGTTGTGTCATCAGGCGCGTCTTGACTACATCCAGCGGCGTTGTGAGCCCCGCCGCCAAGCCACCGGCCAGGGACCCGCACACGCTCGCCTCCCACGTCTCGAGCGGCCGGCCTTTCTTGGCTGCCCACCGCGCCTTGAGTGCCTCATACAGGGGAAACTCGATGATGTCAAAGGGCAGGTCACGCAACGCCAACGCCGACCAGCCGGCGAAGAATCCCCTGGGCCCCGAGGACGCCATGATGTTTGTCACGGCTTCGCGCCAGGTTTGCTCCACGCCCGCTTGCATGCGCTGCTTCACCACCTGCATAAGGGTGGAAGGGGGGGGAAAGGAGGAGGCGCAGGAGAGAGGAAGGCGAGGGAGGAGGAGGAGATGAGCTCTCGGTAAACCAAGATAGAAAAAGAAAGACGTGAATGCCGCAGGGAATTGTCGTCAATTACCGTCAGATCGCCGCGAGGCAACGACAGCAACGCAGCCACCCACCACCTTTCTTTTCACATAAACATACACAGGGATCCCCCTCTCACCCACCCTCCCTCCCTCCCTCATTCATTCCCCTTCGCGACAGACCTCAAAAGGCACGCGGACCACACTCTGCGTGAGATCGCCTCCTGCAGCCGCCAGCATGTTGACGATGGGAGCGAGCTTGGGGTCGGGAAAGCGGGCGGTGAGACTGCGCTTGAAGCTGTCATAGGCTCCAAAGAAAGCAGCGCAGGCCGGGGCGGAGGCCAAGAGGCCTGGACCCACCCCATCATACATGCCCTTGAGCAGGTCCAGAGAGAACCTGGTGTTGGCACTTGCTTGCAGCCGGGTCTTGATCGTGTCCAGCGGGAAGAGGGTCAGGTCCACCGTGATACCAGCCACGGCCCCTGACAATAGCCCTGTCAGAAAGGCCTGGCCTGGCGTGGCGATGATCTTCCCGTCCGGACCGCAAGTGCCGGAGACGCTGGCACTCGGCGTGGGGGCAGATGAACCACCGCCACCATGGATGCGGCGGAGGCGATCGAGGGCCTGAGGGAGGAGAAAATAGGAGACGGAGGGGAAGGGTGGGAAAGAAAGAAATAGGATAAGACGGAGTGACCAAGAAGAAAATTGGTCTTTTGGCTGAGATGCGAGAGAAGATGGTCATAGGATGCAATTTGAAAATTAATAGTAGCGATTTTTGTAGTAAGCGTGTGCCGTAATCCAAGCAAGGGCAGGGAACTTTTAAGGGGGTGGGAATGGAGCAGTCCAGAAGTAAGAGGAAAGTAATAAGGAGAAAACAGCATGGCCTGCAAAAACCTCGCCTGGCTTTCCAAAAATTGGGAAAGACTACAGTTCATCCTTCACAGGCCCCATCAGGCGTGTGACGGGGAAATGAGATGGAGTGACGGTACTTGGCGGGGTTGGACTGTCTCGCCCAGCCTGGTCCGGGATGAGGTGATCTCGACTACGTACCGACTTCTTCTTGTTATCACTGCTAATGCTGCAGCTGCCGCTACTCTTGGTCGTGACAGCGGCGACGCTTGACCCGGTAGAGGTGGCGATGGCCTGGGGAGGGAGGAGGAGGAGGGCCAGGAAGCACAGGCAGGCAAATAGTAGTTGAAGGGGTTGTGATGATGTTGGCCTCATTTACGACGACTTGTCTTGGCTGACAAAATGGAGGAGACCCCGTCCTGCGCGTGGAGTAGATTAGAAGTAGATGTGTGAGTATGTGCCTGCGGTGGTCCTGGTAGAAACATGGCCGCGCAAACCCAGACTTAAAATCTAAAGAGGAAGAGCACACGACGAAGCTGTTTTCAGCGGTGTTAAGCAGCGAGCGGCTCTGATACAAGCGATGCCTGGAGACAAATAGAAGAGGGCGGCAAACAAGCACAGGTCATCCGCCCGGCACCAGTAGGTCAACATGTGTGAAATGGATAGAAGTTTTTTTTTTAAAGCCCGAATATACCCGCCATTTGGTTGGGCACGTTGTGGGGTTGTGGAATGCTTGACGCATTGGAGGGGGAGGGCGGGGGAGTAGACGTAAAAAGTAACTACACACAAAAGTAACCCAGTGAATGCAAGTGCTGAAGCCAAGACATAACGACCGAGAAATCATGCGGACTATGTGCGTAACATCGAAGCATCTATTGGTGGTTGTGGTTTCGTTTTTAGGGTCCATTCTTTTTCTTTTCGCAGAGCAATGCAACTCACTTACCAACACTCCACCTTCTCACCCTTCACTGCTTCTCCTACAGATCGCTTCTTCCATACTCCTCGATCTCACCTGGTTATAACCCCAAGCTAACAAGAGACGGGGCAACGACAACAAAAAGACATAAGGAAAAGTGAGGGGGAAAGTGTGAGAGAAGGGTGCCTCCTTGCCAAAAAAATAAGCCATGCGGAAAGAAGGATGAATGCGACGATGGAGCGTGACGAGTGTTTTTGTAGACGACGACGACTGCATGTTCACCTGCTGCGGCCAATAAGAACTTGACAATAAGGTTAAAGACTGGCTTAGTACCCATCGCCGCCGCCCTGTTGGTGGTGGAGCGTAGGGGGGAAAGGGGAGAACGAGATGAAAATCCAACGTGCTGTCACATAGAGCAAAGACACAGATGCTGGACAAAAGGAAGACACACTAATACTTTCAATATCTCCCACTCGCAATTTCACCTGCTTCATCGTAGAACGCAAGATATGTCCCTCGATCTCTCCCTCCCTCGTTCCCCCCTTCTCTCCCTCTCTTCCCCCTTCAAATCTTTCCGCCCTCACTCACCCCGAACATGTCCATGCCTCCGCCCAAGTCCGCTTCTTCCTCCTTCTCCTCTTTCTTCTCCTTCTTCTCGGCAGCCCCAGCCGCAGCCGCCTCAGCGGGTGCCGCTGCCGCCGGCCCAGCACCACCACCTCCACCGAAAGTAGCCAGCAACTCGGAGCCCTCCTTGATGAGGGTGTCCACATCCTTGCCTTCAAGCTCCGTGATCAGCGTAGACAGACGGGCCTCATCAGTCTCCACGCCCACGGCGGAAAGGGCCGTGCTCACATCGCTGGCAGACGGACTGTCGTTGCCGCCCAGCTTCAGGAGCAGATAGGTGGCCAAGTGACGCATGGTTCCAGAAGGGGTGAGGGATGAAGAAGACTGGCTTTCCTCTCTGTGTGAATGTGAATGGGGAGGAAAGTGATACGAAGGAAAGACGATGAGTGTGTGTCAGGGAGGGCGTGGAGGGAAAGGAGGAGGGCTATCGGAGCTAGAGCGGCGTCGTGCTATGCTCTCGACAGGGCCATCAGCAGCCGCACCACATTGACCAGCAGCGTCAGCAGCAGTACACCATCCGGTCACCGTTGCGTTTTGCCCCTCATTGCCTGCGGTACCGTCTCACATCTATCGTGCCGACTCCTGCGCTCATCTGCCTCCTTCACACCCACACCTCTTGTCCTCTATTCAGTCACACGTACCTTGAATCAAATTAAGGACGACGAGAAAGATCGTGCGTCCGGACCCAAGCTTTTTTGGCAAAAGCACCAAACTGTGGTAGTGACGGTGGTGGTGGCAAAGTGAGAATGTAGGAAAGAGGGATATGAAATGAGGGCGAAGAAGCTGCGATGAATGAGCATGTGGATGGACCAAGGCTTTTTTTTCATGCGCTCCATCGACACGTTCCCGTCTCGACACACCCGCCCGCTAGTGAGCACATGTGCACATGGAGGCACATTAAGAAGCAAGGTGCGCGGTCGTCCAAGGACCAAGGTAAGAGAGAAGGGAGAAGGAGGAGGAGGAGGCATCACGCCTAGCCGCACAGCCACCACTACTCGCGCCTGGCCTCAGCGAGCGTTAAATCCGTCATCCTCCTGTCCTGGCATCTGAGCAGTTGCTTCTTTTACAAAGGGGGAGCCCAAGGCTCTTTTGGAAAGGAGTTTCGAGACAAAAGCTCGTGGGTGAAGAGACAACGACGACAACAACAGATTAAAGCCTTCGTTCAGGGTGTTACTTTCAGGATTTATCAAGGTATTTTCTTTTTGTTTGTTTCCAAGTTCGCAACAAAAGTCCAAGCCCCTCCTCAACCCCCCCCCCCTCTCACTGGCTCTTAACCATGACATTTTGCAATCAGGGTATTACTTTCAGGCTCAATCAAGGTATTTTCTTACTGCTTTTTCCACGCTCGATGCAACAACAGTCCACATCCCTCCTCACGGACGTGTCCCTTCGCCTTTCACACTCCACCCCCCCCGCTCACTGGCTTTTGGCCATGACCTTTTGCAAGCGCTCGCACGCCTCCTCAACGTTCTCTTTGGAGGCAAAGGCACTCAGGCGCAAGAAACCCTCCCCTCCCGGGCCGAATCCAGCGCCCGGGGTGGTGACGATCTGGGCCTTCTCCAAAATCTCGGAGAACATGTCCCAGCTGCTCTTACCGCCCAAATCCACGTACACGTATGGGCCGTTGTCACCACCGTATGCCTGGGCACGAAAAGTGGGGAGGGAAGCAGAGGAAAATAATGACACAAGTGAATGACGAGGCCGCATTGGATTTTTTCCCTTACAAGACCCGGCCTCGCAGCGCCTCTCTCGTGCTTGTGTTTGATGCGAGATTGGCGTCCTTCATTCCTTCCCACTTCTCCTCGCTCCCTCCCTTTAGCATGTCGACGTACCTTGTAACCCATGGCCTCCACCGTCTGCCGGAGTTTGGCCGCATTTGCCAGGTAGTAGTTGATGAGGGTCTGGAGGGAGGGAGGGAGGGAGGAAGGGAGGGAGGCATTCATCAGGGGGTGTAGGCGGCACGTTTGAGGGCGGGACTGTGGTTCAGGCGAGCCATTTAGACATGTTGAGGAATATTGAAATGCGTCGAGGCGTATTGAAGCACGAGAGAAAGCTGCTTTTCAACTCGTAGTCTCTTACGCTACTCCACCTGCATAGTGGCCTTCTGCTCCCTCCTCCCCTCCCTTCCTCCTTCCCTCCCTCCCTCCTTCCCTGCCTTTTTCCTTACCTGAATCTCGGCCATCCCTTCGTCGTCGAGAATAGCGAGGCCACCTGGCTGCACCACGTTGGAGGCCCCGTTAAAGGCCGTGCCCATGATACGGTTGAAGTCGCTGTGCACCTGGGAGGAAGGAAGGGAGGAAGGAAGGGAGGGAAGGAAGGAGGCAGGGAGGGAGAGCGAATGAGTGTCAGAGCAGGAGGCCTCAGTGCTGCTACTCCGACTTTCCAATCCCACCTCCCATGCCTTCTAAGTCCACCTCACATTCCATTCAAGTCCACCTGACATGCCTTCCCAAGCTCCTTGCCCCGCCAACTCCACATGCAAAATCGCTCCCTTCCCTTCTGTCCCATTCGCATTCCTTCCTTCCTTCCTTCCTTCCTTCCCTCCCTCCCCTCCTCCCTCCATCCATCCCTCCCTTCTTCCCCTCGTGCCTAACACATACCGAGCTCCCGTCCTTGAACTTAAGCTGCTTAGGCACGACGGTCCAGCCCAAGCGCACTCCCGTAAAGCCCGCGTACTGCAACACGATGGAGGGAGAGAGGAGGGAAGGGAGGGGGGGAGCGAGAAAGGAGGGAGAGAAGGCGGAGGTGAGAAAATCACAGGTGAAGCACATGGCATCACCGGAATGTGAGAAACACTTCCTCCCCTCTCCTTCACTCCCATCTCCTTCTTCATCCCCCGCCCCTGTCCTTCCCTCCTTCCCCCCCCCTTCACCTTGGAAAAGGAGTTGACCTCTATGGCACACTCCAGCGCGCCCTCAATCTCGAATATGGACTTGGGGAGGGCCGGGTCGCGGATAAAGGGCGCGTAGGCGGCATCGAAGACGATAATGGACCCTTGCGCTCGTGCATAGGCGACGAGGGACTCGAGCTGGGCGCGAGTAGCTGAGACGCCAGTAGGGTTGTTGGGGGAGCAGAAGTAGATCACGTCCGGGCGCTTGGAGAGCTTGGTCAGGTCGGGGAAGAAGTCATTGGAGGGGGTGCAGGGCATGTAGACGATGCCTGAGAGAGGAGGAGAAGGGGGGGGGAGGAGAAAAGGAGAGTCAGTGAAGGGGGGGGGGATGCGCTGAGACAGGCAGCAATCCTCCTTCCTCTCCCTCCACGACTACTTGTACTACTACTACTCGCCACATATACAGAGAGATAATTATAATAGCATCTTGCACTAATCACTACAAATGATCTTAGCCACATGTACGACACAATTATCATAACAATATTAATACAGCCGCCAACACACGCACCATCGAATTGCCTGCTCTCCTCGTCGATGCCCCCCGTCTGCCCCATAATCACGGCGGTGTCCACATACACCGGATACGACGGGTCCTGCACGGCCGTCACCACGTTCTGTCCGAACATCATCTGCAGCCGCCCGATGTCGCACTTGGCCCCGTCCGAGACAAACACCTCGTCCGCCGTGATCCGGTTTCCGTACAGCTTGGCCGCAATCTTCTCACGAAGCATGCCCGCGCCCTTCTCGTCGCCGTACCTGGGTAAGGCACCAAGGGAAGGAGGGAGGGGGGAGAATAAAAAGCAAGGGTGAGCAGTGACAAAAGCCCTCATCTTTGATCTGCAACTTTTCAGCAATGCAATTTTCCAAAAGCCTCTCTGCCCCTTTTCCTCCACTCGAGAGGACTCGAAAAAGAACCCATGGTGCCCTTCTACCACTCAGTCCCTCTCCTCGTGCAGCTCGCTCTCTCTCTCCTTACCCGGAATAGCCCTCGGGCGTGCCGAGCCTTGCAGCCCCCTGTACGAGGCCTGACAGGATGTGAGGAGGGATCGGCTGGGTCGTGTCGCCAATGCCCAGAGAGATAATCTTGGCGGTTGGGTTAGCCTCCAAAAACGCAGTGCGTCGACGGCCGATTTCGGGGAATAAGTAACTGAGGGAAGGGGGTTCACAGGGGGGAGTAGAGGGGGAACGGAGAAAATGAGTGGGAAAGGAAGGCGAGCGAGGTACGGCGGAGGGTTGAAAGGATGACCACCTTGGAAACATTACAGAAGGACAAAATAAGCAGCGTACGAAAAACAAAGAAACATGGACAGGCGAAACATTTTGTGCGCACCAAGGCTACGGGATGTCGGAAAAAGGTGAGGAATCAAATCGGTTTTCGAGCGGATGGTTCGAGCACAGACATCACACTTTTTAAAGATATACGTACCCGCCGACAAGCTTGTCAAAGTTCGGATTGCGCTCCACGCCGGATATGTGCATGACACCAGCGCTGCGGGCGCGGGTGGCAGTAGCAGTAGGTAAGGGCGCCAGGAAGGCATGGGAGGAGGTCGCGAGGAGGGCCAGGGCCAGGAGAAGGGTTTGTCGCATCATGAAGACCGCGGAAAGTATGAAAACAAAAAGATGCTACCTATTCAGATGTGAAGTTATAAGGGGAGTATCAAGGGGCAGGTCAGTTAGCTTTCAGAACAAGGCATTGTCCATAAATAAAAGCGGACGCTGGGACCACGGGAGCACGAGCGGGTGGCCCCAGATTAGCGCGTTAGTGACGCATGCCTTAATGCCATTCAGCCTTGGCGCGAAGCCCAAGCAACAACGACTGAACGCGTTCCGTGCGCGCGTTCTGGCTAGTGTTGTCAACTCATCTTTCACTCTCACCCAGGTACCCCACCTTGATCCCACAAGCACCTGTAGGAACAGTGAAGTCAAGGCGCAAAGCTTGGAATACCAGCCGCTGCGTGCTTACTTCCGTGAGACTGTCGCTTACCATCATCACAAACCATGCTGCACCGACTTGCCCATGCGACCACCCGCCGGGCTCCATTCGATGCTGCCAGGGCCGTCTCCTCCTCCTCATCGTCCTTAAGGTGCATATGGAGACCGCGGTTTTTCATTGTCTTTTTCGGCTGATTTTCATCCCCATCATCCCCTCGATCGAGCTCGCCAGTGATGTCCCCTCCTATACACATCACATGCTGCAACAGGCGCGTACCTAATGCCAAGCTTCTCCTCCCTCCCCGGCGTGCCTCTTTCTCTTCCTCCCCATCTACTGCTTCCACGGCGTCTGCTTCAAAGCTGTCCCCACCCGATGCCACCCCTCCTCCCCCCGCCTCGATGATCAACCTCCTCTCTACCGCCGCCGCCTTTCTAGGGGCGCTAGTAGCTGTCGACTGGCTTGGCAATGATGGACAAGTCACCATTCCCACGTTGTACTGGCTGATGGACCATCCGGGTATGGCTTTGCTGCGGAGTCTTGACCCCGAGACAGCGCACGACTGGGCCATTTGGGCTCTGAGCAAGGAGCTGGTGCCAGCCAACCGCACAGGCCCTTCAGACAGGGATAGTGCCCTGCTGCAGGTGTCGCTGTGGGATGGATTGTGTGTCTTCCCGAACCCGGTGGGTGTGGCGGCGGGCTTCGACAAGCATGCGGAGGCAATGAAAGGACTGCTGGGTCTGGGGCTGGGGTTTGTGGAGATCGGGAGCGTCACGCCTCGGCCGCAAGACGGTAATGCCAAGCCACGCATGTTTAGGTTGGAGGAGGACCGGGCCGTCATCAACCGTTATGGCTTTAATTCGCACGGCCTGGCGGTGGTGGCGAAGCGCCTTCAGGACTTCTGGGAGGAGCGACTGAGGCGCGAGGAAAAGAATGAGAGGGGAGCCGTAGCAGGAGCAGCAGGAGGGGTAGTAGGCGTGAATGTCGGCAAGAACAAGACGACGGAGAGGGCGGAGGAGGACTATGTGCAGGGTGCTCGGGAGCTTGGCCCTTATGCCGATTATCTGGTCATTAATGTTTCCAGCCCCAACACGCCGGGTCTCAGGTCCTTGCAGCGGAAGGGTGCTTTCGAGTCCCTCATTCGGGCAGTGCAGAAGGAATTGAAGGAGGGTGGGAAGGCGGGGCCTGTCACCAACGTGCACGGTCGACGCGTGCCTCTGCTCATCAAGGTCGCGCCTGATCTGTCTGGGGAGGAAAAAAAAGACATTGCAGCCGTGGCTCTCAAGACAGGTATTGACGGGCTGGTGGTCTCAAACACCACCGTCTCCCGCCCCCCCTCCCTCCAGTCCCGACACGCCACCGAAACAGGGGGGTTGAGCGGGCTGCCTCTTAAGGACTTGGCCACGCAGACCATCCACGATCTTTACCTACTTACGGGGCGGGGCAAAGTACCCATAATAGGTGTGGGTGGAGTCGGCTCGGGCCAGGATGCGTACGATAAGATACGGGCGGGTGCCTCGTTGGTGCAGGTGAGAGGACGGGAAGGAGGGAAGGAGGACGAAAAGAAGGGGGTTTTTCAGGCTGGATGAAGCGCTTCCCCATGACTTTGTGAGGAATTAGCACTCTGTCCTTTCCTTTCCGCGCACTTTCCATCACTGATCACATTTTCATACCTCCTAATCCTCCCTTTTCCTCTTAACTCCCTCCCTCCCTAGGTATACAGCATGTTGGTGTACGAGGGCCCAGGAGCAGTCAAACGGATCACGCAAGAGCTGGCGGCCTTGCTGGAACGAGACGAGTACAAGCACGTCAGTGAGGCGGTGGGTGCGATTCATCGAGAGATGCAGCAGCAGCGGCAGCCGCACACGCCGAATATCCTCGCCATTGACGTGGTCGGAGAAGGGAGGGAGGAGGGAGAGCTGAAGGGGGGGAAGAGAAAGGGGTGGTGGAGGTGGTTATCACGGGGTTGAGGAGAGAGAGAGGGGGGGAGGGAGGAAGGGAGAGAGGAAACAAGGAGCATGTACACTAGTAGAGGGAATATGATAAAAGACGCACGATATTCACAAGGCTGCTCCTTGGTTTTTCCTCATTTTCATTGTTGGTTTATGTTGCTAATTTTATGAAGGCATTTTGGCGAGTGCTGATATGCTGCCATCGCTTTTGCCGTCGGTCCTGCTCAACGCTGCGATAGCCAACCCCAGCCGATGCGACAATATGCTCCAGCACACGACAAGAATCTACACATGCATGCACGAAGTACGGCTTTTAAAATATTGATGCGTGTCACACAGTGTGTGGTGGTATACTTATTGACAAACAAAGACGTGGAACCAGGAGGGATGGGTCCTTGAAGGCCCATCGGAGGGACTGGCGATGCCGCATGCGTATCTTACGATGCATGCCAGTAATCGCGACGCAGATACACACAACACACATTTCCATGCATGATTGGACAGGTAACATTAAAACCTAAGCGACGGACTGCAATAAATAGGAGGGAGTGCAAGCATTGAGTCGAGGAAATGACGCCGCCGCAGCAGCATCAGCATCACTGGCCGTCGTCGTTGCAGTTGCTTCTTCTCCTTTCAAGTGCCCATGCTTTTATCCCGGCTCATGCTCCCACTGCTCCTGTGACAGCTTTCTTCACATCTACTACGGTCATCTCCAGCCTTTCTTCCCGATCCCCCCTCTCTCTAACCTCCATCCCCTCTGCCCGCACGCCCCTCCCTTGCCTCTGGCAAATTCGCTCCGACCAACAGCACACCGAAGACTACTTCCGCTTTATCGAAGGCAAAGAGGTGTGTTCATGTGCTAGAACCGAGCGTAGAGATAAAGAAGGAAGGAGCAAGCCCCTTCCACGTGCCTCTGCTGCCAATTTGCCAATTTGGTCGTCGCTTTTAAAGAGAGCGAGCTATCCATTTAGTGCCCCTCCTGTCTAGACCTCTTTTGTTGTTCATCGTCCGTTCTCTCCTCCAAGAGACATCTCAGACCACTGCCTTGCAAAATGTTCACTTTCGTCTCTCATTCTCTTCCTTTTTTCTCTCCATCCTTAGGCCCCGGAGAAGGTTGATCAGCCCAGTGTCATTATCGGCAAGGGCAAGTTGGGTCAAGCACTAGCTGAGTGGAGCACCTTCGGAAAAGATGACGTGCTTGTGGACCGTGGGGAAACCATTCCACTCACACTTACGGCCGCCAACGGCACTGTTTACGAGAGCTTCCCGATCTATGTGTGTGTGCATGAGTGGCAAGTAGAGGAGGTGATCTTAGCGTGTCCCAAGGAAAAGAGAAATGACCTGGTGTTCATGCAGTCTGCATGCCTAGAAAATCTCCTGAAGAAGTATGGCCTATGCAACAAAAAGACCACACAATGCGTCCCCTACTTCTCTGTGTCCCCTCTTGGCCTTCCCATAGATGGCCGAGTGCAGTACGACGTGAGCAAGACGGATGGCGAGCCGAAGTACGCGGGGCAGACGTCTGTGTGTGGCCTATGGCGCGGGGCGGTCGCCGAGCGACTCAAGAAGAAGGGGCTGCATGTGGTCACGATGGATTACATGTACTGGCGGAAGCAGATGTTGGAGCGCTTATTGTTCGATAGTGTGTTTGGCCTCCTGGCGTGCGTGCATGCGGGCTCGGGGGAGAAGACGTACGGCGAGCTGGCCCAAAACCACTGGGAGGAGATCGACGACATACTCTCAGAGCTAAATCGCGCTGTAGCAAACATCATGGCGGTCGTTTTGCTCACACATGTGGACCGACGCCTGCGGGGACTGGCGGAGGGGCCCAGTTGGCGGGACAAGAGGCCTCGAATGGCCACGGCGCAGGAGTACCCTTATCGAAACGGTGTGCTGCGGTCGTTGAGTAGGACCTTTACGTCGCGCGGCTTTCCCTCCCCCATGGCCACCCACGACGAGTACCTGAACTTCGCCAAGGAGCGAAAGCTAGTGTTGTACGATGTGGACATGGAGCGCTAGGATGGGAGCTGTTGAAGGGAGGCAGTAGGGTGCTTTGTTTTATAGGGGAGGAGAGGGGAGTGAATGGCGAGACGGAAATAGAAATCATTGGGCGCAGAAAGCACAACCTTTGAATGTTTATGGCAACGCCTTAATTACAATTAGTCACCTTATTGCTTTCCTCGCTTCTCCATCACAAAAAACAACTTCCTATTATTTGACTGTTCAAATGGGAGAAGTGCACCGCAAACAGTGTTCGTTGAAGGACGGCATATCGTAAATTGGCTGAATATAATATTGTGTTGGCGCAAAGAATGTAGTGTAATATAGTAAACGAGTACAAAAGCCTAACTTCAGCGCTGGATACTGGAGATGTAGCTTAAAGGGCGCAGTCCGATAACAACAAAGAAAGCCTGAAAAGTGTTCAAGGTCATGGGAGGTGGTATCGGTGGGTAGCGCATTGTATCGATCGATAGTTTCATAATAAATAAAGAAACAGAGCACATGTAGCATCGTAGCACTGTCCTGCTATGCAACAAATTATTTTTCGACCGCCTAATTATAGAAGACAATCCGGGACCGGGGAATCACGAAGGGTTCGATGTTATCCCATCCATCCGGGATCAAACGTACACGACGATCGTATGAGACAGTGCATGCATACCGCTTTAGAGTCTCTGCTGGTCTGGCAAAAAAAGACTTCCGGTTGCCACAAGCGGCGAGTGATAGCGCGCACGGGACAAACACTGTCGCCTGACCATCGACTGGCGACATAACAAAGGAGAGCACTCTTGAATAACGGCCCGAGTTAACATGGAGTGTCTGGGCGTCAAAGTTGCCTCCACCGTGCAGTCCACGCACCCTTACGGAACATTGCCTCGGGTTGCGCGACCCTCCGTGGAAAAACCATGTACTTTTAATATGGTATGGCACCAAAGCACTCAATGAAAGGTCTGTGAGAGCCTCAGGCGCCAGCTGCCCTCTCTGCCGGGCCGTCGCAAAATACTCTGGCTCTTGTCTCGTTCCTGTTCTTCCTCTTTCCCGAGCCGTCCAACTTACCCAAGTTGCAGTCATATCATGCGCGGTGTCGAAAAATAGGTTATTCTCGACAAACCAGCATTTCTTCTATCTAAGTCACACGTACCATAGAAAAGGGCTCGTGGGCGTGATGGTGCCCTTTCCCAGAACACTCGATACGTTCACACGGAGAAAAAGACAAGGAACTTGAACCCCACTTGCAGGTAGCCCACGGACGAGTTCGAGACTATAACTCGAAAGTTATGGCACGGTAAAAGGCGAGACAAAAAATATTAATATCGTGAACGTGTAAGCTGTCTTTATTTGAGCAGCCACAGCGCTCGTCGGATTATGACCGTCGTCTGAGCGCTAGGCAGCCGGAAAGGGAGAAGCCTCTGGCTCGCCTCGACGTCTCTTTGCGGCCCGCTTCGGAGGTGTCGTTTCCCCGTCTCACCACCATTTTCCACCCTTCCTACCCACCACACAGGTTTCATACATGCATTTTCTTGCATAGCCGCGTCCACCAGCCGGGCTTTGCCGGTTGCCCGTCGTTACATCGATCCCCTCAAACTTCCCTGAATCCGTCGTAGTTGCCAAGGTCGCCTCCTCCCTCCCCCCCCTTGAGGGGGCTCTCTCAATAAGAGAGGGAGAGGGGCGGGGCAAGGCGCGGGAAATTTACTGGTTGGACGAAATATAAGGGTACTAGGGCACAGAGGCAATAAGGATGGACGGAGAGCAGCAATCGCAGCCGTCGGAGGGGGGGCGGCAGCAAGGGCAGAGGGGTCAGGAGCAGCTAGAGGAAGGGGGAGCAGGACGCGGCCGAGGACGAGAACTTGGATACAGTGGATTTTGGGAAACCTTAGACCAGCCATCATTTAGCATACCAAGCCGGAGTAGCAGCGTGCCTCCTTTAGTGGGTAGCAGCGGCAGGTACGAAGAAGGAAGGGAAGTGTACGTAGACATTTATTTGAAATGCGTATGGGGAGACTGCAGATGGAGGGAATGACTGTCTGTAGAATCTTTATCCACCAATTTATATCTATATATATCCCCGGCATAGGTATGGCATGGGAAACGTGAGTGGGCGTTATTCGTCCTCTCGAGGCGGAGATGCCTTTGCCGGCGGGGGAAGAAAAGGAGGAGGCGAAGGAGGCGAAGGAGGCTTGTACAGTGGTAGCAGTAACAGTAGCAGCAGCGGCAGCGGAAGGCACGCGTTTCAGGTAAGGAGATGCCCGTCTTCCAGGAGTTAGATGAGTGCCATCTAGGAGCACTCATTGTCCACCACATTTCTTCCCACCTTCCTCTTTCCTTCCCTCCCTCCCTCCCTCCCTCCCTCTTTTAAAGCTCGGCTGGCACGACGATACCGTACTTCCTCCCTCGCTTCCTCCACCCCACCTTTCCGCTGCCGTCTCATCGTCCTTTCCTTCCAGCATTTTGAGAGTCGGGCTGGGGGACTGGCCCCAGGGCAACCTCACAGCCACGCACTCGACAAGGGGCAGCAGCACCACGAGCAGCAGCAGAGGTGGTACACCCTTCCTCCATCCCTCCCTCTCCACATCCTCGATATCCGAGCAGGCATGGCCCTGTCCAGGAGAAGGAGGAGGGGGAGGAGGAGGGGGAGGAGGGGGTGGGGGGGGCAAGAGATCAGGAGCGGGGACAACACGAGCGGTCTTACCCCACCCGGCTCCCCCCCTCTCGGTCTCTTCCTCCTCCTCGACCTCCTACTCCCGCCCTTTCCCACTGCCTCCACCACTATCCGCGGGCCCGCACACTGCTGGGCTGGGAAGAGGGAGAGGAGAGGGATGGAGAGGGGGCGAAGGCGCGCCAAGAGGACACCCTCCCTATATGTCCTCCTCCCCTCCCTCCTCATCGTCCTCCTCAGCCTCAGCCACATCCGCTTCACCTTCGTTCCTATCCACGGCAGGAGAAGGAGGAAGGGGGGGGGGGGGCGGCGAAAAGGTGGAGGGCCGGTGTCATTGTACGATATTCTAGTGGCGTCCGAAGCGGCTAGAAGGT
>Ga0160419_100573_pt1 | contig 22134 bp, 21 predicted proteins | sample CelAP2metagpilot_2_FD_108196 | JGI IMG/M metagenome (GOLD analysis project Ga0160419, IMG submission 108196) | Phycosphere-associated microbial communities from Cellana algal ponds in Kailua-Kona, Hawaii, USA - Cellana AP2-4-25 metagenome pilot ... | reverse complement strand
TGTTGAGGTGGAGGGGGGGGAGGGAGGAAGGGGGGGAGGGAGGGGGGGAAGGGCGGGCTTTGACAAATGCAGATACCACACTCGCTCCTGGGCCGGTACGTCCGGTAGTGAGGACGAGCAGTAGCAGTAGCAGTAGCAGTAGCAGTATGAGTAGCAGCAGCAGCAGCAGTAGGAGGAGGAGCAGTAGGATAAGGAGGAGGGAGAGTATGATTGTGCCGGGTACTCGGGGGCAGATTCCGATATGGAGTGATCATGCAGAGGAGGAGGTAGAGGAAGAGGACGAGGCTGCTACTGTTGCTGCTGCTGCCTTCCAGCAGGACCAGCAGCAGCAGCGGCGGCGATTGGAACAGCAGTATTATCAGCAGCAGACAGAGCAGGACGAGGGGCATATGGAGGTTGTGGAAGGCGAGGAGGAGGAGGGGGAGGAGGTTGGGAGGGTAGTCATGTCTTTAAATGCGTTGGTGCTCGAGCAGCAATACCCGGGAGAGGATAAAGTCGAGGAAGGGAGGGAGCAAGGGACGGGCTTCGATGAGAGCAGTAGCTTCACCTTAGGCAATGCCGGGGGAGGCTTACTGCTCGCGCCAAAAATAAAATTAACCCTGCGTACCAGTGGGAAGGAGGAGAAAGAAGAAGAGGCAGCAGCCGAAGAAGTAGCGGCAGCAGTGGCGGCAGTTGCGGCAAGGAGGGAAGGAGGGGAAGAGGAGCAGGAGAGTATGATCAGTTGGGGTGGGCTGTCGATGCTGTCGGACCGAGGGGAAGGTGGAGGGGAGAAGCTTTCGTCTTCTTTCTTCCTGCTTGGCACCCGCCTCAGCATCGATAGCGCGGCGAGCTCTTCTTCTCCAGGCGGCGCAATTGCTGCTTCCTCCACCACCGGTTCCTCCTCCTTCTCCCATGCCAAAGGACACAAGGCGAAGAAGAAGAGCGGAGACCTGCTCCCTTTCGCCCCTACCCACAGTCCTCCCCCTGTCTGGAGGAGCGGCGGTGGAGGAGAGGGCAGCGGTGGAGAAGTGGGAGGGACGCACACGCCTATCATGCTGTCACCCATGGAGGTGGTGGGGGAGGGGGGGTTGGAGGGAGGGGGCATACGCCTAACCTCAGGCCGTCACAGTCTCTCGGCGCTTCATCCGTCCGTGGAACATCATCACCGCCACCAACAGCAGCAGCAGCAGCAGCAGCAGCAGCAGCAGCAGCAGCATGGCCCCGCGCACGGTCATAGCACGACTACTTTCTATACGCCGATGGGAGGGAAGAAAAAAGATTGGGGAGTGTCCGCCCGGGCGAACACAGACAGCATTGAGAGGCTAACGTTGAAATTTCAGTCGTCGGTTACGGAGGGAGGAATGGTAGGAGGAAGGGAGGAGAGGGGAATATGCATGCTGCCTTCGCATTTGAGATATGGCATGAAGTCGCCACCTGCTCCGCTTCCTATTTCGGTCGTCAGTGGTGGAGGGGAAGGGGAAGGGGGAGAGGAGGGAGGAGAAGGAAAGGTGTCATCATCGTCGTTTGCTATAGTGCGGTTCTCGTTAGATGGGGATTGTGTACGGCACCAGCAGGAGGAGGAGGACCAGCAGCAGGAGCAGGAACAGCAAAGAGAGCAACAGCAGAAAGAGCAGGAAGAGCAGGAAGAGGAGGAGGAGGGAGTGGAAGGAGCAGGTACGGAGACTGCAGCTGGGCGCAGGCGACGCGGGCCACGAGTGGCGATGGGTGGAGGAGGAAAGGGCGAGGAGGAGGACGAGGGGGACGGAAAAAGGAAGGAAGATCAGGGCCGCGGCTGTCTTCGCCCATCTCTGTTCGGTCGAACGGGGAGAGAGGAGGAAGAGGAGGAGGAAGAGGCAAAAGCCACTGCGGCACTGCGGCGGAAACGTGCGTCAGCAGCCAAGGCTCGACGTGTCTCCATGGGCCTGATGGCACGTGCCTGTCTTATCAAGCAACAAGTCGAAGCCTGGAGACATGGCAATGCTTCTTCCCTCCCTCTGACCTCCTCTTCCTCCTCTTCCTCCTGTGCCGCTGTTGCACTAGCTGCAGCTGGTACTACGGGAGCTGCTGCTGGTGCTGCTGGCGTGGTGGCCCGGCGGCTGCCCAGGGGTAGTCGCGCATCCTTGTGTACGGCAATGGGAGGGCTAAGTCTTGTAAGTGAAGGAGGGCAAGGAGGAGGAGGGGGAGGGACGATGGGTGGAAGCTCCCTCCTCTCTCCAGCTGTGGCAGTCAGCGAGCGGATTAATGGGGGAATCCGTGAAGAGGAGGAGGATGAGGAGGAAGGAGGGAGGGAGGAAGGAAAAGCGATGGCGTCGTCATTCTGGGCGTCTATCCCTCGTATTGAGGAAGGGGGGGAGGAAGGGGGGGAGGAAGACTCGTCCATGGCCCTCGAAATCACTACTTCGTCGTTCCAGCCTTCCTCCTCCTCCTCCTATATCCGGCCCTCCTTTCCTCCTCCCCTCCCTCAGCAGCACGAACAGCAGCGACAGAGAGGGGCCGGGCTGATAATGGGAGATCTGACCATTTCCTGTCTAGAGTTTTTGAATGCTCAGGATTTAACTTCACGAGTGAACGGACCAGGCGCGGTGTGCAAGGCCTGGGCGACAGCTGCCCTTCATGCACAAGCACGCGTGTACTCTGATTTTGAGGTGAAAGTGGAGGAGGGGGGAGGGAGGGGAAGGAGGAGGGTAGCGAAGAGAAGGAGGGATGTGACGGTGGCGTGGAGTGAGGTTGCAAACGACTTTCCGTGTGGGCAGTTCTTGTCGGACGGAGCTTATAAGACTGTGTACCGGGTGTGGGCCAAGGGGGGGGAGGGAGGGAGGGAGGGAGGAGGAACAGGAGGAGGGAGGGGGAGGGTGGAGGCATTGAGTGTCATGGATGTGAACGCCATCACCGCGAGCGGGAATGCGGCCATACTTGCGCAGGAATTGAGGGCGTCGATCTTAATGAGCGCCCTAGTCAGGCAGAAGATATGTCCTAACCACGTTGAGACCTTCGGGGTGCTCCGGACTAAGCACGCTCCTCGGGATATCTGGGGTTGTACTGGAGACGTTTTCGCGGATTTTGTGGACCGGGCAAGGGAGGGAGAGAGGGAAGGAGGGAGGGAATGGTCGGCTCCTCCGTCGCCACCTATCCACCCGAAGGCCCCGACGAGAGCGGCCTTATCTCAGGGAGATTATCAGCTGATTCGAATGGAGCTGTGTCACCACGGAGACTTGGAGGGGTTCTTACGGAAGCAACCACAGGGCGTCCTCCCCCCCGCCCTCACCCGGCTCCTCCTGTTTCAGATGTGTTTTGCTCTGTACGCGGCCAGGGATACTCACCTCATGCGGCATTATGACCTAAAACTGCTAAACTTTCTCTTGGCTGATTTCCCTGCTCCTGGCCTTTCGACCTCGTCCTCCCTCGCTTCCACCTCCTCCTCTTCCTTCTTGAGAAAGGGAGTGAGAAGCCAGCGGCGGGTGTTGAGGGCAAGGCAGGACGGAGGAAGAGGGAGAATAGGAGAAAGAGAGATGGAGTACGGCCAGAATGACGAGGAGACGGCGCCCACCACAAGGACGAAGAGTTGCCGAAGTAGGATTATGGGAAAACCAAAGGAGGAGGAGGAGGAGGAGGAGGAGGAGGAGGAGGTGGTACCAGTCCGCTACGGCTTAGGCGCACACACCTACCTCCTCCCCCTCCCTGCCTCCCTCCCCCTCTGCGTCAAGCTGGCCGACTTTGGAACTGCCGACTTATCCGCCGAAACTTGGGGCCAGCCCATCGGGCTCGATCAGTTCACTACCCTTGAAAACACTCCCGTTGATTTCCTCGTCAGTGGCGACAAAGCCCAGCAAGGCTTTGCCGCCGACGCCTTCTCGCTCGGCCTGGCCGTCTGGCACCTCTTCACAGGGAGCATGCCGTATGAGGAGGTGATGGAGAGTGTCCGTTGCCCACCCTCCCTCCAACTGGCCCTGGCCAAGGCCTGGGGAAGTAAAGGTTATGGAGTCTTAAGGAGGGTGCTGGACGCGGGGGGGGAAGGAGGGGAGGAGGAGGAGGAGGACTTGACTTTGTTCCACACGTTTTATCGGTATTTGGTTTTGTTGGGGCTACCGAGTGAGGAGGAGCAGCAGCGGGGCCCCGGGAGCAGAGGGAGGAATCCCGTATGGAAGGCTGTCGCATCTCTCCTGGGTCCAGACCCTGCCATTGCTGCTGCTACTGCTGCAGCAACAGCGGAAGCGGCGTCCTCGTCCTCTTCCTCCATCAACCCACTGACAATGAGCACCCGGAAGCGCGCCGTCCGTGCTACCACCGTCAGCAGCAGCAGCAGTTGCAGTGGTAGTGGTGTTCTTCCTGCTCCCCTCTCGCTCAAAGAGCGAGTAACATACCGATTCTGGCAAGACCATGCCGCCTTCTCTATCTCCCATGGCACCCACCCCCTCGTTGCACGAGGCAGGGAGAGACTACACGCCATCCCAGGCGCCCTCCAACTCCTTCGGTCCCTCCTTCACTACCTTCCTGAGAGACGACCCACCATGTTCAAGGCTCTGAACTCTCAGGTCTTTGCTTGCCTGAGGGAAGAGTACGAGGGCGAGGAAGGGGGGGAGGAAGGGGAGACCTTCCTGGCGTACTTCCGAGGAAGGAGGATGAGGGGAGGGAGGTTGAACACCCAAGCGACTGTGCCATTGAGGGAGGATATTTAAGGAAGGGAAGTGGAAAGGGAAAGGAGGGAAGAGGACGATTATGTTTTGCATCTGCGTGCGCACGTATATATATATATATATATATATATATATATATATGTGTGTGTGTGTGTGTGTGTGTGTGTTTGTGTGTGTGTGACTATGTATTTTGGCGTGCGTCTGTCTGTGTGTGATTTTCGTCCATTTGCGCGTGGAGTGCGTTGTATCGACACCTATTTTGTGACAAGAGCAAACATAAATGCTTATAGAACGGTAGCTGAAGGGGTTTGGGACGAAGGAGAGAAGAAAGGAGAGATGAAAGCAGCAGCGACAGCCAGCAATTTGGAGTTCACATTGACAACGCTACATTTAGACACCATTGACAGTAGAGCGAAGAGAATAGAGAAGGAAGCAACGATGGCCGCGAGAATCAAGAGATTGACGACATGGACGGAGGTGGAAAAGAAGACGAGAACCTCCCATTCCATCCCCTTACAACCCCTCGAAAGACCCCTCCTTCCACTCCCAGCCTCTGACAACCGATTGACAAGCAACATGACAGTAGCAATACATATATACATGTACTTATATAACGACACCCATTCATATGCTATGTCATCCAGCGGAGAGACCACAGAAAGTATTCAGGTTTTCTCCTTCTCTTTTTAAAAAGCAACACGAAATAAAGAAGGCAGCACTAAAGGAACATTAATTTCATCAACGCTGAAGCATCAAGTTCGATTTAACTGGCTTATAATTTCTGAAGCTTTGCCTGTAAAAATTAGATTCTTATCCCCCTCTCTCCCTCTATCCTGCAACAGAATGAATTGCCTGTCTAGACCGAATTCTTCGCCTTCGCAACCAACTCCTCCACCTTCTTCTCAAAGCAAGCCCTCCTCAGCTTCCTTTCCCTCTCGGTCCTAACACCCTCTTTCCCGAACTCCTTTCCTTGTCCCATCGTCCTCCTCCCCCTCCTTCGCCGCAACCCCTGCTCTAGCGCCTCTTTGCTCCACTTCGATTCCCTCAAGAAATCCCTTAACGAAAAGATGACTACCGTGTCACCTACCCACTCAATTGATGGTTCTTTATAGTGACCTTGTTCTACTCTGACCCGGCCTGACTCATCCTTTCCTCCCCATCGGTCTTCGCTCGTTTCGGCATTGATGGGGTTGGAGAGCAAGGCTTCTTCCTCCTTCCGTTGTCGGTGGACCTTGGCGTGGGCAGGGCAAAGGGAAAGAGAGGAGGAAGGGGCAGAGGATAAAGAGCGAGCTGCAGCAGATTGCGTGACAGCAGCATCGCAGATCTTGCCACAGCAATTGACACAGCAACCGTGTACACAATCACCTTTGGCCTTGCGTTGGCAGGGGTCGCCATCTGCCCGCTTGCCTCTGCAAGGGAGAGTGTTACTCAAAAAGTTGTTGGTACTGCTGCTGCTGTTGGCTTCCTCCATGCTCCGGTTAAGCGTGCCGCTTTTGCTGTGGGTGGTCTTCGCTTTTTTGGATGGGGAGGAGGGGGAGGAAGAATGCGGGGGAGAGAAAGCGGAAGGGGAGGAGACGGCGCGTTTCTGCCGTCCCTTTCCATTTTCTCCCTTGCCAGCTGATGCCAGGCCAACAGCAACGGTCAAAGTAGGAGAATCTTGTGATATACATGCGATTGAGACCGCTGCGCTGGCATGTTTTTTACCGCTGGTGCGAGAGGCAGAAGGAGGGGAAGCAGGGGAGGCCGCAGAGGTACTGCGGCGTTGGGTAAGCGGGGAAGGAGGAAGAGGAGGTGGGAGAGAAGCAGTCGAGGAGGGGGAGGACTTGGCTATGCTGCGCTGAAGCATCGGTTGGCTGTGGTTGTGGTTGTATTTGTGGAGTCTTTGCTGCATCTAAGACAATCACAAAATAACGTGTACAGCAGTCGAAGAAAACGCAGGGTGAGCGATGATCGCCCGCGGTCGGAGCTGCGTTGCGTTGCATCACGTTTCCCTCCCACACACTCTCATTTGGCATTCAAGGCCTTATCAAGATACGATAAATGCAGCATAATCGATGTTTGATATAACTTATTTACTACCATTTCGTTTGAGGGATCAATCACACTTTTTTTTTTAAAATTAAAAAAACCCTCTCCATTCTCTTTTGTGAGCACAAAAGATGCTTTCGGACAAAGACTTCTTGTACGCAAACTCGAGAAGAAGACAAGGCTAGCTAGGCGCTTGGCTGGTATCATCTCAGACGTAGCGCTCCACAGGAAATATAAATCAATCAGAAATTAAAGACCTCTCCGCCCGTCCATCCTTTCATGCATATGGATTTTTTCAGTTTTGTTACTTTCATGGGGTGCTTTCGCGCTACTACATTTGTCTGCTGGGTGTCTCTCTATCGTTCGTTTCAAATCAATTTATCTCATGTCTCCCTATTGTACAATACACTTCTGCCACTATTTTTCCATCTTAAGTCTCTGTATTTGATTCCAAGTCCTCGTCGTTCTCCCTCAGAGAAAAACAGAAAAACAGAGAACGGAAAAAGACCGGGCTCGGCGTTGGCGCCCTCGCTTGCCACCTTCCATCTTTGTCTCCATCTCAATACACACACGCATGATAAAAAACAAAATAAAGGCATCACGCTTCAAAGCTATAGAAATATTAAAAAAAATTCCTCCAGCCCTCCCCCGCCACTCCCTCTATATTCTGAGGCGAGGCCCATACAGCTTCCTGCTCCTCCCCTCTGCCGCCAAGCTGAAAGGCAACGACTGTCCATATACCCCAGTTTCTAGCACTGTTGCCTGCACATAGTACTCACCCGGCGCCGCGTCCATCAGCCTGAGGAATCGATAGGGAAAGTCGAATCCCCCCTCCTCGTTCGTCCTCACACTTCCCCCTCCCAGCAAGGTCTTGCGAAATGTCACCTTCCCTCCTCCTCCCCCTTCCCACCACATCTTCTCATCTTCCTCCTCTCCCTCCTCCTTCTCCTCCGGAATTCCAAACAACTCAATCTTGACCAATACCGACGACGGGAACTTCTCCAGGTGAATCACATATGGATGCTTAAACATCACCTCCGTCACGGGCACTGCCGGCAGCAGCGGGTCTGTCACTACAACAGATAGACTCCCAAACGACGTAGCCTTCCCTCCATCCTGACCGCCCATCCCCTTCATGTCATTGTAGGCTGGGGCTTTCCACACCTTCTCAAACTCCACCCCCACATGTCCCACCTCCACCCCCTCCTCCCTCACTACCCCTTCCTTTATCAAGGCACTCAATCCATCTGCATGCCACTCCTGCGCCTCCTTGTGCGACAGCCCCTCCTCAACCACCAACGCCCTCCTCTTCCGCAGACTATTCCCCCCCTCCTGCAGCAGCAGCAGCAACGCCTCGGCGTCTTCCTCCCTCGTCGTCACTATAGCCAACTTATGCCTGTGAGTCACCTCAAACCCCTCCTGCCCCACGAAGAAGGAGGGAGGGAGGGAAGGAAACATGGCAGCGAAAAGTGGGTCAGGCTCCGACTCCCACACCCCTATGGACAAAGATTCTGGCCCCGAGTCGATGCTCGGAATCAACGTCAACAGCGCCTGCCGTACCGCTGCCTCCACCCCCTCCTTCTTCAGATGAATCCCTCCCTCCGTCCCTCCCTCCCCCTTTCCCTCCTCCTCCGCCCGCCGACTGTGGTCGAGCGGCGCTGAACTCACCCCCTCTCTCGTCGTCATTTCCATCTCCCCCAATAAAATAAAATGCGGCAAAAATTCTACCTCCTCAAACCCCTCCTCCCCCCATCCCAACATTCCTGCATACTCGCCCGGCGCACGATTTAAATCGCCGCAATTTTCCTCCACTTCACAATGGTCTGCCCCTGGCCCTCCCACGCTGTCCGATCCCGAGCCGCACACACCACAGTAGCCCTCGGTCCGGCTGTTGACATAGAAGATAGTGTCGTCGTCCTGAGGAGCAGTTGCCGCACTCCCTTGTCCTCCCTCCCGCTCTCCTCCTCGGAGAGGATCGAGGGCATTTTGAATCTTTATGGCGGCTTGAATAAGGAGGGGAGGAACACCCATGGCTTTCAATGTTTCAAGTTGAGTGTCGTTGTCGTAGTCGACCTTAAACGCGGTGGTATTGATAGAGAGGAGACCCAAAGGAGGGGGCCGGGGGGAGGAAGGGGAAGAGGGCGTTGAGGTCGGGAGGGAAGGCAGCGCGGCCAAGGCCAGATCCTCCGCCGTAGCCCCTACCTCTCCTGCCTCCTCCTTTACCACCGATACCTCCTTCCCTCCCTCCATCATCCTCATCCTTTCCCTATCCGAGTCTTGACGGCACCGCGACCCCCCCTCATACCCCGCCGTTACAAAAAACGGTTTTCCCGCCGCCCACACATCCGGCTCCGGTTCACACACGCCCATGATCCAAAAATCCCGCGTGTCATCCGTGATAAAATACCTCTGGAAGGTAGGCGAAAACCCCAGCAACGCCCCCCCCAACCCAACAAACACAAACCCGCCATAACCCTGAAAGAAGTCAATCGCAGTAAAGACAATCGTGGGCGAAAATAAAAGCGTCAACAGGCCCTTGCCCACAAAAATGTACTCCCCAAAGAAAAACGCACATCCAATGGCCGAGAAATCCACCACCGGACATGCAATGAAGGTCGCCACCCCCCCCCCCACAAAGGTCACAGATCCCGCCCCGGCCTCATACGCCGTCGATACGTACGTGCCCACCGAGCCCCCAACAGAGGACATTACCCCTCCCCCCAAAAACGCATATCCCCCTACCATTAAATTGACCACCGGCCCGGCAAATTCGTTAACGGACGTTCCCGTGTGGATCAACGCTCCTCCGCCTACGCAATAATCCAGCCCCGCGCCAAACGAAGCCATCATCGCGTAAACATCCTCGATGCTCACGCCCGTCGCCACCTGGACCCCCCCGAGAACAGTCAAGTCCCCCGTTCCTGAATATTGCGCCGCAATTGAAAAGGAGCTCACGTCCAATGCTGTCAAAATCTGCACCCCGCCGGCCACGAAGAAGGCTTGCCCCACCCCATTCGTCAAGACAAATCCATTAATCTCAAGGAACTGGCAGAAGGTAAACAAACTCACCCCCCCGAGCATGGCAACATTGAATCCGGCCCCTGCTTCACCCGCGAACCACGTGGTATATATCCAGGTGCACCCGATGAAGGACAACTCACCTCCCAGCACCAAGATGTCCCCCCCTATGTACAGACGGTCATTCGTGGCTATCACCTCGTAGTCATAGAATAAGCACCCAACGAATTGTATCCTTCCCGCCACCGCCATGACGAAACCCCCGTAGATCCGCACGCTTACAAGAGCTTCGTTCAACAGGATAATCAATTCGATTTCCTCTTGACCGCTCATATCATCTTCAAACATGACCCCGACGAAGTTACCGCCTAACGCCCCATATTCAAATAAAACAGTGCCTCCCCGTGATTCTAACACCTCTCCTGTGGGGGGTATCCCCTCCAAAATCGGTATTGGGGCTCTGTATTCACCCGTGCCTTGGTTAATATGCACATGGCGCATTTCAAGGTACCCACCGGCGATAACCCGGAAGCAACGCACGGTGTCAAAGCAGTCAATAAACGGGATCTCCAGCGGGTTTCCCTGAAGGACAATGTGCCGGTCAATTATGATCTCATTCGCAAGCCGGTAAGGATTAGATGGTCTATTGAAGCTCTCTCCGAGGTTGACATAGAAGCAGGTGCCATTCACGATTTCTTGTTCCAATTCGGCCGCGTCTGAAGGCCAGCACCACTCCCCTTCCGTGGAGTCGCGCCAGTGGTCCGTGAACTTGTCAGAAAGGGAGGATGCGAAGGCGAACGTGTTTGAAGCAGCAGCAGCAGCATTGCCGCTGGTGGTATTGAGCAGGTCGGCGAGGGAGGGATGGGGGGGAGGGAGGGAATAAGGGAGGAGGTGGATCTTGTCCGAAGGGCCGTCGACGTTAACAGCGGGTTTACTGATGGGAGACATGGTGGTAGTGATGGTGGTGGTGGTGTCGGTGGTGGTGGTGTCGGTGGTGGTGGAGTCGCTGTCCCCCCGGAATTCAGGGACGGATGAATTGCTCCCGTCGTCTTTTCCCGGGTGGGTGATGGAGTGGGAATGCTCCTGGAGAGAAGGAAGGAGGGAGGGAGGGTAAGGTCGTGTGTTTGAATGGTATTCATCATCATGTTCCCGAGGGTACATGGTCATGGAGAGGAGAGAGGGTTGGGTAGAAGGGGTTAAGGTGAGGTGCCAGGACATAGAAAAGGACCGGTCATACGGACACCAAGTTACCTTGTCGCTGCTGGTGGTGATAAGCGGAGAGGGGGAAATGGATTCTTTTATTCTTGAGGGAGATGCGGCCTGTGAAGGATAGGGAAAAAAAGGGGGGGGGGGGGGGGTATACAGGGGGTATGTCTATGTTGGTGGCTTGTTATATGAACCATATGTCCCCAAATGCCTTCACATGAAGAGGAAAAGGCACGAGGCACGATGACTGACGACCTCCAACGGTTGAAACCTCGATAATAATGCCCACTCCCTATTGCAATCATGTCCAGGACTGGAATGAAAGCATTCTCATCCACATGGATACATAATTGCAGAGAATATAAGAATCAGTTCACTGCTCCCCTCCACCCTTCCCCCCTTGCCTCTAATCCTCCCTACACGTACCTCAAAATGCATCACCGAGCCCACAATTACAGCGCTCGCTACCACTATCAACATGATACCTAGCCACCACCGCACTCCCCGTCGTCTTCCTACATATCCTGTTGGTTCTACTGATATTCCATTTATTCTTTCGACTGCTTCTCCTGCACTGGCCCCGTCGCTGCTGCCAGGCGCGACTGTCTCTACCGTCGCCGTCGTGGCCACCATCACCTTGTCCCCTCCACCTCCCTTCTCTTCTCCCCGTTCCTGAGGGCCTTGGGATTGGGACAAGTCCATCTTGCTGGTGACCCTGCGGCCTTACTGCTCCTGGGATGTCCGGCTTTCTCCATACACGCACCAAGTGCCGCCGTGTTGCTCCTCTCCTTGGGTTTGACTGGTCTTCTGCCTCTGGTCGGATTATAAATGGCCTTGGTCAAGCCCCTTATCCCGCCGCCATTCAGAAAGGTGTGCCTGTTTAGAATGGGTAGTGAGGGGCGTGTAAGTAGTGGTTGCGTTCAGGAAGTGGTTAAGCGGACACGAACCTCTACCTGAGATTCAGAAGAAAAGCATTCCTCAATGATCATGATGAATCAAACTATCTCTCAAAAGTGGGATGAAGAGACAGACACTCCGGTGGCTAGGAGCTCTCCGACAGAGGCACCTTTGCCTTAGGCACCTTATCACCACCTGTAACATGAGAATCTTCACCATCATGCGCGCTATTTATGGGTTTTTGGAAACATGATTTTTGGGCGAGACCGCGATTTTCTTGGCCGGGCCGTCCCCGCTGCGGGAGAGCATCATCCTCTGCTAGTCCCAAACAAGGAGAGCGCGAGCGGTACGCAATACCATAGGACCTGTCCATCTCCGTAATAAGCTCACGCTTAACACTCATCGCCTTTTTCATTTTTATAAACAAACTCACCACTCCAAGATAGGGAGACAGCCTTTCGGGTACTGGGCTTAACCATTAATTAACGATGGCCCTCCAAGTCCTGGCGTTTGCCGAGGTAGGTGCTCCTTTGCGTTGCCCCCCGATCGGATATGTTGTTGTTACCTCCCCAACCCGCGATTACCCAATTCTAGAGCCGGCGACGAGAGCTGCTGGCCCTTCTTCGCAAGCGGAAGGCACTGGCCGAAACGTACTATCGGAAAGGGCGCGCCAAGGCAAAAGACGGAGGCGGCAAGGCCAGCCTCTTGCTACCCGTCCTTGTGGCCCAGCGGCGGCGTTTACGACGGCGGACCACTTCACATAACCGCCGACACCCGCGGGCACACAAAAAGGCGAAAAAAGAGAAGGCCGGGGAGTCCATCGACACCCTCCTCTTGTCCCGTGCCAAGCGCCGGAAGCTGTGAGTACGCACGCAGCAGCCCCCTACCCCCCCTTTTTTTCATTGCTCGTGAAAAGCCATTACAAGCTCGTGCGCTTTTCAGTGCATCAAGTAAATATAAGACAGGCAACCCATTGCCTATTAGACGCCATTCTCCTTACCCACCCCATCAGTCTCCTACCTCACCTCCTCTTTCTGATTTCTCCTTTTCTTCATCCCTCCCTCCCTCGCTTTCCCACAGAGAGCGCAATGGCATGGCCGATCCCATCCCAGGCCGCGCCAAGCGCCTCGAGACGCACCTATGGCACAGCAAGCGCTACCCGCGCATGAATGATATATGGAACCATCGTCTTGCCTATTCGGCGACCCGCCGACCTAGCAAGGCCCCTTTGAGGGCAGCACAGAAGCGGTGCGTGATTCACGATGCCTCTTATGTACAGGTCCTGGAGATAAAGGGTAGAATCAAAGAGGGTATTATCAAGCTAGCCTCTTTATTCTTGGACCCAGCGGACGTTGAGTTATTAGAGGAGGGAGCGAGGGAGCGAGGGGAGAGGATGGGGGACTTCTTAATGTACGGCTGCCGAGCCTTTCCAAGAGAGGCATTGGGGCCCGCTCGATTCCTGTGGCGGCCGGTGGGAAGAGAGGGAGGGAGGGAGGAAGAGATGGAGGAATGGCGACGGTTGTGGGTATGGCTGCACCCTTCGTTTGCCGCGCAGGTGTTGGAAGAAATTCAGGAGGAGGTGGGGAGGGAGGGAGGGAGGGAGGGAGGGGAGGTGGAAGTCGGACTAGCGCCTGATTCACTCTTGTTTGAGTTGAGGGGACCTTTGTCTAGGGCGTTGCTCCAGGAAGTGTTGATTCCTTGCGCTACTACTGCTATTGCAGGTGCTGCTGCGACTGGTACTATTTCTCGTGATGATGTGACTGGCGGGGGGGAGGTGAAGCAGGAAGAAGAGGAGGAGGAGACAGACAAGGAAGGGAGGAAGAGAGGGCAGGATTGGTGGGCACAGCTGCCACCTCGTCTTCCGCATGGGACTGTGCTGTCCTTGCTAGTGGCAGATCCCCGAGAAAGACGAGGAGGAGGAGTAAGAGGAGGGCAGCAGCAGCAGCAGCAAGAGCTGGAGCAGTGGCAAGGGCAGCAAGTGCCACAACTGCACCTCCCTCCCTCCCTCCTTTGGGACGCTGCGGCACATGCACGAGTAACCGAGCACGCGGGCGCTCGTCCCGATCATGTGGTGAACGCGGAAAAGCAGGCAAGGAGGGAGGCAGAGGGAACATGGCAAGGCCTTTTACGCGGTGCCATCGACAAAGACGAGGCAATGGCAACAGCAGCAACAGCAGCAACAGTAGCAGCTACAGCAAGTGCAACGACCCACATTCCTCTCCTCTTGATCGCCCGTGGGGGGATTCACAGTAACGGCCTCTTCCTCGATGGCAACGGTCTAGGAGGATTCGACCTCCTCCTCCCCCGGGGGTGGGGGAAAGTGTTTTGGCATGCCATGATGCGCCGACAGGCACATCGGCTCTCTCTGCCTCTCACCCCCCTTCCCTTAGGGCTGAGGGAGAGAGAAGCGGTTGAGGGGGAATGGATGCTCCCCTCCTTCCCGAGATGCTTCCCCGAGACGAGGGAGGGAAGGAGGTGGTGGAAGGAGGGGAGGAGGGAGTGGAGGGAGAAGGAGGGCAAAAGGCCGAAAGGGAAGAGAAGGGAGTGGGGAGAAGAGCCCCCATCTTTTTTGGGTGGGGAAAAGGAGGAATCGAAGGAGGAAAAGGAAGGGGGAGGGTTGGTGGTGATTCGACGGGCGGAGTGTCTGGAGGCGGCAGTGGCGGTTCCTGAGGCGAGAGGAGCATTCAAGGGAAGAATCTTTCCCCGTCTCAATTTCTACAACAAATTCAGGGAATTGCGTTATCCCTCATCTCTTGAGGAGGAAGGGAAGGAAGGAGGGAAGAAAGGAGGCCGGGTGTTGTTGACGCCGTCTCCGTTAGCGATGTCTGGCTACTATGCAGCAGGGGTATTAAGGTGCCCGTGGACGGGGAAGCCTGCGGCGTTGGCCCAGATCTACCTGCCATCATCGGAGGATTATGGCGTGTGGAAAGCAGAGGAGGAGGGCAGAAAAGAGGGAGAAGAAGAAGAAGAAGAAGAAGAAGAAGAAGGAGGAGGAGGAGGAGGAGGAGGAGGAGGAGGAGGAGGAGGAGGAGTGGGCGGGACTGCCAAAAACAAGCAACAACGTTTTGCTCCTTCCTCCCGCCCGGCCTCCCTCCCGCCCTCGTCCTCCTCCTCATTTTCGTCCTTCGAGAGGCATCTATTAGGATGGACGACTGCAGGGGGCTTCTGTTTGAGGGAGGGAAAAGGCATGGCACTCGCCCTCCTCAGCATAGAAGTGTTGCGTCTGCTACAGTTCAGGGCGGGTGGGCAGGAGGGAGGGCGGGAGGGAGGGGGGGGGGTGTCGGCGGCGATGGCGGCAGTAGTACTGGTGAGAAATCCTCGATCTACAATCATGTTTCCAGCCAGAATGGGGCTTCAGGTTTCTTTTCAATAGAGGGATGAGGTAAGGAATGAAGGAGGATATGGCATAGTTGAAATTAAAGCAAAAGTAAAAGTTGTTCGAAGGCGAAGAATCGAGGTGGAAGATGATGAGCGCGCCTAGGTTAAATTGTAGGTTCACTTTGTGCTGTGGAGGGCTTAAATCTGGCCACTATTGCTCTAGTATTATTTTTGCGTCCGACTATGTACACTACCTGCACTGCCTTCTCTACGTCTCTAAAGGCTTCTTTAGTCCCTCCTTCCCCGTTTACCATCCTATCATGACCGTTGATGACTTCATCGGCCTACTCCTACTCCATCTTCTGCTTCTTCCGTTTTTTCCCCTTCGTCGGCCCCACACTTACCGCTGGCCGCTCGGCAATGGAGAGCTTCCAGCTCTTCTTCTTCTTCTTCTTCCCAGAATTTGACATATTCTTGTTCTTTTTCTTATTATTAACAGCTTTGACAGCCTCCTCCTCCTCACCCTTCTCCTCCTCCTCCTCCTCCTCTCTCTCCACCTTTTTTGTTGTTCTGTTCTTCTTCTTTACATTCAAATTCCAATCTTTCTTCTCCATTCCCGTCTTCTCTCCCAGCTCCTTCCCCTTCCCCTCTCCCTTCCTTCCCTCCTCCTCTTCCCTTCCCTCCTCCTCCTCCTCCCCGGGTCCGACCATCTCTAAAGACGGCACTCGGGGCGGCGTCCCCAAAGCCACCACCGCCATGGGCACCATCACCACCCCCTGCTCCTCCACCAAGTCTTTGTGCCTTGCCACATACTCGTTCAACACATCCACCCCCCTCTCATACACCTCCACCGCCTTTGTCACCCTCCCCACCCCCTCCTCGCTCCCAACTTTCCTCAAGACCACCTTCAAATGCCCCGCAAGGCACTCCAACACCTGCTGCAGGTCAAAGTACACCGCTTCCACACACGCACAGGTCAATTCACTCACCTCCTCCTTCGTTCCGAGCCGTACTCTCCATGCCCTCTCCCATACGTCCTCCACCTGCCGCAGAAACAGGTCAAAATCTCCCGCGCTCCACACGGCTGGTGGCGGGGCCACCCTACCCTCCGCCATCGCCGCCGCTGCTGCTGCTGCTCCTGCCGCTGCAGCAGCTGCTCCAGCTGCGTTTTCTGTGTCATCCCCTTCTTCCTCCCTTTCCACGGCTGCCCCGACTTCCCGCCCTACTTCCGGGTAGCCGGGGCCAAAATGCAAGGCGCGGAAGGTGACGTAGTCGGCATAGGCGGTCACGAAGGGTCGGCCTTCCGTCGACATGGCACCAGTGTCGAAGTATCTGGGAGAAGGAGGGAGGGAGGGAGGGTGAGGAGGTGGAAAAGGGCTTGCCTTGGTGGGAGAGCACCGAGGCCAAGAGAAGAAGCCTTTCCCTCTGGCCCTGGCAAATCATCGAAGAAAAGCTTACCGTATGTGTTTGGGGGAGGAGAAGGGGGAGGAGATGGAGGAAGAGGAGGAGAAGGAGGAGGAAGCAGCCCGGGAGTCCATCTGTCGGGTTAACTCTCCCAGGCGGGCTTGCAGGTTGGGAGCTTGTTCAGGCGCACCACTGGCAGCAAAGCGATGAAGAATGTACAGGGCCTTCAGGGTGATTCGACTGTCGCCCTCTCGCATCTTCGCCCATAGCTTGCGAAGGATGGGGAGGAACGGATCGAGCTGGGCGGGGGTTTGATACGTGATGGCGAGGAGGGGCTCCAAATGCTTTGGTTTAATTTGACGGGTGTCGGGTCTTGTGGCTTTGACTATCTCCCCTTCCAATTCGGAGGACAGCGCGGCCTTGAGCTCCCGCAGGAGGGCACGTCCCCTGCTGCCGAGACGAAAGGGAAAGGAGAAAGACGAGGAGGGAGGGGAGGAAGGGGGGGACGAGGAGGAGGAGGAGAGGGAGGAAGAAGAGTGTCGCCAGCGGGGGGTAGTTTGGGAGGAAGGGAAAGGAGGAGAGGAGGGGGAGGGAGTGGTAGCGCCATGCCTTTTGCGAGGTGACTGTCTCTCACCTCTTCCTCCCATTGTTTCCTCTCCTCTTTTCTTGGAGGGAATCGCTGAGGAGAGTGGTGATGGTGAGGGAGCTTTACGCCGTCTTTTGCCGCTCGTGCTGGTTCTGGTGCTGGAGCTGCTGGTGCTGCTGGTGCTGCCTGTCGGGCGACGAGATGTGAACGCGACTGCACCTTTACCACCACGACCTATCGAAGCTCCAGCAGTGCTGATGTGTCTATCGTGAGGCAGCGAATCTGTTTCCTCGTCGTCGTCCTCCTCCTGCTCCTCCTCGTGCTGCTCATCCAGGAACCGTTGTTTGCGTCGACTAGGCCTGTTGCCACCCACACTATTCCGAATGAACCGCGCTGAAGTGGAGGAGGGCAGTGACACAGACGCATGCCCCGCTTTTCCCGTTATTCCTTCTCCTCCTCCTGCTCCCCTATCATGGGCTCGTGCTGCACCCCCGCGAATGGTCGATAGGAAAAAGGAGTATGAGGAGGCACACACATCTGTGTTTGCGAGAAAGGGGAAAAGAGAGAGTTCAGTGGTACAAAGACGACGGCACGAATGCGTTCGCACTGATGGGAATAATGTAGTTGTTACATCCAGACGAACCTTGTTTGCTACAAGGAGTGGCCGTAGCAGTAGCCGTAGGAAGGAGGGTGCTGCTCCCCATCATCACTAGGAGGAGGAAGGCCGGGATGAGGAGGAGCAGAACGGGCAGCCGGGCCAGGGCCTGTTGCCTTCGTAGTCTTGATCCTTCCATCTGGCTGTGTGCCTGCCAATGTGTGTAGGGAAAGAAGGCATGAGGGAATGCTTGGCATGCGCATTGTGACTCCTCCAGTTCCTCTCGTCACTTGGCAAGTCCGACGAGTCGTCGCGCACTTTTTGATTCTTCCCCATACGCTCCCAAAAGCGCTCGTGTTGTGTTACATTATCTCGTGCCTCATTCAAACCTTTGAGCTATTGTACACATCAAAGGTATGTGTATGTCTTTTTTAATTGCTTCAATGACTTCAGCCGGCTTGTCTTTGTTTCGCAATCCTCCCGAGTCATGGCCTTCCATAACCCCCCACATGAACACATCTTTCTTGCAATTCTCCTCCATCATCCCTCCATTTTCGTTCTCCATCGATTTGCTTCCTCTTCTCACCAACTTCATTACCGCTGGCATCACCATCATCGCCTTTTTCAATTGCGACCTTTCCCTCACGCGCTCTTTCCCTCCCTTCTCATTGTCATCCTCCTAGCAAGACGACTCATATACTATAAAAAGACCAAAGCTATGATAGCCATCGGCGGCTGCAATTCTACCTCACACGACTCCTGTCTCCCTTACCCCCCCCTATTAGTATCGCCGCAGTCAGGCAAGAATAAATACAATGGAAACCAAGCAGAGTCCAGAGCAAAGCATCTGAATCGAAAACCAAAAGCCGCATCCCGTCCTTCGAAGGTGCAAATCTTTTTCAAATTGGATATGGTTACTTTTTTTCTTGATTCTTTAATTTCTAACCTCCCTTCCCTCACCCTCCCACTTCCTTTTCGTCACTTCTGGTCCTTTCCCCTCTTGCTCAGCTGCTGCACCACCAAACTCACTAGCAAACCCCCTCCCACTGCTACCGCCCCCCACAAGCCAGCCAACACCAAGGCCGTCATGATGGCAGCCGCCGAGACAATGCCTACCACCACTCCAAACAACGACTCAGCATACGACAACTTAAACAAGGCCGCAATTGCTGCTCCCGTCCATGCGCCCGTCCCTGGCAATGGCACGCCCACAAACACCGCCAAGGCTTGCCAGTTCATCCTGGCCCCGGTCATATCTTTCAGCTTCTTTTCCAACACCGGCGTCACCTTCTCCATCAACCAGGGCACATTCTTTAGCAGCATTAAGATAAAGGGCACCGGCACGAAGTTCCCCACGCAGGCCAGCGCGAAAGTCTGCGCAGGAGGGATACCCATCCAAAGCCCCACGGGAACCCCGCCTCGAAGCTCGACGACTGGTAGTGCCGAGATGACCATAAGAATGACCCAGTCAGGCCATCCGGTTTTGACGCGGACGGCATTCGCAAGGCGTTGTCCAAGGTGAAGGTGCTCTCCTTTTTCAACAGCCGCGGCCAGCGCCTGGGGGATGGACGTGGTGCAAGTGATGAGCGCCAAAGCGACGCCAGCACTGGCTAGAGCAAGGAGCCGGCGGGTGCGTTGACGACGCTCAGGGGAGGGGGAGACAGGAGGAGAGGTCATGGGTGGGGTCTTACCGCCCTTCGTTTTAAGAAATAGTAGTGGGACGGATGAAGAAGAAGAGGAGGAAGAGGAGGATGTGGACATGTGCAGGAAGGCCGCGGTCCGTGCGGGGTTCCGTCTGTTGACAATGCTAGTGCTACTGGAATAAGAGGAATAGGGACCTGTCGAAGCCCGGAGTGGGGTGGTGGCGGCTAGGCCTGCCACAGCAGTCGTGGGAAAAAATGCAGCGTGCCGCGTGGACGGGAAGAGCACTGCCGCACTGGTGTACGTAGTAGTAGCGGCCAAGGCGATGAGAAGGAGGGGACCGCGGAGCAAGGGTTGGCGCATAGTTTCGTCTCTGTGTTGTGTCGATCGGTTGGTCCGAGTCAAGGATGAACACCATGCGTGAGTGAGGGGGGGCCACGTGTCTTGATAATTGGCACCATTGCTTCGAAAAAAAGACAGGACACGAGGAGGAAGAGACGAAGCAAAGAATCGAGCAGGCATGCCATACTGCCAACTTGCATTGGACGGGTGTATCCGCTGATGGATTTTGCGTGGATCAATACTTGTAGTAGCCTTACGTGTTCCCCGCAAGACATAACTCCTCTCCCGGGTTGCCGTGCGGCTTGCATGCCGGCCCGAACTGCCTGTCGGCCGAAAATCACGTGCCAGCGCATGTGTAGTGAATGCACGTGCTTCTCATTTCCAGCAGGCCTCTACATCTCGCTGCCAAACTTTCGAAATAGGGCCATAAAAACGAGATCTGGGGTTCCTAAACGATCTGCCACGGCTCTCGCTCCTCCTGTTTTCGTCCTCGTTCACATCCATCATCCCTCTCTAGCGCCCTTTCTACGTCGAATGACTTTTCGGCACACCGCTTTGCGCAAGCAGGCGTGAGCATTGTGGTTGTGGACGGGGATAGCCGACGGGTTGGATGGGTCGAACCTCAAGCGTTTTTCCCGACCCCCTCTTGCGACGCCTTCTTGCATCCAGGGACCCGGAAGAATATGTGAATGAAGCTTTTAATCCCCAAACGACCCATCAACATTGGCCCAAGATTGTCAAGCATGCCTATACCATGTCCAGGGGCACGTCATATCTGTGGGGAACAGGGCTCGGCCCGGTGTAGGACGATAGGCGCTAATATTCTAACTAGTCTCTCCCTTCCCTCCCTCCCCCGTAACGTAGACCGACCGATACTGTCGAATCATATCACATCGACACGCTAGGGAGGGCGACGGCGGCCGACCTGAGGACACTACGACACTCAGAGGCGGACATTGCAGCAGGTGCAGCAATCGCAGTCGCTGGAGCGACCCGTGAGAAGAAAGGAAGGGGAACGGAGATCGAAGACGTAACCGCCACTTCGTAGGCTAGTGAGGCGGCAAGCATGGCAGCAATAGAGATCGAGACCGACCCCTCCGCGCTGAAGCACGAGCGAGTCATGCCCTCTACCAGTGACAGCTCCTCCGCCAGCTACGACTGCGAGTCACACAGGTATGTGAGGGCGGAAGGGGAAGGATGGAGGGGGTCTCAAAGGGCGAGAGATGGCAATCCGGCAACTAACGTACCACCCGCATTGGTTATTGCCGGTTATTCGCTGTGTCTATCTGTCGTCCTCATCATAGAGCACGAGGTTGCCACCTCTCTTCCCCCTTCATGCTAAAATCGGACGTTTGGTCCCCGTAAAGGATCTTGTGTTCAGCGTTACGCACTCACATCCTCCCTCCCTCCCTCCCTCCCTCCCTCGTTCCTTCCTTTCCTTTCTTCCATCTTAAAGCATGGACGGTTCCTCCGACAGCGTCGACTCGTCCGCCCCCCAATCATACACATGGCGGAATATTCGATGTTCGTACGAGGCCAATAACCAATCACGGGGGGGCAAACCCGTGGTGGTCGAGGTAAGGAAGGAGGGATTGAGGGAGAGAGAACAGTTGTGCGCATTTGACAGGACCAGTCGGATCGTATAGAGGGTTTTACAATAGAGCAGGGAGTATGACGTGTCTTTTTGAAGGTATGTCTACGCCTACGTGCGCTCGGCCACCTTTCTCATTGCTCCCTCCCTCCCTCCCTCTCTCCCTCCCTTCCTCCCTCTCTAGGTGCTCCACGGAGTGGATGGCCATCTGGAGACGGGTCAGATGCTGGCGGTAATTGGTCCATCAGGGAGCGGGAAGACGTGCTTGCTGGATATACTGGCCGATCGGAAGACCGTTGGGAAGATATCAGGACTGCGCCTGCTTGATGGGCAGGTAGGGAGGGCGGGAGGGAAGGAGCGAGGGAGGGAAGGAGGGGTAAAGGGTCGGTTGACCGAGGGTACCGCGTTTGAATGACAGTGAACATAATTATGATACAGCAACTTTGTACTCATCTCTCCATTTCTCCTCCTCTCTCCTCCCATCCCTCCCTTCCCTTTCTTCCCCGTCAGCTGGCGGGCCGTCGGCGGTTTCAGCGTGTAACGGCTTATGTGACGCAAGAAGACATCTTCCACCCTACCTCTACCGTGAAGGAAGCCGTGCTGTTCCAAGCAAATCTGCGGCTCGACCGTCGAATGCCCGTCCACGAGAAGGACGCGTTGGCATTAAGGTTGATCGAGGATGTGGGATTGAAGGGGAAGGAGCATACTTATGTGGGTGGTCCCTTACCTGGAGGGCTACGGGTGCGAGGATTGAGTGGAGGGGAGAAACGGCGTCTGAGCCTTTGTTGTGGTACGGTGACGGCTCCGAGTCTACTGTTTCTTGACGAGCCAACCAGTGGCTTGGACGGGTTTGCGGCTTTGGTGGTACGTTGGGCGGGAGGGAGGGAGGGAGGGA
>Ga0160419_100570_pt1 | contig 22192 bp, 43 predicted proteins | sample CelAP2metagpilot_2_FD_108196 | JGI IMG/M metagenome (GOLD analysis project Ga0160419, IMG submission 108196) | Phycosphere-associated microbial communities from Cellana algal ponds in Kailua-Kona, Hawaii, USA - Cellana AP2-4-25 metagenome pilot ... | reverse complement strand
CCTCCCCTCCCCCCCACGCGCGTGCCTCTCTCCCCACTACCCTCTCTATATCTCTCCCCCTCGCGCGGCGGTGGAAAGCCCTCACACTCAGCGTCCCTCCCTCCCTCCCTCCCTCCCTCCCTCCCTCCCACCCTCTAGGGTGACCTAGAAAAGTTTAAGCTTGGCGCCTTCATCTCGTACATCCACGTAGTTTTGTCCTACCCCTCCATCCTTGCCACCTTTCACGGCTTCAATGGCGTGACCTACCCCTTCAACAAGGTAGGGAGGGAGGGAGGGAAGGAAGAAGGAAACGAAGCTGGTGCCAGCATGGAGCAGCACCCTCACCCCCCCCCCTCCCTCCCTTTCTCGGCAGGACAAGTCGCTGGCCACGTCGTTCGACATCTGGTCGATGGACTCGGTGACCGGCTGCCCCGCCTACATCTCCACCAGATCTAGCATGTTTGCGAGGGATCAAGGGGTGGGTAAATCAAATGCGCGGTGAATCCCTCCCTCCTTCTCTCCTCCCCCCTTCCCTCCCTTGCCACTTCCCTGCTTCCCTTTCTCCCTCCCTCCTTTACACCTTCTCTCTTGCCTCTTTAACCTCCTCTTACCTCTTCCTTCCCTCCCTCCTTGCCCCCCCCCTCCCTCCCTTCCTCGACTCTCGCAGGCCGCCCACAAATTGTGTCGCATGTGCCACCTCTCCCTTGTCGGCCAGCTCATCCAATTTTGCGCGCAGCACCTCGTTGTGGTGGCTTGCCTTTACATCCTTTATGCCAATCGAGACCTGCCGGCGCAGAGACTCAGGCTGGGCACCTACGTGCCCGACTACCTGGGAGGTAAGGCAAGGGGAGGGAGGGAGGGAGGGAGGGAAGGAGGGAGGAAAAGGAGGACATGCATGCTTGTTTTCGTCTCGCAAAATATACTCAACCACCGTCCCTCTCTCCCTCCATTCCTCCCTCGGTTCCTATAGGAGTACATGTGAACGTCTCGGTCCACAAGCCCATCGCTGGTTTCAGGCGCAATCATTCCCGCTTCGTGGTCGACGGCGGAAAGAAGGGAGGGAAAGGAGGAGCAGGGGCAGGATACTACGCCCGGCTGCCCGGTGGGCCAGAGGAGGAAGAGGAGGTGGGAGGGGGAGGGATGGAGGAAGGGGAAAAAGGAGGGGGGAGAGAGACGGTGGCCGCTGGGGTATGAGCGCGTGTGTGTGGAGTGCCTATGTAAAGGAGGGTGGCAGGCAGAGAGATGTGGTAGAATTGTGGCGGGAAATTCAATCAACCCTAAAGAAATACGAAAAAGGGTAAATTATGAAGCAGGGACCGGGAAAAGAAACAAATACATGTTGTGAAATATAAATATATATAAAACGTCAAGGTCAGTCTTTTCTTCCCCGTTACACCAACGGCCGGCTTTCCAGTCTGCCAGCAAAGCGCTCACATGCTTGACGAAATAATCAAAGAGCGTATAGATATGCTCGCGGATATTATCGCGGCATTATCATCGGTAGAGCTTCTTGCTAGTCCACATTTCTTTACATCCGAGCCTTCTTAGAGCCATTTCTATTTGTTGCTTTATGGATGGGATGGATGGGTTGGTTCGGGGTATGCATTGATTTGCCCGCACGCACGCATATCCCTTCACAAGCTCATATTATGTATACTTCTAGACAATGCACGGCAAGCTTTACTCACCATCCATCCACCTACTCACCTGCGCCATCGTCTTTGATACCAAACAAATTCTCACATATTGATCCTCTCTATTCTCCTTCCTTCTCCTTCATTTCCCCCCCCCTGGCCTCGGTCGATGGAACGCATGGTATTGCGGTAGCCGCCTCGGGGGCTGCTGTGCCTGTTGTTGTGGTTGCTGCTGCTGCTGCATGGGAGGACGCGCCTGAGGGTGAGGCGGAAGGGGAAGAAGGGGTCTAGGAGGAAAAACTCCACCATTAAATGGCGGTGACTGCTGCTGGTGGTGGTGGTGGTGGTGGTGGTGGTGGTGGTACTGCGGAGAGGTTTGTTGGAAGGGCGGCGGCTGCTGGTGCTGCTGTTGTTGTTGCTGCTGCTGTTGTTGCTGCTGGTGGTTGTGGTGGTGCTGGTATACTGGCAGAGGAGGGCCGGAGGGGGTTAATGCGGCCACTGGCGGACCGTGGTGAGAAGAGGGGAGTGCTACTGCAAAAGGAGAAGGGGAAGGACGAGAAAGAGGAGGAGGAGGGGAAGGACCACCAAAGCCGTTTTCAGCGGGTTTGACATAAGGAGATAATTGTAGTTGTTGCTTCTGCTGCTGCTGAGGCGCCTGACCGATCGTTTGGCCAAGGGCCCCTGACACAGCGCCCGGAAGATGTTCGCTGCCGGGAGCGACGAGGGAAGGGACGAGAGAGGCCGTCACTGCACGCGGTGGTCCCATCCTTGGAGGGAGGGAGGGAGGGAGGGAGAGAGGGAGGGAGGGAGGGGACCCAGCAAGACTGCCGCTGCCCGGGGGACGGAAAGGAGGAAGGAGAGGAGGAGTAGGCAGGGAAGGAGGGAGACGTGGAGGGCGCGGGGGTGCAACCGGGCTGGAGGCCAAGGTGCCGAAGGCCCGAGGGGTGGATTGTTGCTGCTCCTTCCCTTCTCTGCTTGCTCCCTCCCTCCCTCTTTCTTTAACCGGACGTGTATCTTCCTCCCACCGAGAGCGCCGTGTTCGCGTTTTCCCCTGACCTTTCTCTTCTTCCTTCTCTTCCCCCTCCTCGATTTCCTCCCCTTCCTCCAACTCTTGCTCCTCCTGCTGCTTCTGCTTCGGCAACAGCAGCGGCCTTTGCTGTTGCTGCTGCCGCAGCTGCTGCTGCTGTTGGTGCTCCTTTTCCTCCTCCTGCTGCAGCTTCGGCGACGGTTTTTGCTGCTGCGGTTGCTGTTGCTGCTGTTGGTGCTCCACCTCGTCCTTCTGCTGCAGCTTCGGCGACAACTTTCGCTGCTGCTGCTGCTCCTGTTGTTGCTGCAGCTGCTGCAGTTTCTGCTGCTGCTGCTGCTGCTGCTGCTGCTGCTGCTGCTGCTGCTGCTCCTCCTCCTCCTCCTCCTGTTGCTGTTTCTGCTGCTGCTGCTGCTGCTGCTGCTGCTTCTGCTGCCGCTGCTTCTGCTCCTGTTGTTGTTTCTGCTGCTGATGCTGCTGCTGCTCTTTCTGCTGCTGCTGTTGTTGTTGTTTCTGCTGCTGCTGCTGAGGTTGCTGCTGTTGCTGCTGCTGCTGCTGCTGCTGAGGTTGCTGCTGTTGCTGCTGCTCTTGCTCCTGTTGCAGACCTTCTTCCTTCTCTCCTTCTCCATAGCCACGCCTTCTCCGTCGCGAAGAGGATATAGGAGGAGGAGGAAGGAGAGAGGAAGGGAGGGGAGGGGAGGGCGATCGCTTCCGGGAGGAGGAGGGAGACAAAGAAGCAGCAGAAGATGAAGAAGAATGAGGCCGAGGACGGGGCGAAAGAAGGGAGCGTGCAGGAACGGGAGCAGGAGAGGAGGAAAGACGGTAACGGCTACGGGAACGGCTGCGGGAACGGCTGCGGGAACGGCTGCGGGAACGGCTGCGGGAGCGTTTTCTTTCCCTTCCTTCCTCCCTTCTTCCTGCTTTACCCCCTCCACTTTCTTCCGTCCTCCTTATCGTTGCGGACACCCGCGGAGGGGAGAAGGAGGTAGGGGAGGCAAAGGAGCGAGGAAAGGGTGGTGCGTCATCGTAATGAGGTCGATGATGGTGGTCGTGATGGTGGTAGGACGAGGGAGCGGACGATGGCGACCGTCCGGGTGAAAAAGACCGTTGGCGGGGGCGAGAGCGGGGAGGAGAAAAACCACTAACGCCTCCAACAATTCTCCTCCTCTCCCTCCCTTCCTCCCTCCCTCCCTCCCTCTTCCATTGAGAAGGGGAAAAAGAGCCGCGGATGGTGCTTGCGAGTCGCGGGGGAGAAAATGAAGACGGAGGAGGGGGCGGAGGAGGGAGAGGAGGAGGAGGAGCGGCAGCAGCAGTAGCAAGAGGAGGAGGAAAATGAGGAGCAGGAGGAGAGGGCATGGACTGGGTTAGGAAAGACGGCGGAAGGAGCGACATGAAGAAAGCATGCCCCCTGGCCCCGCTTTCGAGGAAAAATAGCGATCCGCTCGCAGCCGCAGCACTTTCCCTCAGCACCGCCAGGGCGGCCGTTCCCTTGTCAGCCACAAAGCCCGCCGTGGCCTCCACGCGGGCCCGCTCCTCGTCACTCAGAAGGTCGGTAGGGGAGAGGGGGAGGGAAGGAGGGGTAGATGGACGAATACTTCGACGTTTCACGCCTCGCCAGCCGCCCCAGATGGCTGGCGAGGAGTGGGAGGGATGGGAAGGGACCGAGGGAGGGAGGAAGGGAGGGAGGGAGGGCGGGCGGGCTTCAGAGGGATCTTCAAGAGGAGGAGGGGAAAACCCCGAGCCGCCTCCTTCCTCTCCCCTTCCTCTTCCATCCTCCTTGCCTTCACCCCCTCCCCCCTTCCCTTCCTCCTCCTCCTCACCCTCGCTCTGTTCCGGAGACGCCAGCCCTCCCCCCATCGGAGAAGAGGGCATCATCACCCCTTCCTCCTTCCCTTCCTCCACCCCAACCACCGTTGCTTCCGCCGCCGCTGCTGCTGCTGCCGCTGCTGCTACAGCTGCTGCTGCCTCCTCTTCTCGTCGCAGCGTCGAGAGGCTTTTCTTCACCACCGCGACCGCGTGCACAAAACCTACCCCTCCCTCCCTCCCTCCCTCTCTCCCTCCCTCGGCATTGGAACATGCCCTCGCCGCCGGACACGACCGGAGCAAGGCCTGCGGAACCACATACACATGCAGGGAGTCCCCTCCTCCCTCCCTCCTTCCCTCCTTCCCTCCCTCCTTCCCTCCCTCCGTCCTCCCGGCCGAGGAAGGGAGGGAGGGAGGGAGGGAGGAGAATCCCACGCCTACATAGGCAGCTTTTTCACTGGAGACCAACGCATCTACCAGGGCCGTGAAAGCCAATGTGTTCTCCTCTGGGGACGAAGGGAAGAATCCAGGAGGGAGGAGGGAGGGCGGGTGGGAGGGAGGGAGGGGGGCAGGGAAGGAAGGGGAGGCATCGGTCAGGAGGAGGGGGAGGACCGTGAACCGCGGGGAGGTCTGGCACTGACGGAGGTAGGTGTTGAGGTCGGGAATCCTAGTGCGGCCTTTGACCACGAGGGCATCGCTCTGGGAGGAGGGAGGGAGGGGGGGACAGGTCGATGCATGCATTACGAAAGAGGGAGGAGGAAGGGGGGGCAGGGGGGAGAAAAAATGGAAGTTCAAGGGACATATGGGCCAGTACGTGAATCATGAAATCAGGTGTACACCTCCCTCCCCCCTCCATCTCTTCCCCCATCCCTCCGTCTCTCACTCACTCCCTCTTTTTCTTCCTCCCTTCCTCTCTCCCTCCTTCCCTCCCTGCCTACCTGCAAAAAAGAGGCCAGCGTAGGGTGAGCCGCCGCGGGTGCCCACATTTTCATATAAAGATAAGTCCCTCTCCCCTCCCCACTGCTGCTGGGCTGCTCAAGCGTGTAGAATGTCCTCCCTCCCTCCTTCTCTCCTTCCGTCCCTCCCTCCTTCCCTCCCTCCTTCCCTCCCTCCTTTCCTTCCTCCTCGGCGTCTTGTTGAGGGAGGCCAGTTCGGGTGGGGTGGAGGGGGAGGAAGGAGGGGGGAGGGGTCAGAACATGAGTCTTCTCTGCTGCGGCTGCTACTCCTCCTTCCACTGCTGCTGCTGCTGCTGCTGCTGCTGCTGCTGCGGCTGTTGTTGCTGCTGCTGTTGCTGCAAGCGTGGCTCCGTTCGTGGGCGACGGGGAGGGGGAGAAGGGGGGCGGGGAGGAGGAGGGGAAGGGAGGGGAGGAGGAAGGGAGCTGCAGGAGTTCGCGCGGACGAAGAAGGAGGGGGGAGAGACTCATTTTCTTCCTCTTGTTCCCACTTGCTCCCGAGACTACTCCTCCCTTCCCTTTCCCGTCCTTCTCGTCCTCCTCGTCCTCGTCCTCGTCCTCCTCCTCGTCCCCCCCCCCCTCCTCCTTCTCTGCTCCCTCCTCTTTCTTTGGCCTCCCGCTCTCCTTCTTCTTCCTCGTCTGATTCTTCTCCTTCTGCTGCTGCAGCTGCTGCTCCGACCCCGCCGCCTCCCCCTTCCTCCCCCTCTCCTTCGTCGAGAACATATCCCTGTCGACGAGGAGGGCTTTCTTGGCAGCTGCCAATCGGGCAGCCTCCGCGTCCTGGGATAAGGAAATTCGGGACAAAGCGATGTGATGAGCAAGGAAGGAAGGAGGGAGGGAGGAAGGGAGGGAGGGAGAGAGGGAGGAGGGGAGGGGCTTACCTCGTTGGTGGCCGCGAGCTCGTCGGCCGAGAGATGACACAGGGCGTCGAGGGAGAGGGAGCCGCAGAGGAGGCGGTGAAGGAGATAGGGATTGTGAGGACTGTCCAAATTATACTACAGAAAGGGGGGAAAGAAGGACGGGAGGGAGGGTGGGTGACTAAACCTATGGACTTATCTCCCGCCCTCCCTCCACCACTCCTTCCCTCCCTCCCCTCCCTCTCTCCTTTCCCTCCATACCTTGATACTCGCATACTTTTTTCTCAGCAGCTCCTTCCTCTTCTGCTCCATCCCCCCTCCTTCCCTCCCTCCTTCTCTCCCTCCCCCTCCACCACTCGCCGCAAACGCTAGCAGCTCATGCTCCAGCTCCCACGCCAAGACTGCGCATAAGGCACGGTTCACCTCCATCCCTCCCTCCCTCCCGCCCTCCTTCCCTTCCTGCCCCATCAGTCGGCCCATGCCCTTCTCGAAGGTCTCACGCAATGCCGCCCGCATCTTCTCTCGTGCTCCTCCTCCTCCTCCTCTTCCTCCTCCTCCTTTTCCTCCTTTTTCTCGAAGCCCAGGGAAGGGAAAGGACAAAGGAGGGGAGGGAGGGAGGGAAGGAAGGAGGGAAGGAGGGAGGCCTCGATCCCCACAGGCTGATGACCAGATAGACGGACGTTGCCAAGCAAGGGAACCTGAGGCGAGGCCCGCAGCCACCCCGTCGAGGGAGGGGAAGGGAGGGAGGGAGGGCGGGAGGGGAGGCGGGAGGAAGGACAGGAGGTTGGTGAGGAGGGGGGAGGGAGGGAGGGAGGGAGGGTGGTAGGTGTGTTGGTCCATGAGGTGACGGAGGCCGACGAGGGAGCGAAGGAGAGAGGGGCTGGAGAGGACGAGGCAGCGGGGGGAGCAGTAGGGGGAGAAAGAGGGAGGGGCGGAGGGAGGGGCGGAGGGAGGGACGCGTGCGCTACAGCCTGGTCGGGGACAGCTGTCTTTTCTTCCCTTCCCTCCCCATCCACCTCCTCCTCCTCCTTCTACTTTCATTCTCTTCTTCTCCATCCCACCCTTCTTCTTTGCCTCTTCTTCGTCCCCTCCTGCCCCTGCTGCTTCCCTTCCCCGAACCCCCAACCCCTTCCTTCCCTCTCTCATCACGAGCCCCTCGAGCTTGTCACGCCGCAGACGCACGCCAGCAGCATCGAGGTGCCGCATGAGGGAGGGAAGGAGGGCGGGAGGGAGGGAAATGTCGGGGTTGGCGTCCCAGGCCTTGACGGTTCTGGAGGGAGAGAAGGTTGGGAGGGAGGGAAAAGGAAGGTGAGGGTGTTCAGTCGGGGATATTTATATCGGGCGATAGAGCGAGAGGGAGGGCGGAAGGGAGGGAGGGAGGATGGGAGGGAAGGCAAGGTACCGTATCCAGGTGCGCGCTTCTTGGACTCGACGGGTGATGAGAGCGTGCAGGTGGAGGGTTTGCTGGAGGACAGGGGAGGACGCACCCTGTGATGAGGAGGGAAGGAGGGAAGGAGGGGGTGAGGGAGGGAGGGAGGGAGGTGAAAGTCAGCACATCGAAACATCGAGGCATGATTCCCTCCCTCCCTTCCTCCCTCCCTCCCTCCCTCCCTCCCTCCCTTCCTTCCAACCTGCAACAGATAAGTAAACTGACTCCTCGGCCTCTCCTCCTTTTCCAGCACTTCCACACCATACACAACTCCTCCCTCCCTCCCTCCCTCCTTCCCTCCCTCCCTCCCTCCTTCGTCCCGCACGGCCAGGGTCACATCCAGATGCCGGTGGAGGGACCGACGGAGGGCGGGGGAGGGAGGGAGGGCGCGGATGGCTTCCTCGTCTGCTTCAAGAACATTCTCACGGAGATCTTTCCTGGAAGGGAGGGGGAGGAAGGGAGGGAGGGAGGGAGGGAGGGAGGGAAAGAGGGAAAGAGGGAAAGAGGGGTGAGTCTTCGTCCCCACAAGCAATACAAAGCGATAAGAGAGCAAAACTACGTCTTCCCCCTCCCCCCCCCTCCTTTCCTCCTCCCCTCTTTCCCTCCCTGCCTCCCTCCCTCCCTACCATCCCTTGTCCTCCACTTTCCCGCCCTCCAGCGTCTCCAAAGCCCGATAACACCACGCATACACCGCGTGCATCCACGCCAGGACTACGGACTCGGGGAGGAGGGAGAGGGGGAAGGGGGCCTCTCGGTGGGCGGTGTACGCCTCCTGCTGCGACCGTAGCACGGCAGCTGCGGAAAGGGAGGGAGGAGGGAGGGAGCACACGTCTAGGAGAGGGGAGGGGGAGGAGGCTCCGAAGAGGGAGAGGGCCGTAGCGCGGTACCGAGCTGCATGTGCCACTACGCCCCGGGCCTGGGCGGGAGAGGGGGAGGAAGGGAGGGAGGGAGGGAGGGAAAGAGGGGGAAGGAGGTGAGCGACCGGGTGTTTCCGTGTCCTTGACTGAATTAAATTCCACGCATGCACTTATTCGCCTCCTTCCCTCCCTCCTTCCATCCCTCCCTTTCTACTAATCACGCCCTTCCACCTTCCTATTTGACCTACCTGAGCCTCCTCCTCCATCTCCACTGCCTTCACAATCCCTTCCTCCAACATCTCCTTCATTACCACCAGTGCTTTCCTCCTCGCTTTCCTTTTCGCCCTCCTCTTTCCCCCTTCCTCCCCCGGCTCCTCCCGCTCCTCCTCCTCCTCGTCCTCCTCTCCTTCCTCCACCCCCATGAGAGAGACGATGTTTCTCGTCCATGCTCGGCTGGCGCTAACGAGGCGCTCAAGCTCGCTCAAAACCCACTCCACACCCGCGCCCTGTGTTCATAAATAAATGAGTAAGTTAACAAAGAAATGAATGAATTCATAACGAATGAATACATGATGAAATAAATCAATAATCGGATCGCCGAGTGAATTAGATAAAGAAAAAGAAAGAAACAAACAAACCAAACAAAATCAAACCACCAATGCAACATAAGTCCCCTCCCTCCCCCCTTCACCTTTCCCGTACCTCTCTCAAGGCCACCACGGGCGCGTCGAGGAGGAGGACGAGGTGCCGGTGAAGGGGCCGCGCGCCTCCTGGCATGGAGAGGGCGAAGGCAGCGTCGTTGTACCACATGAGCTCCCGTCCCAGAAGGTCCAGGCGAGCTGTAGGAGGGACGCAACGCGTGATGAGGAGGGAAGGATGAATTGCGGGTGTACTGCTTCATCAATAGTGAGTGAGTAGATTACCACCTCCCTCCCCTCCCTCTCTCCCTCCCTCCCTCCCTACCCATCACGCCGTCCTTTCCCTTTCTCAGCCCCTCTCCAGCTTTGGCCAGCTCTCGATGCAAGGTTCGTAGGAGAAGCACCTGCTCTCGCGTGGTGAGGAGAAACGAGGAGGAAGGGGAGGGGGAGGAGGAGGCGGAGAAAGCAGGGAGGGAGGAGGAGGAGGAGGAGGAGGAGGGAGGGAAGAGATCCAGGGTGGGCCTGTGAGGAAAGAAGGAGAGAAAGAGAGGTGGATGAGGCAGTTGACTCACTTTTTTCCCCCGTCCTGCCTCTCTTCATCCCTCCTTGCCTCTCGGCACTCCGTCTATTTCTCATGTTCAGCCCTTCCTTCCCTTCTTCCTTCACTCCCTTTCTCCCTCTCTACCTACCTCTCCATGGGCACAAGCGTGTAATGCAAGGCGCTCGGCTTTCCCGCCTTTCCCCCCTCCCTCCCTCCCTCCTTCCCTCCCTCCCTCCCTCCTCCGCTCCCTTTCTCTGGGCTAGGGCTACTGCAGATGGAGGAAGAGGGGGAGGGAGGGGAAGACGAAAGCTTGCCTGACTTCATGTCCGCAGCAGCAGCAGCAGCAGCAGTTGCAGAATGTGACGAGAACGGAGGAGGGAGGGAGGGAGGAAGGGAGGGAGGGAGGGCTATAGCAGTCAGGTATCGCTGGACAGCCGCCCGCCCTGCCTCCCTGATGCTCTCTACTGTAAGCGACGCCCTCCCTCCCCCGCCCCCGCCCTCCCTCCCTCCCTCCATGATCCAGTCCACGACCTCGTTCATTTCTGCTTCTACTGTTACCCGTCCCTCCTCCTTCAGCTCCTCCATCGCTTCTTCCTCCTCGGGGAGGAACAGAGGCAAGGACATGTAGATCGCCAGCCTCGCTCGAGGCCCCCCTCCCTCCCTCCCTCCCTCCCTCCGCCCTTCTTCCCCCTTTTCAACCAGGGCCTCCAATCGTCGTTTGTAGGGGAGGAGGAAGGAGGGAGGGAAGGAAGGAGGGAGGGAGGGGGGGTAGGCGGACTGGAGGTGGGTGAGGAGGGAGGAGAGGGAGGGACGCAGGGAGGGGGAAAGAAGGCGGATGGCTTCGTCACGCCAGGCGAGAGCGGCCAGGGCGAGGCGGAGGGAGGAAAGGAGGGAGGAGAGCCGGTGCTGGTGGTGTTTGAGCCTGATATCTTCATCGGCTTCGAGGAGGAGGGAGGAGAGGAGGGAAGGAGGGAGGGAGGATTGGGGGGGATGGTTGTGATGGTTAATGCCGATGTGATGGTCGCTGCTGCTGCTGCTGCTGCTGCTGCTGCTGCTGCTGCTGCCCCCACCACCAGCAGCAGCAGCAGCAGCAGCAGACTCCGATTGCTGCTGACTATTCCGAGGGGTGGGGGAAGAGGAAGAGGAGGAGGAGGGCGAGGAAGAGGGCGGGACAGACGGAGGGGTGGAGGTGGAGGCAGCCAGCTCCTCGAGGCAGGACCTGGCGCGCGCTTCCCAGGAGGCGAGGGCCTTGTGGAGGAAGGGAGGGAGGGAGGTAGGTAGGGGGAGGGAGGTGACGAAAGTGGAATATTCAAACAAGTTAGACAACGGCATCCAAAGAAATCCTTCCCTTCCTCCCTCCCACCCTCCCTCCCTCTCTTCCACCCTCCCTCCTTTGTTTTTTACCTCCTCCACCCCCCTCAGCTTAGCCACCAGCGACTCGTCTTCCACTCCCAGGCTCTCATACTCTGCTATCAACTCCTGCAGCTCCTCCCTCCCTCCCTCCCTCTTTCCCTCCCTCCCTCGGAGGACGCGTTGTGCTCGGGCTTCCCACTCGTTGAAGGCCACGGCAAGGGAGACCATGGTCTAGAGGGAGAAAAGGAGGGAGGGAGGGATAAGCAAGTCAGTGGATGGTTAGGGGATAAAGTGAAGGTATATCTCTATCGTCCTTCCCTTCCTCCGTCCCTCCGTCCGTCCCTCCCTCCGTCCGTCCCTCCATCCGTCTCTCCGTCCCCCCTTCCCTCCCCTCGTCCCTCCCTCCCTCCCTCCCTCCCTCCCTCCCTCCGCACCTCGACCAAAGCCGCACTCCTCCTTTTGGCGGAAGGCTCCTCCACCTCCCCCATTGCCGTCTCATTCTCCTCGGGCTCCGGCACTATCGCCTGCAGGACTTTGCGGGAGATCTAGAAAGGGAGTGAGTGAGTGAGTGAGTGAGTGAGTGAGTGAGTGAGTGAGTCAATGACACGAGCACCAAATGCACGACTACCCCCCCTCCCTCCCTCCCTCCCTCCCGCCCGCCCGCCCTCCCGACCTTCCGTCGTGGAGGATCGAATCCACCAGCCCGGGCCTCCAGTGCCAGCTCCAACACTGAGAGCCAGGCCAAGGCGCGGGTTCGGAGGGGGTGGGTGCTGTAGGGGAGGGAGGGAGGGAGGGAGTGCGGGGTGGAGGGCGGGGGGGAGAAATGGGTGGATGGGACAGCGGAGGGAGGGAGGGAGGGAGGGAGTGAGGGAGGGCACGCACCAGATAAACGTCTTGCTTTCCTCCACAACCCTCTCTAAACCCTCTTTCTCCTCCTCCATCTCCTCCTCGCTCCGAGCCCACACCCCTCCCTCCTTCCCTCCCTCCCACAGGCCCTCCTTCTCTCCCTCCTTCCTCTTAAAGAAGGGAGAGGCAGTCGCCTCCACCCATCTCTCCATCCCTTCCTCCGTCGCAACCACCACAGCGAGGTATTGTTGACGGAGGGGCTCGAGACCGAGGGGCCAGGGGGAGGCCAGGAGGGAGGCCTGGAGAGAGGGAGGGGAGGAAGGGGAGGGTGGGTCTGGCGGGAGATGCGGGTAATGACATTCTGGGAACGAAAGGAGAAAAGGAAGGAAGGAGGGAGGGAGGGAGGGAGGGAGGGAGGGAGGGAGGTACCTTGACGTTGGCAAAGGTCTCCTGGTCCAGCGGTTCTTCAATTTCTCCCGCTTCGTGCTTTGGCTCCAGCCCCTGCGCAGGTGAGTGAAATTGAGTGTGGGGAGGCATCACCCTCCTACCCTCCCTCCCTCCCCCCCTCCCTCTGTCCCTTTCCCTGTCGGAAAATCGAATAGGAAATGCTTGTCTGCATCTTCCTTCTCCCCTCCCTCCCTACCTGCACGATTTCAAACACCTCTCTTGCCCTCTCCACTGCTGCTTCTACCTCCTCGTGCCTGCTGTAGCTCGCCTCCTTCTTCACATTCGCCTCTATTTTCTCTTGGGAGGGGGCTTCCACCACGCAGCTGGAGGGAGGGAGGGAGGGAGGGAGGGAGGGAGGGAGGGAGAGAGGGAAGGAGGGAGGGAAGGAGGGAGGGTGAGTGGCGGTCGATACGACTTCACCAACTGCAATGCGGAGAATTGGGAGCTTGAAACAGCCGCAGCATGGCAAAGAGATGACGGAATGTGGTTGAAGGGAGAGAGGGAGGGAAGGAAGGAGGGAGGGAGGGAAGGAAGGAGGGAGGGAGGGAGGGAAGTAGGGGTACGTACGAGGGGCAGATATAATCCTTGTCCGTGCTGACGTAAGCGGACGCATCCAGGCGCATGCATCCAGCGTGGAACCAATCCTGCGCAACCATGTCATGTGTAAGGGGATTTATTTACATGTTGAAAGTCTCCTGCCCCTCCCTCCCTCCCTCCCTCCCTCCCTCCCTACCTTGCATGTGGCGCACTCAATCAACTGCCCCTCGTCATCATACGGCTGCCGACACACGCAGTACAAGCACGGAGTGCCATGGCGTTCGCACAAGACACGAAATCGCCCAGGAGGTGGGCGATCCTCTTCGTCTACCTCCTCCTCCTTCCCTACCTCGTCCTCGTCCTCGTCCTCACCGGCGTCTACGGCAGATGCAAACGCTAGCTTATGCATCAAGGCACAGGAGGGATGAAACTCTTTTGAACATCCTATGGGGGGAAAAAAGGTGGCAAAAAGAAGTAGAAAGGAGTGAGCGCATACCTGGATGATGCAGAAAGATGGAGTGCATGCCAGCCTCCCCCCCAACTCCCCCCACTGTCAGCCCGAGCGGGAACTCGGCCTTTGCTCCACTCCCCCCTCCTTCACTGCTCTCTCTCCAAACCTGCCTCATCTCTTCTCTTCCTCATGAGCGAATTAGTCAGTGAGGAAATACCCGGGAAGGCGCAAATCAAACCCAGGTTACGGTGGACGGCATTCAACCTCCTCCCTCCCTCCCTCCCTCCCTCCCTCTTCCCTCTTCGAATCCTTACCACTTTTGGCACATTTCACCACCAACCCTCCTTCATTGCTACACAAGTCACACGGAGTCTGCTGGTTGAATGCTTGGCGCCAGCGTCCTCGCTCTTCCTCTTCTTCTGATAGTGCCGCCAGGGCCTCGACCCACACTGCATCGACAGGATGAGTATTTTTGGCGCTCCGTCTGGTCACGACCTCACGACGGGTGGACCGACGCCGTAGCTGCTGGCCCTGCTCTTGCTGCTGCTGCTGCTGCTGCTGCTGCTGCTGCTGCTGCTGCTGTTGTTGTTGCTGTTGTTGTTGTTGCTGTTGTTGCTGTTGTTGCTGTTGCTGCTGCCGCCGGGTGCTGGCTGCAGGAGATGCCATGGCAGTGGGGGGTTTTCACCAACAGCAAGTAGCCTTTGCGATTTTAACCCCCTGTCACAGTCTTTTGGGCAAAATGATTGCGTTTACCCTGTCGGTCCTAGCTTGCCGGGCTGGGTGCTGTGCCACCTGTTGGTCATGAGAGTGAGAAAGGGATTGTAACTTGAAAAGATGGGACACATTATTATTATCGATTGATCTCAACTGCTTGCCTTGCGTATCGCTGTCGTCGATGAGTATCTCACGGCATGCTTGGGAGCACGCTGCCGCCATCCGTATTCTACCTCTTACCCCCTTTTCTACCATCACAGGCACTTCGCGGCATCATCCTGCCCGGCCTGCCGCTTGCATGCTCCACTCTGTCTATTCCCTGCCCTTCCGTTCCATCGCCTTGGCTCTCCGTCCGCTCCTCCTTCACCACTGCGTCCGATATATCAACCACATATCATCCCGAGCACCCACCGCTACCGCCCGCCTGGCGCTCAATCACTCCACGCACGTCGAAGGCCTGCTACCCGTGCTCCGCCGCTTGATTGCCACCCTCGGACCACCCGACATATACACTATCGTTCCGGGCCGAGTGGCCGTCACAAGGGGGAAAGCCATCCATTTTCGCGTGCGTGTGAGCGCGCCCACGCCTCAAGGGTACAAGGCACTCGCGCGACGAGGACAGACGGTGCAGGAAGTCTTTATCACGGGGTCCATCGGCCAGGCGGCATTGCAGCGGGCGTTGGACGCGGCAACATCGAAGGAGCTCGGGGAGAGCGGTCAGTAGGGAACAGAGGAGGAGAGAGAGCCCAGCATTTCACAAGAGGAGGGAGGACAGAGAAAGGTGCGTCGCCAGTGAGCTCATCCTATTTTCCTTTCTTCCTTTCATTGTTTTCATTGTCGCTGCCACGGGCCACATTTGATATTTTGGAAAGCGAAGGATGCACTAACCCTCCCTCCCTCCCCTTCTCCCTTTCTCCCTCCCTTTCCTCCCTCCCTCCTTTTTCTTCCCCAGATGGCGCCTCCTGCCACCCCCGAGCTGAAGCAATGGGTACAAACCGCGATCGCAAGCACGTTGATGATGGACGTGAGTGAAGCCGAAGACCTAGCGACGTGTGTGGTGAGCATGCCGTGTGGGGGCAAGGCAGAGGAGGAGGAAATAAGGCAATTCTTAAGGGACTTTTTAGGGGCGTCGGAAAAAGTGGCTGGCTTTGCAGATGAGCTGGTGAGAAGACGGAGGGAGGGAGGGAGAAGGAGTGGTGGTGGTGGAGGAGGAGGAGGAGGAGGAGGAGGGAAGAAGATGATGGGTGGCGGGGGGAGCAGCAGTGGTGTTTCAAGTAAGAGTAGTAGTAGTAGTAGCAGCAGCAGTGGTGGTGGGCAGAAAGTGCTGGAGGACAATTTCTGGGGAGCTGCTCCTCCTCGTGCATCTGCTGTTGCTGGTGGTGGTGGTGGTGGTGGTGAGAATAGTGAAGAGCCACACGACGCCTCAAAATCAACGAAAAAAAGGCAGCAGCAGGAGCAGCAGCAGGAGACACAAGCACCACCGCCACCACGATCGAGTCTCTGGGACCCCTCGACGGCGTCGTTCGTATCGAAATCGAACAGAAGCAGCAGCAGCAGCAGCAGCAGCAGCAGCAGCAGCAGCAGCGGCAGCAGCAGCAGGAGGAGCAAGGGTGGTAATGGTGGTGATGGTGGTGGAGGAGGGGGAGGAGAGGAAATCAAAATAGGGGGCAGTAGCAGCAGCGACCGAAGCCAGCAACAGCAACAGCTCTCTCAGTCCCCTCATCCTCCTCTACCCCCCTCTAAACCCCCCCCTCCCTCCCGCCCTGCCTGCGCCTGCATGGGCTCCATCCATACGCCTCTTGGCAACTGCCTGCGGTGTGGGAAGATAGCCTGCGCAAGGGAGGGATGGAGCACGTGCACCTTTTGCAAAGCCGACCTTACCTCCCTCTCTGCCGGGTATCGGTCCCGCCCTCCCTCCCTCCTTCGCTCCCTCGCTGCCAAGGGGGCCCTTGCCCCGGCGGACTCCGAGCCGGGAGGGGAGGGAGGGAGGGGGATGGGAGGGGAGGCATTGAGGGATCGCTTGTTAATGTTTGATTTGACCATGGCGGAGAGGACGAGGGTGTATGACGACCAGGCAGATTATTTCCCGGGGTCATCCGCAGGAAACATGGCTTGGATGGACGAGAAGGAGAGGGAGGAGGAGGAACGGAGGGAGGAGGAGAGGAGGGAGCGGGTAATGGGGAGGAAAGGGCGGGTGGAGGTTTCGATTGATTTGGCGGGAAGACGAGTGTTGGGAGAGGAGGAGGGAGGGAGGGAGGGAGGGAGGGGGGTAAGGAAGGGGGGGTTGGGTAAGGAGGAAAATAAGGTGGCGGAGGAGGTGGCAAGGTTGAGGAGGGAGTATAGTGGTCGAGAAAGAATTGTCAAGGGGAAGGGAGCGGGGGAGGGAAGGAGGGGGAGGGAAGGTGTGATGTGTGGAGCGTCACAATTGAGTGGACGGGCACAACAAGTGTTTGAAGGGCTACATACTCATTTTAGTCGGGTCAAGGCCGCAAATGAGGCGAAGAAGGAGAAGAAGAGTAGGAGGGAAGGGGAGGAGGACGAGGGAGGGGACGTGTTGCCCAGTCGAATTCAGACCGAATTCGATCGCTTGGTAGACGAAGGGGAGGAAGGGGAGGAAGACGGTGGAGTGGCTTAGGGAAAATGGCATAGATCAAAGAAAAGCCTGTAACATAAGCCATAAGCGATGCAAGAAAAGAACTAAAACCAGCACGTATCAAAAGTGGTAATATCTTGGAGAGAAACAAAGCGAACTCGTTTTTGTCTCCCCTCCGTGAAACCGACGGTTGTTTATGTAGATGGCACCTTTTCGGAGGGATCGTCACGGCGCGTGCCAAAGCAGGTGAATACTGCCCTCCGTGCAGAGCACACATATTACCCCGCCGCCATATTTCCTCGCCATCATGTTTCCATTAACTGTATTTTTTCCACGTCAACTCGCTCAGGCGAGCACGATATCACACGAGCATATGAACGATACAGGCAAAGACTGAGCTCCAAAAAAGAGAGATGCAGTGAGCTTTCAGCTCCAGGGGGGGTACGGCAGAAGTTCTCGACAGGTTCGGATCTTCTGACCGCCTGTCGCGTCGGCGCCGCAGATGTAGCGCCGTGTCTTGTCGATACACTGTAGGCCTGTGTAGTTGAAGGAGAAAGCAAAGAGGCGAAGAAGAACCAGCTGCTAAGCTGAGCAGGCTGGAAGAGCAAACGCTGGGTTCGCACCAAGAGATCGTCGCTCGGCTCTGTCCGTCGAAACTCGTTTGAAGGCCTGCGGCCATAAACGACGATTTGAATCTGTTGGCGAGCCAAAGCTAAGGAGATGCTAAACTGTTTCTATAAATGCACACACACTCGCACAGACAAAAGGCCCTCTTCGTTGACATTGTCATGTCTACCTAAGTCATAAAGCCATCTTTTCATCTAGCTCGCCATGCGGCGCCTACTTTTTCCTGCCTCCCCCCTCTCCTCAACCACTCCCTGCAGCAGCGACAAAAGCTCCTGTCGCAGCAAGACCTCCGTACTACCAGCACGACAACAGATTTCTTATTTTCTCCTTTTATCTACCGCCACATGCTGCTGCCTCACTTTTCTCCATTTTTCACACTATGGGCAACACCTCTCCACCCTCCTCCCCTTCCTCCACCTGTACCCGGCACATACTGTCACCTCCGTCTTTGCCGTGCCTCCTGAGCCTTCCTCTCCATACTCCTCCGACGGGTACACCCCTGACTGGGATCACGTCCTGGCTCCACCGACCCTGCAACCCCAGACTATTCACCTCAATTTAAACCGAGACGACGTCACTGAAGACTTGCAAGATCTCTCCCACATTATCCTCACCACAGGCAGCCTCCTGACAAGCACATGGCCTAATGTGATTCCCCACCTCTCCTTCTCCCTCCGGGGTATCTATGCCCTCCTCCCTCCGAGGTATCTGTCAAAACCCCTACTTATTCGAATGGGCGATGGAATAGATCCTGCCCCTTTTCCAGTCCTGACCAAAGCGAGGGTAATTAATGATAGCATGGCCATTTTGATGCCCATTGAATACGAAAGACATTTCGGCTATGATTTTCATAGGCTAGTGGAGCCAGAGGAGTTTGGGGAGTCGTCTTTGACGGCGGCGGAGGCTAAGGCTGTGGGTGCTGCTGATACTGGTGGTGCTGCTACTAGTAGTTATGCTACTGGTGGTTGGGTCGCTGCAACGGGAAGTGGTGTTGCCGACGTTGATGAGGCTGCGACCAATGTCGGCGCTGCCACTTCTTCCAATACTCTTTCTTTTAGCTCCTCCTCATCGTCCTCCCCCGTGTCCTCCTCGTCCTTCTCGTCCTCCTCCCCTCCTCCCTTCGACCCTCCCTTCCGAGAGAAGGCCCCTCAGGCCATATGGCGAGGTGTTACCACCGGCGGCTACGTTTGGGACCCCCTAATCCACGACAAAGACAACCACCGAAAAGCATTGATCGATACCTGGGGAGGGGACGTCAGCCCCAAAGTGGACGTGGCCTTTACGGGGTGGTGCCAGGGGGCGCAAGACTTGTGAGTATTATATCATTCAATTACGTCTTAAAATGTGTTTCAAGCATTTATGTGTAATGGCGTATATTGATGTGAACCCATTTGACTGACTAGGCGAAAGTCATGGAAGACCCTTGCATGTGTGAAGATTGAGAATGGGAAGCCAGTCAATCTGTGCGTGTGTGCATGGGCACGGCGTCAGGTCTCAGGCCGTGGTGACGCGGAGCAGGAGGCTCGTCAGTTAGTATTCGTAGTGGTAGCACGTTAGTTCTGTATGAGTCATTCTCCCTTCCCTTCTCCGAATGAATGCAGTCATGGACACAATTTCTTTCTCGACCCCTTTTTATGCCTGTCTCTCATTTCATGTCCCGCCACCCAACCGGCCTTCACACCGCAGCGTCTCCTACTGGTCGCCCTTCCTCAAGCCCTCCCTCCCCCAAGCCGAGCAGCTCCAATACCGCTATCTCATCTCCGTCGAGGGCAACGACGTCGCCACTGGGCTGAAGTGGATGCTGGCCAGCAACAGCGTGGTCTTCATGCCGATGCCGCGGCGGGAGATCTGGTACAGTTCCCTCTCCCTCTTTCCCTCCCTCCCTCCCTCTTTCCCTTCCTCTCATCCTCCCTCCGTTAGTAGCAGCAGAGGCCTCCTTCCTACCGAAGGTCGAAAGTGCATTTAAGATCTACTTTCCACGATGTCCATTTCCATTTAATGATTTGAAAGGCAGCATGCTGGAAGGGCTTAAGACAGCGGCACTGACCATTCCCTCCCTCCTTTGCTCAGGAGCCGGGAAGGTCTGTTGATGCCCTGGGTGCATTTCATTCCCGTTCAAGCCGATTTTTCTGACCTTCTGCTAAGGATAGAGGAGTGCGAGAGGGACCTGGAGAGATGCGAGGCCGTAAGCGAGCGGGCAAGCAAGTACATGAAGAGCGGCTTTGGCGACATTGACAGGACGTACGCACAAGCTGCGGCACGATTGAGAGAATACCTTGATAAAGTGACGATTGAAATTGTGTAGCTGAATCGAAATTAAAGAAAAAGGCTACATATGAAGACATGAAGAGAAGAGAAGCGATAATGCACGGCAAGTAATGAAAAAGGAAGACGGAAAATGTCATGCACCGGAACCCAAAAATCGTGTCCATCATCTGTAGGTGGTCGCATATCATCATCATCATCATCATCATCATCATCATCATCATCATCATCATCATCATCCTTTTTATTTTCTCCCCCCCTTCCCTATTTTCTTTTCCTTGTTTTTGTTGTTCTTTGTCTTTTTCTTCTCGGTATTCTTCTCTTTCGTCGCTGTCATCTCCTCCTCTATTTCATTAATCTCGCCCCCTCTCTCCTCCTTCTATATGTCGGCTTTAATTGACGGTTGAATCAAGGATGTACGAACTCGGAGCCCCTCCTCTTATGTCACCTTATTTGGCATACACTCAAGGCGCTGCTCCTGACCAACTGCTTCTCTTTTATATGACACAAACTAATCCCACATCCATGAATAATTGCTATTCCATCAAATTCTATGTACGATTTAAATGCTCAAATGACACGTATAATTCCTAATTTGACAAGCCCTCTCGCCTATTAAAGTATTACTCCGGCCCTGCTTCCCTTCCTCCTTTCCTCCCTCCATCCCTCCCTCCTTCCCTCCCTCCTTTCCTTTCTTCCCTTCTTGCCTCCCTCCTTCTCAAACTCGACGCTTCTTCGCTTTCCTTCCCTTGTCCACTTCCAATACTGTTTTCTCCTTCTCCCCCCCTCCCTCCTTCTTCCCCTCGGTCGTCCCCCCCCCCAAAATTGGTGAACCGTGGAAATGGTCAGAAGAGAGGTATGACGAGGACGAGAAGCAGTGCGCCTGGAGGTTGGAGAGCGGGAGAGAGGAAGGGAAGGAGGACGTGGAGGAGGAAGCAAGAACATGGGTAGGATCAAGGCTGCCGTAAGAGCCAAAGAGGGGATAGGTGGTGGTGGAGGAGGACGAAGGAAGGATGGAGGAAGGAGAAAAGGAACGATCATGTTCCCCGTCTCCGCTGCCTCGATCGCGTTTACGACATGTAATTAGCTGCTGCTTGGCCGGAGCAAGGAAGGGAGGGAGGGAGGGATTAAAGGACGTCGCCTGCTGCTGCTGCTGCTGCTGCTGCTGAGTGGCCTGTGGCAACAATAAGTCTCCTCCTCCTGCCCTTCCACCAATGGCTATATGGTTGAAGAAGAAAGTCTGCCCTCCCACAATGCCCCCTCCCTCCCTCCTCCCCTCCCTCCCTCCTCCATCCCCTCCCTCAAAAGAAGAAAGAGAAGACACACCCTCAGGCAAAGTGGTAGCAGCCGAAACAGGGGTGAGAGGAAAGAGTAGGGAGGCTCCCCCTTCCTTCACCCCCTCCTTCACCCCTTCCTTCACTCCTTCCTTCCCTCTCTGCTGTTGCGGCAAAGCATGAGGGAGGATGAGGGAGGAAGAGGAGGAGGATAGAGGGAGGGAGAGGTGGTGGGTGCTGTCGTGAAAACCCGAGGCAAAGAGAACGTCGAGGTCGAGGGGGAGGGAGGAGGCATTGTGGCGCGAATCGAACCCGGTGAGGGAGGAGGAGGAGGGGAAAGAGGAGTCGAGAGAGGGATGGGAGGGAGGGGGAGAGGCAGGGCCTGGTCGGGTAGTCTGGCTCAGGGGGGGGGTTTGGGCAAGAGGGAGGGAGGGAGGAGGGGGGAGAGGAGCGGTGGTAGAGTGCCGCACGGAGTGTGATTGATCGGAGAGAGGGAGGGAGGAGGCACAAGCAGGAGGAGACAGGACGGGAGGATTCTCAGATGAGGGCATGAGAGGGGCGATGGGCACGCCGTCTATAAGGCTGCTGCTGCAGCTGCCCTTAGTCATGCTCTTTCCTTCTCTACCTCCCTTCTCCTGGTGCTGCGTCCTAGTGACAGGCCTAGTGATAGGTCTTGTGTTTCCAGCAGAGGGAGGCGTTTGGGGCCACTGCATCGACGACGAGAACAAACTGCTCGTAAAGCTCACGTCCAACGGCAAGAAACCCACCCCTCCGTCCCTCCGTCCCTCCCTTCCTCCCTCGTAGTACTCCTGAAGAAGAGAAGTAGAGCCGTAGTGAGTCGCCATCATTCCTCGCTCGCTTGCTCCCTCCCCCCCTCCCCCTCCCCCGCCTTCCCTGGTTAAGTGCCAGCCCGCTTTCAGCTGCTGTTGCTGCTCTTGCTCCTGCTCCTCCTGCCGTTGAGCCTCCTCCCTTATCCTCATCAGAGGCCCAGTTGCTTCTACTGCTATTGCTGCTGCTGCTGCTGCTGCTGCTGCTGCTCTTGCTCCTGCTGCCTCTTCTCCTTCCTCCCCTCCCTTCTTTGCTTTCTTATACGAACCCTTTGGCCGACCTCGCCCGCGTTTCGAGAGCAGAAGTCCTTGTCCTTGCCCTTCTTCCCTCCCTCCTTCCCTCACCTCCTCGCCTACCACTCCCCCTTGAGCAACAAGGAGGATAGGAGGCCTCCTGCTGTTGCTGTTGCTGTTGCTGTTGCTGTTGTTGTTGTTGTTGTTGTTGTTGTTATTGTTGTTGTTGTTGTTGTTGTTGTTGTTGTTGTTGTTGTTGTTGTTGTTGTTGTTGTTGTTGTTGTTGTTGTTGTTGTTGTTGTTGTTGTT
>Ga0160419_100569_pt1 | contig 22202 bp, 19 predicted proteins | sample CelAP2metagpilot_2_FD_108196 | JGI IMG/M metagenome (GOLD analysis project Ga0160419, IMG submission 108196) | Phycosphere-associated microbial communities from Cellana algal ponds in Kailua-Kona, Hawaii, USA - Cellana AP2-4-25 metagenome pilot ... | reverse complement strand
CATTTAGCATGAAAGTCCCATCATTTTCTGCAATTGTCCCCATTGCATCATAAGCAGCAACAACACCATCTGTATTAGCCGCACCACCACTTGTGTTTAATCCTGCTAATCCTGAATTACTAGGAAACTGTGCATAACCTAACAATCCTGTTAAACCAGGATTAAATGGGTCATCTAATGCATTACCTCCAGGTTTAATAGTCCACATATTTAAATATTTGGTTGGATCCCATTGAGTATTAGCTTTCATTGTCTGTACATCAGATCTAATCTCCCAATCTGTAGCGTCACCTGGAGTTTGAGAATTACTATAAGGTGTTATGTTATGTCTTACAATACCTGTTGTGAAATTACCACTTTCGTCTTGTTGAGCAATACAAAAATTAATTTCCACATCAACAGCTACACCAGTTGTATTAGCACCTCCAGGTGTTCCTACCATTCTTCTATAATCCTCATTCATTACTTGTATTTGAGATAAAGCTTGAGCATCAGTAATGTTTGAACCTGTACCAATAGCATCTCCTGCATGCACAATATGAATAACAACCGGAATATTATATACTGCTTGCTGAGATTTACCACTTATTCTATCTGCTTTTATCTTAGCAAGTTTAGGAGCTAACCAATTTTCAAAATCAGTTTGAGTTGCTCTATTTGGATACTTTTTTTGAAGTTCAATTTCATTTTCATCTGTTAAGCATCTAGCGTAACCTGTTAATTCAATAGACTTCTTAGTTTCTTCTGTTAGGTTAAAACCATCAGAGATAGAATTGGTCTGTAAGTTAGTTTTTTTTATTTGTGCTGTAATTGATAATGAAGCACATAATAGTAGTAAGGTAACTACACCTCTAAGAGTATTTTTCTTCATGATAAACAAAATTGTATTTAACCGAGCAAATGTAACCTTTTGTCTGTAAAAGTGAATTATTTTTTTTGAAAATCGATAAAATACTTGTGATTAAAATTCTATTCGGTTTATTAAAAAATTAAACGTCATATTATAAAAAAAGCCAATGTAAAAACATTGGCTTTTTTTATAATAATTGAAAGGTTTTCTATCCTCCAAAGTCATCAAATCGGATGTTTTCATCTGGTATACCAAAATCTTCACCCATTTTTTGTACTGCTTTATTCATTAACGGTGGACCACAGAAGTATAATTCTATATCTTCTGGAGTGTCATGATGGTTTAAGTAATTATCTATTACACAATTGTGGATAAATCCTACAAACCCATCTCCTTCTTCATCGTTAATGTCTTTTTTCACTTTCCAGTTATCTTCTTCTAAAGGTTCAGAAAGCGCTAAGAAGAACTTAAAGTTAGGGAATTCTCTTTCTAACTCACGGAAATGTTCAATATAGAATAATTCACGCTTAGAACGACCACCATACCAATATGTTACTTTACGTCCTGTCTTTAATGTTTTGAATAAATGATATAAGTGAGAACGCATTGGTGCCATACCTGCTCCTCCACCAACGTAAAGCATTTCTGCATCAGACTCGTTAATAAAGAACTCTCCATAAGGTCCAGAGATTACACACTTATCACCTTTCTTTAAGTTAAATATATAAGACGATGCAACTCCTGGGTTTACATCCATCCAACCATTTTTATTTCTATCCCATGGTGGCGTTGCAATACGAACATTTAACATAATCTCTCTACCTTCTGCTGGGTAAGAAGCCATAGAGTAAGCACGTTCTACAGTTTCATCATTTTTCATTACTAATGGCCATAAATTAAATTTATCCCATTCTGCTTGGAATTTATCTGGTGTTTCATGCTCTTCTGGATGCGCTGTAATATCTATATCAGAATATTTTACTTCACATTTAGGAATTTCAATTTGAATATATCCACCAGCTTTGTAATTCATATCCTCAGGAATTTCAACCACAAACTCTTTAATAAAAGAGGCTACGTTATAATTACGCACAACGGTTGCTTCCCATTTTTTAATTCCAAATACTTCCTCAGGAATTGTAATTTCCATGTCTTGTTTAACTTTTACTTGACAAGCTAAACGTGCACCATGTTGTAATTCTTTTCTTGTAAAGTGAGGTGTTTCTGTTGGTAAAGCTTCTCCTCCACCTTGTAAAACGTGACACTCACATTGGATACAAGTTCCACCACCACCACAAGCTGATGGTAAAAATATCTTTTGGTTACCTAATGTTGATAGTAATGTTCCACCTGAAGATACTTGTACTTCTTTTTCACCATTAATTTTGATAGTTACTGGTCCAGATGGAGATAATTTTTGTTTTACATATAATAGTAATGCTACTAATACTAATGTAATCACTAAAAAGGCTATAACAGTTGTTAAAACTGTTCCTAATGTACTTGCTGCTAAAATCATATTACTCTACTGTTGTATTGTTAGCTATAGTTGAGTTATTCTCTATAACCTTAGTTTCGGTTTTATCTTGCTTTTCTATTTGAGCTGCTTTTTCTGTTTTTTCAGAACCTTCATCATCTCCACCAGTTAACATTCCTCCAAAACTCATAAATCCAATTGCCATAAGACCTGTGATAATAAACGTAATTCCTAATCCTCTTAAAGGTGCAGGAACGTTAGAATAACGTATTTTTTCACGGATTGCAGCAATAGCTAAAATTGCTAAGAACCAACCAATACCAGAAGCTATACCATAATTAAATGCTAAACCTATAGTTTCGATTTCTCTTGATTGCATAAATAAAGATCCACCTAAAATTGCACAGTTTACTGCAATAAGAGGTAAGAATATACCTAATGAATTGTATAATGAAGGTGAAAACTTTTCTACAACAATTTCTACTAATTGTACCATGGTTGCGATAGTTGCGATAAACATGATAAATGATAAGAAACTTAAATCATAGCTAGCATATTCTTCTCCTAACCAAGATAATGCACCTGGTTGTAATACATATTGATCTAAAAGCCAGTTAATAGGTACTGTTACTGCTAAGACAAAGATTACTGCTGCACCTAAACCTACAGCTGTTGATACTTTTTTAGATACCGCAAGGTAAGAACACATCCCAAGGAACGTGGCAAATACCATGTTATCGATAAATATTGATTTGAAAAATAATTCTATATGTTCCATATGTTATATTTTGATGTTTCTTGAAACGAGTTTCAAAAAACGAGTCAATGTTTAGTCTTCTATTAAATCTTTGTTTCTGCTACGTTGTACCCAAATGATAATACCTACAACTATTAATGCCATTGGTGATAATAACATAAATCCGTTGTTTTCATATCCTATTGCGTATAATCCTGATTTTTCAATTGGGTCACCTAAAACTTTAAATCCTAATAAAGTACCAGAACCTAATAATTCTCTAAAAAATCCAACAATAACTAAGATGATACCGTACCCTAATGCGTTACCTATTCCGTCAAGGAAAGATTTCCATGGTCCGTTACCTAAAGCAAATGCTTCAAAACGTCCCATAATGATACAGTTTGTAATAATTAATCCAACGAATACAGAAAGTGTTTTACTTAACTCGTAAGCAAAAGCTTTTAGCACTTGGTCTACAATAATTACAAGAGCAGCTACAACAATAAGTTGTACAATAATTCTAATTTTTGAAGGAATAATGTTTCTCATTAAAGAGATAACAACGTTACCAACTCCTAATACAAATAATACAGATATTGCCATTACGATAGAAGCTTTAAGCTCTGCAGTAATTGCTAATGCAGAACAAATACCTAATACCTGAATAGTAATTGGGTTATTATCTGCTAATGGATCTGTAATTAATTTAGCGTCTTTTTTTGAAAGTAGTCCCATAATTAATTCGCTTGATTTTTTAATGTTTTAAAATAAGGCATGTATAACTTTAAGTCATTTTTAATCATAGCACTTACTCCATTACCAGTAATGGTAGCTCCTGCTAGAGCATCAACCTCATAATCTGTTTTGTCTTCGTTTTTAGGATCGTTATTTCCTTTGGCAACTGTTATACCTTTGAACGTACCATTATCTGTTAATAAGTGCTCGCCATAAAAGTCATCCATAAAATAACGTTGCTTAATGTTTGCTCCTAAACCAGGTGTTTCTCCTTTGTGATCAAAATATACACCTTGAACAACCATGTCTTTATCCATAGCAACATAGCCCCAAATAGCATCCCAAAGTCCTTTACCATATATTGGTGCTACATAAAATGTTTTACCATCTTTTTCTCCAATAAATAAAGGTAATCGTCTTGTTCCTCCGTTTTTTGCTTTTGCTTGTTCTTTTTTAACATCGATTAAGTAAGCCTCATTGTTTTCTTTTACATCATTACCGTCTATTACAACTTGCTTAGTGATGTATTTTGAAAAAGCTTCACTTACCTTATCTGTAGAAATAAATGTAACATCTGTTTCACCATTGTCATTTACTCCCATAGCGTAAAGAATGTTTTGTTGCTTTTCCATTCTTTCGTTTTCTGTTATAGTTGGCTTTAAAGATGCTGCAGTAAATGCTAATAAAGCACCAACAACAACTACCATTCCTATAGCAAATAATACCGTATATAAATTACTTTCTGTTCTGTTTGACATCACTATGCGGTTTTAACTTTTAAACGTTTCATTCTACGTTTTACATTTCCTTGTACAACGTAATGATCAATAGTTGGAGCAAAAACATTCATTAAAAGAATAGCTAACATTACTCCTTCTGGGTATGCTGGGTTAAACACACGAATCATGATAGATAAGAAACCTACTAAAAATCCGTAAATCCATTTTCCTTTATTTGTTTGAGATGCTGTAACTGGATCTGTTGCCATAAATACAGTACCAAAAGCAAAACCTCCTATTAATAAGTGGTGCCAAAACTCGGTACTCATTAATCCATAAAACTTGCTAGATTCTGTAATCCAACCAGAGCTAACAACACCATTAAAGATTAATCCCATTGCTAATGCACCAAGTACAGATGATAACATGATTCTCCAACTTCCTATCTTAGTAAAGATTAAGAATAAACCTCCTAAAAGGATTAATAGTGCTGAAGTCTCTCCTACAGATCCTGGAATAAATCCGAAAAACATATCCATTACCTCATAACCTGCAGCTTTACCTTGCGCTAGATTACCTAAAATAGTTTCTCCTGAAATAGCATCTGGTGTACCTGCTCTTTCTACTGCTTCATGTACCCATACTTTATCTCCTGACATCCAAGTTGGATAAGCAAAGAATAAGAATGCACGAATAGTTAATGCTGGGTTTAAGATATTCATCCCAGTACCACCAAAAACTTCTTTACCGATGACAACACCAAAAACAACCGCAACTGCTAACATCCATAACGGAATATCTACAGGTACAATTAATGGTACTAACATACCTGTTACTAAGTATCCTTCTTCTACTTCGTGACCTTTAATTACTGCGAAAATAAATTCGATTAAAAGACCAACTCCATAAGACACTATAACTAAAGGTAACACTGTCCAAGCACCAACTACAAAATTATCCCAAGTTAAAAAGTTTCCGAATAAGGATACTTCTCTTGTAATACCTGCTGCTGCATCGATAGCTGCATAATGTTGGTAACCTGCGTTAAAAATACCGAAGATTAAACATGGTATTAATGCCATGATTACAGTATTCATTGTACGCTTTAAATCGTCTGCTGCCTTTACATGAGTTCCTCCGTGAGTCGTTTCATTTGGCAGATATAAGAAAGTATGAATTGCATTAAAAGCTGGCGCCATTTTGGTGCCTTTATACTTTTCTTTTAAGTTGTGTAAGTTACTTTTTAAACCCATTATCCTATCTCTTTAAGCATTAAGTCTAATCCTTCTCTAATTATTTTTTGATGTGGTTGTTTTGACACACAAATAAATTCTGTTAACGCAAAATCCTCTGGTGCAACCTCATACATTCCTAAAGCTTCCATTTCATCTAAATCTTGATACATACAAGATTTTAAAATTTGTAATGGATAAATATCTAAAGGAAATACTTCTTCATAACTTCCTGTTACTACAAAAGCTCTATGCTCTCCGTTTGTATTAGTATCTAAGTTATATTTTTTGTTTGGCGATAACCAAGAAAAAGTTAAAGCTCTAGATGTTGAAATCTTATTAAAAACAGGTTTGTTCCATCCAAAAAACTCGTAATCGTCTCCTTCAGGAATTACTGTAATTATATTACTGTAGTAGTCTAAGTAACCGTCTGGTTTAACTTGTTTACCAGATAGCACATTTCCTGAGATAATACGGTCATTACCATCTTTATCAACACCATTATCATAAACCATAGTAGATACTTCGCTTCCTATTTTAGTACGGAAATATCTTGGTTTTTTAACAGATGCTCCTGCTAGTGCGATAACACGCTCTGCATTAAACTTACCTGTTAAAAGTAATTCACCTATGATTACTAAATCTTGTGCATTTACTGTCCAAACAACTTCACCTTTATTAATTGGGTCTATTTTGTTGATTTGTGTTCCTACATTACCAGATGGATGCGGACCAGACACTTTGTGTACTGTTACATTGTTTAAGTTAGCTAATGGCGAGTTACCATTTTTACCAACTGAAACATGTACTGCTCCTTCTGTTAATTTACTTAAAGCAGTTACCGCAGCTTGCAATTCTGCTTCTTTACCTTGAAGCGTGTAATCTAAATCTGCAGCTAACGGCGCACTAGCATAAGCTGAGATAAAGATAGACTTTGGCGTACCTGTTGGTTTTGCAACAACATCATAAGGACGTTGCTTAACAAAAGCCCAACAACCTGATTCTAAAAGTCTAGATTTAATAGCATCTGCATTTGCAGTTTCTACGTCTAACTTTCCAAAATCTTCATAAGCTTGCTCTTTGTCTGCTTTAATTTTGATTGTTAAAATTCTTCTCTTAGCTCCACGTTCTATTTCTACGATTTCACCAGAAACTGGAGAAACAAATTTTACGCTTTCGTCGGATTTATCATAAAAAACAGTAGTTCCTGCCTTTACTTTATCTCCTTCTCTAGCAACTAACTTTGGAGTAACTTGATGGAAATCTTCTGGTCTGATTGCGTAAAAGTTGCTTACTATGGCATTTTCAGTAGCCTTTTCTGCTTCTCCTTCTAACTTTATATCTAGACCTTTTTTAATCTTAATGTCGTTTGACATGTTATAAATCTATTAGTTAATAGTTATACTGATTGAGTTTTTGAGGAATCAAAAATCCGTGCAAATTTAAGAATAAATACATAATTATATCACAAATAATCAAGAAAAACTTTAAGGCACAGATTTTGTTTATATTTGTTATATAAAATCATCGTTAAATGCAACAAAAACTTAAACAACTTATCCTGCTATTAATCATTCCTTTAACTAGTTTTTCTCAAGTTGAAGAAATTATTCCGCCAGACTACATAAAAACTATTTATTTTAACGGTGGAACTGCTGAAAGTCAATTACCCATCATAAGATTAGGCGAGTCTCTTAATTTAGAATTTGATGCATTAAACGGAAATGAAGACGATTATTATTACGAAATTAAGCACTATAATTTTGATTGGACACCATCACAATTAGTAGAATCTGAATATTTAGATGGCTTTGATGAGCAGCGCATAAGAACTTACCAAAACTCTTTTAACACATTACAAACTTACTCGCATTACAAGCTTACTATACCAAATCAATATACGCAAGCTATAAAGGTTACTGGTAATTACATGCTTACCATTTATGATGATTATGACGATATTATTTTCTCTAGAAAATTTATGGTTTACGAGCAATTAGCTAACGTAGGAGTTGCCATAAAACGATCAAGAAACGTAAAAGAAATAGACAAAAAACAATCTGTAGACATTACCATTAACTCAAGTCAAATTCAGTTTGTAAACCCAAAAGAAACCGTAAAAACTGTGGTTATTCAAAACAACAATTTAAAAACCGCAATTACAGATTTAGAACCACAATACATCTTAGCAAACGAGCTAACTTACAGATATAACGAAAAGTCTAGTTTTTATGGCGGTAACGAATTTTTCTTCTTCGAAAATAAAGAAATTAGAGCCGCAAGTAACGGCGTTCAATTTATAGATTTACAGGATTTATATCACTCCTATTTATTCACAAACATATCTAGAGCAAATCAAAGATATACTTACAATCCTGATATTAATGGCAATTTTGTAATCACCGCATTAGATGTTGATAATCCTGATGTAGAAGCAGATTATGCTGAAGTTCATTTCAGTCTTCAATACCCAAAATTAGAAGACGGACAAGATATTTTTGTCTACGGAAACTTCAATAATTACGAACTTGAAGAAGCCACAAGAATGGAATATTTTGAAGAAGAAGGCATTTACACTACTTCTTTCTTGTTAAAACAAGGTTTTTACAACTACAAATACGTTATTTTAAACAAAGACAACACCATTGACCATGATAAAATAGGTGGAAGTTTTTGGCAAACAGAAAACAATTACAAAGTTATAGTTTACTACAGAGAACTTGGCGCTAGATATGACAAAATCATTGGTTTAGGTGAAAAAAACTCGGTTGGAATCACCAATTAATCTTAAAATTATTCTAATAAACTTTAAAAACAATCAACTTTACTGATAATTTGCTATTTTTGCAACAGCAGAAAACCAGTTAAACAATTATGGTACAGCAAATTACTAAAGGCATAAAAATTTCAGTAGAAACAAATTTTGAAGGTACGTTTTACAAAAACTACAAACTTCATTATGCTTTTGGTTATCAAGTAACCATTGAAAACCAAGGTAAAGACGCTGTTCAACTTAATTCTAGAAAATGGACCATTTACGATGCTCTAAACAACATTGAAGAAGTTGAAGGCGAAGGCGTAATTGGTCAAAAACCTGTGATTAAACCTGGCGAATCTCACACCTATTCTTCTGGTTGTTTATTAGCTTCTCCTTTTGGTGCCATGTCTGGATTTTACAATATGGTAAATTTTACAACCACCAAAAACTTCGAGGTGGCTATTCCTAAGTTTTACTTAAGCGCACCATTTGCGACTAATTAAATTATCCCGCCTATAAAACACTAATTAACAGTGTTTTATATTCCTTTTCAACTATTCCCAAAAACACACTTTAAGCTATAAAAAAGTTGTACCTTTGTGTGACAAAATTTTTGAATTAAAAACACAACATTAAACTATGGGAAAAGGATTTTTTAACGTACCTATTGCTGTTAATGAACCAGTAAAAAGCTATACGCCAGGCTCGCCAGAACGCGAAGCTGTTTTAAAAGCATACAAAGAAATGATTAACACAACTGTAGATGTACCAATGTACATTAACGGTAAAGATGTTACTACAGGAAACACCAGAACAATGTCTCCGCCTCACGACCATAAACATGTTGTTGGAACCTATCATTTAGCCGAAAAAAAACATGTAGACGAAGCTATTTCAACCGCATTAGAAGCTAGAAAAACATGGGCAAACACACCTTGGGAACAACGTGCTGCTATATTTTTAAAAGCTGCCGAATTAATTGCAGGTCCATACCGTGCTAAAATTAACGCAGCAACCATGATTGCACAATCAAAAACAATTCACCAAGCTGAAATTGATTCTGCTTGCGAGTTAATTGACTTTTTACGTTTTAACGTGCAATACATGACAGATATTTATCACGATCAACCAGAAAGCACAAGTGATGCTTGGAATCGTTTAGAATATCGTCCTTTAGAAGGATTTACATACGCAGTAACTCCGTTTAACTTTACTGCAATTGCAGGAAACTTACCATCTTGTATGGCTATGATGGGTAATGTTGTAGTTTGGAAGCCTAGTGACTCGCAAATCTACTCTGCTAAAGTTGTGATGGATGTATTTAAAGAAGCTGGTGTGCCAGACGGTGTAATTAACGTTGTTTTTGGTGATCCAGTGATGATAACAGATACTGTTTTAGACAGTCCAGATTTTTCAGGATTACACTTTACAGGGTCTACTTTTATCTTTAAAGAATTATGGAAAAAAATTGGTAACAACATTCACAACTACAAAACATACCCTAAAATTGTAGGTGAAACTGGAGGAAAAGATTTTATTGTTGCACATAAAACCGCAAACCCAAAACAAGTCGCTACTGCAATTGTTAGAGGCGCATTTGAATTTCAAGGTCAAAAATGTAGTGCAGCTTCTAGAGCATACATTTCTGAAAGCATTTGGGATCAAGTTAAAGATTATGTAGTTGAAGATGTAAAGTCATTTAAAATGGGTTCTCCAGAAGATATGAGCAACTTCTTTACTGCTGTAATACACGAAGGTTCTTTTGATAAATTAGCAAAGTATATTGACCAAGCTAAAGCTGATGACAACGTTGAAGTTATAGCTGGTGGAAATTATGATAAAAGTAAAGGTTATTTTATAGAGCCAACTGTACTTTTAACTACAAATCCAAAATATACAACAATGCAAGAAGAACTATTTGGTCCTGTAATTACTATTTACGTTTATAAAGATGATCAATTCTCTGAAACATTAGAATTAGTTGATGGCACTAGCGAATACGCTTTAACAGGAGCTATTTTAGCACAAGACCGTTATGCTATTGTAGAAGCTACAAAAGCATTACAAAACTGCGCAGGTAACTTCTACATTAACGACAAACCAACTGGTGCTGTTGTAGGACAACAGCCTTTTGGTGGTGCAAGAGCATCTGGAACTAATGATAAAGCAGGAAGCTCTTTAAACTTATTACGTTGGGTTTCGCCAAGAATGATTAAAGAAACATTTGTAACACCAACAGATTACAGATATCCATTTTTAGGTGAATAATCTAAAACTATTCAATAAAAAAACCGAAGCAAATTGCTTCGGTTTTTTTATTTTAAATTATGATGCTGTTATTTTTTCAATTCAAGTTTTTCTGCAAAGTAATCGCAAAAATCTTTCATTGTTGCAGACATTTTTTCATCTTGTGTTGCTCTATGAAATGTGTTGCTCATAGCCACTAACGTTTGATGAAAAAATACTTTCATCTCATCTACAGGCATATCTTTAGTCCATAAATCTATCCTTAAAGACTCTTGCGCTTTACTATCCCAAACAGAAAGCATCATTGCTTTAGCTTCTGCATTTGTTATTCCGCCATCTTGTGCCGTCCAATTTAATTTTTCTGGAACACGATTTTCATCTAATTCTACGTTTAATTTTATTTCTGATTTAATATTTGCCATTATTAATTTGGTTTATATTTTGCTTTATTAAAAATTGTTTGTGCTGGTGTATTTAACAACTGTACAAAATCTATGTCGTTCTTTTCTGCATAAGATTTCACAATTTGCCAACCTATGTATCTTCCTACACGACCAGGCGATTCGTTATCAATCTGCTCTAAATAAAACTTAGAAAAAGGTGCTGGATTGATAAATCTACCAGGCAATTTGGCATCTGTACTAAAAAGTAATTCTTTATCTACAAAGTAACGCCAAATGTACTCTTCGTTAGATTTTACCCATTCTAGTTGTTCTGGTGTGTATTTTATTTTTTCTGCATCGGTTTTAAAAGGAATAATCTTGTCTTTGAAATACAATATTTTTCCGTGGTAAATCATTTCTTCTAACAAGTTTTTACGCTTTGTATCCAATATTATTTTTTCTGCATAAGCTTCAGTCAAATCAGAAACAATATACTCTGGCTCCATCTGACTTGCTATATACTTTTGCATGCCTTGATAAAACTCATGATCTTTTCCTAAATAAGTATCAAGTTCTATTAAAGTAACGGTATCTGTTACAAAAACTCTGTTTTGATGCACTACTCTATCATTAAAAGTGATAATTCTCGGGATTTTTGTATCCGTGAAATAATATTTTAAATGTTGATACATTTTTGTAATATCAACTGTTTCTTCTTTAAAGTCGGGGAAAGCTTCTCTAGTTTTTTCAGCAATTAGAACATCTAAAGTATCTGTCATTCTATTTAACCAAAATTCGTCTTCATATTTATCAGAAAACATAAAAGGATATGCCTTTTTCAATTTTGGAAAATCTGCTTCGGAAGTGTTTGAAAACGCTAAATCAAAACGCTCTACATCTACATTTACATTGATTTTAGTAATTTCATCTTCAATTTTATTATCTTCTTCACAAGAAAACAGACCTAAAAAAATAAAAACATAAAAAATGTAAACTCTCATAGACTTAAACTACTCTTAATTTTTATTACTTAAAGCTTTACTTTACTTTTGTTAAACAAAGGTACTACACTTTAACTTAAATTCTTTGATTATGCAAACAGAAAAAGTTGTTAAACATATTGTAAATTGGTTAAAAGACTATGCTAATAACGCAAAAGCAAATGGTTTTGTTGTTGGTATTTCTGGCGGAATTGACAGCGCAGTAACATCTACTTTGTGTGCCGAAACTGGTTTAAAAGTTTTATGCATAGAAATGCCAATACACCAAGCTGCTAGCCACGTAAGCAGAGCACAAGAACATATTAAACAACTTAAAGAACGTTATGATAATGTTGTTGACGTTAGAGTAGATTTAACACCTGTTTTTGAAGAATTTAAAACTGAAGTTTCTTTAGAAGGTAAACAAGATACCGTAGACATGGCGCTTGCCAACACAAGAGCAAGACTACGCATGACTACTTTATATTATCATGCTGGTTTATACGGATTACTTGTTGCTGGTACAGGTAATAAAGTTGAAGATTTTGGTGTTGGTTTTTATACAAAATACGGAGATGGCGGCGTAGATTTAAGTCCGATTGCCGATTTAATGAAGAGTCAAGTTTATAAAATTGGCGAATTTTTACACGTCCCAAAATCGATAATTGAAGCTGCTCCAAGCGATGGTTTATTCGGAGATGCAAGAAGCGACGAAGACCAGATAGGTGCTAGCTATCCTGAGTTAGAATGGGCAATGACAATGGATGCCGAAGGAAAAACACTTTCTGATTTTTATGGAAGAGAATACGAGGTTTTTAAGATATACAAACGATACAATATCAGTAATTTACACAAAATGATTCCTATTCCTGTATGTAAAATCCCTAATGACATGCTATAATATTTGAGAATCTTCTATTTTTTACATAACTTTACTATCGCTATTATTATTTCTATAATCTAGTTTATCAACTTTTGATAGACCCTTAAAAACTTGTACCATGGTCAAACTATTGGTTGCAGACCAGTACCCTATTATTACTAAAGGGCTACAATTGGTCTTTTCGGACTCACGCGATGTAAAAATTGTCGCTACAGTAGCGGACGGGGAAGCTATATTTGATGCTTTAAAAGAGCATCATATTGATATTCTTATGTGCGATATTGATCTTCCTAAGCTTAACGGGATTAGCGTTTTGAGACGCTTAAAAAAGGAGTTTCCTAACATTAAAACTATTGTTTTTACTGGACAACAAGAAGACGTCTATGCTATTAGCACTATTAAAGCTGGAGCAGACGGTTTTATTTCTAAAACAGAAAACTTACTAACCTTAAAAGATGCCATTATGAAAGTTCATCTTGGCGGAGTTTACCTTAGTCCAACTCTTTCTAAAAAAATAGCTTTAAATAAAGCTAAAGGAAGCAAAGGTGGTTATTTTAAAAAGTTATCTACAAGAGAAGTTGAAGTTTTAAAACTTCTATCTAACGGACAGCGTAACAAAGAAATAGCCGAAGAACTATCTATTAACGAGAAAACAGTTAGCACATACAAAGCAAGATTGATGAAAAAGCTTAATGTATCTAACCTAATAGATTTAGTTAATCAAGCTAAAAATTTAAATCTATAAAGGTTTTCCTAATCTTCTAGATAAAATATTATCTAGTTTTTTGTAATCCATTACATCTTCAATGATAGACCTGTTTTGAACAGTTAAATCACTATCTGTTTGTTGTAATAAACTATCAATTTTTTTAGTTATCAAAAAGCATCTTAAATGTAAAATAGTTTGACTAACTAATTGAGACAAACTTATTGTTTTGTCCTTAGGGAAGATATTGTTTCTTTGCCAATCTGCAAGACTGTATTTTTCGTCTTCCATCATTATAGAAGTAATTTCTTGAGATAAAATAGGATCTATAGTATTAATAAGATTTTCAATCTTAAAGTTAGGATCTTGATTTAAACCATTTATCACTTCATAATAAATAGCTTTAAATTTTGGATTTAAAAACTCCATTTCATCCTCCTGAAGATCTAAATAAATTTTCTCAAATACTTTAGCTTCTTGAATAACAGTTTCATCAACTAATTCTCCTTTTTCATTTTCTTTTAAAACAGAATCTTCAAACTCTTCTGTTCTGTTTCCGTAAAGCAATAAGATTTCGATAATTTTTCGCTCTAATTCATATTGAACATCTACTTTTTTTACAGACTGCTCTGTCTTAATAACATCAAACGCTTTGCGTGTTGTTACTTTTTGCTTAGAGGCTTCATTTAAATCTTTATTTTGAAGTTGTGCCAAGGTTGTAAACAACACATCTTCACTTATATCCATAATACGTGCACATTCTTGAATATAAACTTCGGTTTTTATTCGGTCAGGTATTTTAGAAATACTTGTTACAATATCTCTAATGGTTTCGGCTTTTTGTATTGGATCATCTTTAGCAGATTGATATAAAATTGAAGCTTTAAATTGAATAAAATCTTTAGCGTTTTCTTCTAAATAGGTAGTTAGCTCTTCTAAGGTATTTGATTTTGCAAAACTATCTGGATCTTCGCCTTCTGGAAAAGTACAAACCTTTACATTCATACCTTGCTCTAAAATCAAATCTATACCACGTAATGACGCACGCATACCTGCAGCATCTCCGTCAAACAGTACTGTTATATTTTTGGTTAGCCTGTTGATTAATCTAATTTGATCACTTGTTAAAGCTGTACCAGAGCTTGAAACTACATTTTTTATTCCTGTTTGATGAAATTGAATAACATCTGTGTAACCTTCAACTAAATAACAATTATCCTCTTTTGCAATGCTTTGTTTAGCGTGATAAATACCGTAAAGCACTTTACTTTTGTGGTAAATTTCGCTTTCGGGACTGTTTAGATATTTGGCTGCTTTTTTATCATTTGTTAAAATACGACCTCCAAAACCTAAAACACGACCACTCATACTTTGTATAGGAAACATCACACGACCTTTAAAACGGTCAAATTGCTTATTCTCTTTAACAATAGTTAGTCCTGTTTCTTCTAAAAACTCTAATTGATAACCTTGTTTAATAGCTTCATCAGTAAAGGCACTCCAATCGTCTAAAGAATAACCTAAATCAAACTTTTTAATGGTTTCTGGTGTAAAACCACGTTCTTTAAAATAGCTTAATCCTATTGCTTTACCCTTATCTGTGTTGTGTAATATATTTTGAAAATAGGTGTTAGCATACTCACTAACCAAGTAAAGACTTTCTCGCTTGTTTTGAGCTTCTTTTTGTTCATTGGATTGCTCGGTTTCCTCGATTTCAATATTGTATTTTTTTGCTAAATACTTTATTGCTTCAGGATATGTAAAATGCTCATGCTCCATTAAAAACGCAACCACATTACCACCTTTACCGGTACTAAAATCTTTCCAAATTTGTTTTACTGGAGACACCATAAAACTCGGTGTACGCTCTTCTGAAAACGGACTTAACCCTTTAAAATTACTACCTGCTTTTTTAAGCTGAACAAAGTCACCGATAACCTCTTCTAGTCTAGCGGTTTCGTATACTTGATCTATGGTAGTTTTTGATATCAAAAGTTAAGTTTTTTATGCTTTTTGAGGATGTAAAAATATTAAATATATTCTAGTTTATCGTAGCTATATTAATTCACATAACAAAAAACTCACAGTAAATAACTATGAGTTTTTGAATTTATAATATAAATCTCTAATTAGAACTGAAATATTACTAATCAATATAACCTTTTTCGCGCATCCAATCGTCATTAAACATTTTACCAACATATCTACTACCGTGATCATGAAATAAAACCACAACTACATCTTCTGGCTTAAAATGCTCTTTTAATTGCAACACACCTTTAATTGCAGCTCCTGCACTATTCCCTAAAAACATGCCTTCTTTTTTAGCTAGTCTTTGTGTGTAAACTGCTGCATCTTTATCGGTTACTTTTGTAAATCCATCGATGATGCTAAAATCTACATTTTCTGGTAAAATATCTTCGCCAATACCTTCGGTTACGTAAGGATAGATTTCATTTTCATCAAAGATTCCTGTTTCGTGATATTTTTTAAAAACGCTTCCGTAGGTATCTACTCCCCAAACTTTAACGTTTGGATTTTGTTCTTTTAAATATTTCCCAACTCCAGAAATGGTTCCGCCAGTACCAACACCAACTACAAAGTGTGTTACTTTACCTTCGGTTTGTTGCCAGATTTCTGGACCTGTACTTTCGTAATGTGCTTTTGCATTACTTGGGTTATCATATTGGTTAACGTACCAACTATTTTCTATCTCGGTACTTAATCGTTTTGATACTGAATAATAAGAACGTGGATCATCTGGTTCTACCGCAGTTGGACAAACTACAACTTCTGCTCCTACAGCTTTTAAGATATCTACCTTTTCTTTACTTTGCTTATCTGCCATTACAAAAATACATTTGTAACCTTTTACAATCGCAGCTAATGCTAATCCCATACCTGTGTTACCAGAAGTACCTTCTATAATAGTTCCGCCTGGTTTTAAGCGTCCGTCTGCTTCTGCATCTTCTATCATTTTAAGTGCCATACGATCTTTTACAGAGTTACCTGGATTAAAAGTTTCGTATTTTGAAAGGACTAAACATGGTAACGCTTCGGTTAGCTTATTTATTTTTACTAATGGCGTGTTACCGATAGTTTCTAATATGTTGTTTGCGTAGTTCATTTGTTGTTTTTTGCGAGTGCAAAAGTACGGAATTGTTTTAGAATTAAACGAATAGTCTTTACGTTGATTTAAAAAAACGACCAATAGTGTTTACCCGCGTTAGCGATAGTAGTGATTAGCTTTTGGCGAGGCGCGCATCGAGCCAAAACTAGTAACGGATAGCGCGACCCTTGTGGTAACGCCCAAAAAAGTTTAAAATTTACTCGAAACGAATGGCTTTTACCGGTGAAATTTTTGATACGATTACTGATGGGATAATTAACATGAGTAAGCATAATACAAACGTACCGATGTTAAGTGCGATAATGTACCCGATATTGAAATAAATTGGAACTGTAGAGACGTAATATGTTTTTGGATCAAGCGGAATTAAACCAAAATACTTTTGAATTAACAATAGGCTAATACCTATTAAATTTCCCCAAAATAATCCTTTTAAAATGAGGTAGGTTGCGTTGTATAAAAAGATTTTTCGGATGCTTAAATTACTACTTCCTAATGCTTTTAAAATGCCTATCATTTGTGTACGCTCTAAAATTAACACTAGCAATGCGGTAATCATATTTATTCCTGCTACCAAAATCATAATACCTATAATGGCGTAGGTGTTTTTATCGAAAATGGAAATCCACTCGAAAATTACTGGATGCATTTGGTCTACAGTTACTGTGTTGAGCAAGGTTGGCACTTCTTCTTTAATAGAGTTTCCGGTAGTTTCTAATTGGTCAAAATCTTTGATAAACACCTCAAAACGTCCTACTTGATTATTGTCCCATTTATTGAGTCTTTGTATATGTGTAATATCGCCAACAACATATAATTGATCAAATTCTTTTAATCCTGAATTGTATATACCAACAATTTGAAACGTTACAATGTTTGGCGGTCTTGAAGTATCTTCTTTTAAGAAATAGGTGTTGAATTTATCACCTACTTTAAACTGTAATCTATTAGCTAAATATTCTGAAATTAGAATTTGGTCATTCCATTTTTTTTTAGGAAAATCGGGTAGCTTCCCTTCTATTAAAAACTCTTCAAAATATTGCCAGTCGTAATCTTTACCAACGCCTTTTAGTACAACATATTCAAAATCGTCTTCCAGCCTAATTATTCCTGATTTTGTTGCTGTTGCTTGTATATGTGTTACCTCCGGAACTGCAGAAAATTTAGGATAAAAATCTTGCTCTATCGTTATTGGATTTTGACTTTCTTGAGAGTTATTGTTATCATATCTTTCTATAACAGCATGACCTTCAAAAGCAACTACTTTTTCTCTAATCTTTTTTTGTAAGCCAATACCGGTAGCAACAGCAATTAACATAACAATCATACCTAAGATTATGGCTAAAATTCCTATTTTTATAATTGGTGCCGAAATACTACTTTTATACGCCTTACTATCAATAATGCGTTTAGCTATAAAAAACTCGAGATTCAATATGATATTTTCTTTTAATTGGTGTAAAAATACAGTTTTATTATTTGTTTTAACACTATTTGCTTGTGGTAATCAAACAAAAAAAAGTTTGACTCACGCAGAAAAAATAGTTACTAAAACCGAAGCTGACACTACAAAAAACATACAACAACCTTTAGTACTTGGTGTAAATAGGACTGATATGTATTTACCACTTTTAAAAGATAAACGTGTTGGAGTTGTTGCTAATCAAACTTCTGAAATTACTTTTTTACAACGCGCTGTTGTAGATGGAAGTACAATGGGAGGCAAAAAATTGACACAACATTTAGTCGATTACCTAAAAGATTATATGAGCGTAAATGTGACAACTGTTTTTGCTCCAGAACATGGTTTTAGAGGTCAAGCAGATGCTGGTGAAGTTGTTAAAGACGGTATTGATACCAAAACAGGTTTACCTATTATTTCTTTATACGGAAGTAACAAAAAGCCATCTGCAGATCAGTTAAAAGATATTGATGTAATTGTTTTTGACATACAAGATGTTGGCGCTCGTTTTTACACTTATATTTCTACATTACATTATGTTATGGAAGCTTGTGCTGAAAACAACATAAAAGTGATTGTTTTAGACCGACCAAATCCTAATGGACATTATGTTGATGGACCTATTTTAGAACCTGATTATAAAAGTTTTGTTGGTATGCATCCTGTACCAATTGTACATGGATTAACTATCGGTGAATATGCTAAAATGGTAAACGGAGAAGGTTGGCTAAAAAACAGTATTGCATGTGACTTAACAGTTATACCAATGAATAATTATACTCGTGATTTAGAGTATGATTTACCTGTAAAACCGTCACCAAATTTACCAAACGCAAAAGCAATTAACCTTTATCCTAGCTTATGCTTTTTTGAAGGTACTAATGTAAGTGCTGGTCGTGGTACAGATATGCAATTTCAAATTTATGGATCACCAGATTTACAAAAAACTGACTTTACTTTTACACCAAAATCCAATAATGGTGCTAAATACCCAAAGCATGAAAATAAAGTTTGTAACGGTTACGACTTAAGAGATTATAAACGACTTGATAATATTGACCTAAGCTTTATCATTAACGCTTATAACACAACTAGCAACAAAGAAGATTTTTTCTTAAAAAATAATTTTATAGATAAGTTAGCTGGCACAAATAAACTACAAGAACAGATTAAATCTGGATGGTCTGAAGATAAAATAAAAGCCACTTGGCAAAGTGGCTTGGATGATTATTTGTTAAAACGCAAACCTTATTTACTGTATAACTAACTCTTATTCGTCATAAGGTTTACCGTTTGGTCTTACATGTGATTTACGATACTCTTCTCTAGTTTGTCTATTAACAGATTCATCATTATTGACTTTAGATAAGTTATATTCAACTTTGTTGGTTTCAATTTTTGAAATTGTTTCTTCTTTAGTTGAATTTTTTGAAGCTTTACCTTCTAATTCTGTTATCAAACGCTTATTTGCAGATTCTATATCGCGTGTGCTTGTTTCAAAATCGCTTTGATTAGAGTCGGTTACGCTATGCTCTTCGTCATTATTTATTCCCTTTTTATCATCCACATTTTTTTCTATCACCTCTTCTGAAGTTAAGCCTTCATCTTTAGTTTTTAACTCTCTTGTTTCTGCTAAATATTCTTGATAGGCTTTTTGTTTTGCTGCTTTTTCTTGTTGAGATTGTTTTTGATTAGCTTCTACTATTGCTCTTTGCTCTTCTAGCCAAGATTGATATTCTTTTTTTAATCGATCTCGGTTTGATAACGAGTTATCTTTATGCTCATTTTCAATTTTACTTCTAGAGGTTTTGTCTTCTGAAACATTTGCAATATAAGTAGATTGATTTCCTTTTTTTGTAATTGGCTTTAAATGTCTTCTTTCTCTTTCTTCCTTAGACAAACTAGCTTGTAATACACCTTCTTCAAAATCTTCAATTACATTTTCAGAAACTTCAATTTTAAATTTTCTCTCTATACCAAATGCTACAATAATATCTTCTCTGTAAACAGCAATAGTGTATCTTCCTTCAGACAAATAGTGTAAAGGTACTTTAACTTGTTTAGAGTTAACATCTATTCTTTCGGTCTTATTTTGCTCATGACTTAAAAAACTCACTTTTAAAACAGACTTATCACTATGTAGTAATAAAGTATCTGCTGTTTGGTTTAAGTTATGCTCAATACCAGAAGCAAAAAGATTATAATTTTTATGTAAGACAGTATAATGCTCTTGAGCTGTAACAAACGTTACAAGTCCAAAAAGAAAAGTAAATAGCAATACTTTTGGTAGATGTTTCATTTTTATGTTTTTAACTAAATGCTAAAAATCAATCGTTAGGGAAGATCAAAAGTATAATGAAAACAGCAGTTATATTAGCTTTTCAAATTAAATTTATAAGAAATTAGTTAAAAAGTATAAAATACTCGACTAATAACTAATTTATCTGATAATCAATATTTTAAATATAAATTTTGAGATTTATTAATTGAAATCTTATAATTTCATCTAAAACGTTAAGATTTAAATAAGTAAATAGTGAAATGATTAAATTTTACGCAAAAATTATTCGGTAGTTGGTCTTCTATATTTATGAAAAGGTTGTTTTAATAAGTGTTTTAAACTACCGTTTTCTTCTTCATTAGGAAATGTATCCACACCGTAAACAATATCTTCTCTATCCATATACATATAAGTACCAAATAGTCTATCCCAAACCGAAAAAATATTACCATAATTAGAGTCTGTATATGGCAATTTGTAGTGGTGATGAATTTTGTGCATATCTGGAGAAATCAAAACATAACTCAACAATTTATCTACACGTTTTGACATTTTTATATTAGCATGCGTAAACTGCGTAGCAACAAGTGACATTGATTGATACAAAAACACAATTGCTATTGGCGTACCAACTATAAACACACCTGCAAGCGTAAATGCAAATCTTATAATACTTTCTATTGGGTGATGTCTATTTGCTGTAGTTGTATCTACATTGTGATCAGAATGATGTACTAAATGTACCATCCAAAGTGGTTTTACTTTATGCTCTACGTAGTGCGCTAAATAAGCTCCAAAAAAATCTAATAATAAAACTCCTAAAAGTGCATACAACCATAAAGGCATTTCGGGTAACCAATTAATAATACCAAAGTTGTTTTCTTTCACCCATAAAGAGGTAAAAATTAACAATCCTGCTAATGCAAAATTGATAATAACAGTTGTTAAGGTAAAGAATAAGTTAGGAAATGCATGCTTCCATTTTTTATACTTAAAATTGAATAAAGGCAACATTCCTTCTAAAATCCAAAATAAAGTAATACCACCAATTAACAAAGCACTTCTATGAGCAGAAGGAATGGTTTCGAAATAATTTAAAAGTGTTTCCATAACTAGTTACAAGTTATAAAATAATATTTATTTAACGAGAAACTTAACTTTATTCAAATCGTTTTGTTTGACTTGTTCTTGCCATTTTAAGGATTCTTCAATTTTACCAATACCTCTTAATGAAGTATATTGTAAAAAGGCATATAAAGACATATTAATTTTATCAACACTTGATACTTCAATCTTTTTTAAAGCACGATAAACCTTGCGATGTTTACCTAAAATCAACTCTTTATTTAAGTCCAGTAATTCTATTTTTTGCTTTAAAGCTAGTTTATTATCGTAGTCACTTTCTACTAACATTTTTGAAGCTTCCGACATATAAATATCAGATAAATTAACTAACTCTTTTTTAATATCTTCTTTAGCATAAGTTGCAAAATCTAAATATTTAACCGCTAATCTAAAAGCTGAAGAAAAAGATTTATTCTCAAAATAATTATTAATCTCTGGCTTTAAAAAGGAAATATTTAAAGCATAATTTCTAATAAGTGTTGTTAGGTTTAAAAT
>Ga0160419_100568_pt1 | contig 22235 bp, 19 predicted proteins | sample CelAP2metagpilot_2_FD_108196 | JGI IMG/M metagenome (GOLD analysis project Ga0160419, IMG submission 108196) | Phycosphere-associated microbial communities from Cellana algal ponds in Kailua-Kona, Hawaii, USA - Cellana AP2-4-25 metagenome pilot ... | reverse complement strand
GGCTTCTTTATCGAAACCCTGTCGCTGATGGTGGTCACGATCCCGATCATCGTGCCGATTGTGGTGGAGTTGGGGTATGACCCGATCTGGTTCGGGATTTTGATGATTGTGCTGATTGAGATGGCCTTGATCACGCCGCCTGTTGGGTTGAACCTATATGTGGTGCAGGGGGCGCGGAAGTCGGGGCATCTCAATGAGGTGATGCTGGGGTCGGTGCCCTATTGTCTGATGATGCTGGCGATGGCGATGGCGCTGATCGCGTTTCCGCAGATTGCTTTGTTTTTGCCGGAGGCTTTGCGGTAGGGGGCGCAGTGAATGCGCACCATCGTGAGTTCCTGGTTCATTGAGATCAGCGTTGTAGTTGAACTTGTGTGTTGCGTGTTTATCTGCCGGGTATGGAAAACATCTTTAGCCAGCTGGTCTACTATGCCCCGATTGTCTTGGTTTTATTGACTTTTGCAACGTTGATTTGGGTAACCATTTCGGGAAACGCAAAGCCACTTTGGTTGCATTTGGTCCCGTACTCTTTTGCATTCCCTTTGTTTCTCTGCCTCGCCTTTGTGCCAAATGGAGGTGGCCACTTCTTTTCTGTTTTAGAGGCGAGCATCGTTTTTCCAGTGGTTGCGGTGTTGCATGGGTGTGCCCACCTCGCAAATCGATATGGCTAGAATGTAGGGCGCGCTTTTATTGCGCACCGCTGGTATGTTTGGATGGCGTGGATGGTGCGCAGTGAATGCGCACCCTACGGTTCTCACATGCGCAACGCGCGCCGGGCAGCGGCTGCCCGCCCCAACGGGTAGGCGATGCCCGGCGGCCGCACGCGGCCTTGATTCCGGGCGGGTTCTTTGTCGGTGGTGTAGGGTGCGCATTTACTGCGCACCGCAGGGGGTTACTTCCAGCCGACTTGGTTGAAGATCTTCTGCGCTTCGGGGACGTTTTTCGCCACCGCCGACAAATCCACCGCATCCGCTTTGAACGCACCCAGAGCCGCGACGCTTTCGCTCAGGGCAGCGCCCTCAACGGCCGGAAACTCATCATTGCCAGCGGAGAAATACTGCTGCGCCTGATCGGAGGCGAGATACTCCAGAAACGCGATGGCATTCTCGCGGTTGGGGGCATTGGCAGCCACGCCGCCGCCTGAGAGGTTCATATGCGCGCCCTCGGCGTCCTGCGCGGGGAAGATCCAGCCGATGCTGTCGATCTCCGCGCTCAACCCGCTGACGTCTTTGCGCAGGGCGCGCGCGAAGTAATAGGTGTTGGCGATGGAGATGTCGCATTGGCCCGATACGATGCCGCGCAGTTGGTCGGTGTCGCCGCCTTCGGGCTCACGCGCGAAGTTGTCGGCCACGCCTTGCGCCCATGCGGTTGCCGCTTCAACGCCGTGGTTTTCGATAACGGCGGCCAGCAGGGTCTGGCTGTAGACGTTGGAGGAGGAGCGGTGGCAGACCATGCCTTTGTACGCCGGATCCGCGAGGGAGACATAGTCCATCGGCGGGTTGGGCACGTCGGCCTTGTCATAGAAGATGATCCGCGCGCGTTGGGAGAAGCCGAACCACTGGTTGTCGCTGTCTTGCAGGTTGGCGGGGATCTTCTCCTCCAGCACAGCACTGTCGATGGATTGCAGCACACCGGCGTTCTTGGCCCGCTCCAGCCGCGACGTGTCCACGGTCAGCAGGATGTCAGCGGGGGAGTTCGCGCCTTCGGCCTGCATCCGCGCGATCAGCTCATCGGCTTTGCCTTCGATGCGGTTGATGGTGATGCCGGTGGCGTCTGTGAAGTCGGAATACAGACGCTCATCGGTGTCGTAGTGGCGGGAGGAATAGAGGTTCAATTCGCCTTCGGCCATGGCCATGCCCGCCGCTGTCAGCGCGGTTGTGGCGGCCAGAGTGACGGCGGTGATGCGGGGGGATTTTGTCATCGGACTCTCCGGAGGTTAATTCCTTACTGATTAAGTCAGATACCAGATTTTCGAGACTTGTCCACATCTCCGATTAAAATAGTCGGAAATTTTCTGCCGGCCTAAACCGCCCCCGGAGAGAGGAAGGATTCGCGGAAGTAATCCGCAATCTTGATGGTGGATTGCGGCAGGTCCGCGCCTTTGCGCCAGGCAAGGCCGACGTCCATCGACGGGATCTCCTGATCGGTGGCGGCGGTGCCGATGCGTTTGCCCTCCAGCGACCAGGGGCGGTAGACCATGTCGGAGAGGATCGTGATGCCCTGGCCGTTGGCCACCATCGAGCGGACGGCCTCCACAGAGGCGGTGCGCAGGGTGACGTTGGGCTGGTAGGTGTTGAGGTTCCAATACCGCATGGTGGTGTGGGCGGCTTCATCCACGGTCAGCATGATGTAGTCCTCGCGGGAGATTTCCTCGAACGTGGCGGTGCCCTGGCGGATGAACCTGTGCCCGTTCGCAGCCCAGAGCCTGCGGGGGGAGCGCAGGAGGGTCTGGGTCTCAATCTCCGGATTGTTGAGGTTGGAGGTCAGGACCACGGCCAGATCAAAGCGGTTGGACAGCAGGCCCTCTTCGATGCTTTCGCGGTTCAGCTCGCTCAGCCGGATTTCGAGGTTGGGGTAGAGCTGTTTGAGGCGGTTGAGGTGGTAGGGCAGGAAGTAGCCGATCACCGTATAGGTGGCGGCGATGGAGATGGTGCCCTTGACCGGGGATTGTTTCTGCGCGACGCGCCGGGCCTGATCGAGCTTTTCGAGGATCTCACGGGAGGAGGCGAGAAAGTCGCGGCCTGCTTCGGTCATCTCCATCCCTTGTGCGGAGCGGGTGAAGAGCGGCGCGCCGAGTTCAGCTTCGAGTTCCTTGATCGCGGAGGTGACGGCGGATTGGGAGATCGACAGCTCATTCGCGGCGCGGCTGACCTGCCCGGATTCGGCGGTGGCGACGAAGAATTTGAGGTGACGGAAGTTCATGTGCTCAAGTTATTCTGAAAACTGTGTGTGGTATATAGAAAAATCAGATAATGCTGTGCGCCTTTCCACCGTGGTCTTTCCAATATTTCCGGAAGATGGGGCGGATGCCTACCATAGGTGGTATCTGATTTTCCGATAATAGTGTTTCTGAAATGCGTATTTTACATGTTTGCCGATTGCCCCAAGTCTTTACCCAACATACGAGGGGGCGCGAAGATGACCGCATTGATCGACCTGAACTGCGACATGGGCGAAGGATTTGGCCAATGGGTGTTGGGCGAAGCGCCGGACGAAGAGATCATGTCGCTGATCTCTTCTGCCAATATCGCGGCGGGTTTTCATGCGGGTGATCCGAATTCCATGGACCGGGTGGTCAAGCTGGCGCAGGCATACGGCGTCGGGCTGGGGGCGCATCCGGGGTATAATGACCTGCAAGGGTTCGGGCGGCGGTACATCAAGACGTCCTCGGAAGAGTTGGTCAATGACATCGTCTATCAGGTGGGCGCGATCCGGGAGTTCGGACGGCGGCACGGCATTCCGCTGCAACATGTGAAGCCGCATGGCGCGCTTTATATGGAAGCGGCCGTGAACGAAGAGTTGAGCCAGATGATTGTCGATATGCTGGTCAAGACCAGCGGGGAGACGATCCTGTTCTGTATGGAAAGTTCGCTCACCTACGGGATCGCCAAGCAATCGGGCCTGCCGGTGGTGCGGGAGTTCTATGCAGACCGCGACTATGACAATTCCGGCTCCATCGTGTTTGCGCGACAGGTCGGGCGGCCTGATCCGGCGGCGATTGCAGCGAAATGTGTGAAGGCCTGTCAGACCGGGATGGTCACGACCGTGGAGGGGGATGAGATCAAGATCGGGTTTGAATCCATCTGCTTTCATTCCGACACGCCGGGCGCGCTGGACATCGGCAAAGCCATCCGCAACGGGCTGACAGAGGCGGGCATCACCATCGCCTCCGCCAAGACGGTTCTGGAACAAAACAGCTAAAGCAAAGGGTTAAGAGACATGGCAGACATTCAATCCCCCCTTCCGGGCACGTTCTATCACAAACCTTCGCCTGAAGAGCCCGCGTTCAAATCGGCAGGCGACGCGGTTGCCGTGGGCGATGTGATCGGGCTGGTGGAAGTGATGAAGACCTTCATCGAAGTGAAATCGGAAATCGCGGGCAGCTTTGCGGGCTACAGCGTGGATGATGCCTCTCCCGTGACGGCGGGCCAAGTGCTGGCGACGCTGGACTGATGGCCATCAAACGTCTTTTCATTGCCAACCGGGGCGAGATTGCGGTGCGGATCATTCGTGCGGCAAAGGGCTTGGGCATTCACACCATTCAGGCGCATTCAGAAGCGGATGCGAATATGCTGGCGGTGAAGCTGGCGGATGAGGCGGTCTGCGTGGGGGCGGCACCTGCGAAGGAGAGCTATCTGAACATCGACGCGCTGATGGCGGCGATTGCTCAGACGGGTGCCGATGCGGTGCATCCGGGCTATGGGTTTCTGTCCGAAAGCCCCGCGTTTGTGCGGGCGGTGGAAGCGGCAGGCGTGACCTTTGTGGGGCCGTCTGCGGCGACGATTGAGCGGATGGGCGACAAGGTTGAAGCGCGCAAGGCGGCGGAAGCGGCGGGCGTGCCTGTTGTGCCCGGCTCGAAAGGGCGGGTGGATTCGGTGGATGACGCGGCAGCCGTGGCGGCTGAGGTGGGCTATCCGGTGATGATCAAGGCGGCTGCCGGTGGCGGCGGGCGCGGGATCAGAGTGGCGGATACAGAAGAGGAATTGCGCAAGCTGGCGCCGCAGGCGCAGCAGGAAGCGGCGGCAGCGTTCGGGGATGGCGGGCTGTATCTGGAGCGTGCTGTCCGGTCGCCCCGGCACATTGAAGTGCAGATCCTGGGCGATGGCACGGACGCGGTGCATTGCTTTGAGCGGGAGTGTTCGTTGCAGCGGCGGCGGCAGAAGGTCTGGGAGGAAGCAGGGGCGGATTGTCTGGATGATGAGACGCGCGCGACCCTGTGTGCCTCAGCCGTGGCATTGGCGAAGGCCACAAACTATCGCGGGGCGGGGACGTTGGAGTATCTCTACGATTCCGCGACGAATGAGTTCTTTTTCATTGAGATGAACACGCGCATTCAGGTGGAGCATCCGGTGTCAGAGATGATCACCGGTGTCGATCTGGTGCAGGAGATGATCCGGGTCTGTGGCGGGGAAGCGTTGAGCGTCCGCCAGGATGAGATCGTGCGGAACGGGCATTCGATTGAAGTGCGGATCAACGCCGAAGACCCCGCGATGCAGTTCATGCCCTGGCCGGGGAAGCTGGAAGCGATGACGGTGCCCGAAGGGGACGGCATCCGGTTCGATCATTTCCTCTATGAGGGATACCAGATCCCGCCGTTTTACGATTCGCTTCTGGGCAAGGTGATTGTCCATGCGCCGACGCGCAATGAGGCGATTGAGAAGATGAAGGCAGCCCTGCAAGGCATTGAGCTTAAGGGGCTAAAGACAACCATCCCGCTGCATCTGGCTTTGGCCGATGACCCGGACGTGCGTGCCGGGAATTTCCACACGCAATGGCTGGAGCCATGGCTGGACGCGGGCAATTTACCCACAGGAGGTGCATCTTGAAGACACGTTATACCTTTGGCGGAGATGAGCACATCTACGTGGAGATGGATGAGGAGATGTCGCTGGACGCCTTCTTCAAATCGCTCTCCATGTCGAATGCGGTGCGTGATGCGGATATTCCCGGCGTGACGGAGATTTGCCCGGCGAATGCGTCATTTCAGGTCAAGTTCGACCCGGATGTGACCCACCCTGACGAGATGCTGCGCCGTGTGCAGGAGTTGGAGCACAAGGCGGAGAGTGCCGAGAAGCGGATGACCACGCGGATCATCGAGATTCCGGTCTATTATCAGGACCCCTGGACCCATGACTGCGTGATGCGGTTCCGTGAGCGGCATCAGGACCCGGAGGGGACGGATCTGTCCTATGCGGCACGGATCAATGGCTATGACAGCGTTGAGGCGTTTATCGAAGCGCATCATTCGCAGCCGTGGTTTGTGTCGATGGTGGGTTTTGTGGCTGGCTTGCCGTTTCTCTATCAGCTGGTGGACCGCGACAAGCAGCTTGAGGTGCCAAAGTACCTCAGCCCACGGACGGATACGCCCAAGCACACGGTTGGTTATGGCGGCTGTTTCTCCTGCATCTATTCGGTGCGCGGGGCGGGCGGGTATCAGATGTTCGGGATCACCCCGATGCCGATCTACGATCCGGAGCAGAAGACGAGTTATCTCAAGGATTTCATGGTGTTCTTCCGGCCCGGCGACATTGTGAAATGGAAACCGATTGACCGCGCGGAATACGACCGCATCGAAGCGGCGGTTGCTGACGGCAGCTATGCCCCGCGCATCGCGGAGGTGGATTTCGATCTGGAAGCCTTCAACGCCGATATGGAAGGCACCAACGCCAAATTGATGGAGGCGCTCAATGCCGCTTAAAATCATCAAACCCGGACTTTCGACGACTATTCAGGATCTTGGCCGCCCCGGATATTTCCATCTGGGCATTCCGATTGGCGGTGCGATGGACCGCTATGCGCTGCGCGCCGCGAACATGCTGGTGGGCAATGACGAGGGGGCAGCGGGCCTTGAAGCTGTGTTCATGGGGCCGGAGATCGAGTTTACCGAAGACGCCACCGTGGCTGTCTGCGGTGCAGATATGCCGATGATGGTGGACGGGGAGGCGGTTGAGCCGTGGACCTCGTTCGACGTGAAATCCGGCCAGACGCTGAGCTTTGGGTTCCTCAAGACCGGGGCGCGGATCTACATCGCGGTGTCGGGCGGCATTGCCACGCCGCCTGATCTGGGCAGCCGGTCGACCTATCCGATTGGATCGCTGGGTGGTGTCGAGGGACGCCCGATTGCCGAAGGGGATGTGATCCCGATTGGCGGTGGCGCGGGCAAGGCGGGGCGGTCTGTACCAGCCGAGTTGCGGCGCGGGCCGGGCAATCCGGCGCAACTGCGGGTGTTGCCGGGGCTCTATTGGAACCGTCTGACGGACGCGGCGGGAGAGGGGTTCTTTGAGGATACCTGGACCGTGGCACCGGAGGCGGACCGGATGGGCTACCGTTTCCGGGGCGGGCGGCATCTGGAGTTTGTCGACCGTGAGCAGCCGTTTGGTGCGGGTGCGGATCCGTCGAACATCGTGGATGGGTGCTATTCCTACGGCTCCATTCAGGTGCCGGGCGGGACAGAGCCGATTGTGCTGCACCGCGACGCGGTGTCGGGGGGCGGGTATTTCACCCTCGGCGCGATCATCTCGGCTGATATGGATTTGATTGGCCAGTTGCAGCCCAACACGCCTGTCAACTTCGTGAAAGTTGATATGGAACAATCCCTTGCGGCGCGCGCAGAGCGCAAAGCAGGTTTGCAGAAAATCCGAGACGCGCTCGCTTAAGAGCCGCTCAACCTGACGCGGGAAACCGCATTTCAACACCTGACAAGGAGGTCAGAACGATGAACTATGTCCTGAAGACAGCAACAGCGCTGGCGCTGGCAACGGCGATCCCGGCAAGCGCCATGGCGGCGGATGCGTGGTATCCCTATGAAGCGGAGGAAGTGACGCCCGCGTTTGCAGCGGATGGTGCAGTGAACCCGGTGACCTATACGCCGCTGGAAAAGGCGGAGAAGGCGTGGAACATCTGCGTGTCCTTCCCGCATATGAAAGACGCCTATTGGCTGGGTGTGAACTATGGCGTGGCGGAAGAGGCCAAGCGGTTGGGCGTGAAGATGAACAACGTCGAAGCGGGCGGCTATACCGAGCTTGCCAACCAGATCAGCCAGATCGAGGATTGTGTGGCCGGCGGTGCGGAAGCCGTTGTTATTGGAGCGATTTCCTTTGACGGGCTGAACAACGTGATCTCCGAGATTGCAGGCAAGGGCATTCCGGTCATTGACGTGATCAACGGTGTGTCCTCAACGGATATTTCCGCCAAGTCGCTTGTGTCTTTTGCAACGATGGGTGCCGAAACGGGCCGTTATCTGGCGGAGAAACATCCAGCGGGCAGCGATCCGGTGAAAGTGGGCTGGTTCCCCGGTCCGGCGGGTGCCGGCTGGGTCGAAGCGGCGCATTCCGGGTTCCTGGCGGCTGTCGAAGGCTCTGCCGTTGAGGTGCTGGAGCCGCGCTTTGGTGATACGGGCAAGGAAACGCAGCTCAAGCTGGTCGAAGACGTGCTACAGGCGAACCCCGATGTGCGCTATCTTGCGGGCACGGCTGTGACGGCGGAAGCGGCACAGGGTCTGATCCGGGAACGTGGTTTGCAGGGCGAAGTTGACCTGCTGGCGTTCTACATGACGCCGGGTGTCTATACCGGCATCAAGCGCGGTTTCATTCTGGCGGCACCGGCGGATTCCATGGTGGTGCAGGGCCGGATCGCGATTGATCAGGCGGTGCGCATTCTGGAAGGCAAGGACTACGTCAAGCACGTCGGCCCGAAGATCTTTGTTGTGGACCCTGACAACATCAATGATGTGCCACAGACAGATATCCTGCCTGCAGATGGGTATAAGCCGGTCTTTTCGGTCAACTAAAGACAAGTGGGCCGGGGGATCTCTCCCGGCCCAACCTTGGAGCAGACATGACATCCCCCCTGATCAAGACCACTGGTCTTTCCAAACAATACCCCGGTGTGCTGGCGCTGGACGCGGTTGATTTCGACCTCGTGCCGGGCGAAGTGCATGTGTTGTTTGGTGAGAATGGTGCGGGCAAATCCACGCTGATTTCGATGCTGGCGGGGGCGAATACGCCCAGCAGCGGCACGATTGAAGTTGAGGGGGAAGCGGTGCGTTTTGGCTCTGTCGCGGATGCGCAGGGCAAGGGGATCTACACCGTCTTTCAGGAGTTTTCGCTGATCCCGACGCTGACAGTGGCGCAGAATATCTTTCTGGGCTGGGAGCCGACGAAGGGGCCGTTCATTGACCACCGCGCCATGCGCAAACGCGCAGCGGAGATGTTTGAGGAGCTGGATTTCCCGATTGACCCCTCAGCGGTGACCGCAACGCTGAGCCGGGCGCAACAGCAGATGGTGGAGATCACCAAGGCGTTTCATGGGGACATGAAGGTGCTGATCCTTGATGAGCCAACCGCCTCGCTGACGGACCGGGAAGTGGATCATCTGTTTGATTTCATTGAGACCTTGAAAGCCAAGGGGGTGGGGATCGTCTACATCTCCCACCGGATGCAGGAGTTTTCGCGGATCGCGGACCGGATCACGGTGCTGCGCGACGGGGCGTTGATTGGCACCGTTGCGATGGCGGACACGGATGATGCGGCGCTGGTTGAGATGATGACAGGCCGCGCGATTTCGGAGATCTATCCGAGGATCGCACAGCAGGACGGCGCGGTTGTTCTGGACGTCGCAGAGGTGCGGACGGCGGGGACGCTGCCGTGCAGCTTTGAAGTGCGCGCAGGCGAAGTGCTGGGTGTTGCGGGTTTGGTTGGATCGGGCAAGTCACGGTTGTTCCGGTCAGTGATGGGGTTGAGCCCCCGGCTGGGTGGAACGGTCACGCTGGGGGACCGGGACATCAGCCAAGCCCATACGCGCGAGATCATTCAGGCGGGGGTGTACTACCTGTCGCCGGACCGCAAGAGCGAGGGACTGGATCTGGCCAAGTCGTCGAATGCCAACCTTGGGGTGAACCCGATGATGGCACGGCTGGAGGAAAAGCTGCGTGGCTTTGTGAACTGGCGGGCGATTGGGGATAAGACCGAAAGCATCGCGGATCGGGTGGAACTGTCCACAGGATACCGCAACAAGCTGGTCTCTCAACTGTCTGGGGGTAACCAGCAGAAAGTGTTGTTTGGCAAGGCCTTCGGGCAGGACATTGATGTGTATATCTTTGATGAACCCACAGTGGGTGTGGATATGGGCACCCGCGCGGCGCTCTATCTGCTGATCAAGGAATTGGCGGAGGCGGGCAAGGCCGTGGTGATGATCTCATCCGACTTGCCGGAGGTGCTGAACCTGTCGCACCGGATGCTGGTCTTTGCCCATGGCAAGATCACCGCAGAATTGAGCGGCGACGAGATGAACGAAGACACCGTCCTGAAATACTTCTTTGACGAAAGTGGAGCGACCGCATGAGTGACGCGACAACATCCAACCCCGTGTTCGGTGCCATCCGCAACCTGTTTGTGCGCGTCGGCGTCCTGCCGTTCTTCCTTGGGATTGCTTTGGTGCTGTTCACCATCCTGTCGGACAAGTTCCTGACGATGCAGAATCTGATGAACGTCGCGCGGCAGTCGGTCTATCTGGTCCTGGTGTCGATGGGGCAGATGATTGTGCTGATCTCGGGCGGGTTCGACCTGTCCGTGGGCACGGCGATTGCGGTGACATCGGTGGTGTCGGCGCTTGGCATGGTCTGGGCCGTGGGCGTGTTCCCCGAGGCGGTCTGGCTGGCGATTGCGATGGGGGCGCTGATGGGGTTCGGCGCGGCGCTGTTGATTGGTGCGGTGAACGGTTTGGGCGTGGCGTATTTCGAAGTATCGCCGTTTATCATGACGTTAGGCGTGTCGTCGGTCGCGGCGGGTCTTGCGCTGTTCCTGACGGGCGGCGTGCCGGTGAGCGGGATGCCCTTTGCCTTTGCGGACACGTTTGGCTTCGGCCGATGGTGGGGCGTGCCGGTGCCGGTGGTGGTTGCGGTGATCTGTATTGTGCTGATGTGGGTCTTCATGTCCCGCACGCGGGTTGGCACGCAGATCTATGCGGTGGGCGGCAATATCAAGGCGGCACATCTGTCGGCGATTGATACCAAGAAGACGCTGATGACGGCTTACATCGTCTGCGCGCTGATTGCCTCGCTGACGGGTCTGCTGCTGACGGCGCGGGTGGAATCGGGGGAGGCCAATCTGGGCGGCACGATCGCGCTGGAATCCATTGCGGCTTGTGTGATTGCGGGTGTGTCCCTGCGCGGCGGCATTGGCCGGGTGGAGAATGTGGTGCTGGGGGCGTTCTTCATTGTGCTGGTGCAGAACGGCATGAACCTGGCGCAGGTCAGTTCCTACATGCAGATGGTGCTGCTGGGGGCGCTGCTGATCCTTGCGGTGATCTTTGACCAGATGCGCTACCGGATGATCATGAGCGGCGGCTGAGGCGCGATTGTTCGATAAAATTTGAAAGTGTTGATCGGAGGGCTGGTCCATTTTGCCCTGACATGCCTATCTGCGTCTGGCGTAGCATCGCCGCAGAAATTGCATCATCAGGACCGCCTTGTTCCTTAAGGCGGGGAAAGTCGGGACGGATCATGGCCAGCACAGCAGCACAACAGTATATCGACAGATCGGCCATCAAGGTGGACCGCGTGTTTGCGCAGTTCATCGAAGAGCAGGCCCTGCCGGGCACGGGCGTGGATGCGGCGGTGTTCTGGGACGGGCTCTCAACGCTGGCGAATGATTTCGGGCCCCGCAACCGGGCGCTGCTGGACAAACGCGCGGCCTTGCAGGCGAAGATCGACGTCTGGCACCGGTGCCACAAAGAAAGCCCGCACAACCCCGCTGCCTATAAGGCGTATTTGCAGGAGATCGGCTATCTGTTGCCAGAGGGCGGTGATTTCGCGGTTGAGACGGAGAATGTGGACCCTGAGATCGCCAGTATCGCAGGGCCGCAACTGGTTGTGCCGGTCACCAACGCGCGGTTTGTGCTGAATGCCGCCAATGCCCGCTGGGGCAGCCTGTATGACGGGTTTTACGGCACCGATGCAATGGGCACGGCGGCCCCGGCGGGACCATTCGATACGGGGCGCGGGGCGCGGGTGGTGTCACGCGCGGCGGTGTTTCTGGATGAAGCCTTCACCGTGGCAGGGACCAGCCACGGCAAGGCGGCGTCTTACACGGTGAAAGATGGCGCGCTGATGGTGGATGGCAGTGGGCTGGTGCAGCCGGAGAAATTCGTGGGCTATGCCGGGACACCGGATGCGCCGACGGCCATTGTGTTGCAGAACAACGGGTTGCATGTGGTTTTGGTGTTTGACCGGGATCATCCGATTGGCAAGACATCGCCCTCCGGCCTTGCGGATGTGGTGCTGGAATCCGCGGTGTCGGCCATTGTCGATTGCGAAGACTCCGTGGCTTGTGTGGATGCCGAGGACAAGGTGCTGGCCTACACCAACTGGCTGGGCCTGATGAAAGGCGATCTGGCGGAGACCTTTGAGAAGGGCGGCCAGACCGTCACCCGCAGCCTGCATGCGGACCGCCGCTATGTCGCGCCGGATGGATCCACGCTGAGCCTCAAGGGCCGCGCGTTGTTGCTGGTGCGCAATGTGGGGCATCTGATGACCACGCCCACGGCACTGGACCGCGACGGAAATGAGATTTTCGAAGGGCTGATGGATGCGCTCGTCACCACGGTGATTGCGATGCACGATTTACAAAAGACCGCTGGCATGCGCAATTCCACCACCGGGTCGGTCTATGTGGTCAAACCCAAGATGCACGGGCCGGAGGAAGTGGCGTTCTCGGACGAGATTTTCAGCCATGTGGAGCAGGTTCTGGGCCTGCCACGACACACGGTGAAGCTGGGGATCATGGATGAGGAGCGGCGCACGTCGGTCAATCTCAAGGAGTGTATCCGGGCCGCGAAACATCGGGTGTGTTTCATCAATACCGGTTTTCTGGACCGCACGGGGGATGAGATCCACACCTCGATGGAGGCGGGACCGTTCAGCCGCAAGGATTTCATCAAACGCAAGGGCTGGATCACGGCCTATGAGAATCAGAACGTCGATATCGGTCTGGAATGCGGCCTGTCGGGTCGCGCGCAGATCGGCAAGGGCATGTGGGCGGTGCCCGACAACATGGCGGCGATGCTGGAGGCTAAGATCGAGCACCCCAAGGCGGGTGCCAATTGCGCCTGGGTGCCCAGCCCGACGGCGGCGACACTGCATGCGCTGCATTACCACCGGGTCGATGTGTTCGCCGTGCAGGCGGGCTTGGCCAAAGGCGGGCGGCGCGCCTATGTGGATGCGCTGCTGGAGATCCCCACGGCGACCTATCGCAAGTGGACCAAGGCGCAGATCCGCCGCGAGGTGAAGAACAATGCCCAGGGCATTCTGGGCTATGTCGTGCGGTGGATTGATCAGGGCGTGGGGTGTTCCAAAGTGCCGGACGTCAATGACGTCGGGTTGATGGAGGACCGCGCGACCTGCCGGATTTCCGCGCAGCACATCGCCAACTGGCTGCATCACGGTGTCGTCTCCGAGGCGGAGGTGATGGAGGTGTTCCAGCAGATGGCACAAGTTGTGGACCGGCAGAATGCCGATGATCCGGCGTATCGTCCGATGGCGCCGGGGTATGACGGGATTGCGTTCAAAGCGGCCTGCGATCTGGTGCTGGAGGGGACGCGGCAGCCGTCGGGGTATACCGAGCCTGTGCTGCATGCGCGACGGTTGGCGCTGAAGGCGGCTGGGTGATTGGGGGGGTATGGCACTTGTTTTGAGTGAGGCCATTGCACCCCACCACCTGCGCGACGTGCGCCGGGGCATCGTCTGCCCCGGGGAGGCGATCTGACGTTCGTTCTCTGCCACTTTTTGGTGCGGTGTATGCGTGCCCTCTCAATGACCCACCCAGCCTATCGAAATCGCCTGCCCAAGCGGGGGGCAGACGATGGCCCGGCGGCTACGCCTTGTTCCGGGCTGGGTGGTATTCGGGGGGGGGGTTGAGAGCAAAAATACCAAGCCTAAGACAGCTTGGGCCGGAGATTCTTCGTCACTTGCGAACGCAGCATGCTAAGCGCAATAGCACTAACGGTCATAGTCCCCGTTGAACAAAGTGATCCGACATTTTTTTCAGGTAGGCCATGCATTCCGAATAATCAGGTGAAAAATCAGCGGTCCTTCTAACTTCACCAAACTTGCTTACAACAATAGCGCACAATCGCATGCTGGCTCTTTCCGGTATCGTGATGTCGGCATTTCGAAAAAACATCCAGGCATGACCATAACCTAGGCAGTAATGCGCAAGAATTTCTTGTTCATAGCCCGCAAATTCGCGCCATTCGAGTTCACCAGTTTGAGTGGCGAGTAGTCTGATCTCATCAAATGAAAGCTCAGTCATGCTCAGTTGTCCCCGATGCTGTTCATAGAACGCTCGCAGGACCGCGTTCATCTTTGTTTGACACTCCTTGCCATGCGACAGGAACCACCGCAACATATCCGCATCGAACCATGTAGTGCTGCTGGTCCTAGTGGTCTTCTCAAAGAAGCCGTCGCTCAGCTCTGAAATGTCTGACTAGTCCGCATAGCCGACCATACCAAATAACGTGATAACTGTCCGAGCCAGACCAGAAGAGCCTCACGATTAGGCCAAATCTACTTCTGAGCCTCCTTCGATGCATTTCCGGAGATCCGCCTGCATAGAGGCCAACCATACCCCCACAGAGCACGTCAAAGCCCCGCCATTTTCAAATCATCCCGGAAAGTCCTGTTTCATGTTTACGGCTGGTCTTGGCCGCCTGAAGCGCGCATGATTTCCGCGACTTACGCGCCATCAAAAGGACGCCTCGCATGTCTGCCAAATACTACGCCCCAACCGGGGGCCATCCGCCGCAAGATCAGCTTCTGACCGACCGGGCCATTTTCACCGAAGGCTATGCCGTCATCCCCAAAGGCACGATGCGTGACATCGTCACCAGCTTTCTGCCATTTTGGCAGGACACGCGGCTGTGGGTGATTGCACGGCCCCTGAGCGGCTTTGCGGAGACGTTTTCGCAATACATCATGGAAGTCGCACCCGGCGGTGGCTCTGATCAGCCGGAGACGGATGCGGGGGCGGAGGCGGTGCTGTTTGTGGTCGACGGCACGGCGACGCTGACGGTGGGCGGGCAGGTGCATGTCTTGGAAGAGGGCGGCTATGCCTTTCTGCCACCCGGTGCGGCGTGGACGCTACACAATCGCAGCGAAGAAGTGCTGCGGTTTCACTGGATCCGCAAGGCCTATGAGGCGGTGCCGGGGCTGGAGGCGCCTGAGGTGATCATTGCCAATGAGAAAGACATCGCGCCCACCATCATGCCGGACACGGATGGCAAATGGGGCACCACCCGGTTCGTCGATCCAGGCGATCTGCGCCACGACATGCACGTGACGATTGTCACCTTTGAACCCGGCGCGGTGATCCCGTTTCTGGAGACCCATGTGATGGAGCATGGGCTTTATGTGCTGGAGGGCAAGGCGGTCTACCGGCTCAACAACGATTGGGTTGAGGTGGAGGCCGGGGATTACATGTGGCTGCGCGCGTTCTGCCCGCAGGCCTGTTATGCGGGCGGGCCGGGGCGGTTCCGGTATCTGCTCTATAAGGACGTGAACCGGCATATGCCGTTGCGGCTGCGCTAACAGTTGACGCACCAAAAAAGGCCCGGTCAATGTGACCGGGCCTTTTCTGTTTGGGGATGTGGGAGGGTTATCCCTTGAGTGACCCTTCGCCGTGGCCCGACAGGCCGCCGGAGACTTCCTCGGTCGCGGCCTCGGACAGGTCTTGTGGCAGGATCAGGTTCAGCACTATCGCGATGACAGCGGCGGGCAAGAGGCCCGATGTCATCAGGATGCGCAGGGTGTCGGGCAGGTATTGCACTGCTTTGGGATCAAGTTGCAGGCCGAGCCCGATGCTGAGGGCAATGGCAAAGATCACCATGTTGCGGCGGTTCCAGTTCACGTCCGACAGCATCGAGATGCCAGCCGCCACCACCATGCCGAACATCACGATCACCCCGCCGCCCAGCACTTCGATGGGGATGGTGCGGATCACCGCGCCCACTTTGGGGATCAATCCGCAGACGATCAGGAAGAGCGCGCCGATGGTCACCACATGGCGGCTCATCACACCCGTCATGGCGATGAGGCCCACGTTCTGGCTGAAGGAAGTGTTGGGAAAGCCGCCGAAGATGCCCGCCACGGCGGAGCCGACACCATCTGCATAGGTGGCGCCTTCGATCTCCTTGTCGGTGGCTTCACGGCCCGCGCCGCCTTTGGTGATGCCGGACACGTCCCCCACGGTTTCCACGGCGGAGACGAAAGCCATCAGGCAAAAGCCGATGATGGCGGCCATGCTCATCTCAAACCCGTACTTGAACGGGACGGGGAAGGCCACGGGTGCGGCACGGCCCCAGCTGGTGGCGATGCCGTCGAGGGTGACCATGCCCATGGCCAGCGCATAGAGGTAGCCCACGATGATCCCGATCACCACGGCAGAGACGGCGAGCATGCCTTTGGCGTAGAATTTCAGCCCCAGCGTGACGAGGATCACCACAAGCGCGGCGGACCAGTTCAGCAGGCTGCCGTATTCGGGTTTGTCGATGGCAGGCACACCGCCGGCCGCATATTGGATGCCGACCTTGACCAGTGCCAGACCGATCATGGTGACAACCAGCCCGGTGACGAGCGGCGGCAGGGCAAAGCGGATCTTGCCGATGAAAGTGGCAATGAAGGTATGAAAGAGACCGCCAATGAACACGCCGCCAAAGAGTGCGGGCAGGGCTTCGACGCCTTTGCCGGCCACCAGCGGGATCATGATCGGGATAAAGGCAAAGCTGGTGCCTTGTACGATGGGCAGGCGCGCGCCCACGGGGCCAAGGCCGATGGTCTGAAACAGCGTCGCGATCCCGGCAAAGAGCATGGACATCTGGATGAGATACGTCATGTCCGGGAACCCCTGCGCGCCCGCGTCAGAGCCGAAGCCAAACCCCGCAGCACCCGCGATGATGATCGCAGGTGTGACGTTCGAGACAAACATTGCCAGCACATGCTGGATGCCCAGCGGCACCGCGCGGTGAAGCGCTGGCGTGTAGTTGGGATCGCGGAGCTGCTCCGGCGTCCCGATTGAGGTATCGGTCATGGTTGTCGTCTCCCTTTGGTCGGTGGTCAGCCTTTGGCTGTATTATTGTCGTCGTGGGTGATCATGTAGGCGGTGTCGAACCAGTGTTCTTCGAGATTTGCGCCGGGGCCGATCCGGTCCACCACGGCAAAGAGGCCGGGGGCGGAGAGCGGTGTGAGCACCCCGTGCCAGGTGCCACGGTGAAAGTTGATCGCTTGTCCGGGGCTGGTCAGGAAGGCCTGTGGCAGGCCCGGTGTGCCGTTTGCATCCAGTGCGACGGTGACCAGAAAGCCGTGTTCGGACATCGGGACGAAGAGTTGGGAGCCATCGGGGTGTCGCTCCATCATCTCAAGCGTCAGGGGCAGGCTGCGCGGTTCGGCCTGAAACAGGCTGACGCCTGCGCGGCCATCCGCGAAATCGAGTGTTGCGCGGTCATGATAGCGCCCGCAGAGCCCTTGGTTGATGAGTTTGTCGGGCGCGCCTGTGGTGTCGATCAGATCCCCGAAGGGGGCAAAGGCCGCTTGGGTGATCGGCGTGATTTGCAGGGTTGTGGTCATGTCCCGAATTTCTCTGACAGGCGCAGTTCGGCGATGCGTTCGACTTGGCGGCAGGCCTCGGCGAATTCCGTCTCTCCGTCATTGTCTATGCGGCGCTGGAAGGCCTCCATGATGCTGGTCTTGGTGTGGTCGCGCACGGCGATGATGAAGGGAAAGCAGTGTTTTTCCACGTAGCGGGCGTTGAGCGCCTGAAAGGTGTCGCGTTCATCATCGGTCAGCAGATCGAGGCCCGCACCGGCCTGTTCGGCGGTGCTTTCGGCGGTCAGTTTGCCCGCAGCGGCCAGTTTGCCGGCAAGGTCGGGGTGGGCGCGCAGCACAGCAAGGCGTTGATCGGCGGAGGCGGTGCGGAAGATGCGGCAAAGCAGTTGGTGCACGCCTGCGGCGCAATCATGGGTGGGCCCGCGTTCCAGCGCGCAGGCGCCTTCGGCAATCCAGGGGCTGTGCTCAAAAATGCCGCCGTATTCGGCGACGAAGGCTTCTGTCGACATCGCGGATGGGGACGGGGCGGAAGCGGGTGCGGGATGTTCGCGCGCCCAGTGCTGCGCGATGTGTTGGCGTGTGGCGAACCAGACGCCATCATGGGCCTGCATGTGTTTGAGCACGCGGGCGAGGGCCGCGGCACGGCCCGGACGGCCAATCAGGCGGCAGTGCAGCCCGATGGAGAGCATCTTGGGCGCGCCAGCTTCACCTTCGGCATAGAGCACGTCAAAGCTGTCCTTGAGATAGCTTTCGAACTGATCGCCATTGGTGAACCCGGCCTGAATGGCAAAGCGCATGTCGTTGCAATCCATGGTGTAGGGCACGATCAGCTGATCACGGTCGCCAAAGCGCATCCAATAGGGCAGGTCATCGGCGTAGCTGTCCGCGACATAGTCGAACTGGCCCGTCTCCGCCGCCAGCCGGACGGTGTTGGTGGAGCAGCGCCCGGTGTACCAGCCGCGTGGGGCGTCGCCGGTGACTTCGGTGTGCAGGCGGATGGCCTGCGCGATCTGGGCGCGCTCTTCGTCTTCTGCCATGTCCTTGTGTTCGATCCACTTCAACCCGTGGCTGGCGATCTCCCAACCGGCGGCTTTCATCGCGGCCACTTGCTGCGGTGCGCGGGCGAGGGCGGTGGCGACCCCGTAGACGGTGATCGGCAGGTCTTGCAGCAGACGGTGCACCCGCCAGAAGCCTGCGCGGGAGCCGTATTCGTACAAGGTCTCCATGTTCCAGTGCCGCTGATCGGGCCAGGCCTGCGCGCCGGTGATTTCTGAGAGGAAAGCCTCGGATGCGGGGTCCCCGTGGAGGATGTTGTTCTCCCCACCTTCCTCATAGTTCAGGACGATCTGCACGGCGATCCGTGCCCCGTTTGGCCAATTGGCGTGGGGTGGTGTGGCACCATAGCCTGTCATGTCACGTGGATAGGGGGTCACGGGGGGTCTCCTTTTGGTATCGCCTGTGTATTGCACTTAATCCGGTTTGGTTTTCAAAAAAAATGCGAAAGACCATAGTGTGGACTGGCTTTGCCATGTGCGGTGTGGGCAGATTAGGCATAGTGCACACGTTTTGGAGATAAATGATGTCCGGATACCTCACGACACATGTGCTGGATACAGCGCGCGGTTGCCCTGCGCAGGGTTTGCAGATCGACCTTTACCGGCTGGAGGGGGAGGGGCGGACGCATCTCAAGACGCTGAGCACCAATGCAGACGGGCGCACGGATGAGCAGATCCTGCCTGCGGATGTGTTTGAGGTCGGGACCTATGAGCTGGTCTTTCACGCCGGTGCCTATCTGGATGCCAGCGGCGTGCCTGCGGAAAGCCCGCGCTTTCTGGACGTGATCCCGCTGCGCTTTGGCATGTCGGAGGCGTCGCATTATCATGTGCCGCTGCTGCTGTCGCCGTTCGGGTATTCGACCTACCGGGGCAGCTAAGAGCGCGTCTATGCGCGGACGGCTTTGCCGATGCGTTCAATCACAAACTCCATGAACAGCCGCGCCTTGGGGTCCTGCCGTTTGCGGTGGGTAAAGAGGCAGGCCATCTGAATGGGTTCGGGTGGTGTCTGCGTGGCGACGGGGACAAGGCGACCGGCTGCCATGTGGTCGGCGACTTCAAAGCCGGGTTTCATTGCGATGCCGTGCCCGGCCAGTGCCCAATCGGTCAGCACATCGCCGTCATCACATTCGTACCGGCCTGCAACGGGATATTTGCGGGGGCCGTCTGGTGTGGTCAGGGGCCATTGGAACTCAACCGCGCCGGGATAGCGCAGGTTCAGGCATTCGTGCCTGTCCGCGACCAGATCATCGCCCGATACAGGCATGCCACGGGCCGCGATGTATGCGGGTGCGGCGCAGAGCACGCGGGCCACATCAGCGATCTTGCGCATCCGCAGGGTGCTGTCTTCGGGCTGGCCCAGAAAAAACGCGAGGTCCAGCCCTTCGGTGGTCAGGTCCACCCTGCGGTCGGTGAGGCGCAGACGGATTTGTACTTCGGGGTATTTCTCCAGAAAGTCAGGCACTTGTGGCGCGATCAGGCGTCGGCCCACGCCCAGGGGCGCGGCGACAAACAGCGATCCTTTGGGGTTGTCGGTGATCTTGACCACCTGTGCCTCCGCGCTTTCCACGGAATCGAGGACGGCACAGGCCCCGCCGTAGAACGCCTTGCCCTGTTCAGTGGGCGTCAGCGACCGGGTGGTGCGTTGGAACAGGCGCACGCTGAGGTGATCCTCCAGCTGGGAAATCCGCGAGGAGGTCACAGCAGGGGAGATGCGCAGATCCCGCCCGGCGGCGGACATGCTGCCAAGCTCATAGACACGGACAAATGTGCGGATATTCTCAAAGTAGGACATTGTTCTGATTTTTTTGATGCTGCTTGGCGTTTTGCGACAATACCAGAAGAGTTGCAGATCGCCTAGGGTGCCAGAAACACAACCCACCGGAGTGCGCAGATGTATGATTTGGCTGTCGTTTGGGACTGGATCGCCTTTTCGGTGCGCTGGTTGCATGTGGTTACGGCAATGGCGTGGATTGGCGCATCGTTCTTTTTCATCGCGCTGGATCTGGGGCTGAAGAAAGCTCCCGACATGCCTGTGGGCGTCAGCGGAGAAGAATGGCAGGTGCACGGCGGCGGGTTTTACCACATTCAGAAATACATGGTCGCGCCGCCCAACATGCCGGAGCATCTGATCTGGCACAAATGGCAGAGTTACATCACCTGGGTGTCGGGCGCGGCGCTGTTGATGATTGTCTATTGGGTTGGGGGAGAGTTGTTCCTGCTGGACCCGACCAAGGCGGAACTGGCGTTGTGGCAGGGGATTGTGATCTCTGGCGGGTCGTTGACGATTGGCTGGCTTGCCTATGATTTCATGTGCAAATCCAGATTAAGTGAGCGGCCTACGGCATTGATGTTGCTGCTGTCTGTCATTCTGGTGGCGATGTCCTGGGGGTACAATCAGATCTTCACGGGCCGCGCGGCGCTGCTGCATCTGGGGGCGTTCACGGCGACGATCATGACCGCGAATGTGTTTTTCCAGATCATGCCGAACCAGCGCATCGTGGTGGCGGACCTCAAGGCCGGGCGCACGCCGGATGCGAAATACGGCAAGATCGCCAAGGTGCGCTCGACCCACAACAACTATCTGACGCTGCCGGTGGTGTTTTTGATGCTGGCAAATCACTACCCGCTGTCGTTCGGGACGGAATACGCCTGGATCATCGCCAGTCTGATTTTCCTGACCGGGGTGACGATCCGTCATTACTTCAACACGCTGCATGCCACCGGGGCGGGGCCGCATTGGACCTGGGCGGTGACGGTCTTGTTGATGCTGGTGATCGCATGGCTGTCGTCGGTCCGGCCAACGGAGACATGGGAAGACGCAGAGGCACGGCCGCTGACGGCCTATGAGCAGAAGTTCGCATCCGCCGCCGGGTTCGACGAGGCCTATGACGCGGTCATTGGCAATTGTTCGATGTGTCATGCGCGCGAACCGGTGTGGGAGGGGATCAGGTGGGCCCCCAAGGGCGTGCATCTGGAAACCCCCGGCGATGTGGCACGGCAGGCCAGCCAGATTTATCTGCAAGCCGGGATCAGCCATGCGATGCCACCGCCCAACGCAATTGCGATGGATGCGGAGGCACGGGCGGTGATTGTGGCTTGGGTGCAGGAAGTACGCCAGAACAACTGAGGCGGGAGCAGGGCGATGGGGTCGATTGGCCGCCCTTGGTGCTGTGTTGGCCATCAGACCGCTCGGACAGGGCGGGCGTGATGCGGCAAGGCCGGTCGGTTCACGCCGGGTGACGCCATTGGTAAGATGTCACATTTCAAACAATTAGGCGACTACAGGCTTTGCGGGCGGAAAGCGCTGATGAGGCGTTTTTTGAGCTGGAACGGGCAGATGTCCAGAGCGTGAAGACCTTTATAGACACCTGTAAATAAGACATAAATCTGGCGGCATATTTCTGCCTCTCGGCGGGAAGCTGCTGTGTTTGGTGGTGCAGGCCACGCGTTTCCGACGGTTGGCGCGTATTATGTTATCCTGACAACGCCTGATCTGCCTCGGCTATTTTGCCGGTCTTTGTGGTGGGTCAGGTGGCTGACTTGTCTGCGGCTTTTTTTGACGAAGGATTTTGGTGATGCAACGCATGTACGGCCGCTCCGCGGCACTGAAGATTTCCCTTTTCCGGAACCTGTGTGTCGGCTTTCTTCGATGCTGTCGGAGGGGAGGCGCGCAATCGGAGCGCAGGCTGCTTGCGGTATCTGCTGCTGCGCTGAGCGTGCTTGTCACAGCGCAACCGGTTTGGGCACAGGCGTTTTCCGCTGAAGACGTGCGGCGCTACAATGTCGGGCCGGTGAATGCGCCTGCCTATCTTGCAGGGTTCGATTCCGCGACCCTCAAGACCCGGCCCCGCTGCGTGCGCGCACGGGCG